>Ga0068863_100000211_pt1 | contig 62338 bp, 47 predicted proteins | sample KBSSwiS62_FD_66596 | JGI IMG/M metagenome (GOLD analysis project Ga0068863, IMG submission 66596) | Switchgrass rhizosphere microbial communities from Kellogg Biological Station, Michigan, USA - KBS Switchgrass S6-2 | ecosystem: Host-associated > Plants > Roots > Rhizosphere > Soil ... | reverse complement strand
AGCAGGCAGGTCTTCACTACAGCCACTTCCGGCCCCGCAGCGCCCGTAACCCCCTGAACGGCCAAGGGCCGGCGGCCGGCCCGCCCCCAAATCCGCGAGCGAATCCGCGAAGAGCGGCTAAGTCCGCTTGAAACTCCTCCACCCCTGAACTGATCGAGCGCCGGTCGGCGCCGAGGGTCCATTTGCAGCCGGACGTTACGCTGCCCGCATTGCGCCATTAAAAATGTTACCGGATGAGGTCGTTGCCTGTAAGCGTCTGCCCGTCCTTGCTTTTACGTAGTCACTGGATCAGTTCCTTTCTCATTCGGATGCAGGATATCTGGCGCCCGGAGCTCAACGTAACGTTGCGGCGTTCGATTTCTCGATATCCATGCTTAATATAGAAATGCTCCGCTGTCACCGTCGCATTCAGTGCCAAAACGCGACATCCACATTTTTGAGCCACCCGCTCGACGGCCCTGAGAAGTTTTCCTCCGATGCCTCGACCCCCAAATCGAGCCGAAACATAGAGATCGCGCAGCTCGGCCTCATCGCACAGTACAGCAGCATAGCCAACAATACGACCCTGAACCTCTGCGACGATGATGCTGCATGCGGAAAATAACTCCCGATCAAATAAATCGATACGCTGCGCTGTCACCGGGGGCGACCAATCCTGACAAATCTCCGGGGAATAACTCATCGCAGCGATTTCATGTACCGCCGAGTGTTGCGCTTCCAACATTCCACGGATGTCTTCGCGAGTCGCGTCGCGGATCAACGGGCTCTCCATAGCCGTGACTCCTCAGCGCACACTTATCGCATTTACTCGAGCCTAAGTGCGCAATTTGAATTGAGGCTCCAAGGGCTCGGTACGAAGCATCGCGGTCAGTTCTTTATCATCCACAGCTTTGCGCAGCATCGGAAAAATCTCGTCATAAGCTGCAAACAACTTGGACAACTCTTCGTCGCTGTGACGATAACTCAATAGATGCAGACCGAGCGATAGTACGCCGCGCGCGAACAACTCCTGAAGGAAGAGGGTCTTGATGCTCCATTGTGAAAAGCCACCCGCGTCTTTGAATGCAATGAAGGTCCAGGCGGGATCACCACTCAGTCCAACGATGTGCGCGATACCATGCTTGTTCACAAGGTTATGGAATCCTCTTTCGAGCTTAACTCCTTGCTCCTGCATGGTTTCGATCACCGGCTCGGCGCGGATCTTCCGAATTGTGGCAAGCGCGGCGGCTAAGGATAATGTCTCACCCCCGTAGGTCAACGAGAAGAATACTTCTTCCATGGTCGACATGACGTTTGCGCTACCGCAGATAGCAGAGACAGGAAACCCATTAGCCATCGCCTTGCCGAATGTCGCGATATCCGGGGTCACGCCAAAACGCTCTTGGGCGCCACCCCGGGCCAGCCGAAAGCCTGTGACCATTTCGTCGAAAATCAGTAGAGCCCCATGTCGATGCGTCAACTCCTTCAACTCCGACAAGTAGTCATTTACCGGAAAGGTTGTGCTCATTGGCTCCAGGATAACAGCCGCAACATTGTCGTTATACGCGCGGAAAGCCCTGTCAACTGCAGCGAGATCATTAAATGGAACCGAATGAGTCAACTCCTGCACTGCACACGGCACCCCTTTGTTCCATGAGGTCGATCCAATATACCAGTCCTGCCAGCCGTGATAGCCGCACGCAATGACATGATCCCGGCCGGTATGCGCGCGAGCCAGCCTGATCGCTGCACTGGTTACGTCCGAGCCATTTTTGCCAAACCGGCTCATCTCAGCACACGGCACGATATCCCGCAAAGCCTCGGCAAGTTGTGTCTCGATAGGATGCGGAAGTGAGAAGATGACTCCCAACTTCAGCTGCTGGAGGACCGCTTCACAAACGTCAGGATCGCCATGTCCCAAGTTGATGGTCGCCAGACTATTGACGAAATCAATGTATTCATTTCCATCAACATCCCAGACGTGACTGCCCTCGCCTCGAACCAGATATAGCGGGGCAACGCCTTTTGGAAATTGATTCGGACTTTTCGTCAACGTCTGGCTGCCGCCAGGAATTACCCGACAGGCCCTCGTGAGCCAATATGCGGACTGTTGATACCGCGAGTATTCCGCTTTGATATCCCCAATCGCCGTGATGCCTTCTGCCATACATACTCCGTGTTCAAGCGAAATGTCGTGCCATCTTGCCAGCAAAGATAGATCCGCGCTCTGCCATGGCCGCCGACTGTCTCGAATATTGCTTCGTACTAAGAACCTCCAAGCGCCTCTCAAACACCGCCCAACCGATTCGGGATCACGACGCAGCATATTGTCGATTAAGAATTCTCGGTCGCGTCATCCAGGAGGGTGTACAGATCCATTCACTTTCGACTTCTTGCGCGAGGACTTGAACGCTGAACTGACCTTTCGCTCAAGTCCATCTGACATACCGCGTGATGCATAAACACCTGCGAGTGGGCATCGAATGTTACTACGACATGGATAAGTCGCGCTCAATGCAAATGCGGATCAACGGATACATGCCCAAACGAGGTTCGTGGGTTGGGCACCTGGTCCGCAGATTCAACCTACGAATTAGGTTCTGACGGACGACTGCGAGCGGTAAGTTCAGCGCAATCGCTGTCGGCGAAATGGGTACCATAAGGGCTGTTGGCGCAGCTTGCGTCCGCAGCTGAAAATCATTGAGAGCGCTGCTTGAGCCATGAATAGGCCCTCGGACATGATTATGCTTCGTTTCTGGTGCGAATGAGGAAGGCCCATCGCGCAGCCGTCCTTCCAGACGAATCAACAGAATATAGATTGTGCGCACATTTCTAGCACATTTGCTGCCTAAGTTCAGTAGCTGCAGATCGTGACTATAGTGCACTGTGGGCTCTTAAGTCGGCAAACTTGAAAGTTGCAATCAGAATGTCAACGCACGATCACCGGATCCGCCATAAAAGGGAACATAGATGAAACCGGACCAGCCTATATGCCAACCGTCCAGTCAACTTACCGTCTCGGTTCCGTCGTAGAATATAAAGGTATCAGTGGGGGTGTCACCGGTCCATCGACTGCTCTCTGGATGTGTCGCTATACAAACTTGCGCGCGCAATCCTATAGCGAACTGTTTGGACCCTACGCCGTCACCCTTTGTTCGTCAAGTAATTACCGCCTGCTTATCTGTCATCAGACGATCACGAGGGGCGCGAATCATAGAACTCAACATGCACTACACCAACATTACTCGCGATCGGAGACCACTGAAAAAAAGTAGAGATCTCACGGCGCTTTGAAGTCATATCGCTTTCACCCTAGATAGCGGCGACAGGTTGATTGTGGAGTTAAGACTGTCGCCACAGTTCGAATGCACCTACGTCAGGCCAATCTCGCATCTTGTGACAGGACACGCCTGGCGCAGAGATACCTCCTCACCTCACCTAAGTGTGATTGATTTAATTGTCGCCAACACAGATAGAAAATGGTTGTCACCTGCTTACGGCTGCCAAGGACCTCCGATAAGCAAGACCGATAAATTGCATCGGCACAATACTTCTCGGAGATTTTCGCGATCAAGGCAGAAACATATCCATGCAACTCTGCGCGATTCGGAACTTCGTATTATTACCGCATGAATTGGTCCGAAGAGCATGAATGTCGATTGGTGTCGGTTCAGGGCTAATGGCAAATTGAGTTGGACGGGCTTAGATAACATCGGGCACGGTGCGGTAGTTTCCGCGCTTGGCGTCACGAAACTACAAATCTGAACTGGTGAGGGGCGGCTACACTTCGCTCGATCCGATGGAAATTTAAATGAACACGGGAAAACGCTCGGCTCAAGGCGGCTCCAAGCCCGGCGTGCGATGTACTCGGGCATTCAAGAAGGATGGTAAAGCACCGACGACTTCCGGCGATCTTGCAGCGCTGAATCGATCAGCCCGCGCCAAGCGGTTAAATCGACTCATTGATGGGAAATTGATTGTCTGGAGGAAGTCCACGTCCGACCCCTGTGTCTTGGACAAGGGGAGAGGCGGACCAAAGAGCCCGCGGACAGACCACCTATCAATACAGCACGAGTTCCGGCCCATTTTCGACATATCAGTGATGTACATTGGACCCTGTCCTCGTCAGCCCCCGTATTGCCGCACGTAATATTGTTACGGAATGCCTCACCAGCAATGTTAGCGGCCGGGTTCGATATTGTGGATTTCGAGGGGCTTTGACCGACCGTAAAACGAAGGCCAGTCTGACGCCGAAGGCGTCAGAAGCCGTGGAGCTTGCGTTGACCACGGTCAGCACGCTGTCGCTCCGGAGCCAACATCCTGGGTATGGTCCTGCATCTTGCAGATCAACCGCTGAATAGCCTCTCGGCACCAGCCCCTCAAAATCCACAACATAGACAACAGCGACTCATGCATCAGCGCCATCAATGGCGGAAGCTATTCTGCTCCGATCGTATTCATCCGCAGAGCCATCGTGCCCGGCCCCAAATTCACATTCAGTCGCTCGAACTGACGGCTCGGACGGGTCAACGGCAGGCCATCCACGTACTTTGCCGTCGTGATGTGAGCCACCAGCGAGGCGCTCGCATCGGATCAAGAAACTCAGAAGTTGGCGACAACATAGATACGGAATGGATTGGGTCCAGAGCCCTATTAAAGATTATCAGTTGCCTGCCAGATTAGGAGATTAGGTGACAACGCCCCCTGGATCATGGACAACTAGGGGCAGGAGTCATGCCGGATCCAGCCGGCTGACACCATGTTACCAGCGTACGAATAAGCTACGTGGGTGCCGGGAGTCGGATCGATCCCGCTCCCGTTTGTGACGTTATCGGAATTAAGTGCTCCGTCCAGCTTCTTGTTCGATTCGGTCGACCGCAAGGTGTACGCCTCCTGATTGTCGGAATGAGGACTGCATCTGCCTGACTCTTTCATGAAGTGACCTATCACCAACCATCTCCCGAACCGCTTCTCCGATGACTTCGATTGCCAGATCGCTTCTGCGGAGCCGACGTCCCACACCCAACTCCTCTACCCGAAATGCGACCTCTTCCGCACCGATGTAGTTAGGAATTGCCAGAACTGGGACACCGTTGTACAGAGCCTCAAGTGTGCTCAACATTCCGCCGTGACAGATCAGGAGAGACACGTTGGGGAGAATCTCAAGATGTGAGGCGCGGCGATTTATCTCAAAGTGCCTCGGAAGCGGCCGCGTCAAATGAAGATCGGTGTCATCAGATACCGAAAGAATGCAGTGAAATCCCTCGCCAGACAGCGCCTCCACCAAAGGTGTGTAGAGATAGCCAGAGCTCATGAAGGAGTCTCGCAATCCGGAGAAGTCAGAGATCAAGACTATCGGACGCCCATCGCTGGCATCTTTCCAAGCCGGAGTGAATTTACGATCCAAAAGAGCTCCGGCAAAGCAAAATCGGCTGTCAAAATGACTCTCGCAGTACTGAAACGCGCGAGGAATTAGATGTATATTCAGATCCTCTATGTAATACAAGTTGTTTTCAGTTTCGATTCCTTGAGACCGAAGAAACGAGTCAAGATCGGCACGGAAGTCCATTGATGCCAAAGGCGTTTTGCACACGCCGCCATCTCTTATCAGGTTTGTCCCGTATTGCGCAAAATGTGGAGACACGCGAACGGCGCGACAATTTAGCCGATGAGCAAGAAGCCGACCTGCTACTGCATAAGGATCGTAAAGGATGAGATTCGGGGGATTTGCTTCGTAAAATCGATGGACTTGTGCGACTACACTCGTCGAAAACTCAAGTTGATAACTCTGGAGTGATCTAAACAAGCGCCATAACTCAACATCGTCACATTTTAAGTGAGAAATTGACCGGAGACTCTGTACCAACTCATTATCCGGGGGGTTATAGTTTATAATTACCGGCGTCGCGCCAATGTCCATAATGCATCTTGAGTAATGAGCGCTTGTGATAAAAGTAACGTAGTAGCCGCGCCTTAAAAGTTCAGCGCACAGCGGCAACACCGGATATACATGCCCATTACCCAACTGTGTCACGAGCGCAATGTGGATCCGCTTCATAGCACCTCAGCAAAGTTCATACTCCAGGTTTCAGGCGTGAGCAAGGATCTATTTCTCCCAAGAGGACCAGGATATTCATCTATGGTCGGTGATTGGCGATCAAGTCCGTTGGCACACTCCTATTGCTAGATTTACGGCTACAAAGCGTTACGTCGATCCCGTCTCGATTTAAGCATAGCCGCTCATCGCGTTCCATAGATTTGCATCATCGGGAAGCTTCCGCATTCACACTTCGATCACCATAAGGATATCTTGGCGACAACGCACCTGGAATCACTGCATAATCAACCAACTCTGACACCTGCGATGGAATCGCTCGGCGCGTCAGCATTGCACTATTGATGATGTATCCGGCCGAGCCGCTCGAGATTACGAAGATTTCGCACAATCAGGAGCGTCATCCGTTAGGATTATCTCGGGCGATTGAGTTGAACTTGACCACTCCGTGATTCCCGGAGAACTCCAGGTTTGAGTCAAGCAGCATGGCCTGACCCGGGGTTGCCGATGATACGCTTCTTCGAACTCTGCTGGCGGCGCATGACCGATCGGTTCGAGCAATCGACGATGATTGAACTAATCGAACCATCGCAGGCTTGCGTACTCAACGGCGTCTAGAGACCGGCACGGACCGCGCGTAGATCACTTCGGTCTTGAAAAAACCAATGTCTGTCTCGGCCAGTACATTGTCGTAGCAGTCTTCAACACTGCCGAGAGAGGCTTCGACGCCATTCTCGGCCGGGCGATACGTACATCGAAAAGCCGTGATCAGTGTGATGTATCGATTCCTTCTGGGCTTCTCTGGCGTGCAATCCCTGCTCGAGCGCATCGAGCACCAACTCCGTGTGCATCGAGCGACTCACTCGCCAACTTACGATCCTTCGGGCGAAAACATCGATGCCGAAAGCCAAGTACACGAAGCCGGCCCAGTTCGCCACAAATTAAAATCAGCGACCTACAGACAGCTCGTGCGGCCGCGAGGCCACGAAGCGTCGTTGAACGCAATCCAGTGGGCTTCTCGAACAACTCGTTGGCAATCGTTAGCGCGTCCTGCGACGGTGCGCAACGCCTCTGAGGCTTTCCTGACGCAGCGGGGAATTTGGCTACATTTTCTTTGCGCCATACCGAGATCACGAAGTATATTCGCCACGAAAGAGCTGTGCGAATGTGATGAACCATCTCGGCACAGGAGTCTGGTGGCAGAATTACCAGTCAGCGCATTCAGGATCTGGGTAGGACAAAATCCAAACTGTGTCATGTTAGATCGTGGCCCACATGAATAAGTCTATGCGCCGAAGTCGAGATCAGTGACTGCACCGCCGTGCTATAAAGGCAAGATGTCGATGACCGTTGTCTTTGTTCTCTCATATGTGGTACTCAGTACGTCGATATAACTGGGGTGTCTTTCGCTTTTCTTTAGCTACGCGCAGGCCTACAGGCTCAGTGCCATACCTGGAAATTGGAAGTGATAGGCGCAATGGCAAGGACGAAGTCCAGCGCGCAAAGAATCAGTTGTCATACTCACTCCGGAGTGTTAGTACCAGCCCCCCCCCGGAACACTTCCGCGCAAAACAGCGCTGCGGAGGACGGCTCGATCGCCTAATCTCCGTCTTGCTGCTGGACTTAGCTTGGGAGACACCGTAACCCATACTCGTGAATTCGAGTTGTTAGGCGACATCCGGCACTGGGCTGCAGAAGGATGCATCTCGTACGGATTTAAGCTCAGCCAGAAGAGGAAACGTCGATGGACCGACAGACCGATGAGACTGTTCTCCACTTCCAGTCAAGCAATCTCTCCGACGCCTCCAGTAACTCCCAACTAGAGCGGCCTCGTGGAGACGCTTCCCAATCACGGGAAGCCGAGAATGTTCTCAACATCACGATAGCTTCAACTTTTACCGCCAATCCGCTGTGCCTTCCCTTGAGATTTTGGATGCAGACCCTCGGCATTGGTGCGACTGTCACTCTGGCACCGTACGCACAAGTCATGCAGGAATTGCTGAATCCGCAGAGCTTGACGTCTGAAAATCGGGAAGGCTTCAGCAGCATCCTCGTCCGGCTCGAGGACTGGATTCGTGACAAGCTTGCGGATGGCAGTGTTGAGCAGAACCTCGAGCATATGCGAATGGTGGCGAATGACTTCATTGCCGCTGTGCAAGTGCTCCGTAGCAGAACAAGCGCCTCGATCCTCCTGTATTTCTGTCCGCCATCGGCTGAGTTGCCAGCCGCATATGGCTCGCTTGAACGGATTCAAAGTCGCCTTCTCACTCAGCTCAAGTCGTTGCCCGGCGTTCACTGCTGGAGCCACGGAGACCTACAGCGGCTCTACCCCGTAGTGGAGTTCCAGGATTCCCGGGCAGACAGATTGGGGCACATTCCCTATACCAGCGACTACTTCAGCGCAATCGGCACATTGTTAGCCCGTCGCGTCGCGGCGGCCGTCAAGCCGCAGCGCAAAGTAATTGCTGTCGACTGCGACAATACCCTCTGGAAAGGAATCTGCGGTGAGGCAGGTGCAGACGGCATCGAACTAACGGCTGCGCATCTAAACTTACAACAGATGTTGGTTCGGCAGCACGGCGGCGGGATGCTGCTCTGCCTGTGCAGTAAAAACAACTTCGCTGACGTCCAGGCAGTATTCGATACCCGCCCTGATATGCTTCTACAAGATGAGCATATAGTCTCCTCACGGGTAAATTGGAACGCAAAGTCGTCGAACCTCAAGTCCTTAGCTCAGGAACTAGATCTCTCGATCGACAGCTTCATTTTTATCGACGACGACGCGGTCGAATGTGCAGAGGTGCGCGCTAACTGTCCCTCGGTGTTAACGCTACAATTTCCAAAGGCTGAGGATGAAGCCGCGCACTTCATAGATCACGTCTGGGCCTTCGATCGTATCGTATCAACGAACGAGGCAACGCAAAGGACGGCCCATTACCGTGAGAATCAAGCGCGAAAAGTCGCACTTCAACAGACCACAGATCTGATGCAGTTCCTCGCCTCGCTTGAATTGCGAGTCAGTGTCTCGCATTTACAGGACGGACAGCTGGCTCGTGTTGCGGAATTGGTTCAGCGTACCAATCAGTTTAACTTGACAGGCATTCGACGTTCATCCAACGAAATCGAAGCGCTTTGGAAATCTGGTGTCATTGGCATTCTGGTCGCCCATGTCCGCGACCGTTTCGGCGACTATGGCCTCGTAGGAGCACTGCTTTTTCGCCGCGAGCATCAGTCTATCGATGTAGATACGTTTGTTCTAAGCTGCCGCGCACTTGGCCGCGGTGTTGAACACCGGATTGTCAACGCGCTTGGCGAAATAGCGAGAAAGGATGGCCGGAATGAGATCGTGCTTAGGTACCGATCAACGCCGCGCAACATACCTGCTTGGGAGTTTCTTGAGCGGTCTTTCGGCAAGTTCCAGGCATCATCGAGCGGTAATGGAGAATCGTGGACTGAACTGGTCTTTCAAATACCGGTTGAATATGCTGAACGCGTGACCGTCGACTTCCCAGCGAGCAAGGATTCAGCCGAGGAGATCAAACCGGCTGAATCCTCCAGCGAGGCGGATTCAAGCGCTTCCACCCACTGGCATGAAGCGGCGTACCGGCTGAGTCACATCCAGGATATTGCGCGCGCGATCAATCTATATTGTGCGGGACAGCGGCGTGGAGCGGTCGAATACATGGCACCACGCACGTCAATGGAAGCGGCCGTAGCTGCAATATGGGCCGACGTACTCCGGCTGGAGAACGTCAGCGTATATGATGACTTCTTCGATGCCGGCGGTGATTCGGTGCAGGCGGTCCGTGCGATCGCGAGAATCGGCTCCGTGCTTGGACTAGATCTATCACTTCAGGAGCTCTTCGAAGGGGCAAAGGTTGAGCAAGTCGCCGCGAGATTGGCCACGGCATCCGAGTCCATCGCTCCAATTCATCGCACCAAGCGGACCTCCCCTTTGCCACTGTCATTGCCGCAGCAACGGCTGTGGTTCATCCATCAGCTGGAGGGTGGATCCACTGCCTATCATATTCCCCTAGGCATTCGGATGCGCGGCGCGTTAGACCGAGAGGCATTGCAGGCGGCGCTCGATGGTGTAATGACGCGACACGAAGCGCTGCGCACGATTTTCATCCAAGCCGATGGCAAACCGGAGCAATCGATTGTGCCGAAGGCTAGCTTTTCGCTTCAGTTCTTAGACCTAAGAACGCGCGAGATCGGGCAGCGCGAGATTGAGGTGCTCAAGTTCGCAGAAGAAGAGGCGACCGCGCCCTTCAACTTGAGCACCGGCCCCCTCATTCGCGGCCGGTTGCTCCAATTGTCAGACGAGGAACATGTGCTACTGATCACCATGCATCACATGGTCTCAGATGGGTGGTCGGTAGGCATACTGGTTCGAGACCTGGGAGCACTCTATGGTGCACACCTGAAAGGGGGACCAGATCCTTTACCACCGCTGCCCATTCAATACGCAGATTACACTCGCTGGCACCACCAACGCCTGACAGAGACGAGACTAAACGAGCATCTAGCCTACTGGAAGGCTCACTTGCAGGGCGCCCCTCAATTGCTGGAGCTGCCAACTGACCGGGCGCGGCCGGCAGTGCAGAGTTATCGCGGTGAGGACATCAGGCTGTTCCTTGGATCTGAACTCACTTCAAATCTGAAATCCTTTTCAGGACGCTTGAACCTGACTCTGGCCATGACATTGTATACGGCATGGTCGATCTTGCTCGCCAAGCTCAGCGGACAAGAAGATGTTGTCTTGGGCATGCCGGTGGCGAATCGAGGGCGAACTGAGCTTGAGGGATTAATCGGCTGCTTTGTCAACACTCTGGCTTTGCGCATCCGGTTGAAGGATGAGTATTGCGTAACTGACCTGCTTCGCCAAGTAAAGGAAAGCATGCTCAGTGCCCATGCACACCAAGACGTCCCGTTTGAGAAGGTTGTGGAAGCGCTGAAGCCAACGCGGAGCTTGAGTCACAGCCCTCTGTTCCAAGTGATGCTCGTGGTACAAAACGCGCCACGTGGCGCAATGGAATTGTCCGGATTAACACTGGTAGAAGAAGCGGTGCCCTTACATACGGCACAATTTGATCTCCTGCTGTCATTGCATGAGCGGGGAGAGGATATTTGCGGCAATCTTAACTACGCGAGAGACCTGTTCGACGGCACAACGATTGAACGATGGGTCACGTACCTGAAGGCCGTGCTGAGACAAATGGTAGAGGACCCGAGCATCAAGATCAGTGCATTGCAGCTGGTGAGTGAGGGAGAGCGCCATCAACTCATAAAAGCGTTCAACGCAACGCAGGCTCGCTATCCGAATGACAAGCTGATCCACGAGCTTTTCGAAGAGCAGGTGTATCGCACACCGGATGCTGTAGCGGTTTTCTATGAGGAGCAGCCGCTCACGTACGCGGAGCTCAACAGAAAAGCCAATAAAGTGGCCCGGTATTTACGAAGTGAGGGGATCGGTCCGGATCAGTTGGTCGGGATCAGTATGGAACGAAGCTTTGAGATGGTAATAGGACTACTCGGTATCCTGAAGGCGGGTGGCGCCTATGTACCGATTGATCCGCATTACCCTGCCGAGCGGCTGGAGTACATTTGCACGGACGCTGCACCGAAGATATTGCTCAGCCAGCAGCACCTTCGAGAGAGATTGCCCAGAACAGCCTCCACAGTAGTTGCGCTGGATGGCGAGTGGGCGGAAATCGCCAAGCATGACGGTGACGATCTGAGTCCAAGCTCGATCGGCTTGCATTGTCGAAACCTCGCGTACGTGATCTATACCTCGGGGTCCACGGGACGGCCGAAGGGCGCCATGAATGAACATCGGGCGCTCATTAACCGACTTCAATGGATGCAGGACCAATATCAGCTCTGTGGCTCAGACAGGGTACTTCAGAAGACCCCATTTAGTTTCGATGTCTCAGTATGGGAATTTTTCTGGACGTTAATAACCGGTGCGCGTCTGATCATGGCTCGTCCAGAAGGACACAAAGATCCGCAATTCCTGATGAACCATATTGAAAATACAGGAGTCACCATACTGCACTTCGTGCCTTCCATGCTGCAAAGCTTCCTAAGTCAACTCGAAGAAGGACGGTGTTCATCCGTGCGGAAAATTATCTGCAGTGGCGAAGAGTTGCAGGTCGCGCTTCAAAACAAGTGCCTGGAATTGATGCCAGGTGCACTGCTATCCAACTTATATGGACCCACCGAGGCTGCCATCGACGTCACAGCATGGGAGTGTCAGAGGGATGCGTATGCTACGAGAGTTCCCATAGGTCGGCCGATCTCCAACATTCAAATATACATACTAGATAAGCACCTTCAGCCGGTTCCGATCGGAGTCGCCGGAGAGCTCCACATCGGCGGCGTCGGAGTTGGACGAGGCTACCTCAAGCGTAGAGAGCTGACTCTTGAACGCTTTATTCCTGATCCCTTCAGCACGGACCCCGCGGCTCGTCTGTACAAGACGGGAGACGTAGCTCGCTGGCGTGCAGATGGTACCATCGAATACCTAGGGCGCAACGATCACCAAGTAAAGATCCGAGGGTTCCGGATCGAACTGGGAGAAATCGAGACACATCTGTTGGACTGTCCTGAGGTAAAGGAGGCCGTCGTGCTCGCGCGAGAAGATGCGCCCGGAGAGAAGCGCCTAGTCGCATATGTAGTTCCCGCCGAGCCTGTCTCTCCAACAACAGGCCCGAATGCAGAAGCGCTGCGTGCACATCTAAAGTCGGCAGTTCCTGAGTACATGGTGCCCAGCGCGTTCGTGATTCTGGCGCAGATGCCGCTAAGTCCCAACGGAAAGCTCGACCGGCGCGCCTTGCCGGTACCTGAGATCGGTGCGTATGCAAGGCAACAATACGAGGCGCCACAAGGAGAGGTCGAGGAGACTCTGGCCGGCATCTGGCAATCGCTCCTGCGCGTGAAGCAAATCGGCAGAAACGACAACTTCTTCGAGCTGGGTGGCCATTCGCTCTTGATCGTGCAAATGCTCGAGTCGTTACGCCGTGCCGGCTTGTCAGCCCAGATGCATTTAGTTTTCGAGAACCCGACGCTCGCGGGCCTCGCAGGCGCGCTCACTCGCAGGATTGCTGAAGAGTTTGTCGTGCCGCCAAACGCGATTCCGCCTGGATGCCAACAAATAACACCCCAAATGTTGCCGCTGGTACAGCTTGAGCCATATCACATCGACTGCATCGCGGGGACGGTGCCCGGAGGCGCAGCCAACATCCAGGATATTTACCCACTTACGTCCTTGCAAGAGGGGCTCCTGTTTCATCATCTGCTCAACGAGCGAACGAACGACGTGTACGTGGTTCCCACTCTGCTGTCGGTATGCTCCAGAGAGCGCTTGCAGGAGCTGACCATCGCGCTGCAAGCTCTGATCGATCGCTACGATGTATTCCGCACGGCAGTGCTATGGGAGCAACTGCCGCGACCAGTGCAAGTCGTGTACCGTCAGGCAATTTTGCGGGTGGAAGAAATAGAACTTGATCCGAATCGCGATCCGATGGAACAGGTCGGAGGGTGGCTCAACGCCGAGCGGCAAATTCTCGACCTGCGACACGCCCCACTGCTGCAATTGCAGGTAGCCGCAGATACGCGCGGACCAAGCTTCTATGTTTTGCTTCGACAGCATCACATCATTGGAGACAACCAATCGATAGAGATGGCAATTTACGAAGTAATCGCCCAACTTGAGGGTCGTGCGCAGCGACTCCCAGCCCCGCTACCATATCGCAATCACGTCGCGCAGGTGCTGGCCAGCGAGCGGACGTCCAATTCGGAAGACTTCTTCCGCAAGAAGCTCGGCGACGTTGAGGAGCCGACGGCACCATTCGGATTTCTGGATGCGCATGGAGATGGGATTCATATTGCTGAGGCGCATGAGGAAGTTGAACTTACCTTGGCGCACCGAGTGCGCGCCCAAGCACGGCAGTTAGGCGTGAGCGTCGCCACACTATTTCACGCGACGTGGGCACTCGTAGTTGCACGAACGAGCGGACGGAATGATGTAGTTTTCGGAACCGTGTTGTTGGGTCATCGACCGGGAATAGCGACGTCTCAGCGGATGCTGGGGTTATTCATCAACACGCTACCGATTCGATTGCGGCTTCAAGGCACCACTGCCAAAGAGTTGGTGACGGAAACCCAACGGGAACTCATTGAGCTCCTGCGCCATGAACAGGCTTCCTTAGCGGTGGCTCAGCGCTGCAGCAGCATTGTCGGAGGCGCTGCGCCATTTAGTACGCTGTTAAATTACCGACACAACATTCCGGATCACGACATCAAGTGGTCCAATGCGACCGGCATCGACGTAATCGCCATTCCAGAGCGAACAAATTATCCCATCACACTCTCAATAGACGACCTGGGAGAGCGCTTTTCACTTTCAGCGCTCACGGACCACCGGATCAATCCGAGTCGAGTTACGGGATATATGCAAACAGTAATGCGATCGCTAATTGAAGCGCTAGAGGAGGCGCCGCAGACACTAGCCCTGGCGCTGCCGGTCCTGCCTGAGAGTGAGAGTCGACAGGTAATAGAGATGTTCAACGCAACCCAGGTGCCTTATCCAAAAGAGAAACTGATCCACGAGCTCTTCGAGGAGCACGTGTTGCGCATGCCCGATGCCATAGCGGTAGTGGAAGAGGGGCAGCTGCTCACTTATGGCCAGCTCAACATTAAAGCAAATCGGCTGGCGCATTGTTTGCGCACCAGTGGCATGCAGATCGGGGAATATATTCCCATTCTCATACCGCGCTCCGCAAACGTTCTAATTGCTCAACTTGCAGTGCTCAAGAGCGGCGGGGTGTACGTGCCGGTTGATTGCCAACTGTCCCTAGGGCGTCGGGCATTCATGATACGCGATTGCGGCGCACGGCGGGTTCTTGCAATCCGAAAAGAATTTTCGGGCCTGGAGCGGGATGACCTGCTACACATTGATTGCGAGGAAGCAGTTGCCGCGACGATGGATTGGCCTGAGGAAATTCCGCAGTTGCACGGCAGCGCGACGGCCGCAGCGTACGTCATGTACACCTCCGGATCTGTGGGGACTCCAAAGGGAGTCATCGTAACGCACCGTGCAGTGAACCGTCTTGTTATCAACAATGGATACGCGCCCATCGAGCCAACCGATTGCGTAGCCTTTTGTAGCAATCCGGCATTCGATGCTTCGACATTCGAGACATGGGGAGCACTATTGAACGGGGCAACCGTCGTAATTGTGCCGCACGAAGTCGTACTGGAGGCGAAGCGATTTGCGGATGTGTTAGCGGAGCATCGTGTGACAGTGTTGTGGCTGACCGTTGGTTTGCTTTCCCAATACAAAGACGCGTTAGCGACTGTCTTTGGCCAGCTCCGATATCTAATCACGGGCGGGGATGTTGTCGATCCCAATATGGTCAAATGCACATTGAAAAAAAAGCCACCGCTACATTTCCTAAACGGGTACGGACCGACGGAGGGTGCAACATTTTCGACGACTTATTTAGTCGAATCGGTGGACGATGGTGCGACGAACCTCCCGATAGGGCGACCGATTTCGAATACGCAGATTTATATCTTGGACGGTTACCTGCAACCGGTTCCGATCGATGTGGCGGGCGAGATCTACATTGGAGGGGCGGGAGTCGCGCTAGGGTACTTAAACCGACCGGAGTTGACGGCGGAGCGTTTCATACCCGACCCGTTCAGCGTGGATCCCAATGCGCGGTTGTATAAGAGTGGTGACTTGGGGCGGTGGCGCGCGGACGGGAATATCGAGTTTCTGGGGCGCAATGACGCGCAGGTGAAGATCCGAGGTTTTCGAGTTGAGCTGGGAGAGATCGAGACAAGGCTAGCACAGTTGGAAGGGGTGAGGGAGGCTGTGGTTCTCGCGCGCGAGGATGTGAAAGGCGAGAAGCGCCTGGTAGCTTATCTGGTCGCCGGAGAAGGCTTTGCCCGCCAAACGAAGGTAAGTGTAGAGGCACTGCGCGCGCAGTTGGAAAACGTATTGCCGGAGTACATGGTGCCTAGCGCTTTTGTGATGCTAGAGACTATTCCGTTGACGCCGAATGGGAAGGTGGACCGTCGAGCATTGCCCGCCCCCGATCTAGGCGCGTATGTGAGCCGGGAGTACGAGGCGCCGCAGGGCGAAATTGAGCTGACTCTGGCGAAAATCTGGCAGGAGTTGCTCGGGGTCGATCGTGTCGGCCGCTTTGATAACTTCTTCGAACTGGGCGGCCACTCACTGTTGGCAGTGAAATCATTGGTGAAGATTGACGAGGTATTGCACGCTCGGCTACGAGTAGCCGACATCTACAAAACTCCCACGTTGGCGGAACTAGCCGTTCGCGTTGATGGGTGTGTGATGGCTGATGAACCGGTGGACATCAGCCATGAGGCGACGCTGGATGGCACCGTCATGGCGCTGCGGGAATTAATTCGCCGTCCTGCACGAGCGGTGATGTTGACCGGTGGGACCGGATTCGTCGGGCGATTTCTGCTGAAACAGCTGCTTGAGGATACGGGCGCAAAAATCTACTGTGTCGTGCGAGGTCCACTTAAAGTCCAAGCATCAGCACGCCTGCGAGACACTCTCTTGTGTTGGGACCTGTGGCGCAACGAATACGAGTCACGAGTGATTGCGATATCAGGGGACCTGCGCCTACCGCGCCTTGGCATAGAGGAAGCGACGTACGAGATGCTGTGCGAAGAGGTCGATGCCATCTATCATTGCGGCACCAGCATGAATCATCTTGAAACCTACACAATGGCGAAGCGGGCCAATGTTGATTCGGCGAGGGAATTGCTTAGCCTAGCGACATCTCGGAGGCCAAAACTGGTCAACTATATCTCTACGCTTGGTGTGTTCAGCCCATCGACTATCAATGCGACGCGCGTCGTTGACGAGCAGACGACAATAGATAATGAAAGGCACCTAAACTCGCAAGGTTATACGGCGAGTAAGTGGGTTGGCGAGAAGATATTCATGATAGCGCAGGAACGGAGGATCCCATGCAATATATTTCGCCTGGGGCTTGTATGGGCGGATTCTCAGGAGGGCCGTTACGACGAGTTGCAGCAGGTCTATCGCATCCTCAAGAGTTCTTTGCTATTGGGCTATGGCATCCAAGACTATCAATGCATTCTGCCCCCGACACCCGTCGACTATGTCGCTCGCGCAGTTGCGTTTCTCGGCAGTCAGCAATGCAATGGCGGGGGGATTTTTCACATCTCCTCGCCCAGGGGGATTGGCACCGGGATATTCGAGCGCTACAACGAGATTGCGGATACCGCACTTGAGCTCCTGCCAACCTATCAATGGGTCTGCGAACTGAAGCGCCTGCATCGCGAGGGACAATCGTTGCCTGCTGTCCCTCTCATGGAGTTCGCATTCTCGATGACTGAAAAAGCGTTCTACGAAAGCCAGTTTCGTAGCCAATTGTCGGCGATCCATTTCGACAGTACCCGCACGCAACGGGAGCTTGAGCGGGCCGGTATCATTGCACCTTCATTCAACAATGACCTTCTTAGGATCTGTATCGAAAGTATGTTCTCCAGAGACGCGGAATTACGAGACTTGCGCGACTGCCGACTCCATGAATTGCCGCACAGATCATATGGCGGATATACCGGGACGTAGTAACCAGCTCCAGGAAGAGCAACGGAGCCTCTGAGCGCTTGAATGCGGGATGAAAGGGACAACAATGATCGAACGATGCCGAGTCATCACCAATAACGAGACCGTCTCCCATGGCGCTGTCAGGGACAGTGAAGTCAGGTGCTTTTCACTTTCGATCAGTGAGAAATCGATTGTGGGCTCCGGCAATTGCGGTCACGTTTCATATATTTACTTTCCAAATTGAAGCTTGAATGACTTCTGGCGTACGCCTTACTCGCATCACGTGTGGTACACAATATGCGCGACTCCATGTTTTGACTGCCGCCGACGGCTATCGCCCGCCTGAGCACGCCTAGGCGGCTCAAATCTCACTTTCTCCCCTTCCGGTTCCCGCTCGATCTTCAACTCGCGGGAACCGGCTTCTAGAACCTACCTACCTCAAAAAGCTCAACCCACTCCTGCGTATGACTTCTATCTATTGCTGTCCGGACTTATTTTCCAATACCAGCAACCAATCTTGGTTCGTTGGCGGCTTCTCCGGACGGTAGGCGCCCAGCAAAATCGCTTTATTGCGACCCCAGTCTTCCCAGCCTGCGCCGCTGAGTACACCCCGGTAATGGCCATTAGCGTCGTAAAGCTTCCTGTCGAGACTCTCGTCTCGTGGGTGCATCGGGCTCTCACGAACTTCGAAATTGTGGAATTGCTGTTCCGATCCATCTGAGAAATGCCCCAATCCCACAGCGCCGGACCGATCCTGACTGACATCAGCCGGTTGCAAGGGTGAGCGATCGGTAATGTCTACTATGGGTGTTGCAAAGGTATTCACTCCGTCGGTAATGGAGGCGGCACCCCAATTTGCGCGTATTTCTGCGGTCAACCGAATCTGGCCTCCAACGGCGGAGACGGCAGTCGCGCCCAGCCTCCTGTTGTCTTTTCCTTGAGTACGACTCACGAGATACAGACTGTGGTCTTGCGCCGAATACACAGCTGCTAAGTAGTTATTCGCATCCCGGTAACGCAACAGCACGGCAGCAGACGAACCGCTGCTTGCATCCACAGAAACGGCAGCGTCACGGACATTGGTTTGCGTGACGACGCTGAGGGTGTCTCCTCGAGCAAGCATAACTCCTTGCTGTCGCTCCGCTCTTTTCGCACCGACTTCGGACCAATCTCCCGACTCGCCGGACTCAAAACTTTGCTGCAACAGAACACGACCTGGCGCCAGCGCCCCAACTTCGCCAAGATCAAACTTGATTCCCAGCATTGGCTCCCAGTAATACGCGTTGTATCGTATGCCAGGCTCCAGATCCAACACAGTGGGTGGTGGCGGCGCGCGTAGCCCAAAATCCGGGATATAGATCAACCGTAGTTTTCCAGGAATTCCCGCCACATAAGGTCGGCGAAAATTGCCGCCGTGTGTCTTCCATTCACCCCCTGGAACCATAGTCTCCGGCCTTTGCAAGAAATCTTCATTGGGCGTGAAGTCGTCGTAAAAAATAGATTTGAAATCGAAGTCAGCAGCGCTGAACTGTCTCGGCCCCGTGTGCGGCTCAAGCAGCGTCGTGCCATGCGGTGTCACCCACTCCGGATGGGGGGCGATTTGCCACCAGGAATATTGCCGCAACAATTTGGAACTCAGGCCTACCTGGTACGAGCCCGGCAGGTGCATGCCTTCTTCCCAAGTCAAAAACGTATACTGACCACCGCGATGAAGTGGCTTGTCGGGATTGTTGACTTCGTAGGTCGGCCCTGAACCATAGGTATGCCCGGCTGCACCATTCAGCATACCGAGCCAGAATGCCATGCGCTGAAACTCTTCAGGGTTGCTGCCACCGAGGAGCTCGTAGCCAATCTCACCAACTACCACTGGTTTGATGAGATCGTTACGCGCATAGCGCTTGTTCACTTCCATCACTTCGTTGCCGATACTCGGCCACCCCCAGTGACTAGGCTGCGGCAAATCAAAATCGGTAAGGGTAGCGTCCTGCAGCGGAATATCGAACGGCGGTGGCGCCTCGTGGACCGTCAGCGGATGATGGTATGGGTCAATGACACGGACATAGCCAACGATATCTGTCCAACCCGGCGAAATTTGGGAACGAACCGGCTCCGGAAATTGTCTGGCGACACTTTCAGGCGGATCCAGGACCTCACCGCCGATGATCCAAAAGACGGGATAGGCACCGTAGCGCGCGATAATATAGCGCCAATGCTTCTTCATCTTCGAGACACCCATTTGACTCAATACTCGATTCCAGCCTCCAACCAAAGCGGGTGCAATGCCGGCGTCCAAGAGCGCACGAATGCGCCGGTCGGCATAGTCGAAGTAGTTAGGGTTAATTTGCTTGAACGCAGGATCCCAGACCGTACCGCCCTCATTATGGAAACCGGGATCGACTGGCGCCTCCTCTTCGTACGGAACGAGCCCCACGCAGATCTGCACGACCGTGAAACCTTTTTCCTTACGGTCGGCAACTAGCTGCTGAAATCCGCTCCAAGGCAGGCGATCGGAGAGACCAGTCCACAAGGTATCGCCCAGCCAATAAAACGGCGTCCCATCGGCATGCTCGAAGTAACGCCTGCTTGCACTCACCCGAGGCGCGCCGTGCCTCAGGAGTGGATTATTACCGGTGTAGGCCGTAATGGTGACACGCCTAGCGTGCCCGTTGAGGTCGATATTTCGTTTGTCGGTACTTTCAAGACGATAGGTGTAATCTCCTGGGGTCGGTGGGGCGAAGCGGACAGTCCATTTCTGACCGCCGCGCCAAAACGTAGGCACACGCCATGTGCGCTTGCCTCTGGTGAAAATGACATCCACATCAACGTCGTTAAAAGGATCGGCGTATTCCTTTGTGGACGCAAAAGTAAACTCAAATATCCGCTCGTAACTCGGCTCCATTTTCGCAAATGCATGCTCAAGAGAATCGAGCGCAAATAGCACGACGAGCAAGAACGCGGCACGAACAAATCGATTGACATGACAAATGCGCGTACTCTCGGCGGACTCCTGCAGAGCGGCGATGGGCGATGTCAGCTCCAAGCCGGCAAAAATCGCCGAACGGCCAAAAGAAATCTCATGACAACTGCTCACAATCCGGGCTTCCCACAGCTGAGTTCTGGTCTAATTAGGCCTATTATCGAATGATGACGGCCATCATTCGAAATCTCGACAATACGCAGCGTAGTGCATGTTGGCACTGATCGAGGTCGACTCGGATTGTGACTTCGAACCGGCACTGAGTCCGTGCCGCAGACCAGTTACGTTCCAAAATACGCATATTGTTCCATGATCAACAAACACAAATAGCCGGTATCTTCGCATAGATAGGTCCGGATCGAGTTCAAAATGTATAATAACCAACACAATCGCTTCTCCGTACCATCTGTAAGGCCTGGCCCGGGTGGTTGACAAGCTATCCCTAGATATGTGCTTTTTGCAGCGCATTATTCCAATCTCCATGAGGCTCACGGCCCACTTCGTGGCCCAAACCGACCCAATTAATTAGAGGCCCCAATCGTCATGATCTGCTAGCGCCTCACGAGACACTGCTTGCGAAAGCTGGATTTGCAATCTTACCTGAGCAATCTCAGAGAGTACTTTCGGTGGACGCGGCTCGATCCGCTGTGGAACCGCAGGAGTGGAGTTCCCAGGATTTTGTGGACACCGGGTAAAGTCCGCAAATCGAAGCCAGGGGGACTCAAATGGCAAAGTCGAAGCCAACCGCGAAGATTCGAAGTGCCTACGAATTTATCAAAGCAAACCGGCATCAATACAATGTCAGAACGATGTGTCGGCTGCTAGAAGTGGCACCCAGCGGTTACTACGAAAGCGTCCCAGCGGGTACTGGTCTAGTATTCAGGGATGAAGAAGGATAAGGCAACGCCCCAGACCGACGACGGGCCGATTCACCTGGTGACGGTCGATTGGAGCCGGGGCAAGTGGTCCGGCACGGCGGGAAAGTATTCCCGCGAACACGTATGGCACTTTGCCGGCAAGTACAGCCTGAGGGTAACCGACGCGCTGGCGCCGGCAGCTTATCGGGACTCCTCACGGTTGGATCCGCTGAAGTCTTTCGTAGCGACCGTAGCCAGCGCTCACATGCTGTCGTGGTTGCACGTGGCCTTCAGTCACGGCGCGGAGGTCGAGAGTTATCTGGATATGGCGGAAGGCGTGCTGGCCAAGCTGTCGGATGATCAGAGTTGGATCAGTGAGATCATTTTAAAGCCCCGGGTCACGTTCAACTCGCGCCAACAAGTGGAGTTCTCTGCAATCACGCACTTTCACGAGATGGCTCATCGAGACTGCTGCGTACGCCGGCCCATGACGGACGGGATTCCGAGATGATGGCGGACAGCATTCCGGCGACATGACGGACACCGTTCCGATGCGATGACGGACACTTTGGCGGATCAGCGGAATGCTGTCCGCCATGGATCGGAGGAGTGTCCGCCATGAGTTTGGAACAGTGACCGTGACCGCCCGGGACGACTCGACGCAAGCCTTATCAAGGCCCCACCCTTCGCTCTTTTTGCAATGGGAGCGATGGGGTGGCGCAAGAGAGGCTGAGCGTGAGAAAGATCAAAGACGTGCTGCGCTTGCACCTGGTGGCCGGGTTGAGCAGCCGCCGGCAACTGGCTCGTGCAGTCGGATGTAGCAAGACGGCGGTATCAGACTGCCTGCGCCGGGCTGCAGTGGCCGGTCTCAACACCTGGGAGATCGTCGACGGACTCGATGAGGCGGAGCTCGAGAAGCGCCTGTATCCGAGCGCGCGCGAAGGAGGAGCCCCGCCCAAGAACGTACGCCGGCCGTTGCCGGATTGGGTTCAGATCCGCGAGGAACTAGCCCGTCGGGATCATCAGGTCACTCTGGCGCTGTTGTGGCAAGAGTATAAAAGCGAGCACGCGGACGGTTATCAATACTCTCAATTTGCAGCTCTGTATCGAGCCTTCGAAAAGAAGCTGTCGGTGGTGCTGCGCCAACCACACCGTGCGGGCGAGAAGGTGTTTGTCGACTTCTGCGATGGTCTGTCGCTGCTGGACCCGATCAGCGGCGAGCGCGTCAAGACCCAGTTGTTTGTCGGCGCCCTCGGCGCCAGCTCCTACACCTTTGCGATCGCCACCCTGTCGCAGGAGCTACCGGTGTGGCTCGACTGTCACGTACGGATGCTCGAGTTCTTCTCGGGCGTCAGCAGCCTCACTATCTGCGACAATCTGCTCTCCGGTGTGACCCATCCGGACCGATACGAGGCGGAGCTGAACGCTTCCTACCGGGAGCTGGCGAACCACTACCAAACCTGTGTCATCCCAACTCGGGTTAGGAAGCCCCGCGACAAAGGAAAAGTCGAGGCCGCCGTGCTCGTGGCGCAGCGCTGGATTTTAGCGGCTCTGCGACACCATCGATTTTATCATCTGAACGAGCTCAATGCCGCGATCGCACAGCTGCTGTGCCGGCTGAACGACCGGGTGATGCGCCATGTGAAGCAATCCCGGCGACAACTGTACGAGAAGCTCGATCGTCCTGCCCTCAAACCGCTGCCCGCCAGAGCGTACGAATACGCCGACTGGAAGCAGGTTAGTGTCAACATCGATTACCACATCAGCTTCGATGATCATTACTACAGCGTCCCCTACACCCTGGTGGGCGAGAAGTTGTGGTGTCGCGCCACCCATCACACGGTGGAACTCTCACACCGAGGCAAGCGCATCGCGAGCCACGTGCGCAGCTTCGTCAAGTATGCCTACAGCACACTCCCCGAGCATCGGCCGCCTCGCATCGGGCACACCTGGAGTGGACACCCTCACGCCTGATCAACTGGGGAAAGACCGTCGGTCCCCATACCGCGGCGGTCGTGGAGCACGTCATCCGCTCCAAGCCCCATCCCGAGCAAGGCTATCGCTCAGCACTCGGCCTGTTGCGGCTGAGTGATCGTTATGGCGCCGAGCGACTCGAACGTGCCTGCGAGCGCGCCATCACCTTGCGCTCAGCCAGCTACCGCACGGTGAAAACCATGCTCAAGCAGCGCATGGAAACCGCGCCGTTGTTTGATCCGATCCAATCCCCGGATCCGACCACAGAGCTGGGTGCGGTGAACGTGCGTGGGCGTCGGTACTACAACTGAGGCAAGAGCCCCAAGAGCTTCTGCCGCTTCGCGGCAGACCGCACGTCGGCTACGCCGAGGCAGCGGAAGATCTATAAATATAGCCCCGAAGGAGGACACACCGATCAAAGACGCCCGTACTGAATGCTCGCATATCCTATTTTTACCGAGGAAATCACTGTTATGTTGCTCGAACAAACTCTCGACAAACTCAATGCCATGAAGCTCTTCGCCCTGGCCAAGTCTCTGCAGGAGCGCCTCGAGCGCCAGGACCATCAGAGCCTGAGCAAAGCCGAGTTCATCGGCCTGCTCGTCGATGACGAATGGCTCTCGCGTGAAAACCGCAAGCTCTCCGCGCGGCTGCGAGTGGCCAAGTTCAAAAGTTCAAAGACCGCGCCGCCTCCATCGAGGGGCTCAACTACAAAACCGCCCGCGGCCTGCGCAAAGATCAGCTGTTGGAGCTGGCGCAGAACCGTTGGATCACAGCCCATCAGTCGCTGCTGATTACCGGCCTCTCCGGTTCCGGAAAGAGCTTTGTCGCCCAGGCGCTCGGTCAACATGCCTGTCGCAGCGGCTTCTGCGTCCAATACCTGCGGCTCCCGGCCCTGCTGAACCTCTTCGTGCAGGCGCGCGCCGAAGGCACCTACGATCGGCTACTGAAGCGTCTGGCGAAGACTGCCGTTCTTATCATCGATGATTTTGGTCTGGCCAGCCTGAGCGATCGTGAGAAGCAGGATCTGCTGGAAGCCCTCGAAGAGCGATACGGCACCGGGGCCACGATCGTCACCGCGCAACTGCCGGTCAGCGACTGGCACGAATACCTCGGCGGCGGCCGCGTCGCCGATGCCATCCTCGATCGGCTCGTTCACAACTCTCACCGTATCGAGTTGCGATCCCCCGAATCCATGCGCAAAGAGTACGCCGCTACCAACCATGACGGACACCCGGTAGAGTAATCCACCTGCTTGCGTCGCTTCGCTCCGGGGCTGTCCGCCATCACCGGATCAGCTGTCCGTCATGGCCGGATTACGCACAAGCTTCCTCAGCTGTGCTCAATTTGGGAATAACGGAGATGCTGGAATGCTTACGAGCAAACCGTTCAAGCACCCGCTCGAACTGCTTCCAGTTCAAGTTACTCTTCCAAGACCGTCGAGATAACCACTTGCGCCATACACGCGTCACCCTACGGTACAGCCGTTTAAGGCGCCGGTAGTTACCGGTGATGCCGAAGTAGGCGTAATGGCCCTTCAGCATCTGGCACAAATGTTCATGCTGCTCATTCAGCGGCCAATGCATCATCCGTCGGCATTGTTGGTTGAACTTCTTGAGCGAACGCGCAAGTCGTTCTTTCGCCGTGAACTGGCGCATAACCTTGTTACCCTTCCGCGAGACACTCCAAATGTGGAGAAACCCGAGGAATACGAAGGTCGTCGGCAACGTTTCCGCCACTTCTGCGGTCAATTCCTGCGCGGGCCGGAAATCAACCAGGCGGGTTTTGTCCGGGTGTGTTTGCAGCCCGAACTTCCCCAACCGCTTCCCAAGGACTCCCAGCACCCGTTCCGCGTCAACTCTGTGTGCGAAGAGCATTACAAAGTCATCACAGAAACGAACCAATGTACTCGGGCCGCGTAGACGCGGTTGCACCTCTTCGGTGAACCATTCGTCAATAACATGATGGAGGAAAACGTTGCTCAGGATTGGGGAAACTACCCCACCCTGAGGACTGCCAGCCTCCGGGTAGTGGACCTGCCCGGCTTCCAGCACTCCCGCGTTGAGCCACTTGTCAATCAGTCTTCTCACAACACCATCGGTGACTCGCCTCGCGAGGATCGCTCTCAGCTCAGCTTTCGGGATGCTGTCGAAGTACTTTCGAACATCGACTTCGACCACCCAATACCCACGCTGCTCCATCACCCCTTTGTATAAGACCTGTAGTGCCTGATGAGCATTGCGCTTGACGCGATAACCGAAGGAACAGTCCAAGAAGTCCTGTTCGTAGATCGGCTCCATCAACATCACAATTGCTCGTTGCGCTACCTTGTCTTCGAAGGCGGGAATACCTATCGCGCGCTCGCCTCCTCCTGGCTTCGCAATATAGTGTCGCCGGACTGGCGGCGCCCGGTAGCGACCGGATTTGAGTCGATCGAGTAGATCGATGAGGTTTTGCTCCAGATTGAGCGCGTACCCCTCCGCCGTTTGCCCGTCGACACCCACCGCACCATCCTTGCGCGTGCACTCGTAGGCATACCGCATCCATTCCACATCGAGATAGTGGTTCAAGGAGGTAAACGCCATCGCTGGGTTTTCCCTCGCGAGTCTCGCTATCCGCTCCTGTTTCGTTGACACGCTGTCAGGTTTCAAAGCACCCTCGTGTTTCTCAGAAACGGCTCTGTTTACAACGGTGCTCCGCTTCCCTCGATCGGGTCCGCTCGAGTCGCGTTCCCCGACGTCAACAGTACTATCAGAGCACTAAGACTTCCGGCCTCTACCACGGGTCGCTTATTTATTCGCTTCCCGCTCCAACATCTCTTCCCCAAAGTTCGCTCCTGCGCGGTGGGGATTTCCGCGCAGGCCCGGTCCCGTTCGAGCCACGGCACCATTGACTATCTGAAGTCGGTCAAGACCGGATCTCCCAGGTTCCTGGAGAACCCATCCCATACCTCTGCCACGCTCTCGGACCCCGGTCGGTCCGAGCTGGTCTCACCCTGACGTCCAGCTCGGTGTTGCCCCCACTAATTGCACGATGAAGGCACCGGCGTGATGATCAATTTCGAGGCTCAATCACACGGCTTTGATATCCGCCGTCTACGCTTCAAGTAGTGCGTTGCCGCACTCGCATGCAAGACTGGCTTCCGGCTGGTGGTTAGCCCTTACCGGGTGGGAGTCGAACCCACTGGATTCCATCGAAAGGTTTCCGCTACCTACATAGCATTCCCCCTTCCCAGGCTTACCCTGGCGCGAACAATCCGGATCTTCTCCTCCACGCTTCGAAAATGTCGAGGGGCAACTCGACGACCCAGCGTATCGACTGCGGCTACTGCGGTGGATGTGTCCACTTCATTTCCTTCTCGTGGACACATAGGTTGTGTGTGTCCTCTAGAATCTACTGTGGATCATCCCGAGACGCTCAACCATGGGTGACAGCGTCACGCTTACTGTAAAAGGGCTGTCAGTATAGCAGCGACGATTGGCGACGCTTCTGCCGAACCAACCGGCTCGAACCTAGCATGAGCCGCAGAGGCAACTGCTGGGACAACGGCGTCGCGGAATCGTTCTTCAGCAGCCTGAAGAAGGAACGCATCAAGAAGCGGATCTACAAGAACAGAGATCTGGCCATTGCTGACATATCCGACTACATTGAGTCGTTCTACAATCGCTCACGTCGTCACAAGCATCTTGCAGGCGTCAGCCCGGACGACTTCGAGGCCGCTGCGAAGCAGCGATGAGGGAAGTGTCCACAAAATCCTGGGAACTCCAAGCAGGCGGATTAGAACATTTCGGGATTATAAATCGCAATTGTCGTGCGTAGAAAAATTGATTGGTACTGCCAATTACTCTCGATCACTCAAGTAATCCTCGATGACGTTGGCAGCCAAATCTGCGCCACGATCATTCTTAAGGTTATCCCGCATGCGCCTTACTCGTCTACGGAGGGCGCCGTCCATCGACGCTGTATCAACAGCGTTCTTAAGTGCAAAGGGAGTGACACCTGGCCCTGGGATGTGCAGCCCCAGGCCCAGTTCAGTGATACGGAATGCCACCTCAGAGTTAAACGGATTGGGTGGCACAGCCACGACGGGAACCCCATGATATAGGCACTCCAAAGTCGTCCCCATCCCTGCCTGACACACCACTACGTCGGCGAACGGGAGAATCTCACGATTTGGCATGTCGCGATTGACCTCGAAATTGCGTGGCAATGCCACAGAAGAGGCCTTCGCACTGTACACACCTCCTAAGAACACAATGTGATACCGCGACTCGGCGAAAGCGTCGATGCATAGTCTCAGGAACTTATCATCCGTGCTGGTCGAACCTTCAGAGATCAACAAAATCGGCTTACCGTTATTGATTCTATTGTTACACGATTTCGGATTAAACCTACTGCTGAAGGTGACACCAACGAACTTGAATCGATTATCAAATGAGTCAACATCGTATTGAAATTCTCTCGGTATGAGAAATATGTTCATCGGCTCGACGTGCCATATCTGACCTTTCTCTTTGATTCCAAACATCGACATAAAGTTGTCAATCACGGGAGAAAATTCAAGTACGGGCTGAGGAGTCGTACAAGCACCGTCCAAACGCACCATAGAATTGTGATGAGCAAAATGTGTGGATATCTGAATAGCCGGGCACTGCAAATGTTCAGCGAAAATCCGACCTGCAAAGTTAAACCCCTCGTATAAAATCAAGTCCGGAGGATTCGTGGAATAGAATTCTTCTAATTGTTCTACAATAGAAAACGCATTCACGAGATACCACGGGCAAACTATGGATCCGAACTGGCGCCAAAAACAGGAATCGTCCCCCGATTCATACTGCAACAGTGTCGTTGGAGAATTAAATGCAGGCAACTTAAGTTCGATTGCTTCTACGCCTGAATCGCGGATTTTGCCGGCAAAAGGATTACATGCAGGAAATGTCACGCGATGCCCCCGCCTTATCAATTCGGAGCAAACGTCGAGGGACGTATATACGTGCCCAGCAGCCATATAGGTGAATATCGCGATGTGCTTCGGTTTCATCTGCCCCTTCGTACGGCTTCAGTCCATGAGTGACTTCGAGACGGTATCGATTCCAGCTACGGAAGACGTAATCAACACCAACCTACTCGATGCGACACCGTATGTCATTAATGGTTACGAGAATGACGCCCCATCCTACAATTGGACGAAGAACTGAATGCTGGGAGGCCAAGTAGCTGCCAGCAAATTCATGCCCCTATAGCTACCGTACCCGGTGAGCCAGACCCTTGGCGTCAACTCCACTTGAGCACAGAGCGGCAGGTGACGGTTGCGGGTATTTGGTATGTTAAGTTTCCTGCCTATTCGGATGCACTTCGAACCTTTCTACTTCGTGCCGGCTTTGACAATCGCGTCCCCTCGGTTCGGATTTGCGGGCTTTGTGTTGCGTCCATAAAATCCTGAAACGCCAGACAGTTCTGACCCGTGACTGACTGAATCGACCTAACTCCTGGAGACTCCATTCTCATTTTCATGGATGAGACCCCGATAAAGGCGGGACGTAAGCTCCCCTGCATCGGACACAGGCAAATTGTAGACTCTCCACAACTGAGGAAAGCGCATGAGGGAGTCGAGGTTCAGCGAGGCGCAGATCGCCGAGATCCTGAAGGAAGGTGAGTCAGGAGTGCCGATCAATTACCTGATCCGCAAGCACGGGATTCGTCGGCCCACCGAAGTACGGCGGTGTCGCGGCATCAGAGCTCAACCGCACGAAGTACCTCGATTCCGAGAATGCGAAGTTGAAGCGGATGTACGCGCCGATCTGGCGCTGGAAAAATTTCTATGATGCTGTCAACGTCTGAGTTCTCCTGCGAGGCGTGGCCTTGCGATCCGAGGCCGGCCCGTTGTGTTGATTGTAACCCCCTGACTTTGAAGACTACTTCGGAGTAGAGTTTTCCCGTGGAGAACTTGATGAAGAAGTCCCGATTTTCCGAAAGAAAATCATCTCAATCCTGAAAGAGCTGGAGGCCGGTGCGAAGGCGACTGAGCTGGCGCGCAAGTACGGCGTGAGCGACGTGACCATCTACAACCCCGCGGCGCATAGAAGCCCGAGCGCGCCAGGCGTGCCGCGCGGCACGCCTGGCGCACTGAAACGCCATACTCATCGACCACTACCTGTACTAGCTCGCTGCGAGCACAGGCGCTTATAGCTTTTTTCGACGGCATCCTGTAACGCCTGATGCGCGGGCACGGGATGTGATCGTCGCAATCCAGCGCTACGTGAAAGAAAATCCGTGCATCGGCCTCGACAAGCTGTACCCGGTGATCAGGCGCCAGGGTTTCGGTAAATGCCAGTCGTATCGCGTTTACAGGGCTTTGAAGCCTGGAAACGCGTTGTTCAGCCCATAGCGAATTTCTGCAGCGAGTGGCTGCCGCTATTGCTCAATTTCAGTGTCTCCCGGAGACTGCTTCCGTTGGATATTGACCAAGCCAGTCTTTGACACGGTCCCATAGCTTGCAATTTCATGCGAGAGTAGCTACCCCGTGAAGTTACGACTTGCGATATGCTGGCGTTCGTAATATGTCTGTGTTGAAAGCCTGGCACGGCATGCTGTGCGTGGTTCCGTTTTTTAGAGAAATAGCGGAGCTTGACCAATGCGGTCCCATATATCGTTCGTAAGTTTCCCTCACCATCCGCACGTAAATCCGACACTCCCGATAGCGTCAGTACTCGTGAGACGCGGACACCGCGTGAGCTATGTCTCTTCTCGGAAGTTTGAAATGCGGCTACGGGCTCTCGGAGTTGAGTTCATCGAGTGCCCGGGATTCGATTCACGCGAACTGTTTGGATCCACCGAAAACGGTGATCTGTCTAGCAACCCGGTATTGCGACTCGCGAGTCGGACGCTCCCGCAGATATTGGAGGTTTACAAAGAGGATCGTCCAGATTTGATCATTTACGACTTCATGGCATACGCAGGACGCATCCTTGCTCATCGACTTAGCGTACCAGCCGTCCAGACAAGCCCCACGTTCGCACACTGCAGGAAACAATGGCTGCAGCAAGTCGCCGATCCGGAATTCAGACAGGTGCTAATTGAAAACGCACGTATTTCTGATGGGTTTCTGCAACAGCACGGAGTCCCTTCAAGCGACTTTCTTTTCCACCGGGAGGGTCTAAATATCTACCTTTTCCCTGAGGTTTTTCAGCCGAGGGGAGATTTCTTCGGTGAGACCGTTTTCTACGCCGGTCGCTGCGCGGCCGAGCAACCTTACTACGGTGACTGGCAGCTCGGGAGCAAAGGCAATCGCCCAGTCATTTTAGTTTCTACTTCTACGACATACGTGCAGGGACCCGCATTCTTCAAGATGTGCCTCGATGCACTGTCGAGCCTCAAGTGCCGTGTGCTCCTCTCCATCGGTGAAACCGGCGACAAGCGGGCGCTAGAACCATTACCCGAAAGTTGCGAAACTGTTCAGCATGTGTCTCATGTGAAGATCCTTCCTCATGTCGACGTCCTCATCTGTCTGCCAGGAATAATTACGGCTTCGGAGGCGGCCTATCACGGAGTTCCGCTCGTGGTCACATCGCTCGGATTTCTTGAGGAGGAATTAGAGGGTAATGTATTCGAGAGACTAGGAATCGCCGTTCACTTGAAGAATGCCGAAATGAACGCGGACTCATTGAGGCGGGCCGTTAAACGCGCACTCTCCGATTCAGGCCTAATCGATCGTGTAAAGCAGATACAGCGATGCGTGAAAAGCGAACCAGGCGCGGAAGAGACAGCGAATCGAATCGAGGAATATCTCGAATCATCAACCAAGATTCGCTGAGACGATGCTGCGTTCTTGCAGAGAAGCTGTGAGACTGCTCGCGATGCAAACTGCTTAAACTTACAGAAAAATATGCCCGCAGATTACCGCATTGCCTCACGTAATTGCGTTAAGTGAGCCTTGGAAGGTGCACTTGATCCGTCGGCGGAATCCAAGTAAGGCAAGCACTCGAACTTGCGCGTGTTGCAAAGCGGGCGCAGTGTGTCTCAGGAGGCTTGGTTGATCGTCCTGAAAGCCGTCCCAGAGCGTGTCTTGCCAACCACGGATAGCGCCGTTGTCGTGGCACACCGGGCAGTGCCAGAGGATCCTATCGTCCTCGTCTATGCTCGGAACGGCAAAAATACGGGTGGCTTCGGTTCTTCGGACAGATTTCTTGATGGGTTAAGTGGATCCGCCCGGTCTTGTTGATTATCTCTCGATCTGTCTCTTCGTCAATTGTTCCCACGCAGGGCAGCCTGACGCGAAGCGTCAGAAGCTCTTGGGGGCTATCGGTTGACGTTGCTCAGGCTGCGAGCCAGTACTGCGCGCGACCATAGTAAACATCGTCCGGGGTCTGATAGTCCAGTGCCTGGTGAGTTCTCCGGGTGTTGTAAAAGTCGAAGTATTCGGTCAGGCCTCGTCGCAGCTGCGTTCCATTTTCGTAGGCGTGCAGATAGATGTTTTCGTACTTCACGCTTCTCCACAGTCGCTCGATAAAGACGTTGTCGATCCAACGTCCTTTCCCGTCCATGCTGATTTCGACGCCGGCCGCCTCGAGCGTGTCGACCCACTCCCCACTGGTAAATTGGGACCCTTGGTCCGTGTTGAAAATCTCCGGTTTCCCGTGTTTGTCCAATGCCTCCTTCAGCGCCTCCACACAGAAGTCCGGCGTCATTGTGTTGGATACCCTCCAGGCCAGCGTCTTTCGACTTCCCACATCGATAATGGCCACCAGATACTGGAACCCATGGGCCATCGGAAGATAGGTCAGATCGGCTGACCACACGTGGTTGGGCCGCTCGATCTTCAGACCCGTCAGCAAGTACGGGTAGGTTGCCGACAATGGCGCTGGGATGCTCGTACGCGGTTTACGGTAGATTGCCTCCAGGCCCATCCGCCGCATCAGCGTCGTGACATGCCGGCGACCGACTTCATGTCCCTGATTCTGCAGCTCCCGAGTCAGCTTACGGGACCCGTAGAATGGCCACTTCAGATGCAACTCGTCCAGAATCCGCATCAGCTTCAGATCTCGCTCAGGCAAACTCCGGGCGACGTAGTAAACACTCGATCGGTTCAGATCCAACAGCTGCGCTTGGCGCTTGACAGGTATCGGGCTATCCCGCTCAATCATCGCTTTCCGCTCGGGCCGGGGAATTTCCCGAGCGCCCCTTCTAAAAAACTGTTCTCCATCGTGAGCTCTCCGATCTTCGCCTGAAGATCCCGGATACGCTCCTTGCTGTCCGAAGCCTGCACGTCCCCGCCAAAAATCCCCGCAGCGTTCTCCAGCAGCTCCATCTTCCATGCCGTCACCTGGGTTACGTGAACCTCATGGTGGGCGGCAATTTCCGCTATCGTCTTCTCGCCCCGGATCGCCTCCAGGGCCACTCGCGCCTTGAACGCCGGTGAGTGATTACGTCTCGGTCGCCTCATGAATCTCTGTCCTCCGGTTGCTATATTGCACCGGCAGAAATCCACTTACACCCCTGTCCGAAAATCCGCGACCACCTCTGATGGTACCTAAGCAGCGCCGATGTCCGGGGCGCCTGCGACAGCGAAGGGTTGGCGGGTCATCGAGATTTGTCGTGGCGTCCCAGATAGTGCAACGAATTTTTCGGTTTTTGTCTTGAGGCGGTGGCTCGATCTGGGCTCTTCAGGCTGCCTCTTCCTGCTTTGCGGGATTCAACAGCGCATCCATGACCAGGTAGCGCCGTTTCCCCCACTTGGTTGAGGCGATGTGCCTGAGTCTCGCCGCAACCAACATCAATGCGGATTTGCCGTCCGGGAATGACCCAACGACTCTCGTTCGTCTCCTGATCTCACGAATAATCCGCTCGAGCGGATTATTCGTGCGCAGCTGCCGCCAATGGGTCGAAGGGTAGGCATAGTAGGTCAGGGTCTCGCCGACCTTCTGATCTACCAACTCCGCGGCCGTGCGCAGCTTCATGTCCTTCAGTCGCTGAACGATTTCGGTGGCCTTCGCCTGGGCTGCTTTGCGATCCTCCTGGGCGTGGATCGCCTTGAGCATGCGCGCGACCTCGGCAACCTTCCCGTTGGGCGCATGGCTGAAAACATTGCGGTAGAAATGGACCGCGCAACGCTGCCAATCAGCCTGTGGGAACACCTCGCCAACAGCCTCTACGAGACCCCTGCAGGCATCCGAGATGATCAGCCGAACTCCTTTGAGCCCGCGATCCTTCAGGTGGCGTAAAAAGCCTCTCCACCCCTCCAGGTCCTCCTTCTCACCCTCGGCAACACCCAGAATTTGCCGGAAACCATCAGTCCCCACGCCGAAGGCGACTAACACCGAGATGTTTCGCACTTCACCGGCCCAACTGCGCTTCAGCACAACGCCATCCAGGTAGACATACGGGAACTCGCCCGTAATTTCCCGATTTCTCCAAGCTTCGATGTGGCGATAGATCCTCTGGTTCAGGCGCGAAACCGTGCTGGAGCTCACGCGCGTGCCCCACAGTGCTTCGGTGATGTCTTCCACTCGCCGCACACTCACTCCCGCCAAATACATCTCGACCAGCGACTCTTCAACAGATGCTTCTCGTCGTCGATATCGCTCGATGATCGCCGTCTCGAAAGGCATGCGCCGCAGCTTCGGTACCCGCAGCGTCACTTCGCCCGCCTTGGTCTCCAGTTTGCGCTCGTAGTGACCCGCTCGGCTATCGTCTCTTTCTGCTGAACGCTCGTATCGCTGGGCTTTGCAGATCTGCTCCGCTTCGGCATCCAGCAGCCCGTTCAGCGTCTGCTCTACGCTGGATCGGACAACCTCATCAACATGGCCTCGTAGCTTCCCTTCATCGATCTGCAGCGCTCCCAGCGCTGTCGGTGTATCGTCTGACATGGTGGCCTCATACGGTCTGGTTTGTGGTCGTGTGGTAACTGCCATTTAACCAGATCGAGGCCACCGCCCCGAATTAGCGAAAAATAAGGTACGTCATCCGTGCTCGTGCTCACGGACCATCCGCACTGCACGCTCACGCACTTCAGGTGAAAATTGACTCGGTCTTCCCATGCCCATGCTCCAATCCTCTCAGGAAATGGAGTCTCCGGGAATCCCGGGGCGGTTCACCGAGCTCGGTCCAGGTGAACAACCAATTACGGCGGCCCATTGGAATCACTCTCAATGCGCGCTCGAGGTGGTTGGTGTCCATGGGCACATCCGGATCGTCCAGGAAGACTTCCAACCCTACGCGACGTTCGCGCGCATAGCCGAGTGCCTGAGTGAAGGGACTGCTCGGTAGCAGCCCCTGGCGCTCAAACTGTCGGTCGATCCAGTCAAAGAAAGCGTGCACGCGCGGTTTGCTGTGCGTGAGTCGATGTTGGTGTTTTGGCTCACCAGTGAGATTGCGTTCTTTGATCTGATCTTCGATCTCGCACGGGGCGGAAGAAGATGGGCGGCCGCCGGGCTATGCGAGCCATCGAGAAATGCGACAACGAATCTTCAGTCTTTGATGACTGAGTGTTTTAGCCGAATTCGCTCTGATTTGATGACACGATTTCGCAGGCATCAATGTCACGTGTCGATGTTGACGAGGAGTACGAAAGTTTTCTTCTCTGGCAGCCATCACTGCCATCGATGAACACCTGCAGTTTGGGAAGCTGCTCCAATCTCTTTTTAAGTTTCGGGATTGGGTTGGTTACCATTTTTGTATCATTGTCTATGTGTTTTTTGGTTATTCGTCATCCTAGGAACCCCGTCACCGCACCGATAAAAAAGCCCGACAGTGTCTTTACTGCTTCTTGGGCGACGTCGACGGCCTTGGGACTTTTTGAGAAGGAAAGTGTCACAAGCGACCAAAAGAAAAACAGCATTATAACGAGCATCATTCCACCGATTATTGCCGTCCGTAGAGGAAGTCCGCTCACAGTTACCGCAGCTACTAACTCTCCAGAGTGCGCGGATGGCACAAACGCTTCGAGGACCGAATGTGAAAGTTTGCGCATCACCTGGTTTAGCGAGGAGTCTGAGACGACTGAGACTATAGAACTCAAGAGTCCTAATAGTGAAGCAATCAGAGTCCACACATCTTTTGTGGCCAGTAACTTCAGGCGTTTCCACAGGGACGCTTTTACGTACTCTTCTTTTTCGAAAGCCATAAACCTAACCTCAGTAGTTAGATCATTTAGTGATCACATATATCTCATGCACACTTGGTAGACGAGTGAGGCGTGTTTTTCCGGGGCTTGCTCGGGGGCATTGCTTAGAAAGAAGGGCTGGGAGGCCACTGAAGCGAAGGAATCCTAACTATGGGCCAATTGAAGGGCTCAAGTCGGCCGACACGGGAAGTGATAGTGCGAGGATGTGTATCCTATGCAAGAATCATATGAGCCAATTAATCTGCATCTCCACTAATTCTACTTCCCCATGTTTAAGTGCATGACGGGGCTAAAGATTTCCGTATAATCGGCTTGCTCGGCAGTTTTTTTTGCAACGAGTAGGATCAGTTGAGATTCACCGAAAGTTAGGTCACGGGGTGGGATTGGGCATGGGAAATTTCCCGAGCGCCTGGTTTCGGACTACCAACGATTCTCTGAGCCTTTTTGTGATGATTTTCAATCTGGAAACCATTGCGTCCTGGGCTCGGCTCAACAATACCTGCACGGGCTGATGCAAGCGGACAAACGCAACATGGAGCGTATGGCCGAAGCAGTTCCCGACAGTGACGACCAGATACTGCAGAACTTTCTGACGCATTCCTCCTGGGATTATCGATCTGTCATGAATCGAGTAGCCAGGAAGGCTGATGCGAGCATGGGGGATGCAGGGGCGACAGGGTTGTACCTTGACGAGAGCGCGTTTCAGAAGAAGGGCGACAAATCTGTCGGTGTGGCGCGCCAATGGAATGGCCGGTTGGGAAAGCAGGACAATTGTCAGGTCGGAGTCTTCGGGGCACTGGGCCGAGGCGATCGAGTCAGTTTGATTGATGCGCGATTGTATCTGCCGCGCGAGTGGGTGGACGATCCCTCCCGGTGTGAGGAAGCGGATGTTCCGCGAGCGCAGCGGATTCATCGAACCAAGCTAGAGTTGGCGTTGCAGATTGTCCATCATGCCCGGCAGATCGGCGTTCGCTTTGACTGGGTCGGCATGGATGGTCTGTATGGTCAGTCTTTGGAATTGCTGCAAACCCTGGAGGATCAGGGTGAGATTTTTGTAGCCGACATTCACTCGGATCGGCACATTTATCTGTCAGACCCGTCTCCAGCGATACCGGCCCAGATACCCGGCCGTGGCCGACCACGCCTGCGATCTCACAGCGACGCAAGGCCGCTCGAGGTACGTAAATGGCTGAAGCAGCAGCCGGACTCGCAATGGCGCAAAATTGCATTGCGCGACACGACCCGCGGCGAGTTGGTCGTCGAGGTCATGCATCGCCGCGTCTGGTTATGGGACAAGTACAGCGCGAGCGCCCGGTGCTGGCACCTACTCGTGCGGCGCGAAATCAACTCGCCCGGCACGCTGAAATACAGCCTGAGCAACGCGGCCCCTCAGATCAGCGCCACGAAACTGGCGCGGATGCAGGCACAACGGTTCTGGATCGAGCGCGCCTTTCAAGACGCCAAAAGCCACGTCGGAATGGCGCAATACCAGGCCCGTCAATGGCAATCCTGGCACCGTCACATGGCTCTGGTGATGATGGCTACGCAGTTTATGCTCGAGACTCGTCTCAAACACGCCGAGGACTATCCGCTGCTGAGTTGCTATGACATCCAGGTCCTGTTGGCCACGACGTTGCCGGATCGAAGATATGACAGCCACGAGGAAGTCATGCGGCAGATGCAGATACGACACGACAGGCGGCGAGCCGCCACTGAGTCAGCGATGCAGACTGCCAGTAACTGAATGACAGCATTGAGTTTTAACGTGACGAAGTAGAACTAACTATAAAGCGATAGGAGCCGGATCCAGTACGAAAAACAACGTTGTCTTGATCGTGTCTCGCAGCAAGAATTCCAGCCACTCCCGGCACATATTTAGCTGACTCCCAAACCATTGTCACTCCCTCTGTAATTCTTGGATTGCGCAAGCCCAATGTAGGAACTGCTATATCGGCATCTGAACCCACGGGTACTGAGACCAGCAGTTCCAGGGAGTTGTCTCCGCGAAACCAATCAACCGAAATTACCCCACGCACCGTTCGCTCTTGCCCGCGAGCACTCCGCAGATCACTCAGTGGCATCGGCCGAATCAACACTCTGCGAAAGCCTGGGCTAGCGGGCAAGATACCGGCTAGGTTTCGATAGAAGAACTTATCGACACTCCCAAACATTTTCATGTTCTGGCTGGTCGAGGGGCTGCACTCGTATGTTTCACAGACAGTCGTTGCGCCCATTTTTACTTGATGCCCTAGACTTGGATACGTTGTCTGATTGGCTATCGAATACATCAACTCGGCTGCGCCATATCTGGGAAGTACCTGTACCAAGGCGTTAGAGCCAATGATTCCGGTAGACATGTGAGTAGAGTGCTTTTCTTCGACGTCTTCTACGAGGTTCTTCATCACCATTGGAATTTGATCTGGGGGAACGATACCGAGAAACAGTGGCAAGGCGTTCGATGTCTGGCTACCGGACGCATATTGATGTGTCGCAGAGTTATAGAATTTCCTATTAAACGAAGCCCTGATTCTTTCTGCTAACGCCCCGTACGTTCGGGCATCTTTTTCCCTTCCCAGAGTTTTGGCAATGCTCGCCAAAAGCCAGGCATGGTAATAGTAGTGCGCGTTGGCGGTCAGCGCGCTTGGAGTGTGCCGTGACGCTAGCCGGCTGTACCCCTGCACCTGCGGTTCCATGTGGTCACCGATCGGTTCACTAAGAAGGAGATCGCCTCTAGCGGCAGCTATCAGGGCATCGGTCAACCTCTTCAGGGAGTTGTAATGTTTTATCAATACCTCGCGGTCGCCATAGTATTGGTACAACTGCCAAGCGAGTAGCGGATATGTGATTTGCCAAGATGGCCACGCCTCATATAGTTGCGTCTCGGATACATCCTTTCCGCTGAACGGAAGTGGACTCATTATTGAGATCAATCCCTCTGGAGATTGCGTGTCCTGAATATCGTCTAACCATTTTTCCGAGAATGCCAGCATCTCGTAGTTGTAAATGTAGTCTTCCGTAACGAAGCCCGGGTCCCCCACCCACCCCTCTCTTTCCGCACGGTCCGCTGCGTCTTGTGGCAGACCGTGGAGACTGCTCGAGAGGGTCCATTGGATATTGTTGTGAATTTTGTTGATTAGCTCATTGGAACTGGTAAATGACCCCGTTGGCTCCAACGCGGAATGAACGACGCGTCCTTCTATGCTTGACAATGACGGCGTGTCTTTGAATCCTCTAACTTCGACATATCGGAAACCATGCAATGTAAATCGCGGCTCCCAAACTTCCTCATTTTCTCCTTTGAGGATGTAGACATCGGCTTGTCGAGCCCCCGCTACCGGTGTTTCATTACTGCGCGTATCGAGCGTGTCGTCCTCAGGATACAGTCGTGAGCCATATCTGAGTGTCACCTTTGCACCGCGGGGCCCCGAGACTGCGATTCTCACCCAGCCTGTAAAATTTTGTCCGAAGTCGTAAATATAGGTTTTTTCGAAAAACTGACCCTCCGGCTCTTTCGGTGTAATGACCCTCACGGGCGGAAGGGTTGCAACGACCTGCTCGGATGGTAACAATTCACTGGTCAGAGTTCCGCTTGGCGCCTCCGACGCCACGGCGAACGGCCAAGATGAATCGTCGAATCCAGGACTATTCCAACCTGACTGTTCCAGTCGAGAGTCATACGTCTCTCCATTGGAAAAATCATTGTAAGTGATCGGACCTGCGGAAGTTCTCCAACTGCCGTCCGAGGACACTTGCAACATGCGACCGTCAGTAAGTTCCACATTCAATTGCAGAATCAATCGCGGCCTATCGCCATACGGCGTACGGAAAGATGCATCAGACTCACCGCTATACCATCCATGACCTAGCATTACTCCTATCGCATTTTCTCCAATGCGAAGGTTCTCAGTCACATCGTAAGTTGAATAGAGTACACGTGAGGCGAGCGCAAGCCGCAGGTTGTTGTTGTAAAATGTAGAAGCGGGTTCGAGGACGCGAGATCCGACCTTCGAGCCATTGATGGACAGTTCGTAAAAGCCGAGCCCGCAGACATAAATACGCGCCCGCTTTACGGGTACGTCGATTAGCACCTTACGACGAAAGATCGGAGACGATATGCTTTTTTCCGCAGCGATCCACCTCCCATGCCAATCAGTCGGCTTACGCAGCCCCATCTCGAAAAATGATGGCTCGCTATAGACGCTCGGCTGCCCGTGCTCATCCCATACCCGAACCTTCCAAAAGAGTCGCTCAGCGCTGTTCAGATCTTTCCCGCGATATAACACCTCTACGGATTCATCCGAGACTACCTTGCCACTGTCCCAATAATCTCCAACGTTGGATTCTAGTTTTTCCAGGCTTGTGGACGCCAAAATCTGGTAGGCGGTTTGTAGCTTTGCGCGCTCAGGGGAATTCAGTATCCAACGGAACCGTGGGCGCGATGACTGTATGCCGAGCGGGTTCGTAAGGTGCTCGGTCTTGAGGTCAGTCACCACAATTGAAGAATACGTGTTAGCAGAACTACAGGTAGTAGCCTCGAATACAAGGGCAAAGAAGAGGCCGAATGTCAGCCTCAGAATGTCGCGCCTCCACGTGACTGCGCATTGAACATTTATCATTGTACTGCCGGCTCCGACCAGGATGTGCCCGCGAGCCATCCGCCCTCAACGTACATTGTCTGACCGGTAATGAATGACCCAGCTTCGGACGCCAGCAAAAGCAGCATGCCAATCAACTCCTCCGGATATCCCGGTCGCCGCATCAAGCTTCTATTCAGAATCCAGCTACCCTTCAGCGGGTCATCCCAGAGAGGCTTTGACAGTGGCGTAAGCATGAAGCCGGGACAAATCGCATTGACGCGGATGTGGTGCTCCGCCCATTCGATCGACATCGACTTCGCAAGCTGACACAGCGCCGCCTTGTGGGCACCGTAAACCGATACTCCGTGCAGACCAATTGCGTTGTTCAACGAGCCGATGTGGACAATCGATCCACCACCGCCTCGGCTCGCGATGCTCTTTGCGGCCGCACGAGACAGCTCATAAGGCAATCGCAAGTCCACTGTGGAAATCAGATCCCAGGTTTGACGGGAGACTTCGAATATTGGCTCGCGCTTGTTTGTGCCGGCGTTGTTGACCAGGACATCGACGCGCCCATACTCTGCGATTGCTGCTTGAACAATCCGGTCCGCGGCGTCGCTATCGGTGAGATCGCATCGGTGCCCTCGCACGTCGGCGCCCGATCTGCGAATGACATCAACTACCTCCTGAGTCGTGCTGTTCGGATGGTCTGTCATGAGGACATGAGCTCCAGCAGCCGCTAGGCCCGCTGAAAACCATGCCCCCAAGCCTCCTCCTGCTCCCGTCACAATGGCGACCTTATTCTTCAGCCCAAACAAAGTGTCGGGCCGCATGGCAGCGATTGCCTGAGTATCTAAAGACCGCAAATTCCAATTGCCGCTCATGTTGATTCCTCGAGTCTTCAGCGGGCCCTTGGTGGTCCCTGATGTAAATTGATTTTGTACCGTTCGATAGCGGACTCGACGACAGAGCTGGCAAGCAAACCCTGCTCGGCTAATGTATGGAGCGCCGTCAACGTGATGTGGTACCTGTCCACTTCAAAGAAGCGCCTCAGCGCTCCACGCGTGTCGCTTCGGCCGAATCCGTCTGTTCCCAACGCCACAGACGGCTGCTTGACGTAGGCGCTGATTAGGTGCGGGTAGGCAACGACATAATCGGTTGCAGCCACGATTGGGAATGGCTTTGACAGGCACGAGCAGAGATGACTCTTAAGGGGCAGCTGAGATGGATAAAGCCGGTTATGCCGGCTCACCTCACGCGCTTCGCGCGCCAGCTCGCTGAAGCTAGTCACGCTCCAGGCAATGCTCGAAATCTGCCATTCGTTTGACAGCAGGTCGGCGGCAGCAATCACTTCCCGCATGATTGCGCCAGACCCGAGCAGATGCACGGATGCCTTTGTGTCAGTGGGACAGCGACGACCGAACTCGTACATTCCTTTAACGACAGCCTCGTGCGCATCCGACGGCAAGTCAGGCTGCTCGTAGTTCTCGTTCATCGCAGTGATGTAGTAGAAGAGGTCTTTACTTTCCTCCACCATCTCCCTTGCGCCGTGGTCGACGATCACGGCAAGCTCACCCGCGAACGCAGGGTCGTACGCTCGACAGTTAGGAATGGTCGCCGCGATCACACGGCTCGTACCGTCTTGGTGTTGCAAGCCTTCTCCACTCAACGTGGTCCGACCCGCCGTCGCACCAATGAGAAAGCCCTTAGCGCGCTGGTCCGCCGCAGCCCAGATAAGGTCTCCAACTCGTTGAAAGCCGAACATTGAGTAGAAAATGTAGATCGGCAACAGCGGAATGTCGTGCACACTGTAAGACGTCGATGCGGCGACCCAGGATGAGAGCGCACCCGCTTCCGTGATGCCCTCTTCCAAAAGCTGCCCATCGCGCTTCTCGTGATACGCCAGCAGCGACCCGGCGTCCTCCGGATGATAGAGCTGACCCACAGGCGAATAGATTCCGATCTGTCGGAACAGGCTTGCCATACCAAACGTACGCGCTTCGTCCGCGACAATCGGAACAATTCGAGGCCCAAGGCTCTTGTCCTTCAGTAGACCACTGAGGAGACGTACCACTGCCATCGTTGTGGACATGGACTTCTTTTCGGGCTGCAACGCGAACCGGGCATAGGTTTCGAGAGCCGGTATCTTCAGGCTGGCCGAGCCACGGCGACGCGCTGGTATCGAGCCGCCCAATGCATTCCGTCTTTCCCGCAGGTATATCATCTCCGGTGAATCCACTGGAGGACGATAGAAATCGAGGTTCGCAATCTGCTCGTCAGTCAGCGGTAGGTGGAACCTGTCACGCATGTAGCGGAGATCTTCGACACTCAGAATCTTCTGCTGATGCGACGTCATTCGCGACTCAGCAGCGCGCCCCATTCCGTATCCCTTCTTGGTCTTAGCGAGGATGACGGTGGGTCGGCCGCGATGCGCGCGTGCGGCGGCAAAGGCAGCGTAGAGCTTCTTCGCGTCGTGTCCCCCCCGATTTAGTGCATCGATATCGGAAGAGGATAAGTGCGCAACGAGGCGCTTTACCTCTGGATCGGAATCGAAGAAATGCTTGAGGTTATATTCCCCGTCCTTTGCACCGAGTGTCTGATATTGCCCATCCGTCGTTGCCGCGAATCGTCGTAACAGCGCGTTGTCCCGATCGTTCGCGAAAAGGCTGTCCCAGTTCGAGCCCCAGAGGACCTTGATGACATTCCATCCGGCGCCGGCGAAGAGAGATTCGAGCTCCTGGATGATCTGGCCATTGCCGCGCACGGGGCCATCGAGACGTTGGAGATTGCAATTGACCACGAATGTCAGATTGTCCAGATTCTCGCGTGCTGCGAGAGTCAGAGCTCCGATTGATTCCGGCTCGTCCATTTCACCATCGCCGAACACTCCCCAGACGTGACGCTGATCGGTGTCGGCGTGGCCGCGATGCATGAGATAGCGCATCAGGCGGGCCTGGTAGATTGCGTTGATGGGACCGATGCCCATGGAGCCGGTGGGGAACTGCCAGAAGTCTGGCATCAGCCAGGGGTGAGGATAGGAGCACAGGCCTTGCCCATCGACTTCCTGGCGGTATCGCGCGAGATGCGAAGCTTCCAGGCGGCCTTCCAAGAAGGCGCGAGCGTAGACGCCTGGCGCGGAGTGAGGTTGGAAGAAAACCAGATCGCCGCCCTGAGTGGACTCAGGACCTCGGAAGAAGTGGTTGAAGCCCACTTCGAAAATTTCCGCGGCGGATGCGTAGCTGGCGATGTGTCCGCCAAGCTCGCCGTGGGCGCGATTAGCGTGTGAGACCATTGCGAGCGCGTTCCAACGCATCAGTGCGGTGAGGCGTTCTTCTAACGCGAGATCACCGGGGTACCGAGGCTGGTCTGTAACTGGGATGGTATTGCGATACGCAGAGTATTCGGTGTGGTCCGGCATCACACCCAGCGTCTGGGCGTGGCGTCTCAATGCAGCAAGAAGGTAGACGCCTCTTGCTCGGCCGGCGTACGAGACAACGGACGACAGGGAGTCCAACCACTCTCGAGTTTCCGCCTGATCCGAGTCTTCAGGGAACGTATCCATATATTTTTTTTAGATAGCTGTGAGCCCGCCGTCTGCGTACCAGGTTGCTCCGGTGACGTAGGAGGCCTCATCGGAAGCGAGAAAAGCGATGACGTTGGCGATTTCGTCCGTGCCGGCGGCACGGGCCATTGGGATTTTTGCCAGGAACTCCGCACGGGTTGTTGGGTCGTCCATCAACTTCGTGACCAGAGGCGAGTTGGTGGTACCTGGTAGGACGGCGTTCACCCGGATATTTTTCTTAACGTAATCGACTGCAAGAATACGCATGAGACCCAGCGTTCCGGCCTTGCTGGTGCTGTATGCGGTGAAGGTCGGCGCGCATCCATAGGTGCCTGTCGGAGAGGCAGTGATGACTACTGCACCGGAGCCATTTCGTTGCAAGGCTCTCAGACCGTGCTTACAGGTCAGGAACATGCCGGTCAGGTTGATGTCGATGGATTTCTGCCAGGTCTCCAGGCTGAGCTCGGTAGCGACGGTGTCGCGATCGAAAAGCATGACTCCGGCGTTGGCAATGATGGTATCGAGGCCACCGAAGCGATCCTCGGCCAATCCAATCGCTTTCTCGACTGCTGATTCGTCGGCGACATTGGCACGGATTGCGATCGCCCCACCGCCCGCTTCATGTGCGACCTGCTCCGCCCCCTCCAGGTTGACGTCGAGGACGGCGACGCTCGCTCCTTCCGCGGCGAACTTGATTACGGCGCCACGGCCGATTCCGGAGGCACCTCCGGTCACGACGGCGCGCTTCCCCTGTAAGCGTTTGCTCATGATTTCCCTCTTCCCTTTCGCGTGGCACGAGCTTCCATGCCACGCCACACTCGTTCGGCCTCTGCGAGATGGTCGGCCATGGCGTTACGAGCTTCACTCGCATTCCGTGCAATAACGCACTTCAGAATTCGACGATGCGCTTGTAAACCGTCCGCGCCCACGTGCGGCTCGGCCATCGATTGATTGCGAACCTCGCGTAGCACCTCGGCGATTGAATCCAGCATTGCCAACAAGAGCTCGTTCCCGCTGCAGCGCGTCAATTCTCTATGGAACTGAAAGTCCAACTCTCCGGCCACGTCCAGCTCGCCTTTCTCCAGGCTCCGCTGATGGTTATCGCAGAGCTGGCACAGACGATCGATGTCCTCGGGTGCGGCTCGGAGCGCAGCCAGCCCCGCAACTTGGACCTCTACAGCTGTACGGACCTCGTTGACTTTTCCGTAGTCGATGCCTTCATGGCCGCGAACTAACAGCCGCATCGACGCCGCGACATCTTCAGCACCGTAGTCGTTTACTTCCGCGCCACGGCCGGAAGTAACGCGAACCAATCCTTTTGCAGCGAGGGAACGAATCGCCTCGCGTACCACGGTACGCGACACCTTGAACGTCTCTCCGAGGTCGCGCTCGGAGGGCAGCCGGTCTCCGACTTTCAGCTGTCTCGAAACGATAGCCTCGGTCAGTTGCTCGGCCACCCTGTCCGAAAGGCTGAGCTCGCGTTTTACGCTGCAGAACAGTTCTGACACGATGAGATCCTGTTGATTAGGGTTACTAACCCACTTCGATTCCATTGAGCTGTTTCGACTGGAATGCCATCATACCGGCCGCCGTTCAAAAGGGGGAATGGATTGGTCATCGATCGGCGTCAATGCATAGGACTACTAACAGCAGCAGCTGCGACCCCCGTGATTGCGCAAGCGTCACGATCGCGAAAGATCGCGCTGTTGTTTGACAGTCTGGTCTCGCCGTTCTGGGTGTCTGCCATTGATCTCCTCAGGCAGGCGGCCCGTGACCGTGGTTGGTCAGTTCTGGAGGCGGTGTCCAACATGGACGACAACCGCCAGTACGATCAGGTCCGCTCAATGATTCAGCGTGGAGTGGACGCGATCGTCATCGTGCATACGGATGAGAAGGCTGTGATTCCCGCCATCCGCGCTGCTAACGCTGCGGGGGTCCCGATGATTCATTTCAACAGGCCACCCGCTCCTAGTGATGCGTACTCAGTCGCCGTTGTAGTGGACAACCGGAAACTCATGGATGAAACGGTTTCCGCGCTAATTGATATCGCCAAGGCACGGGGAGGCAAATACAAGGCAGCCGCCCTGCTCGGTAATCTGGGCGATGCGAATGGCGCTCACCGGCGCGATGGCATCTACGATGCGATCGATAGAAACAAGAATGTCGTTGAGCTCGTGGCGCGCATTGCTACTGAGTGGAACGCAGATAAGGCGTTCACGGGGCTGACAAATGCGCTGCAAGCCCATCCCGACATCAATATGCTGATCACTTCGTCGGACTTTCTCACCCCACAGATTCAGCAGGCACTGCGGGCAGCTGGGAAGTGGTACCCGGCTGGGCATCCAGAACATGTGTTGATTGCCGGATTTGACGGCGATGCGAGCGGTTACGAGCAGTTGGCGGCGGGCTACTACGATGTGGATGGGGTTCAAAACCTGCATTACGAAGTGGAGCTCACGCTCAAGGCGCTCGATCAACTCTGGGCGAATCAGCGACCGCCGAAGATTCTCATTGATCCCGGGTTTGTTATTTCTCGCGACACTCTTCAGGCCAAGCGCGATCAGATGTGGGGTTATGCGGCTTCTAACGTCGCGGCAGTGGCGGCGAAGAAGAGCGCTGTTGCTAGCGCCGCGTCAATCACCGGAGAAGTCGCGCAAAGCGCGACCTCCAGCGGTTTGGGCGGCCTCTCGCTCGCGGCGGCTGCGGCCTTTGCGTACGCGCTCTTCTCGGTCGACACACTGCGTGATGTATTACTGGCGGTGATGCCGCTGGCCGTTTTGGTAGGTGGTCAGCTACTCGTTCTTCTCCTGGGGCAGATTGACTTGTCCATGACGGCTGTCATGGCTATGGGAAGTATTGCCAGTGCTTCTGTCATGACGCATCAGGCCTCAGGGCTAGGGGATTCGGGTGCGACGATGGTTGGAATTCTGACCAGCCTCGTAATTGGTGTGGGAGTCGGACTTTTCAACGGATTGTGTGTGGCTGTTTTGCGGATTCCGTCCTTCATTGTCACGCTCGCCGTGATGATGGCAGGAGGCGGGGCGGCTGTGTGGTATGCCTCCAGCATCTCGGAGACGATAAGCATTGGCGGACTGCCGGCGGCATTTCGGCACATCGGATATGGCACGGCAGGTGGTATTCCCATCGCGCTGATACTGAGTATCACGGTATTGGTCCTGATTCAGTACACACTTGCCCGGACCGTGACTGGGAAAAGGCTCTATGCCATCGGACACAATTCTGAGACAGCGCGAATTTCCGGTGTACCTATCCGAGGTCTGACGATTGCCGCGTTTGTGGCATCAGCGCTGGGAGCAGCACTGGCGACAGTGATCTACACGAGCCGGATCGAGACCGGACTTCCGACGTTGGGGCAGAACATGTTGCTCGACATCGTCGGTGCGGCTGTGATCGGGGGAGTTAGCCTTTTTGGCGGCCGGGGTAGCGTATGGATGGCGCTGGGTGGGGCCGCTTTTTTATGCGTGTTGGACAAGTCGCTGCAGCTGCTGGGCTTGTCATTATTTGTCGTGCTGGCCGTAAAAGGCTGCGCGATCATCGTTGCGGCCACCATCGATGTCGCGCGCTCGGGGCGCTGGAGGCGCGCATGACGGGAAATGCGGTCCGGCTGGAGGCCAAAGGACTGAGTAAGTCCTTTTTTGGCATCCAGGTATTGCACGATGTTTCTTTAGAGGCGGTCGGGGGACGCATTCTCGGCGTCGTCGGAGAGAACGGGTCCGGCAAGTCGACGACTATGAATCTGCTGACCGGCGTCCTGCAGCCCGATGTTGGAACCATTTCGCTCAATGGAGCCCCGTTTTCCCCGAAGTCGCGTCGCGAATCGGATCAGGCAGGAATTGCGTTCATCCAACAGGAGCTGAATATTTTCCCCAATCTGTCGGTTGCGGAGAACTTGTTTCTGTTGAATCCGCCCACGCAGTTCAATGGGCTGCCATTCATATCGCGCAAACGGATGCACGACGACGCTCAGACGTTGTTGCGCAGAGTGCATTTGGATGTGTCACCGAGCTCGCCGGCGAGTACTCTGTCTGCGGGCGAGCGGCAGCTGCTGGAGATCGCCCGGGCGCTTGCTGGAAGCGCGCAGATCTTCATTTTTGATGAGCCCACCAGTTCGCTTACCGCGCCTGAGGCTGATCGATTGTTCGAGATCATGCAGCAGTTGAGGGAGGGCGGCGCGGCGATTCTCTACATCAGTCACAACCTGGAGGAAGTGCTGAGGCTGTGCGGCGATGTGATGGTCATGCGAGATGGGCGAGTGACCCTCCGGGCTGAGAGCGCGAAGCTGACGCCGCGTGAGTTAGTGCTTGCAATGGTCGGGCGTCCGATCGAGGCGCTGTTTCCTGAGCCACGGCGCTTAGATGAGACCCCAGTAACCGTCTTGGAGGTTTCCGGCTTAACAACTCCGGGATTTCTCGAGGGCGTTGACCTCAAAGTGGGGCGAGGGGAAATTGTGGGAATCGCCGGACTCATGGGTTCCGGAAGGTCTGAGTTCGCCCGCGCAGTGTTTGGACTCGATGAGTACACGTGTGGCAGTGTGCGTATGAATGGGAAAGTGCTGCCGTCGGGAGATGTTAAAGCGCGGCTGGACGCGGGGGTTGCGTTCCTGACGGAGGATCGAAGACATGAAGGACTGATGGTCAACGCGTCGATCGCAGATAACATGGCACTGACGGCACTTCCTATGTTCGCATCAGGAGTAGGTCAGCCGATTGATCGAAAGCGGCTATTGAGAGCCATTGTCTATATCGGGCAGAGGCTGAGGCTGAAGAGTGGCGACGTCACTACCTCCGCCGTAAACTCCCTCTCGGGAGGGAATCAGCAGAAAGTGGTGTTGGGTAAATGGCTCATGCGGAACCCGCGGCTGCTGATTCTCGATGAGCCTACCCGAGGGGTCGATGTCGGGGCGAAGCAGGATATCTATCGGATTTTTGCCGAACTTGCCGATGTGGGTCTCGCCATTCTGGTGATTTCTTCGGAGCTGGAAGAGCTGGTTGGGCTCTGCGATCGAATTCATGTCATGAGGCGCGGCGAGCTCAAAACGGAATTCAGGCGGGAGCAGTTTGACCGCGAGGCCATCCTGCGGGCTGCGTTTGGTCAGAGTAGTGCAGCATGAGTACAATCAGTACGCTGCTGAGATGGGCACCCTTAGCGCTCTTTCTCGTACTCATTGTTGTTTTTAGCCTCAACTCTGATCGCTTTCTGAGCGGTGCCAATCTGGCCGCAATCCTCGTTCAATCCAGCTGGTTGGTCGCAGTTGCGCTTGGAATGAACTTTGTTTTGCTGAGTGCCGGCGTCGACCTATCGGTCGGGGCAGCGATGTATATCGCGGCGGTGGCCGTGGGGCTGGGCCTGCCGAATGCGCCCGTGTGGGTGAGCCTGCTCTGCTCTCTCCTCGTTGGCGGAATAATCGGCGCGGTTAATGCGACGCTCATTGGCCGGTTGAGGCTTCCGGCATTCATCGTCACATTGGCGCTGCTCTTCGTTGGGCGAGGTGTTGGATTGTTCTTTTCTGAGACTCGCGTCGTCTACGCGAGCACCGAACTTGCCAAGTTTGGGCGCAGCTCGTTGTTCGACATCCCGGCACCCCTACTCATGGCTGCGGCTACGTTAGGGTTGGCTTGGTTGCTGTTGAATCGGATGGCATTTGGCCCGTATGTGCGCAGCATTGGAGCAGATGCGGAAGGTGCACGTCGGGCCGGAGTGCCCGTGAAGGCCGTTACCTATTGCGTCTACGTGCTTTGCGGTGCACTCGCGGGAATCGGTGGATTTATCTCGTTCAGCCAAACGTCTGCCGCTTCTGCTGCTTTCGGACAGAACTCGGAATTCCTTGCGATCGCAGCCGCAGTACTGGGTGGCACGAGCCTCTCTGGCGGCCGGGGCAGCATTTGGGCGCCTGTCATTGGCGCGATATTGATCACAACCGTGCAGAACGGGCTCGTGATGATAAATGCCAACCCGTACGCCTACCCCGTTATCACAGGCAGCGTGATTTTCGTTGCCGCGCTATTGGACAGCATTCGGACACGCACACAGGCTCGGATGAACCGCCGAACTGTACGTCCCCTTACCACCGTGACGGAAACACATGCCACCGCGAGCTCTTAACTCAGCGCTGTCCGACCTCATCCGGCCCGACGGGATTGGAAAGGTTTGGTGCGAGAGTCGCGAGATACTCCAACGGATATTTGTCACCGTTCGAGACAGTCACTGGGCCGAAATCCCACCGAGTCAGCATGAGAGCTCGATCGACGAATCAACCGGCACGGCCATCCTCCGTGCCAGGCACATCAGCGCACACGTTGCATTCGAGTGGGAGGCGACGCTGAGCTTCAGTCGCGACTCACGTCAACTACGGTTCGCGATGATGGGAAAAGCTCTGCGCGAAATGGAATTGTGCCGTCTCGGCCTCGTCGTACTGCATCCGGTTGACACGATGGTTGGCTCCCGGCTCGTCACGACCTCGAGCGCCGGCAATGAGGAGCAACTCATCGTCTCCGATCAGATTGCTCCTCAGCCGGTCGTCAGTGGAGTCCCTGGGGCCATGACCGAGCCATTTTCGAAACTTCTGATCGAGCGGGACGATTTCGGCAGGCTCAATCTTGTGTTTCGGGGTGATCTCTTTGAGATCGAAGATCAGCGCAACTGGGGCGATGCATCGTTTAAAACGTACTGCACTCCCTTGCGGCTGGGCTTTCCGCGTCCAATCGAGGCGGGCGCCGTCATCGAGCAAAGCGTGGAGGTCTCTTTCGACCCGGCAGCTTCGAGTGTGGGCTCGTTTCCAAGGATTGCTACTCAGGGTGACCGCGAGATTGAGGTGGCTATCGAGCCCGATCTCACGCCGACACCTGAGGTTCTGAAGTCGCTCGTAAACCTTAAAGGCCACGCTCCCCGACTAGTCCTCTACGGTGAGAACAACGCGCCGCCCTCGGACGCCTCCATACGTCGCTGGAAGGAAGCAGTCGACATTCCTATTTTCGCAGGCACACGAGGATATTTCGTTGAATTCAACAGAGAGCGAGTACTGAGTGGGTCAGCTGCAGGAATTGCATTTCCATTGACGTCAACGGTACACGGAGACGATTCAGACACGATCATCGACAATATTCCTACTATAGTTTCAATGGCTGAATCAGCCCGGAAGCTAACGGGATACGACCGAATCGTCATCTCTCCTTTAGCGCTTTACCATCCGTCGGGTGTGAGGCCGTCGCGATTCCCGAAGAATCTGGTACGGCCCTGGCTGATTGCGATGCTGATTCAGTCGGCTGCCGCGCGCATCGAATCCGTCGTGCTTTCAACCGATATCCTGGACGCGATCGACTTTAACGATCCCAAAACACGTACTTTCATTTCAGCTCTGCTGAACGTTGCGGGCATGGCTGTCATTTCCGTAGAGACGTGCCGATCCACCAGGTTGCATATCGCCACATTCGGACCCTCGGGACAACAGATGCTGGCGGCAAATCCCGGTCAACAGCCAGCGGCACTGATGTCACCCATGGACACTCGCATTGAAATTCCTGCATTTGGATCCGCCTGGATCGACGGTGAGACCGTCATTCACTTTTGAATAGGTCGCCAATCAATGATCAAACGCACCAGTATTGTGTGGAAACGCTCCGAACTCAGTGATACTGAATTTCGCCGCATTTGGTTGGGCGAGCATGTCGCCTACGCGAAACAACTTCCCGGAGTACGTGAATACGTGATTGATTTCATCCCGGACGCATTGCCCGGCATGCCCTCAGCAGTTGCCACCTTACGCTTCGACTCCCGTGACGCACTCGATGCAGCCTTCAGCAACCCTCAACTCAAGCAGGGCTTGATGCAAACCCGGGATCAATTCGCGCAATCAGTCCAGGTGTCCATTGTTGACGAGTGCGTTGTAGTGGCCCGAAATCAGGGAGAGAACAAATGAGCAACCCGGACAGCCGGAGCCAGAGCAAGCCGATGCTGGAGGGGCCGCATCGCGCCGGCGCTCGTGCCATGCTCCGCGCGTTCGGCCTCACGGACGCCGATTTCCAGAAGCCGCAAATCGGGGTCGGTGCGACCTGGAACAAGGTAACCCCCTGCAATGCCGGGCTCGATACTTTGCGCGCTGCAGCCGCTCACCATCTCAACCAGAACGGAGTGGTTGCCTATGAATTTGACACGATCTCGGTTTCCGACGGCATTTCAATGGGAAGTGCTGGCATGCGCGCCTCACTCGTCTCACGGGACTGGATTGCAGACTCCGTAGAGCTCGTGATGCGGGCTCATTGTTATGACGGGCTGTTGGGCATCGCTGGCTGCGATAAATCCATTCCGGGAATGCTTCTCGCCATTGTCAGGCTCGACCTTCCGGCTATTTTTGCCTACGGTGGATCTTTGGCACCGGGCCGTGTGGAAAATCGCGACATCTCGTTGCAGGACGTTTACGAAGCCATTGGTGCACAAGCCCAAGGCCTGATCAGCAACGAGCAGCTGACGGCGGTTGAAAAGGCGGCATGTCCCGGCATCGGAACCTGCGCCGGCATGTTCTCGGCGAATACGATGGCATCCGTTGCGGAAGCACTAGGCTTGACCGTTCCCGGGATGGCCGCGCCACCAGCAGCTGCATCAGATCGCATGAAGGTTTTGCACGAAGCGGCCGAGGTACTTTTGAACGCTATTCGCAAAGGCATCCGCCCATCATCGTTTCTCACCCGGAAGTCGTTCGAAAATGCCACCGCGGTCGCATCGGCGCTCGGCGGCTCCACCAACGCATGCCTGCACCTTCTGGCAATTGCCGCCGAAGCAAAAATTGATTTCACCCTGGCCGATATCGACAAGATCAGCCGCCGCACACCGCAACTCGCCGACATGAAACCCGCTGGCCGCTACATGATGAGAGAGCTGCATCTTGCGGGAGGAGTTCCGGCGGTGATGCGTGAGTTGTTGTCCGCTGGACTACTGCACGGAGATGCGATGACGATGTCGGGGCGCTCGCTGGCTCAACAAATCGAAGCATTCCCTGCGGGACAACCTCACCCCATCCTGCGCTCAGCGGCCAACCCGGTTAAGTCCCGTGGCGGGTACGCAATCGTTCGAGGATCTCTGGCTCCGGATGGAGCCGTAACCAAGATAGCGAATGAAGGTCGCATGTATCATAAAGGGCCCGCACGGTGCTTTGACTCCGAACAGGAGGGCGCCGAGGCCGTCAAGCGCGGTCAGATACAACCCGGCGACGTAGTGGTATTGCGCTATGAGGGTCCCGTGGGCGGTCCCGGAATGCCGGAAATGACGGCACTCACAGGCGCGATCGTCGGTTCCGGACTGGGTGGCGAGGTCGCAGTCGTCACCGATGGCCGCTTTGGCGGAGGAACCAAAGGGCTGTGTATAGGCCATGTTGCTCCAGAGGCTGCTCTTGCCGGACCCATTGCGCTGGTGCGGGACGGCGATGTCATAGAAATTGACATTGAGAAAGGGAGCATCCTCGTCGAGGTCTCACCTGAGGAGTTGCAGAAGCGCCGTGCGAATCTGCAGCCTCCGACTCCACGTTATAGAGACGGCGTACTCGCCAAGTACGCCAGGTTGGTTACATCCGCCTCCAAAGGCGCTCGTTGCCTCCCATGAGGGGTCTATGAAGCTACTGAGATATGGCCCCCGCGGCCAGGAGTTACCCGGACTGTTGGACCTTCAGAATCAGATCCGCTCGCTGAAAGATCATGTCACAGACATCGGTCCCGCTCAGATCTCGAGGGCGGGCCTACGTCGGCTCGCCACAATCGATGTCAATACACTGCCGATCGTTGATGGCAGCCCACGGATAGGCATACCGCTGGCAGGAACCCGCAAATTCATAGGTGTTGGCCTCAACTACGCTGACCACGCGGCCGAGGCAGGGCTACCCATTCCACAGGAGCCCCCACTTTTCACGAAAGCGGTGAGTTGTCTGCAGGGTCCCAACGATGATGTGCTGCTCCCACGTGGATCGCACAAGACTGACTGGGAGGTCGAACTAGGAATCGTCATCGGCGAAGTCGCGCGATACGTCGAGGAGCATGAGGCTCTCGACTTCGTAGCGGGATATACAATTGTCAACGACGTGTCCGAACGCGAATACCAGATGGAGCGCGGGGGTACTTGGGATAAGGGTAAAGGTTGCGACACATTCGGGCCTGTCGGCCCTTGGCTCGTCACTCAGGATGAAGTGAGTGACGTTGGGAATCTGGACATGTGGCTAGATGTGAATGGCGTGCGCATGCAAACAGGCAGCACCCGATCGATGATCTTCGGTGTCGTAGCCTTGGTGTCGTACATCAGCCGATTCATGACGCTCGAACCGGGCGACATCATCACCACAGGAACCCCACCCGGGGTCGGGCTTGGCCAGAAACCAACTCCCGTCTATCTGCGCAAGGGCGACGAGATGCGGCTGGGCATCTCTCAGTTGGGCGAGCAACGCCAGGTAGTCGCTGCAGAATTGCGTTAATCCAATAACAATGCCGGGACGAACCCGGAGGTCGTGGCGTAAGTATTTTAATCCAGAATATTCAACGGTTTGCTGCTGAGATCACGATCATTATCGCTGTAGCCTCTCGACCCGACTTCGCAAGCCCAAGGCGCACGTGATGTACTACCGTATGTCGACACGCAGGAAGTGTGTCCCAACGAAATGGACGTCAGTATGCAATGCCGCCACTGTGGTACTCCTCTTTCCGTTCAATTCGCGGATCTCGGGAGCGCGCCTCCGTCCAACGCCTATCTAACTGGCGCGAGTCTTCAGAAGCCCGAATCATGGCTTCCGTTGCGGGTACTGGCCTGCACGCAGTGCTGGCTGGTCCAAACTGAGGACTACGCAGGCGCAGACCAGATCTTCACAGACGACTACGCCTACTTCAGCTCGTACTCCAAAACCTGGCTCGATCACTCAGAGAACTACGTGATCTCTATGATCGATCGATTTCACCTGGACGCGAGCTCCAGGGTGGTGGAGCTTGCGGCCAATGACGGCTACCTGCTCCAATTTGTCGCTGCGAGAGGTATCCCTTGTCTGGGGATAGAGCCCACCGCGAGCACTGCAACAGCCGCCCGGGCAAAGGGACTGGAAATCCTTCAGGAATTCTTCGGTGTGCCCCTGGCGAAGCGCATGAGGTCGCGCGGCCAGGATGCCACCGTGGTTACGGCAAACAACGTGCTTGCACATGTACCGGACATCAATGACTTCCTGAGCGGAGTTTCGATACTTCTCCAGCGAGACGGCGTAGCAACATTCGAGTTCCCGCATCTGCTCAACCTGATCAACTACAACCAATTCGACACCATCTATCACGAGCACTACTCCTATCTGTCTCTCATCGCCCTGCAACAGATATTCAAACGCAATGGTCTCTCGGTATTCGATGTCGAAGAGCTTCCAACGCACGGCGGAAGTTTGCGGGTTTACGCTGATCGGCTCGAGCATCCGCGCCCCCCCACCGGCGCCGTCGAACGCCTTCTCGATCGGGAGCAGTCCGCGGGGCTGCATACAGAGCGAATGTACGCAGGTTTTCAGTGGCGAATCGATCGAGCGAAGAACGACTTCCTGAGGTTCTTGCTCGAGGCAAAGGCGTCAAACAAGCAGGTGGCGGCATATGGTGCAGCAGCGAAAGGCAACACGCTACTCAACTACGCGGGTGTTCGTCCCGATCTGGTTCCCTACGTGGTCGACAAGAATCCGTCCAAGCGAGGCAAATTTCTGCCCGGTAGCCGAATCCCGATCGTCTCGGAAGAAAGGATCCGCAGCGAACGGCCGGAGTACGTTTTGATACTGCCATGGAACATCCGCTCCGAGGTGGAGCAGGATCTGGAATACATCAGGAACTGGAATGGCCAGTTTGTGACCGCCATTCCTGAAATTCTGATTCAGTAGGCTAGCCATGAAGCGCGTTGTGGTCACCGGCATCTCTGGCCACGTGGGATCAGTGGTCGGCCCCCAGCTGGCGGCAGCTGGATTTGAGGTACACGGGCTGACTCGACAAAGTTCCACGACGAAAATATCTACCTTTGTAAAGAATGTCCCATACATTCACCAGATCGACGGTCGCACGCAGACTCTGGTATCGCTGTTCGAGGAGATACAACCAGATGTTGTACTGCACCTTGCAGCTTTGGCCCGACGCGAACATCTCACCACAGATGTTTCTCCCTTTATTACCGCCAATATCCACTTCGGAACCCAACTTCTGGAAGCGGCCAAGGTCTCTGGCTGCCGTTCTTTCGTCACAGCTGGATCCTATCTTCAACATGCAGAGGATGGCCGCCACCGTCCATTCAACCTATATGCGGCAACCAAGAACGCCTATGAGCAAGTGCTGACCTATTTTGCCGATGCCTTTAACTTCACCACGATGGTACTAACTCTCTGCAATGTCTACAGCGAATGGGATCCACGTCCTACGTTGCTTTCCCAGATGGTGGAATCGTACGCCGATGGAACGGCGCTGGCCCTGCATGCGGGGGAGGCATGGGTCGATCTAGTCCACGTTGAAGATGTTGCTGCAGCATTTGTTCAATCAATTCGCGTTCTCGAGCATCACCGATCAGAAGAAATACATCTATCACGCTACTCTGTTTCATCGGGCCACGACCTGCGGGTTGAGGAGTTGTTGTCCGTTTTTGAGAATCTTGGATATTCGAAACCCAAGATCACATTTGGACGTCCGGGCATGCCCTCACGTCGCGTACGTCCCTGGCGTGGAGTCTGCGTTCCAGGATGGATACCCCATATCAGCATTCAAGCGGGAGTTGCGCGACTGCTTGCTCATCGTGCAAGGCAGGTGGAGGTCAAGGAGGACTTATGAAAGCAGTGATATTGGCTGGTGGCTTGGGGACACGCATAGGCGAAGAGACACATCTGCGCCCCAAACCATTGATTGAAATCGGGGGGCGCCCGATCCTGTGGCACATCATGAAGCTCTATTCGGCCCACGGAGTGAGAGAGTTTGTCATCTGCTGCGGCTACAAGGGTTATCAGATCAAGGAGTATTTCGCGAATTACTTCCTGCACATGGCCGATGTTACGTTCGATGTCTGCAGGGACAAGATGGAGGTGCATCATATACACGCCGAGCCTTGGCGGGTGACGGTGGTCGACACCGGCATCGAGACAATGACTGGCGGGCGCATCCGACGGGTTCGGGAGTACGTTGGCAATGAGCGCTTTTGCATGACTTATGGAGACGGCGTAAGCGATATCAGTATTTCGAAGCTGCTGGAGTTTCATGAGTCGCACGGCCGCCTCGCGACATTGACCGCTGTACAGCCCGGCGCTCGATTCGGTGGGCTCGACCTCAGTGGGGATTGCGTGAGTCGCTTCATAGAGAAGCCCAAAGGAGATGGCCGCTGGGTCAGCGGCGGGTACTTCGTGTTGGAACCTGGGATATTCGAGTATCTGACCGGGGACGAAGATATCTGGGAGCAGACACCCCTACGCCGGCTCGCGGAAGAGAATCAGCTGGTTGCATACAGGCACGACAACTTCTGGGCCGCCATGGACACCTTACGTGACAAGCAATACCTCGAAGAACTCTGGTCCGCCAATCGTGCCCCCTGGAAGATCTGGCAGTGAGCCAGGCTGCCTCTCGAACCCAAGAGCCGCGCAAATGAATCCCACCTTTTGGCGCGGAAAGCGGGTACTCGTAACGGGCCATACCGGCTTCAAGGGTTCCTGGTTGGCTATGTGGCTGCATGAAGCCGGAGCGATCGTTGGGGGCTATTCTCTGCCCCCTGCAAGTCTCGAAAGCTTGTACCAGCTGGCCGACGTCGGGACTGCGGTGGACTCGACATTTGCCGACATCCGCGACCTGGCAGAACTACAGCGGCAATTCGACCGGTTCCAGCCAGAGATCGTGTTTCACCTTGCCGCCCAAGCGCTCGTCAGACGTTCATACGACGCTCCAGTTGAAACTTACGCAGTGAATGTCATGGGTACGGTCAACGTACTGGAAGCGGTTCGCAAATGTCCGTCGTGCCGTGTTGTCGTTGTCGTTACCAGCGATAAATGCTACGAGAATCGCGAATCCAACTGGGGATACAGGGAATGCGATCCCATGGGCGGGCACGATCCGTATTCCAGCAGCAAAGGATGCGCGGAGATCGTGACCGCGGCGTACCGCAGGTCGTTTTTCCAGCCCTCATCCCAACAGCCAGTTGCCATCGCCACTGCTCGTGCGGGTAATGTCATCGGTGGAGGCGACTTTTCCAAAGACCGCCTCGTACCGGACCTCGTCAATGCGATGCTCCAGCACTCGGTGTTGACCATTCGATTTCCAGATGCGGTCCGGCCCTGGCAGCACGTTCTGGAGCCGCTGTCCGGCTACATCCTGCTGGCAGAGAGACTCTGGACATCTCCCCAGAAATATTCCGACAGCTGGAATTTCGGACCGCCCGCCCAAGACTGCCGACCGGTTCGATGGATCATCGAGAAACTTAATGAGCTCTCGGATGAAAGAGTTGAGTGGGTTGTTGAGCGATCAACCAAGCCTCACGAGGCAGGCTTGTTGACGCTCGACAGCACTAAGGCTCGGACGTTGTTAGGTTGGCACTCGCGCTGGCCGGTCGAAACGGCGCTCCGAACTGCCATCGACTGGTATAAGGCATACAGGCGGCATGACCGGGTCCGCGACACTGTGATCCGCGATATCGAGAATTACGAGTCGACGCCCGTCGGGCACTGAAGCCGCGGCTGACGATCGTCACAGCCGCTTCTGAAGCGCGACGCTGATCAACCGCCTAACCGCGAACCCGCTCAAAAAGTCATAACTCTGATTGACCGAGGAATCCGCAAGAACAGGCAGAGGCCGGTCCGCCAGATTCCTTGCCGCAACGGAAATAGTGACATTTCGCAGCAGACCGGCAGATGTTTCAGGCACGGTATAGCTCGCCTGCAAATCCATAGTTGTCCATCCCGGAATTTCACGAGCCGGCGTTGCCGATTCGTCTCGAAAGCCACTCGAATACTGGACGAGAAATCCGAGTTGCGCCACACCATACGTGATCGAGAACAGGCCACTTACCTGAAGCGCGGTTGGACTCTTCTCGGTACGCAGAAGTGGGGCAGCCGGCGCCGCCGGGGTGATTTTCTCGTCGAACTGGTAGAAATAAATTCCCTGTAAGGTAATACCAGCACGGAGGGCACCGAATGTGGCACCCCAATTCCCCCGCACATCCAACCCCTGGGTCGACAGAGAGTCAATGTTTTTCAGGGTGAGGTCCACAATCGCGGCAATCGATTCCGTCAGACAACTATCGAGCTTACCGACAAACTGCTTGCTCCTGCAGAGCTGCTGACGTTCGGTGTCACTGAAATTGCGTTCTACGAGCGGTGAGTAACTCGGATCGCCGAGGCCGATTTGACTAGGGTCCGCTGCCTGGATGCGGTCATAGAAGTGAATTCGAAAGGAATTCAGCTCGGCGCCCATAAATGACTTCTCAGAAGAAGTCCAGTGAAACCGCAGACCCAGGCTCAAAGTCGTGGCCGTCTCTCCTCTTAGATGCGAGTTGTTTCCCGCCTGCACCAGCGCATCGGACTGTCCGGTTGAAGATTGACTATCCGCCAGCGGAGTCAGCAGGACGACGTTTCTCGAAGTGTCGAGACTCGGCAAGTTGGGCGCTTGTGATGAGCGGCCTACACTGCCTCGTAATTCGAGCCCATCGAGCGGAATCCACAGAAGCTGGAATTGAGGTGTAAACCGACCCATGAAATCACTGTACCACTCGCGTCGACCCGCAACTGAGAGCTCCAATTTACGGATCCCCGGCTGCGCCCACTCGTCTCCTATGAGTGGTAGGGAGAGCTCACCGAACACCGCGCGCACGTGTCTCCCATATCGGGTCACTGACTCCATTGGCGCCGTCTTGTCTGTTGGGTTGAATGTCTCACGACGGTACTCCCCTCCGACAACGCCTTTGACCTTGCCGGCCCCATATGTCCACAGAGTGTCATCATATTTGACACTCAGCTGTTCGGTCCGGGAGAAGGTTGAGAACAATATTGGATAAACAGGCACCAACGATGGGTCTTCCATCATCCCACCTGCAAATTCGACCGGCCCAGTCGGATATGTCCGCTGTCTTCCCGTCTCCGTTGCCCGACTGACCGATGCAACGAATACGCCGTCGTCTGTGACCGCCGTTCTCGACTCAGCGGCGAAATAGGTCATTTGCGCGGCCGCAGCGGTTTTTTCCCTCACGGAGGCGTTCAGAAGCGTGGGAAGAGCCGTATCGTACTGCAGAGCCTCCCGTCGATGTGTATAGATGCCCTCGGCAGTGAGTTCCGTGCGAAAGGGAACTCTTTGTTCCACGCGGAGGTAACCGCTGACGAGCTCCTTGCCGGGTACTCGATCAATTGAGCCCGATTTCTGCGGAACCACTAAATTGGGACCTTCCCATGGACTGGCGCCGATGAATTCCACAGTCGCGGTTGCCGAACCGGTGCTCCAGTCCTTGCCAATGACCTGGCCCAGTATCGCTTGTTGGAATCCACCAATACCCCGGCTCAGCTGCGCCGAGGTCCGCGGTTGCTGCGCCCCGGAAAGCGTGCGCAGATTGATAACTCCTCCCACCGCGTCACTACCATATTGCGCGGAGGCACCATCGGGGACAATGTCCACCCGATCTATAGCACTCATCGGAATATTGGAGCCATCCTGAAAAGCTCCACGGGCTCCACTGCCCGCGAGCGGATGATCGTTCACCAGAATCCGCGTAGCGCCAGCACTTTGGCCGCGCAGACCGACCGCCGCGCCGAGGCCGGAATTGCCTTCCAATCTCGGTCCCAGTGGACTCGAATCCGCCAACATCGGGACTCGCGCGAACAGGTCCGCAGCCGTTCGGATCCCATAAGCGTCAAAGTCGTCACGTGAGATCGTCATCAAGCCAACGCTTATAGGGGTCACTCCATGAATATGAGTCGCAGTCGCAGTGACAGGGACGGTTTGTATTGCGGCCTGTATTGTAGGTGGCGCCCCGGTGTCTCGAGCGGTCGAAAGTGGAACATTGGCGTCTTCTTGCGCCTTTGAGCAACGTCCCACTGTCACCGATTTTCCAGCGGGCGTATAGGTTGGACAAAGCGAAGTGCCTTCCAGGAGCCGCTCGAGCGCGCCGCGAGGTTCCATGAATCCCTGGATACCGTTTACTCGTGCCCCACGCACGTCGTCCGGGACAAAGAATATATTCAGATTCGACTGAGCACCGAATTGCAACAGAGCCTTTTGGGCCGGCCCGGGAGCTATATGGAATTCGATCCGACCTGTCTCGTCGCCCATCGACACACTTGCCGTTCCCATGCAGACTGCGGCCACACCAAACGCTCGTCTGCAGATCTTCAGTTTTTCTAACAAGCTGGAACCCCCTGAAATCCCGGTCATTTTGTATTCTTTTCCGCCGACAGGGCGATGACTTCATGGTTTGAATCGGCCTCCTTCCTGACTTGACATCGAACGCCCCTGGCACGCAGAGCCTGGGCGAATTCACGCACACCGTGTGCATCGTAGAGTCCCTTCACACTGATATTTCCGATTGAGGGATCGTCAATCCTCAATTTCGTCGTGTTATGTTCGTTGAATTTTTCGATTACTCGAGTCAGTGTTCCATTCAGATACACCTTGCCACGCAGCCAGGACAATTGGTTGTCGATTTCATCCGGCTCCTTGGCCACGACCTGGACATTCCCATGGGAGATCGTCGCCACTTCCCCTGCCCTTACGGTTATTTCCTTACCGGATATTTTGGGTGAGTCCGGATCGACGGACCGACCTATTGCAATTTTACCCTCGCGTACGATGGCCGCCAGCTCGCCCCCAGCATCTCGCCGGACGTCAAACTCCGTCCCAATCGCCTGTAGAATCTCGTCATCGGATCGCACAATGAACTTTCTCTTGTCGCCGTGTTGTACGTGCACGAATAATTCGCCTCGGCGCAACGCGACTTCACGCGTATCGGATCCCATTCGGACATTCACTTCGGCGTCATGACTGACAAAGAGGCCACTTCCGTCGTCCAGAATATGCTCCTGTGGCACGCCTCCTACTCCGGCGTACGAGACCCACTTGCCGGACACGTTCTGAGTTTGACCAAAGAGCACCGCGACCAAGACGCATGCGCCGCCCACAGCTGAGGCCTGGAGAGAACGTAGCCCAACACGCCTCAAAATGAGCTTGTATCGATGCTGACGGCCTGACGCTTCAATCTTCGAATTGAGCACCTCCCGCGGCAACGTACCCTCGACTTTGAGCAACCTCACCGCCTTCTGAACACCCGCCCATTGCTTCTGCGCCGCCAAGTAGGCGCTTCTATGCCTTGCGTCCTCGAGCAACCATTTTTCGAGCTCAGGTCGCAAGCTGCCCGGATCGGTGGAGGTCTCCATCCTTTCAACCCAATCGAGTGCGGTATTCACTATCTCAATGTTGTTCATTATCGTGCTCCTTGTGTTTGAACACCTTCCTGACTCGATCGAGAATCGTTGGCTCATGCACTTGTCCTGCTTCCATCTGAGAATTCGGTTTCGAACAGCGATGTACGCATACCCCTTCGGATCTCTCAGGCCCTGCAATTCCTCCAGCGTCCATAGGCACATGTCGTCGTACACGTCCTGCAC
>Ga0068863_100000209_pt1 | contig 62481 bp, 55 predicted proteins | sample KBSSwiS62_FD_66596 | JGI IMG/M metagenome (GOLD analysis project Ga0068863, IMG submission 66596) | Switchgrass rhizosphere microbial communities from Kellogg Biological Station, Michigan, USA - KBS Switchgrass S6-2 | ecosystem: Host-associated > Plants > Roots > Rhizosphere > Soil ... | reverse complement strand
CGGCAATCCGCTCGATGACGTTGGAACGCTGAGCCGGGTCGCGTTCGTTATGAAGGCCGGACAGGTGTACAAGTCACCACGGTAGTCGAGGAGGGTTATATGGCTAGCAAACCTGGGTTCTATGTCAGCCTGGCCAAGAAGCATCCTAAGTACATCGCGGCAGTGGAGGCGCTGGGAAATGCGGTTCGTGAGAGTGGGCCGCTCGATTCCAAATTGCTGCATCTGGTGCAACTGGCTGCCGCTGCGGCGATCCGCTCGGAAGGTGCAGTGCATAGCCATGCGAGACGCGCCCTCGAAGAGGGGGTCACGCCGGACGAGATCCGTCATGCAGTGATTGCGCTGACCAGCACGATCGGATTTCCGAACGTCACTGCTTCGCTCAGCTGGTGCGAGGATGTGTTCAAGGCGGCAAAGCCCAAGTCAGCGCGATGAAGAGCGCGGCTTGCATTGCGCTGGCTGCCCTGTTGGCCGGCGCCGTTAGCGCGACGGCACAAGAGTCGAACGACTCCCGACAGCTCAATTTTCAGCTTCTCGCTGCAGCTCGTACTGGCGATGCGGCCGCGGTCGACCACCTCGTGCATGCCGGCGCGTCGGTCAAAACCCGCAATCGACTCGGCAACACTGCGTTGCTGGAAGCAGCACGCGGTGGCCACACCGCCGTCGTGCGCACGCTGCTCGCGGCCGCCGCGGACGTGAACCAGGCGAATCTCGAGCAGGCCACTCCTCTTCTAGAAAGCGCTCGCAACGGCCACGTCGAGACGGTCGGCGTGTTGATCGAGGGCGGTGCAGATGTAAATCGCGTTGATCTGCAACTCCTCTCGCCGCTCATGCACGCCGTATATGGCGGGCACACGCAGGTAGTCAGATTGCTGCTCGAGAAGGGCGCGAAGGTGGATCTCGTCGACCGTACCGGCAAGTCCGCACTCGTCTACGCGGCGGGCTCCGGCAACGTGGAGATTCTCACGCTCATTCTGGATCGCAAGGTCGATCCCAATCAGAGATTCGAGAACGAGCTGACCGCACTCATGTGGGCGGCCGGCTTTGGTCACGTGGATGCGATGCAAGCACTGCTCGCACGCGGCGCGCGCGTGGACCTGCGGGACAATCGGGGCATGACCGCACTCATGATGGCGAGCGCGCAAGGTCATGTGGCGGCCGTGCGGAAGCTACTCGAATCCGGGGCCGACAAATCGCTGAAGGATCGAAACGGCAAGACTGCACGCGATCACGCAGCAGCGGGCGGCCACGCGGACGTCGTCGACGTCCTGTAAGCCTACTGGATCTCCGTGCCTTGCGAGCTCTGGTACACGCTGAGCGAGGCCAGATGATCCGCGAGGCTCCCGATATCCTGGTCACTGAACGTGCCGAACAGGTCCACCATTGCCGGTGCATTGGTGCGCACCTTGTTCTTGAAATCGAGCATCGTCTTCTTCAGGTACTCGGGGTGTTGTCCCGCCAGGCGTGGCACGGCGCTGTTACCGCGAAAATCGCCCAAGTGGCACCCGATGCACCCGGCGGATTCCTCGGCGCGCCGCGCCACCTGCACATTGGCATCCTCGGCCGCGTGGCCGATCATTGGCCACTTCTGTTTCGAAAAGAACTGCGCGAGCAACTTCATCTGGTCGGGCTGCAGAGGCTGGACCAGCGGTCCCATGATGTCGCTCTTGCGCGCGCCGCTCTTGAAGTCCTTGAGCTGCAGGTAGATGTAGTAGAACTGCTGGCCGGCCAGGATCGGGTTCTCGGGAATCTTCGACGCGCCGCCATCGCCGTGACAGGCAGTGCATGTCTGCAGCGTCTCGCGGATCGCAGCGAATTCGTCCTGCGCAAATGCAGGCGACGCCAGCAGCAGCGTCGCCATCGCAAATACGATCCGCATCCCTCTATTCTGACAACGCGAAAGCAAGGATGCTGTTGCCACGCTTGGCGTCGATCTGCACGTTGCCGCCGGCGGCGACCACGATGTACTGCTTGCCGCCAACGGTATAGGAAGCGGGCGGAGCGTTGACGCCCGCGCCGCACTGGAACCGCCACAGCTCACCGCCATTCGCGGAATCGTACGCCTTGAACCAGCCGTTGGCCTCACCGGTGAACACTACACCGCCTGCGGTCGCAAGAATTCCGCCGATCATCGGCTGCGGAGTCTTGACCTGCCAGCGAATCTTGCCGGTGTTGTAATCGACCGCCGTGACGTTGCCGGACTGCTCCTCGCCCGGAATCACCTTGAACGCGCCGCCGAGCCAGAGCTTGTTGCCGCCCGGATAATCCGACTCCTCGACGTGGTAGGTCATCGGCTGGTGCAGGTTGATGGCGTACGCCGTGTTCTGCGTCGGATCGATCGCCATCGGCGACCACTCGACGCCGCCGTTCGCTCCCGGCAGCATGCGCGCGCCTTCCTTGGTCGGCAGCACCCAGCGTCCTTCCTGCGACACCATCGGGTCGGAGAAGCGGATCAAGCTGCAATCGTCCGCGCGATGCACGTAGACGTAACCGGTCTTGCCGCCGTGGAGCAGTCCCTTCACCGGCTTGCCGTTCTTGTCGTTGACGCGCGCGATGATGACCGGGCTGACCGCATCGAGATCCCAGACATCGTGCGCGATGTACTGGAAGTGGCACTTGTACTTGCCGGTTTGCAGGTCAACTGCGATCAGCGAGTTGGTGTAGAGGTTGTCGCCTGGCCGAATCGCGCCGTACAGGTCCGGCGAGGGATTGCCGGCGACGAAGTACACGACACCGGTTTCGCGATCCACCGCCATGTTCTGCCACACGCCGCCGCCCAGCGTCTTGTATGGATCGCCGGCCTTCTTGAGCTGCGCTTTCTCCGCCTTGATGTCGCGCTTCATGTCGAGCCCGGTGGCGTCCTTGGTGGCCCACACGCCGACGGAGTTCTCCGGAATCGTGTTGAACGTCCACAGGAGTTGTCCGGAGTTGGCGTCGAACGCTTTCACGAACCCACGAATTCCATACTCGCCGCCGTTCGTGCCGATCAGCACCTTGCCATCGACGACGGTCGGAGCCATGGTTTCGCTATATCCCAGTTCGGGATCGGCAATCTGCTGCTCCCATACCTGCTTGCCCGTCTTCGCGTCGAGCGCGAGGAGCTTGGCATCGAGCGTGCCCATGTAGAGCTTGTCGCCGTAGGCGAAGACGCCGCGATTGTTCGGGCCGCAGCAGAACGTCGTGATCGGGCCCATGTTGTGCTTGAAGTGCCAGAGCTGCGTGCCGGTCTGCGCATCGAGCGCATACACGTGATTGAACGAGGTGGTCACATACATCACGCCGTTCGACACGATCGGCGTCGTTTCCATCGACTCGATGATGTCCGTCTGGAAGATCCAGGCGGGACGCAGCTTCTTCACGTTGGCGCGCGTGATCTGCGTGGCGGGGTAGTAGCGCGTCTGATCGTAGTTGCCGTTAGTGTGCAGGAAGTTCTGCGAGTCTTTCGCGGCCGCGTCGATCATCGCCTGGCTGACGGGAGCGGAGGGAGCTTCCGCAGCAGTGACGCTCGCTGCAGCGAGCAACAGGCTGAGGCCTGAGATGAGTGAACGCTTCATGGGGTCACCCCTTTTGTCTTCGAATGTTCAGAGCTCGGACAGCAGCGCCTGCATCTTCTCGCGATAAGCCTCTTCAGTGATCAGGTTCTTATCGCGGAGTTCTTTGAGTGTCTTCAGGCGTTGCTCGATGTCCGCGCTGGACTTTGCTGCTGTTGCTGCTGGAGGCGTCGCTGCCGCCGGCGCCTGCGATACAGCTGCTGCGCCCGCAGCAACAGCTGCAGTATCGATCTCGACCCAGTCGTTGCGCACGCCGCCGGCATTCGAATGAAGCTCGATGCCAGGGTGCGCCGTGAGGGCCCAGTCATTTTCTGCAGCCTTGGCGCGTGACCCTTCTTCGCGCGGCGTGAAGTCTTCCGTGCGTTGCCCGTAGACGAGCCGCTTGCGGTAACCCGACTGCAACTCACCGAAGATCACGTTGATCTTGCCCTCGTCATAGAACACGCGGCCCGCGTTGACGCCGGGGTCCTTCACCAATCCGCCGCCGGACCGCGGATAGCTGCCGATCGTGCTGAACGTCACGTCCTGTCGCGGCCCGGCTTTGGCAAGTCCTGCGGCGATGTGGGGAGCGATGTTGCGCAGCTCTTCAGCAGTGAAAACCGACCGCTGTGCTTCCGCGGTCCTATCCTCATCCGTGCTGCGAATTCGCAGCGCCGCGAGCGCATTGCTGATGGCCTCGCTCGTGAGCTGGGTCGGATGATCGTTCGGCGACGCCGCTGCATCATCCTGCGGCTCGATCTTCACCCATTGATCGTTCGCCGACCACAGCACGACGACGTCGCGCGGCGCGGACGCCGCGCAGGTGATTGTTGCAACCAGCGCCAGCGCACTGCTGGCTATGACAACTCGATTTCGAAACGATCGACGACGGTTCTCCATCCTGCGCGCCTCTTCAAAAGAAAGGGGCGGCGCCGAAGCGCCGCCGCAGAGGGGGACTCAGTAGAAAAGAATTGCACCGAGTGCAATGGCCGTCTCTTTGGCTTCGGCACCGTTGTGCGCCGTGGCCTTCGTCTGCGTGTACTCCGCGACCAGATTCAGGAAGGACGTCAGCGGATGATAGATGCCGACGACGACCGACTCGTTCTTCGAGACCAGGTTGGTGCCGGGCAGATCGGCAGGGCCGCGATCGAGATTGCTCTCGCCAGCGCTCACGCCAAGCTTCGTGCCGATGCCGGGCAGCTTGAACGTGATCTGCGCATAGAAGCCGTCCGAGTCGCGCTTGTTGCCGGCCTGATCGACTGCATCGAACAGAAAGCCCGTGGTGCCGATACCTTCGCCCTTGTAGTAGTAGGCGACGCCCTCGAGGCCGCCAATACCGAGTTTGGCGCCGACGTCATATCCCAGTGCATCTTCGCTGCCGAAGGCGCCGGCGCTCTTGAGTTTCTGGGTGATGGCGCTCACCCAGATCTTGCCGTTGAACTGCTTCGGATCGCCAAAGCTGAAGGCCGCTTTGCCCTCCAGGCCGTAGGTGCTGCCTTCCTGATTGAACGTTGCGGCATTCAGGCTCTGGCCGGACAAATCGACCAGGCCCCACGGGTCGACGATTGCCACGTTGAACTGGAAGCCGCCGAACTTCGGCGAGGAGTATTGGATCTGACCTTTCCAGTCGGCGTATAGGTAACCGACGCCGATGCGGCCCAGCGAAGTGTTGCCGCCGCCGCGCGTCAGATCGGAAACCGTGCCGACGCCCAGCAGCGTCATATCGGACAGGATGGCGTCCGAGCCGAACAGGCCCAGGTCGCGACCGATCTTGATACCGCCCCAGTTGCCGGACCACTCGAGATACACCTGACGCAGGTTTTCCGAGTTGAGGCCGAGGCCGCCGTCGAGCGGGGCGCCGGTGATGGCGCCCTGGTTGCCGCCGTCGATACCCGGCTGGAAGCCGATCATGACGCCGTACTTGTTATTGCCGTCGGTTTTCTCCGCGTGGAAGCCGAGCCACGAGGGCAGCAAGCCAGTGCGGATGTTGTTGTCGTCGTAGTCGCCGCCCGACAGCGAGCCGCAGGCGAGTCCGCCACCGATGATGGCGCCGCTTGCCGGGGCGTCGCACTTCACGTCGCTGGCGAAGCCGTTGATGTTGCCGCTGAAGTCGATCTTCCATTCGCCCACTTCGATGGCGTCCAGCGCAGCCGCGCTGTGCGAGGCCAGCAGGAGCGCCAATGCGCTCGTCGACGCTACGAGTCGTTTATCAACTTTCATGATGAATCCCCCTGGCGTGTCGCAACCGCAACGAGCCAGTCAGTTGCAACGAGCATGCCAAGGGCGTGACTATGCAGCTCGCTATGAAGTCACTCTGGTGCTTTGCGTTATCGGCCGCGTTGGCGGGCAGTGCTGGTCACGCCGAAAGCCTCACGCGCGAGCAGATTCAGCAACGCCTCGCGAGCCCCCCGGCAGATTTCGCGAACCTGGAAGCTCCCGGTGCGAATCTCTCGGGCATCAACTTCGCCGGCGCCACCTTGTTCGGCGCGAACCTCAAGGGCGCCAACCTCTCCAGTGCGAATCTCGCGCGCTGCAACCTCAACGTGGCCATCCTGCGCGATGCGGTGCTGGTCAACGCGGATTTGCGCGACGCAAAGCTGTTTTCCAGCGTGGTTGCGAACGCAGACCTGAGCAAGGCTGATCTGCGCGGCGCGCAGCTCATGGGCAACTTCGATCACGCCAAGCTCGAAGGTGCGAACCTGGAGCAGGTGCAAGGTGCGGCTGACATGCGCAATCAGCCGATGGGTCTGGTTCGCCTGGTGCTGAGCGGCGCGCGTCTCAGGGGCGCACGAATGGCTCACGCCAAGCTTTCGCGCGCCGATCTGAGCTTTGCGGATTTGCGCGAGGCGGACCTTACTGGCGTCGATTTGACCAAGGCAAATCTGACAGGTGTGGATTTCACCGGTGCAACGCTGACGGATGCCACGCTCGAGGGAGCGGAAATACACCAGGCTATATTCAAAAGTGCGGTCGGCCTGCAGACGGTGCGCGGCCTGGAAACGGCAGAGGGCAGGGACGCGGCTGTCTTCGATCAGTGATCGTCAACTACCACTTGAGCCGCGCGCCGACCCAGGCTCCGAGCGGCGGGCCGGAGCCGAGAAATCGCGGGTCGCTGAAATCCTCGAAGACCTCGCGCGGGTCGCCGAGCACGCCGAAGGTTTCGTAGCCCTGGTCGAATACATTCTCGATACGCGCAAACAGCACGACGTTGTCGTTGAGCTGCCATTCGGCGCGCAGATTCACGATCGCGTAGCCGTCTGTCTTGTCGAGCAGATTGGCCTCGTCCCCGCGCAGGTAGACACCCGAGCGCATCACTACGTCGGCGCCCACGTCGAAGCGATCGCGCAACGCGAAGTCGACGCCGAGATTGGCCTGATGCTGCGGAATGCCCGGAATGTTCGAGCCCGCAGTCACCAGCAGCTTCTGCTCGCCGACAATCCCGGCTGACGCAGGATCGCTGGCGAAGATCGGGTGATGCGGGCTGTTGCTGACGAAGTCGTCGTCGAAAGTCGCATCGAGGTAGCTGTAATCGAAGGACCAGCGGAAGCGCGCCAACCGCTGCGACAGGCTCAGCTCGATGCCAGTGCGCAGGGTATCGCCGACGTTGTCGAAGAAGCCGACGTTCGCCTGCGGTCCGCCGGTCGTCTGGAACAGGATGTCGTTGTGATTGACCGTGTAGAACGCGCCGATGTGCCACTGCAAACCTTCATGGCCCTCGCTGCGTAGGCCAATCTCAGTGCTCTTGGCAACGACCTGCTCCAGCGGCGGATCGGCGAGGAACGCGTTCGGCAGATTGCATGGCGCATCCTCGCTCGCGCACGCCAGTTCCACCGGCGAGGGAGCGCGCGTCGATTCGCCATAGCTGCCGTACAGCGTCATCGACGGGGTGAGGCGGAACGTGACGCCGACGGCGGGATTGAAGCGACCGAAATCGTGCTTGCCATCGAGTTCCGGATCTTCGCCGCTGCGATCGGACAGCTCGATGCGCGTATCGTCGTAGCGGCCGGACAGCGTGACAGCAACGCTCTCCGTCAAGCTCAGCGTGTCGAGGAAATACAGGCTTGCGCTCGTGACGTCGCTGCCAACGGCGGTCGCGAAGTTCTGCGCGAAGACGCCGGTGCGCGAAGTGGCGCGATCTTCCAGCAGACTGGCTGCTTCCACGACGGAATCGAACGTCGTCCTGCCAATGCTGTAAGCGACGCCGAACGTGAGACTGTTCTCGCGGCCGAACAGCGGTGCCTGCAAGCCGAGCTGGGCGGAGCCGCCGTAGCTTTCCTGCTCGCGCCGACCAAGGTTGTTGATCGCATTCAGCTCGCTTCCATCCAGCTCGGCCGGAATGGGTTGGCCTGCAACGTCGAGGATCGGCTCGCACCCGCCTTCCTCCACCAGGAACTGCTCACCGCCGAACTCGCATTGCTCGAACGGCGTGGCGTCGCCGTTGAAAGTGTCGGTATCGAGCCTTCGATAGAACACGTTGCCGCTGAGCCGCAGCACATCGGAGAGGCTGCGCGAGCCTTCCAGGATCAGCTGAGCGTGCTCGTTCTGCGTGATGTCGGGATACGTGAACACAGCCGAGCGATCGATCGCGAGCAACTCGGCCGGCGCCGGGCCGTTGCCGCGCAGCTTCGTGTTGGCGTATGCGGCGCTCAGGTCCACGGCCCAGTCGGATTCGTGCCGGCTCAGAGCGCCGTACACGCGCAACGCGTCCGAGTACGAATGGTCGCGCCAACCATCTTCTTTGAAGTAGTCGACGTCGCCGTAGTAGCCCCAGCGTCCATCGTTGCCGCCGACCTGCAACGACGTCCCGAGACGACCGAAAGCGCCGCCATAAGCGTCGAGCTGAGTGCCTTGCTGACCGAATCCATTTTTCATGCGCAGCGACAGTGCGCCGCCGAGCGTGTTGAGCCCGAACACCGGCTGCGCGCCGGCCAGCATCTGCACGTTGTCGATGGCGGAGACCGGGATGAGGTCCCAATTGATCGTGTCGCCGAACGGGTCGTTGATGCGCACGCCGTTCTCGTAGACGGACAGACCTTGCGGCAATCCCAACAGTGGCGACGCGGTAAAGCCGCGAAAGTTGAAATCGGGTTGCAGCGGATTGTTCTGCGCGTGATTGATGCTCACGCTGCTGAACTGCCGATTCAGGAAGTCCGTCAGATCCAGCGCTTGCGAGCGTTGCAGCTGTTCGGCCAGAGCGCGCTGGACGTTGGCCGGAACCAACGTCGGATCGACGGCCGTGCCGTAAGGCGCGACCACGACGACTTCCTCGAGCGGGGGAAGGTGCGCGTCCAGGGTTACGTCTCGTCGATCCAGCCGCGGGCACGTGCCGCATCCAGGAACTCCATGATTTCCTGGGCGCGAGTGCGTGGGTGCGAGCTGCGCACGACTTCCGCCACGAGATCTGCGCGGTCACGAGACCCGTCGCAGAGCCGCAGGATCGCCGCTGCCATTCGATTGAGCTGGACCTTGCCGGTCGGAGAAACGAGCACGATGACTCCGTCTTTATCCTTGTCGCCGCCGTCGAGACTAATGCCCGGTGCGAGTCTTACGCCGCCGCCGCGCGCTCTCGACATGACTGCGTCCTACTACGAAGGCATCGGCCGTTCCGCCGAACCTGCGGAGAAGCAGGTAACGTGCCAGCAGTCAGAGCGTGTCGTGCGAGCGTTGTGGCGCGATATCGAGGCGCTTGCAGCGGCGATATAACGTGTTGCGGCTCACGCCGAGCTTCTTGGCTGCCAGCGACATGTTGCCGTCGCATTCGCGCAGGCAGCGCAGCAACTCCGCTCGCTCATCCCGCTCAGGTTGCGGGGGCTGGACCTGCGCGCTCGCCTCTGATTTCTGAGCGGAATTGCCGTCGCGAACCTCGCTGGGCAAGTCGCGGAGCCGCACGACGCCGCCGTCGCAAATCGCCAGAGCGGTGCGGATCACATTGCGCAGCTCGCGAACGTTGCCCGGCCAGCGGTACGCCAACAGTTGCTCGAACGCATCGACCTCGATCGCAGCGGGCCGGCTGTCGCTGGTTTCTGCAGCGAGAAACTCCCGGATCAACCGCTCCTTGTCTGTGCGCAGTGCGAGCGGCGGCAGTTCGAGCGTGATGCCGTTGAGACGATAGTAGAGATCTTCGCGGAATTCGCCGCGCGCGATCATCGCCCGGAGATTCTGGTGCGAGGCGCAGATGACGCGCAGGTCGACCTTGAGCGCAGTCTCCGTGCCGAGCGGAATCACCTCCTGCTCCTCGAGCACGCGCAACAGCCGCGTTTGCAGTCCCACGGGCATGTCGCCGATCTCATCGAGGAACAACGTGCCGCCCGAGGACTGCAGGATCTTGCCCTTCATGCCTTCCTTGCGCGCGCCGGTGAATGCACCCGAGCGATAGCCGAACAGCTCGCTCTCGATCAGCGACTCGGGAATCGCTGCGCAATTGAGCGCAACGAAAGGCATGCCTGCGCGGTCGCTTGCGGCGTGCAGGGCGCGAGCGAACATCTCCTTGCCGGCTCCCGTCGGTCCCTGAATCATGACTGGCACGCGCAAGGTGGCGATGCGGTGCGCGCTGCGCACGTTCCGCAGCATCGACGGATCTTCGCCGGCGAGCTCTTCGAGCGTCAGCGGTGATTTCGGCGCCTCGGCGGCGGCGAAACGGATGACTCGCGCTGACCCCGGAGTCGACGAGCTGTACGCCGATGAACTGGCCTGCGGACGGTAATCGAGGCTCGCAAAGAAACGACGGCCGAGCTGCGCGTGCCGAACCGGCTGCGGGTCCAGGCGCGAGCCGCGCAACGGCTCGACCAATTCCTCCGCCCGAATGTCGAAGACCTGATCGATCCGCCGTCCGACCAGCTCGTTGCGGGTGGCGGCGCCGAGCAAGTGCACGGCTGTCTCGTCGACCGCGATGATCGTGGCATCTCGCGCCAGCGCGATCGCGCCGTCGTGCTGCAAGTTGACGAACTCGGGGCGCGCGTGGAAGCGAAACACGATGTCGCGTTTGAAGTGATGCAGGAACAGGCACTTCTCGATCAGTCGCGCGGACATGTTGACCAGCGCCATCGTGTGCCCGAAGCCGCCGCGCGGGTCGCGCGCGTTGAGCGTCGAAGCGTCGAGCACCGCGACCAGGTCCCCGGACGGATCGCGGATCGGCGAGCCGAAACACGTCAGGCCGATGTGACTGCTGCGAAAGTGTTCCTCGCGATGCACGATGATCGGCCGGCTCTCGGCGATGCAGGTGCCGATGCCATTGGTGCCTTCCCGGCGCTCGCTCCAGTCCGCGCCGGGCAGCAGCCCGGATGAGCGAAAGGTCTTCGCCAGTGTCGCGTCTGTCTTCTCGTAAAGGACGATGCCGGTGGCGTCTGTGAGGATGAGCGCGTAGCCGGATTCGGCAATATATTCATACAGCCAGTCGATTTCCGCCGAGGCCACCTGCAGCAGCTCGACATGCTGATCGCGGCGCTCGGCGAGTGCCGCCGCATCGATGATCGTCGGCGAATAGTGGCGACCGGGATCCAGTTCGTAATCCAGCGCACAACGGCGCCATGAGCCGCCGATCGCAGCGCTGACCGCCGAGCCTGGGATCGGGTCGCTGCCCGATCGATTCACGAACTGCAACACGGTCGCAGCGTGATTGGTCGCAGCCGTATCGTTCACGGTCGTGCTCCTCCCTCTGCTACGCCTGCGGACTGTAACACCGGTGTCACCTGTCACGTATCAGTGTCACGCCCGCAGAGACAAAACGGGACACTCGACGGGGTCGGGGCGTCGCGCCGCGTCACGGCGTAATCAAGCCCCGAGCCCGGTTTCGTGGCACCCGTTTTGCTGACAAAGAACTTTCATGCTGTTCGCGGAGTTCACCGATCTCACAGCGGAGGCCCTCAATGGTGTCGAGAATCCTGTGGCTGGGCATCGTTCTGGCCGGACTGGTCGGCCCGGCCGAAGCGTCGCGCCTGTATGTCTCCAACGAAGACGGTGAGAGCGTCACGGTACTGGATACCAATACCAGCACGGTGATCGAGAACATCGCGATCGGCAAGCGCCCGCGCGGATTGAAGCTCAATGCCGACGGATCGCAGCTGTTCGTCGCAGTCAGCGGCCTGCCCAAGTGCCCGCCGTCGGTCCCGGACGAGGAGTGCGCGAAGCTCGAGCGGGACCTGAAGGCCGACGGCATTGCCGTGGTTGATACGGCAACGCAAAAAGTCGTGAAAGTGTTACACGCCGGCTCCGACCCGGAGCAGTTCGCGCTCAGCCGGGATGGCAAAAGGCTGTTCGTGGCCAACGAAGACTCGGCCACCTTGTCAGTCGTAGACATTAAAAGTGGCACGGTCGTGCAGCGGGTGCCTGTAGGGCGTGAGCCTGAAGGCGTCGCCGTCACGCCGGATGGACGCTGGGTTCTGGTCACCAACGAGTCCGACAACTCGGTGTCGATCATCGACACCCGCACCCTGAAGATCGTCAAGTCGGTGCAGGTCGGCAAGCGTCCGCGCGATGTCGCCTTCACGCCGGACGGTCGCACGGCCTATGTATCCGGTGAGTTCGACGCCTCGGTCTATCGCATGACGCTGCCGCAGGGCGAGCCGGTCGAGCGTGTGATGGAGTTGCGCAAGGAGGCGCGCCCTATGGGAATCCTGCTGGATTCAGGCCGCAATCGGCTTTACGTGAGCACGGGCCGCGGCGGCACGGTTGCGGTCATCGACAGCACGACCAACAAGCTGCTCTCTGAGGTGAAGGTCGGCACGCGGCCGTGGGGCATCGCGTTGTCCAAGGACGGTCGCTGGCTCTACACGGCCAACGGCCCATCGGACGACATCAGTGTGATCGATACATCGACGCTGAGCGCGGTTCGGAATATTCGCGTCGGGCGCTCGCCCTGGGGAGTTGCGTTCGGGCCTGAGCCGCCGGCAGGGCAACGATCGGGCGAAGCCGAGAGCTCAAGATCCCAATCCGCAGCTACGGTACGCCTCGGCCTCGGTTTCCCGATAGCGCTTGGCCATCTGCTTCGCGGTGTCGGAGTCGCGGAAGATGCCGCCGCCTTCGCCCGGCAGGCTCGCGTATTTCGCGTAGGTCGAAGCCTCGACGAAGTCGTCGTAGCTCAGGGTGTTGGCGATGCGATCGATGGCACATGAGCACTGATACAGGTTCTCGAGCTTGCCGCCGTGGCTGGCGATGCAGTCCTGCACGAATTCCACGCGCGCGACCGTCGGGTAATCGTGGACGGGCGCGTCGGCGAGGGCGATCGGGATGGCGCACAGCCAGGCCGTGCCGAGCAGAACCGGGAGGCGGCGGATCTGGCATGTGCGTTGCATTGTCATCATGAGGTGTCACTCGGTTCGTAGCGGCTGACGGGGGATTAAATATGAAACAGCAACGTCTCTCCATTCTAATCGGTGCGGCGGCCGCCGCGACGATGGGTATGTGCGGGATAGCGGTCGCCCAGGCGCCAGGGCTCGAGCAGCTCATGGCGAAGTCTTCCAATTGGGCGTCGCAAGCGGGCGATTACGCCAACCATCGCTATAGCGATCTCAAGCAGGTCAATAGCAACAACGTCGGGCAGTTGCAGGTGGCCTGGACGATGTCGACAGGCGTTCTGCGTGGTCACGAAGGCTCGCCTCTGGTGATCGGCGACACGCTGTACCTGCATACGCCGTTCCCGAACAACGTCTACGCGGTCAATCTGAAAGATCAATCGTTCAAGTGGAAGTACGAGCCCAAGCAGAATACCGATGTCGTACCGGTAATGTGTTGCGACACGGTCAATCGCGGTCTCGCCTACGGCAACGGCAAGATCTTCCTGCAACAGGCCGACACGACGCTGGTCGCGCTGGATGCCAACACGGGCAAGGTGGTGTGGACCGCCAAGAACGGTGATCCGAAGATCGGTGAGACGAACACCAATGCACCGCACGTGTTCAAGGACAAGGTGATCACCGGCATCTCCGGCGGGGAGTTCGGCGTGCGCGGACGACTGATTGCGTACGACGTCAATTCCGGCAAGAAGGTGTGGACTGCGTGGAGCACCGGACCTGACACGGAGCTGCTGGTCGACCCGAACAAGACCATGACGTGGACGAACGGCAAGCTCGCCCCGGTCGGCAAGGACTCGTCGATCAAGACGTGGAAGGGCGATCAGTGGAAGCTGGGCGGCGGCACGACGTGGGGCTGGTATGCCTACGACCCGAAACTGAACCTCGTGTACTACGGCACGGGCAATCCGGGCACGTGGAATCCTGCGCAACGGCCGGGCGACAACAAGTGGTCGATGACGATCTTTGCGCGTGATCTCGACACGGGCATGGCGAAGTGGGCGTACCAGATGACGCCGCACGACGAATGGGACTTCGACGGCATCAACGAGATGCTGCTCGTCGACCTGAAGATCAAAGGCAAGGACACGCCTGCGCTCGTGCACTTCGATCGTAACGGCTTCGGCTACACGCTGAACCGCGACACCGGCGAGCTGCTGGTCGCGCAGAAGTACGATCCGCAGGTCAACTGGGCCACTTCGGTCGACATGAAGACCGGCCGCCCGATCGTCGACAAGAAGTATTCGCCGGGTACGACGGGACCGGACGTCAACGTGAAGGACATCTGTCCGGCCGCGCTCGGTTCGAAGGACCAGCAACCGGCGAGCTATGACCGCAAGTCCGGGCTCATCATGGTTCCGACCAACCATGTGTGTATGACGTACGAGCCGTTCCAGGTGGAGTACACCGCAGGTCAGCCGTTCGTCGGCGCGACGTTGACGATGTATCCGACGCCGGGAAGTCACGGCGGCATGGGCAACTTCATCGCGTGGGACGCGGCCCAGGGCAAGATCGTCTGGTCGAAGCCGGAGCGCTTCTCGGTATGGTCCGGCGCGCTCACGACCGCGGGCGATATCGTGTTCTACGGAACGCTCGAGGGCTACATCAAGGCAGTGAGCACCAAGGACGGCAAAGAGCTGTGGAAGTTCAAGACGCCCTCCGGAATCATCGGCAACGTGTTCACATATGAGTACAGCGGCAAGCAGTACGTCGGCATCTATTCGGGCATCGGCGGCTGGGCAGGCATCGGCATGGCAGCCGGTCTGACCGGCAATACCGAAGGCCTGGGCGCAGTCGGTGGTTACAAGGATCTCGCCAAGTACACGACGCTCGGCGGATCGCTGTTCGTGTTTGCCTTGCCGGATTCGGCGCGCACTGCGAGCCGGTGAGGGACGGGATGATGAAGCGATTCGTGGTAGTGCTCGCGCTCGCATTGTCGAGCGCGAGCCTGGCGGATGACTCCGCAAAAGCTTCGTATCAGGTGCAGGACGGCACCAAGGTCGATCAGAAGACGCTCAATGGATGGAAGACGTGGCGAGCGCTCGCGTGCGAGCGCTGCCACGGCGCGCAGCAGGAAGGCCTGGTCGGACCCGCCTTGGTCGAATCGCTGAAGACCATGTCAAAAGAAGACTTCCACACGACGATCATGAATGGCCGCCCCGAGAAGGGCATGCCGAACTTCAATACCAGTCAGATGGTCAATGAGAACTGGGAAGGGCTGTACGCGTATTTGAAAGGACGTTCCGACGGCAAGATCCAGCCCGGTCATTTGTATCCGATCGAATCGAAGTAGCTGGACCGCCAATGTTCAAGATGCTTGCCCTGACAGCGGTGCTATTCGCGTCGGTCGCGTTCGGCCAGGGCGAGCCGCTGCGCGTGTGCGCCGATCCTGACAATCTGCCGCTCTCGAACGCGCGCGGCGAGGGCTACGAAAACAAGATTGCCGAGCAGCTGGCGCACGATCTGGGGCGGAAGGTGGAGTACACCTACTTTCCGCAGCGCATGGGCTTCGTGCGCAACACGCTGCGCAAGAAAGATCCACAGACGCAGCAGTTCACTTGCGACGTGATCATCGGCGTGCCGAAGGGCTATGAGCTCACGGCGACGACGCGGCCGTACCTGCGCTCGACCTACGCGCTGCTGTTCCGCCATCGCCCCGAGCTCGAGAGCCTCAAGACGGCAGACGATCTGCTGAAGCTGCCGCCGGAGCAATTGCGCGCGCTGCGAATCGGTGTGTTCGGGCGCTCGCCCGGCACTGACTGGCTGTTGCGCAACAACCTGATCGAGCGTGCCGTGATGTATGCGCCGCAGAGCGGCGATCCGGCCGAGAATCCCGCGCACACGGTCGAGCGTGACCTCGACGCCGACAAGATCGACCTGGCGATTCTCTGGGGTCCCATGGCGGGATTCCTCGTCGGCAAGCACGCCGACGCTCCGGCCTGGCGAGCGGTGCCGTTCGCGCTGGACCGCGAGATCAAGTTCGATTACGAGATCTCGATGGGCGTGCGCTTCGGCGAGAAGGAATGGAAAGACACGCTCGACCAATGGATCGCCACTCACGAAGAGAGTGTGCGCGGCATTCTCAGCAGTTTTCGCGTGCCGCAGCTGGACGCCAATGGCAACGTGACCGCGGACTTCCGCACGAGAGTCGACCCATGAAGACACAAGCCGCCGTCGCCTATGCCGCCGGTAAACCGCTCGAAGTCGTCACGGTCGATCTCGAAGGCCCGCACGACGGCGAAGTGCTGGTCGAGATCAAGGCGAGCGGCGTGTGTCACACCGATGAGTTCACGCGTTCCGGCGCGGATCCCGAGGGATTGTTCCCGGTGATCTTTGGTCACGAAGGCGCGGGTATCGTCGTGGAGGTCGGTCGCGGCGTGAATTCGCTCAAGGTCGGCGATCACGTCATTCCGCTGTACACGCCGGAATGCCGCCAGTGCAAAGCGTGCCTGTCGCGCAAGACGAATCTCTGCACGGCGATTCGAGCGACGCAAGGCAAAGGCGTGATGCCGGATGGCACCAGCCGCTTCTCGATCGGCAAAGAGAAGATCCATCACTACATGGGTTGCTCGACGTTCTCGAACTACACCGTGTTGCCGGAAATCGCGCTGGCGAAGATTCGCGAGGACGCGCCCTTCGACAAAGTTTGCTACATCGGCTGCGGCGTCACGACGGGCATCGGTGCTGTCATCAATACCGCGAAGGTCGAGCCCGGTGCGAACGTCGTGGTCTTCGGCCTCGGTGGTATCGGCTTGAACGTCGTGCAGGGCGCGAAGCTCGTCGGTGCGAATCGCATCATCGGTGTCGATCTCAATCCGCGGCGCCGCGCGCTCGCCGAGAAGTTCGGGATGACCGACTTCGTCAATCCCAAGGAAGTCGGCGGCGATCTCGTGCAGCACCTGATCTCGATAACTGACGGCGGTGCCGACTACAGCTTCGAGTGCGTCGGCAACGTCGATCTCATGCGTCAGGCACTCGAGTGCGGTCATCGCGGCTGGGGTGTCTCGGTCATCATCGGCGTCGCGGGCGCGGGCCAGGAGATCAAGACGCGTCCGTTCCAGCTGGTAACCGGGCGCGTGTGGAAAGGCACCGCGTTCGGCGGTGCACGCGGCCGCACCGATGTGCCGAAGATCGTCGACTGGTACATGGACGGCAAGATCAACATCGACGATCTGATCACGCACACGATGCCGCTCGCCGACATCAACAAGGCTTTCGATCTCATGCATTCGGGCGAATCCATTCGCAGCGTCGTATTGTTTTGAAGAGGGGAGAGACACATGGCTATCGCAATTCATCCTTCGGTCGACGGCGGCGTGAAAGCAGGGTCGGCCGACTTCAAGAGCGGAACGTTGGCGTGCAAGTGCACCGATGCGCCGGTGACGGTCAGCATCAAGGGTAACGTCGCGTTCAATCACGTCTGCGGCTGCACCAAGTGCTGGAAGCCGTCGGGCGCGCTGTTCTCGATGGTCGCCGTCACCGGGCGCGACAACGTGAACGTCACTGCCAACGCGCAGAAGCTCAAAGTCGTCGATGCTTCCGCGCCGATCCAGCGTTACGCCTGCACCGGCTGCGGCGTGCACATGTACGGCCGTATCGAGAACAAGAATCACCCGTTCTTCGGCTTCGACTTCGTGCACCCGGAGCGCTTCCGCGAGAAGGGCTCGGCGGCGCCGGAGTTCGCAGCGTTCGTTTCCTCCATCATCGAATCGGGTACGAAGCCCGATCAGATGGGAGCGGTGCGCGCGCGTCTGACAGAGCTCGGTCTGACTCCGTACGACTGTCTGTCGCCGGCGCTCATGGATCTGATTGCGACTCACACGGCGAAAGCGAAGGGCGTACTTGCAGCCTGAGAATGAGAGACATCCACGCGATGTCGTAGTCCGCTACACGCGCACGGCGATTGCGCTGCATTGGCTGGTCGCGCTCATCATTCTCGTGCAGATACCGTTCGGCTGGTCCCTGGGGGAGATTCCTACAGGGACCCCGGCGCGTGGCTGGTACGTCAATCTGCACAAGTCCGTCGGCATAACGCTGGGCGTCGTGATCGTGCTCCGCGTTCTCTGGCGCTGGTTTCATCCGGCGCCGGCGCTGCCTGACTGGATGCCGCGCTGGCAGCGCTTCGGAGCGAGCGCAAGCCACGTTGCGCTGTACGCCTGCATGCTGATCATGCCGCTGACAGGCTACGTGGCGTCGAACTTCAGCAAGTGGGGCGTGAAGTACTTCAACACGTTACTGCTGCCCCCGTGGGGCGTAGACGACCCGCGAGTCTACGCCTTCTTCAACGGCGCGCATGTTGCGACTTCCTACCTCTTTCTCGCGCTCATCCTGGCGCACGCCGCCAGCGCGGTTCGGCACGCAAGCCGCCATGACGGGATCCTGCAGCGAATGTGGCCTGCACGGCGCGGGGAGGTGTAGATTCACTCCAGGAAGGTTTGAGAGCCGCCGTGAGCGAAGATTTCAGCGACATTATCGATCAGTACCAGCATGCGCCGGGGCCGTTGCTGCTCGTCCTGCACGCCGTACAGCGCAAGTTCGGATTCGTGCCGGCGGCAGCCGTTCCGTACATTGCCGACCGCTTGAACCTCTCACGCGCGGAAGTGCACGGCGTGCTGAGCTTCTATCACCACTTCCGACAGGCCGCGCCAGGCCGGCACATCGTTCAGGTCTGCCGGGCCGAATCGTGTCAGGCGATGGGCGCGGAGCATCTGGCGCAGCACGCGCAACAGCGGCTGGGAATCCAGTTTCACGAGACGACGCCGGACGGCGAATTCTCGCTCGAACCGGTCTACTGCCTGGGCAATTGCGCCTGCTCGCCGGCCGTGATGATCGATGAGGAGCTGTTCGGCCGCGTTTCGCCCGAGCAGTTCGACGCGCTGCTCGCAGAGCGAGGCGGCGACTGATGAGCGCGGTGGTTTACGTTCCCCGTGATGCCGCCGCGTTGTCCCTCGGCGCGGAGCGCGTGGCGAGCGCCATCGCGCGTGAAGCGAAGTCTCGCGGCATCGATGTGACTCTCAAGCGCAACGGCACGCGCGGCATGTGCTGGCTCGAGCCGCTCGTCGAGGTCGTCGTCGGTTCCGAGCGCTGCGGCTATGGGCCTGTAACCGAGCGCGATGTTCCCGCGCTCTTTGCGGCCGACTTCCTCAACAACGGCGCCCACGCACTGCAGCTTGGTCGTGTGGAAGATATTGCGTATTTCGCAAGCCAGCAGCGGTTGACGTTCGAACGCGTCGGCGTCATCGAGCCAACCAGTTTCGAAGATTACGTAAAGCACGGTGGGTACGAAGGTCTGCGCAACGCCATCCGCATGCAGCCACAGGAGATCGTGCAAGCCGTCACCGACTCGGGACTGCGCGGTCGCGGCGGAGCGGCTTTTCCCACCGGCATCAAATGGAAGACGGCGCTCGAGGCGCCGGCGCCGCAGAAGTACGTGACGTGCAATGCGGACGAGGGCGACTCGGGAACGTTCGCCGATCGCATGTTGATGGAGGGCGATCCGTTCTCGCTGATCGAAGGCATGACGATTGCCGCTCTCGCGGTGGGAGCAACGCAGGGCTATATCTATCTCCGCGTCGAATATCCGCACGCAGAGCGCACGCTGGCGGAAGCCATCCAGTCCGCTTACAAGGCGGGCTATCTGGGCGCCGATGTGGCGGGCAGCGGCCGTCGCTTCGATCTGGAAGTGCGGCTGGGCGCGGGCGCATATATATGTGGCGAAGAGACCTCGATGCTGGAGAGCCTGGAAGGGCGCCGCGGCGAAGTTCGCGTGCGGCCGCCATTGCCCGCGATCAAAGGCCTGTTCGGACGCCCCACGATCGTCAACAACGTGATCTCGCTCGCGAGCGTGCCGATCATTCTCCAGCGAGGCGCGCAGTTCTATCGCGATTTCGGCGTCGGCCGCTCGCGCGGGACGGTGCCGATTCAACTCGCTGGCAACATCAAGCGTGGCGGCCTCGTCGAACGCGCCTTCGGCGTCAGCTTGCGAGACCTTTTATATGACTACGGCGGCGGCTCGGCCTCCGGGCGCCCCATCCGCGCCGTGCAGGTCGGCGGCCCACTCGGCGCCTACATTCCGGCGTCGCAGTTCGACACGGCCATCGATTACGAAGCACTCAGCGGCATCGGTGCGCTACTCGGTCACGGCGGCATCGTGGCTTTCGACGACACAGTCGACATGGCGCGCATGGCGCGCTTCGCGATGGAATTCTGCGCGATCGAGTCGTGCGGCAAGTGCACGCCGTGCCGCCTCGGCTCGACTCGCGGCGTCGAGGTGATCGATCGCATTCTGTATGGCGTCGATCGCGATGGAAATCTGCGGCTGCTGGAAGATCTGTGCGAGACGATGGTCGAGGGCTCGCTGTGCGGGCTCGGCGGCATGGCGCCCTTTCCGGTCCGCAGCGTGCTGAAACACTTCAGGGAAGATTTTCTGAAACCTCCCACGAGGTAGAGCTCAATGTTTTCTCTCGATCATTACGACTTGGGTACGCCGTCCAGCGAAGCAAAGGAGTCCGTCACGCTCGAAATAGACGGCCACGCGGTGACGGTGCCTGCCGGGACATCCGTGATGCGTGCCGCAGCGATGGCTCGCACGCAGATCCCCAAACTCTGCGCGACCGATACGCTCAAGGCGTTCGGCTCGTGCCGGCTATGCCTGGTCGAAATCGAAGGTCGCAAGGGTTTCCCGGCGTCCTGCACCACCGAGGTCACGCAGGGGATGAAGGTCAAGACGCAGAGCGAGACACTGACCCGGTTGCGCCGTGGCGTCATGGAGCTCTACCTGTCCGATCATCCCGCCGAGCTCGTCAGCGATCAGCGGCCCGTGCGCACCGAGATCCGCGAGATGGCTCAGCGTATCGGCGTTACGCGGAATCGTTATGGCACCGATGGCGCGCGTCACATCGATGCGCCCATCGACGACAGCAATCCGTATTTCCGCTTCGATCCCAATGCCTGCATCGTGTGCTCGCGCTGTGTGCGCGCGTGCGATGAAGTGCAGGGGACGTTCGCGTTGACGATCGAGGGACGTGGCTTCGACTCGCGCGTCGTGGCGAGCCAGGATCAGAGCTTCCTCGAATCGGAGTGCGTCTCGTGCGGCGCGTGCGTCGAGGCGTGTCCGACGACGGCACTGCAGGAGAAATCGCTGCTCACTGATCTGGTTCCCGAGCAAGCCGTCACGACCACCTGCGGCTACTGCGGCGTCGGATGTTCGTTGAAGGCGGAAATGAAGGGCGACGTCGTCGTGCGGATGACGCCCGATCGCGCCGGTAAAGCCAATCGTGGTCACGCTTGCGTCAAGGGGCGGTTCGCTTACGGCTACGCCATGCATCAGGATCGGGTCCGGACGCCGCTGATCCGCGCCAAGATCACCGATCCCTGGCGTGAAGCGACCTGGGACGAGGCGATTCAATACGCCGCGAATGAGTTCAAGCGTCTGCAGGCGAAGTACGGCCGCGACTCGGTCGGCGGCATCACTTCGTCTCGCTGCACCAACGAAGAGGCGTATCTCGTTCAGAAGCTGGTCCGCGCGGCTTTCGGCAACAACAACGTGGATACGTGCGCGCGTGTGTGCCACTCGCCGACCGGTTATGGATTGAAGAACACGTTGGGCGAGTCCGCCGGTACGCAGGCGTTCACGTCCGTGATGAAGACCGATGTCGTGCTGCTCATCGGCGCGAACCCGACCGAAGGTCATCCGGTCTTTGCCTCGCAGCTGAAACAGAGGCTGCGGCAAGGGGCGCATCTCATCGTCGTCGATCCGCGAACTATCGGCATGGTGCGCACGCCGCACGTGCAAGCGGACTATCACCTGCAGCTACGTCCTGGAACGAACGTCGCGATCATGAATGCTATGTCGCATGTGGTCGTGACCGAAGGCCTTACGCGCGAGACTTACGTTGCCGAGCGCTGCGAGCAGGCTTCGTATGCGAAGTGGAAAGCGTTCGTCGCGCATCCGGACCGCTCGCCGGAGGCAATGGAGGCTGTCACTGGCGTTCCGGCAGAGCAAGTGCGCGCGGCAGCGCGACTGTATGCGAAGGCGGGCAACGCAGCTATCTACTACGGCCTCGGCGTCACGGAGCACAGCCAGGGAACAACGATGGTGATGTGCATCGCCAATCTAGCCATGGCGACCGGCAACCTCGGCCGCGAAGGCGTCGGCGTGAATCCGTTGCGCGGTCAGAATAACGTGCAAGGCTCGTGCGACATGGGCTCCTTCCCGCACGAGCTCACCGGCTATCGGCACATTTCCGATCAGGCCACGCGCGCGCTGTTCGAGGCGACGTGGGGCGTCGCGCTGGAGCCGGAGCCTGGACTACGGATTCCCAACATGTTCGAGGCCGCGCTGGACGGCACCTTTAAAGGTATGTACGTCCAGGGTGAGGACATGGCGCAATCGGATCCGAACACGCAGCACGTCACGGCGGCGTTGTCGGCGCTGGAGTGTCTCGTCGTGCAGGATCTGTTCCTGAACGAGACCGCGAAATATGCGCACGTGTTCCTGCCGGGTTCTTCCTTCCTGGAGAAAGACGGCACGTTCACGAACGCCGAGCGGCGCGTCTCGCGCGTACGCAAGGTCATGGCGCCGCTCGCCGGGTACGAGGATTGGCAGATCACGGTGCTGTTGTCGAATGCGCTCGGCTATCCGATGCACTATGCGCATCCGTCGCAGATCATGGATGAGATCGCGGCGCTGACGCCTACCTTCAAAGGTGTGAGCTTCGACAAGATCGATCGGCTCGGCAGCATCCAGTGGCCGTGCAACGAGCGTGCGCCTGAAGGCACGCCGACCATGCACATCGGCGAGTTCGTGCGCGGCAAGGGCAAGTTCTTCGTCACTGAGTACGTGCCCACGAGCGAGCGCTCGACCAGCCGCTATCCGCTGCTGCTCACGACCGGCCGCATCCTCAGTCAATACAACGTGGGAGCGCAGACGCGACGCACTCAGAACGTCGTGTGGCACGATGAAGATCGTCTGGAGATCCATCCGCACGATGCCGACACGCGCGGCGTCAGCACGGGGGATTGGGTCGGCGTCGCCAGCAGAGCAGGGGATACCGTGATGCGAGCGGTGGTCACCGATCGTGTGCAGCCTGGTGTGGTCTACACGACCTTCCATTTCCCGGAGTCGGGCGCGAACGTGGTGACGACCGAGAACTCGGATTGGGCGACCAACTGCCCGGAGTACAAGGTCACTGCCGTGCAGGTCATCAAGGTCACGCAGCCGGCGTTGTGGCAGAAGCGGTTCCGCGAGATCAGCGAGCGGCAACGCATCGTGAGAGGCGATCGTGTCAGTCAGACCTGAGCAACCCCGCTCGTCATCTGTTGAGCTGTCGACCGTTCGCGAAGTCAGCGTGCAGCGGGAGCAAGTCGGTGCGATCGAAACGGTGACTGACTACGTTGCGGAGGAGCAGCCGGTCGCGTTGCATTACTACCGTCTGCCGTATGTCGTGATGCTGGCGTCGCCGGCCGACCTGGAGGACCTCGGCGTTGGCTTCACGTTGAGCGAAGGAATCGTCGATGCCGCGGACGAGATTCGCGGCGTCGAGCTGGTCCGGGATGGCGAGGATCTGGCAGTGCACCTCAACATCACGGGCGAACGTCTCTCGCGAATACTGCAACGCCAGCGCAATCTGACGGGCCGCACCGGTTGCGGTCTGTGCGGCGTCGAAAGCGTAGAAGAGGCAATTCGACATCCGGCTCCGGTCCGCGAGGGCGTCCACGTTACGAGTGCCGAGATCCACGCGGCACTTGCCAGGCTGCATTCGCAGCAGCCGCTGAATCTCAAAACGGGCAGCGTGCACGCAGCGGCTTGGGCATTGCCCGGGAAGGGCATTCAACTGGTTCGTGAAGATGTCGGAAGGCACAACGCACTCGACAAGGTCATCGGTGCGCTGACTCGTGCCGGCACGGACCTGAGCACCGGCTACCTCATCATCACCAGCCGTGCGAGTTATGAGATGGTTCAGAAAGCGGCAACTGTCGGCGTGTCTCTGATCGTCGCAGTGTCGGCGCCGACCGCGTTGGCGATCGATCTGGCCGTGAAAGCCAATGTGACGCTGGTCGGCTTCGCGCGCGCAGATCGCCACGTCGTGTACGCGCATCCGCAGCGCCTGCAGGATTGACGCTCATGGACGCGCACTATCTCGTAACCATGGTGAACGAGATCGCCGCATTCTTTGCCGGCGAAGATCCGGGAAAAGCTGCGGAGAACGTCGCGAATCACCTGCGGCGTTACTGGGATCCCCGCATGCGCAAGCAGATCGTCGAGCACACGACGAGCAATGACGGCGAAGGCCTATCGCCGGTCGCCAAAGCTGGGGTCGCGCTGCTCCCGCGGGCCTGACTCACGGAACCTTCCGGTCGCATCTGACTTGATGTTGCAGGTACCGCGCGCAGGCGCCACCTCCATTTCCCTACGCGGGAGTCAGATATGACGCGATCATCGACATTGTTGGCATTGATAGCCGTTGGAACAGCAACATGCGCGTTGGCGCAAACGCCGCCGCCCTCGGACGATCCGACCGCTCCGAGCGCTGCTTCGAGTCCGCACCAACGCGATTCCACGTCGCAGGGCGCACAGGAGGCGAACCCGACATCCGGTGCCGACCCGTCGTCGGCTGCCACCCCTCACCAACGGGAAGTAACCTCGGGAAACAAGATGATGAACTCAGTGACACCGGAATCGTTCGCCTCGCAGGCTGCGATCATCGGCAAGGCCGAGATCGAGCTGGGCCAGCTTGCCCTGAAGAACACGCAGGATGCGAAGGTGCGCAGCTATGCCGAGCGCATGGTCAAGGATCACAGCGCGGCCGACAAGAAACTGCAGGCCATTGCCGCCAAGGAAAACCTGCAGCTGCCGACGTCGCTGGACACGGAACACGAGTCGCTCAAGACCAAGTTGCAGGGCCTGAAGGGCGAAGACTTCGATCGCGCCTACGTACAGGCGATGGCGAAGGGCCACGACAAGGCGGTTGCCCTGTTCGAGTCCGCTTCGCAGCAGCCGCAGATGCCGGAGGATCTGAAGCAGTTCGCAGCGTCGACGCTGCCGACGCTGGAACAGCACAAGGACATGGCGCACTCGCTGCACGAGTGACGACCCACCCTCTGAGTGGACGACGGGAGTGGCACCTCCCGTCGGCTACTCCTTGCCGACCACCACTTCGCTGATCTGAATGACCGGCTGCAGGTCCGTGTACTTGGGGATATCCGCCATGATCTCCTTGGCATGCGGACCGAAGCCGCGCTGGAACGCCTCCGCCGAATCGCAGTAGATGTGGCACATGCCCACATAGGTGGCCGGGGCGCCTGGCGCTCCGCCCGCCAGCCCCTTGTCGACGGTGTAGAACTTGCAGGTGTCGCCCATCCTGGCTTTCACTAGCGGCATGTGCTTGTCGCGGTAATAGTCGTGGTCGAACCTGGCACCCGGTGTGTTCGGGTACATGACGCTTACTTTGATCATGGTAGGTCTCCAGCAATCGGCACCGTTGAAGCGTACTTCATAGAATGCATAGTGCGCACGGGGGAGGTAGCTATGTCCATCGATCAACAGACCCAGACGCTGCCGTACGTGGCCACGCCTGGGTTGTTGGATAGGGAACGCACGATCGCTGCTGCGTCCTTCAACCGCTGGCTCGTGCCACCGGCTGCTCTGGCTATACATCTCTCGATCGGCATGGCCTACGGCTTCAGCGTGTTCTGGCTGCCGCTGTCGCGCGCGATCGGCATGCATGCGCCTGTGAGCTGCGAGGGGGCCGGCTTCATCGAGCGCGTGCTTTCGACGCGCTGTGACTGGCCGGTCTCGATGCTTGGCTGGACTTACACCTTGTTCTTCGTCTTCCTGGGATCGGCTGCTGCGATCTTCGGTCACTGGCTCGAGCGCGCCGGTCCGCGCAAGGCGGGAGTCGTCGCGGCGTTGTGCTGGTGCGGCGGACTCTTCATCTCGGCGTTCGGCGTGTACTCGCATCAGATCTGGTTGCTGTGGCTGGGATCCGGAGTCATCGGCGGCATCGGACTTGGACTTGGCTACATCTCGCCCGTCTCGACGCTGATCAAATGGTTTCCCGATCGCCGGGGGGTCGCGACGGGGCTTGCGATCATGGGCTTTGGCGGTGGCGCGATGATCGGTGCGCCGCTCGCCGATCGACTCATGAATCTGTTCGCGAGCGAGACTTCGGTCGGCGTCTGGCAAACATTCGTCACGCTGGGTGCGATCTATTTCGTTGCGATGATGCTGGGAGCATTCGGCTACCGGTTGCCGCCAGCGGGATGGGCGCCCCGGTCGGGCGCCGTGCAGACACAGAAGCGACTGGTTACATCAGCACACGTGCACGTGAACACGGCAATCCGGACGCCGCAGTTCTGGCTGCTGTGGGGCGTGCTGTGTCTCAACGTGAGCGCGGGGATCGGCGTCATCGGCATGGCCTCGCCGATGCTGCAGGAAGTGTTCGGCGGCCAATTGATCGCAGTCCCCGCGCGACTCGCGGAGCTCGCAGAGAGTCAGCGGGCGCAGGTGGCAACTATCGCGGCCGCATTTGCCGGGCTGCTGTCGCTGTTCAACATCGCGGGACGTATCGGCTGGGCGTCGGCTTCGGACCTGCTCGGTCGCAAACTGACGTACACCATCTTTTTCCTGCTGGGCTTTGCATTGTATGTATCCGCGCCGCTCGCGGGCGCAGCCGGTCGCATCGCGTTCTTCGTAGTGATCTTCTGCGTGATCCTCACCATGTACGGCGGTGGCTTCGCGACCGTGCCGGCCTACCTGGCCGATCTCTTCGGCACGCAACACGTCGGAGCGATCCACGGGCGTCTGCTGACGGCATGGTCCGTCGCCGGCATCCTCGGTCCGGTCGTCGTCAACTACATTCGCGAATTCCAGCTCGCGCACGGAGTGCCTGCACATCAGGCGTACAACGTCACGATGTATGTGCTCGCCGGCATGTTGCTGCTCGGACTGTTGTGCAATCTGCTGATCCGGCCGGTGGATCCAAAGCATCACATGACCGAGGAGCAGCTTGCGAACGAGCGCGATGCTTCGCGCGCGCGCACGTCGAGCTCCGCAGGCACCGCGGCAGCGAATCTCACTACGGATTCAGCCAGCTCCGGCGCACTGCTCTTGCTCGCCTGGGTAGCGGTTGCGATTCCGCTTGCGTGGGGTGCGTGGCTCACGTTGAGCAAGGCCCTGGTCTTCTTCAAATAGCGCTGGATGCGGCGAACGCAACGACTTCGTGACTGCGCTGCTATTGTCCACGGCTGTGCCATTTGCTTCTCTAGCCGGAGGAATCTGCTAGGGAGCTGACCATGAGCGAGATCAAGGTTCCGCGCCGAGCCCTGTTACAGATGTCGCTCGGCGCCGGCCTCGGTGCGCTCGCGGCCCGTGCAGGCGCCGCCGCAGACAAGACGGCGCGCGTCGCTGACGCAAATGCCACCGTCGATCTGCAGCGCAAGGGACTGCAGATCGCGATCACCGGCTCGGGCTCGGCGCTACCCGATCCATTCCGCGGCGGCGCGAGCTGCGCGATCGTCATCGACGGTCGCGTCCTGCAGTTCGACTTCGGCCGCCAGGTGATGGAGAACCAGATGCTGATGGGCGTGAGCCCGATGCAGATCGACGAGATCTATTTCACGCATCTGCATTTCGATCACATCAACGACTATGACTACTACGCAACCGCCACCTGGCTGAGCGGATTGCAGAAGGACGTGAACGTCTACGGCCCGCCGGGCACGCAGTTCATGTCGGACTCCGCGATCAAGGGCATGCACAAGGTGATGTACGATCATGTCCGCGCGATGCGCAATCGTCCGGTGCGTCCGCTCAACGTGCGCGAGGAGCCGCCGTTCGTGATCAGGGAAGTGAGCGGGGGAACGGTCGTCGAGAACGAGTCATACAAAGTGACGTGCGCTCGCGTCCCGCATACCGGCGGCGACGTTGTCAGCCTCGGTTATCGCATCGAGAGCAAGTACGGCGTGGTTGCGATCAGCGGCGATACGGCAGCGAGCGACGTGATGGTCGAACTCGGCAAGAACGCCGACGTGATGCTGCACGAGCTGACGATTCCAGACTTCGGTATGACTAGCGGCGGCAGTTTCAGCAGCGCCGCGATGCATGACCAGGATCAGGTCAGCGGCAAGGCCGCGGGCCATACCGGACCGACGGCGCTCGGGGAGATTGCCGCGAAAGCTCACTGCAAGATGCTGGTCCCATACCATCTGCCGCCGTACGGCAGCGTGCCCGCGGCTGTCGAGATGTCGAGTCTCTACTATGGCCGCGAGACGGACGACTCCATCTGGGCCGCGTTCATCGCGGCAATCAAGAAGAACTACAATGGCAAAGTGGCCCTGGCGCGCGATCGCATGATCATGACGCTGGCTTGATCATCGCCAGCATCGCCTTCGTCAGCGGACTGTTCGCGTCGCGCAGCTCCCAGACCGTGCCGGCGTGATCCTTGCCGTCGAGCACGAGCAGGGTGGCCTTGCTGCCCTTCGCCTCGATCGCCTTCACGAGTTGCGCCGACGTCTCCATGAAGCGCTCCTCGGGCGAACCGTATGCGACGATGGCCACGGGCGCCGGTGCGTTGACGTGTCGCAGAGCACTGCCGCTCGCTTCAGCCGCCGGTGTGGGCACATAGCCGCTGAGTTCCTTGTAACCCGCGAGATCGTAGGGTCCGCTGATCGGCACGATGCCGCGCACCGCGGCGCGCGGAATCTTCATCTGATCCATCCACGACAGATCGACGCCGATATCGGCCGTCAGAATCGCGCCCGCCGAGTGACCGCTGATGTAAATCGCATTCGGGTTGCCGCCGTACCTGGCGACGTTGCGATAGATCCAGGCGACGGCTGCCTTGGCATCGTCCGGCTGCGCGGGATGTGCGAAAGCGGGCGTGAGTCGATAGCTGGCGACGACGGTGATGATGCCTTGCTTCGCGAACGGCTCGGCAACATAGCCGTACTGCTTGCGATCGCCTTCGCGGAAGCCGCCGCCGTGCAGGAACAGCAGTACCGGTGCATTGCTGGCTTTCTGCACGGGAAAGTAGAGATCCAGCCGTTGCTTCGCATCCTTGCCGTAGGGCACGTCGAGCTCGTTGCGCAGCTCTTTGCGGACTGCCATCGTCTGCGCTTCGGCGGTGCGATAGAACTGGCCCCAGTCGATCTTGAAGTCGGCGCGATGCACGACCGTGTAGTACTGGGTCCAGTCCTGCGCGAGGGCGCCTTGTGCGACAGCAGCCAGCACGGCGGCGAACACCGCCCGCGCCCAGCCTCGATAACGATTTCTCACGGCGCACCTCCAGGAAGAGCCCGAGCCTACACCGCCCGCTTTCTGCGTTTGAAGCGCGCGCACGTTGCGCCAGGAGCAACAAAGCGCTGCGTCCTCGGTAGTTGTACGCGCGGCGCAATCACCAGAGACTTTTCCTCGACCGATTACAAGAACTGAGGGGGACCGTCACATGCAATCGACAACTCGACCGGTGAGAGCGGACCGCGCGCGCAAGCGCTATGGAGCGCTGACTGCTCCGGTTCTGTGCATCTTCGGCATGCCCGCAGATGCGCAGGAAGAGGCGGCCGCAGGCGGAACGATCGACGAAGTCGTCGTGACCGCGCAGCGCCGCACCGAATCGATCCAGGATGTGCCGATCGCGATCACGGCCGTCGGCGAGCAGACGCTGCGCGACTCCAATGTGAAGGGCATCGAAGACTACTTCGCGTTGACGCCGAACGTCAGCTTTCGCAGCGACGGCTCGCGCGACCGCAAAGATCTGAGCATGCGCGGCATCAGTAACCAGCTCAATCAATATGCCAACGTGCGGCCCGCGACCTACGCGTTCTACATCGACGAATTCAACGTGGTCGCCGGCACCAGCAATCCGCAGATCGTCGATCTGGAGCGCATCGAAGTGCTGCGCGGCCCGCAGGGCACGTACTTCGGCCGCAACGCCGTCGGCGGTGCGATCAACGTCATCACCAAGAAGCCGGACGACAACTGGTACGGCGAACTGGGCCTGGATTACAGCAGCCACAACACGCGCAACGGTCACGGCGTCATCAATGTGCCGGTGATCGACGGCAAGCTCGCCTTGCGCGCGTCCGGGCAGATCGAGAAGTCCGACGGCTGGATCGAGAACATCAATCCGGTGGGCGGCGGCAACGATTACGACTACAAGACTTATCGCGCCCAGGCGCGCCTCACGCCAACCGACAAGCTGACCTGGGATTTCGCATACAGCTACAGCAATGAAGAAACCGGCATGCGCGTCGGTGTGCCGACCGGCTTCATCACTGCGACCTGGCGTGCCGTGTACTACGGCAACCAGCCGGGCGACATCACCAATCCGGACGGCGTCGGCTTCTATCCCGAGAACGACGACAGCGTGAACTTCAATCGTGCGCAGAAAGTCGGCAGCCAGTACGACTACGCGAGCACCCGCGCGGTGTACGAGTTCGACAAGGTTTCGCTCACCGCAGTGGCGGGCAGGATCAAGTCGGATGTCTTCAACTACGGCGACGTCGACGGCGGCAGCCCCGACTTCTATTACGAGAATCTGCTGCTCAAGCGCGAGTCGACCAGCGGCGAGCTGCGCCTGCAGTCGCTCGGCACTTCGCAGCTCGAGTGGAGCCTCGGCGCGTCGATCGGCGAAGACAAAGGCCGCATGCGCCAGTACACGTTGCACGGCGCGCAGAGCCCGCAGAACCGGCCCGAAGGCAGCGAGACTACGGCCGGCGAGTCGGACGGCTCGACCAACTACTGGGCCGCGTTCGGCCAGGCGACGTGGCGCTTCGCCGATCAGTGGCACTTGATTCTCGGCGGCCGCTATTCGTACGAAAAGGTCGATACCTACGCGGTCTCGCGCTCGAACGGCGTGCAGACCGGCATCAACGATCGCACCGTCGACTTCGACGATTTCTCGCCGCGCTTCACGCTGGGCTGGGAGCCGGCGCCGAACGTGCTCGCGTACGCGACCGCGTCGCGCGGCTTCAAGTCGGGCGGCACGCAGACCAGCAACAACATCAACCTCAGCAACGAGTTCAAGCCCGAGATCCTCTGGAACTACGAGGCCGGCGTGAAGCTCGATCTGATGAATCGCAAGGTGCGCCTCGACGGCACCGTGTTCTTCATGGATTGGCAGGACGTGCAGCAGCTGATCCGCTTCCAGTTCCTCGACAACACCGGCGCAATCCGTGCCGTCAGCGGCATTGCCAACGCGGCGAAGGCGAGCAGCTACGGCGCCGAGTTCAGCGCCGATGCCGCGATCACAGAGCGCTTCAAACTCAGCACCCAGATCGGCTACCTGCGGGCTAAATACGACGACTATCCTGCGGCGTTGATCGATGGCCTGGTGCTCGACCTCTCCGGCAAGACGCTGGTCGACGCGCCGCAATGGACACTCGGCGCGCAGGGTCACTATCAGATGCCACTGACCTCGACGCTCGAAGGCTTTGCGCGCGTGGAGTGGAACTATCGCGACGAGGCGCTCGGCAACCCGTACGTATATCGCTACTATCAGTGGCCCTTCATCACGCCGAGTTACCAGGTGACGAATCTGCGGCTCGGTATCGAAGGGGAGAAGCTGCGGCTGGTGGCTTATGCCGAGAATCTGTTCGACGAGGAATACTTCTCGAACTCGTACGAGAAGGCGTTCTACAGCGGCGTCCAGGTCGAACCGTCCACGCGCATCTTCGGAGTGAGCCTCACCTACAAATTTCAGTAGAGGACAGCAGTGCCGGGCCGGACGTTCGTACGCTTCGATCATCAGGCGCTTACCCCCGCGGAACTGGTAAACGAGGCGAGACGCGCGTCCGACTCGGCACGACTCGACCGGCGTGTGCTGTTGCAGGCCGCAATCGGCATGGCACTCGCCGCTGCGACCGGGACGGCCGGCGCGGCAGCGCAGGGCGGCACTCGATCTGCGGACGCTGCGCTTGCGAAGCTGCTGCAGCGAACTGCCGAGAATGAGCTCCGCCGCAGCCCGGAGGAGGCGACCGGCCTCGAGTTCGATACGGGCGCGAATACCGGGCTGCGCAGCCGGCTCGATGATCGATCCTTGCCGGCGATCGCGGACCATCGACATGCCGTCGATGCGACGCGTACGCAACTCGCGCGCATCGATCGCTCATCGCTGAGCGCCGCGGCACAGCTCGACTACGACGTCGCCGTCTTCGTCTACGCGACGCTTGCGGATCAGCTAGGTCGTTACGGCTTCGTCGATCTCAACCTGCGGCCGAGTCCTTACGTCGTGAGCCAGATGAACGGCGCCTATTACTGGCTGCCGGATTTCCTCGGCTCGCGTCATCCGCTGCGATCGCGAGAGGACCTCGACGCCTATTACGCGCGCCTCAGTGCGCTCGCTACGGCAATCGATCAGGAGACAGAGCGGGTCCGACATGACGCGTCGCTCGGCGTTCTGCTGCCGTCGTTCACATTGGCTACGACGCTCGCGCAGCTGCAGTCGTTGCGGGCAACACCGGCCGCGCAGACAGCGGCGATCGGGCCGGCGATCAGGCGCGCTGCTGACGCCGGGCTGGGTGACATCTCGGATCGGTCCGCACAGATCTATAGCAAGCTGATCGTCCCGGCACTGTCGCGTCAGATCGACGCACTACGCACCCTGCAGGACAAGGCCGTCGACGATGCGGGCGTGTGGTCGCTGCCGGACGGCGAGGCCTATTACGCCTCTGCGCTGCTATCGAACACTACGACGCGAACGTCGGCTACGGAGCTGCACGAGCAAGGGCTGGAACTGGTCAAGGAACTGACGTCGCAGCTCGATCAAGCGCTGCGAGCAGAGGGTTACACCGACGGCGCGGTCGTGACGCGGGTCGATGCGCTGAACCGCGACCGCCGCTACCTGGTTGCGGACGACGATGCAGGACGCGAGCGATTACTGGCAGCCGCGCGTGCCGTCATCGACAAGATTCGCGCGAAGCTGCCGGCAGGCTTCAAGACGATTCCCAATGATCCGCTCGAAGTGAGGCGGATTGCGCCCGCGATCGAGAGCGGTGCGCCGGGTGCGTACTACAGCGAAGGGGCAGCGGGTGCCCCGGCCACCTTCTCGCTGAATCTCAAAGCGCCGGTCGAAATGCCGCTGTGGCGTCTGCCGACGCTTGCGCATCACGAAGGCATTCCCGGTCATCACTTTCAGTATTCCGTGTTGCGCGCAGCGGGCGAGCTGTCGTTGTTTCGCCGGCTGGTACGATTCTCCGCCTATACCGAAGGCTGGGCGCTGTACGCCGAGCGCGTTGCCGACGAGCTGGGTGTGTATCGTGACGATGCCGCCGGTCGTATCGGTCTGCTGCAGTCGGAGCTGTTCCGCGCCGGCCGCATCGTGGTCGATACCGGAATCCATGCGCGCCGCTGGCCGCGCGAACAGGCCATCCGCTGGATGATCGAGAACGTCGGCGAGCAACCGTCGGCCGCGCAGCGCGAGATCGACCGCTACTGCGTGTACCCGGGGCAGGCGTGCAGTTTCATGGTCGGCGCCACGCAAATTCGCGCTGCACGCGAGCGTACGCGCCAGCGACTGGGCACGCGCTTCGACGTCCGCGACTTCCACGATCTGATCCTGCGCTCCGGCCCGGTGCCGCTCGATTTGCTGCACGCGATGGCGCAATTGCTGTAGCAGTGTTGCGCGCCGAGCAACAAGGCGAGACATCTCGGTACACGATCGTTTTCGTAGAATCTTTCCGAGACAAGAATCGGAGGTTCGCATGAAGACCGTGGCACCGCGTTCGTCAGCTAGAACTCTGAATCCGGTCGCAGCAGCAATCTGCATTGCGCTCGCCGGCGGAACGGCAGCTGCGCAAAACGCGCAAGTGGGACCTGGAGTCGAAGAGGTCGTGGTTACGGCGACCAAGCGCGGCGAAACGCTGCTCGAGGACACACCGCTGTCGGTGCAATCGCTCGGCGGCGCGAGCCTGGCGGAGCAGGGTGCTCTGAGCTTCGCCGATTACATGCGACAGGTTCCGAGCCTCGCGGTCGGCGACAACGGCCCGGGCGACAAGCGCATCGTGATGCGCGGCGTCAGTGCCACCGGCGATGGCACGGTCGGCCTGTACTTCGACGAAGTCGTCATCACCGGCCAGAGCCTCGGCGACGACGGCGGCAAGCAGCCCGATATCAAGCTGTTCGACATGGATCGCATCGAAGTGCTGCGCGGCCCGCAGGGCACGACCTTCGGCTCGAGCTCGATGTCCGGCACCATCCGCTGGCTGCCCAAGGCCCCGGACTACACCAAGTTCTCGGCCGACGTCGGTGCGCGGATCCAGACGCTGTCGGAATCCGACGACATCGGCTACCAGTACGACGGCATGGTCAACATCCCGTTGACCGATCAACTCGCGCTGCGCGTGTCGGGCTTGCGCTCGGTCGTCCCCGGCTACATCGACAGCCGCTTCGGCAAGGACTACGACCAGGAAGACACGACAGCCGTCCGGGCCATGCTCGGCTGGAAGATCACGGACAGCCTGGAGCTGTCGCTGCTCGCGATGCGGCAGGACATGCATCTCGACGGCCGCACCAGCTTCAGCCTGGAGGATCTGGACCTGCCGAACAGCCCGACACTGGATGGCGGCCCGCTGCCCACCAAGTACTACACCAGCGATCACGCCCGCTCCACTCGCGACGACGAGAGCGACATGTACAGCGGCAAGCTGGTCTACGGTAAAGACTGGGGCACCATTACGGCATCGGCGTCGTACTTCGAGCGTTACGCCGGTTACCGACGCGATGCGAGCGCCGCGGCCGAAGTTCTCAGCGGCGGCGCTCTGCACGCCGACTCCACCGGTATTTCGCTGATCGGCGGCCGCGACGGCTGGCCGAGATCCTGGATTCGCAGCTACGAGCTGCGCTACAGCTCGGACTGGGACGGGCCGGTGCAGATCCTCGTCGGCGCTTTCAACCAGAACGAGGAGCGTCGCGACGGCTCCTATTGGCAGACTGTCGATCACACCACCGGACTGCCCGGTCCGAACGAGACGGTGTTCCTGTCGCGAACCTCGCTCGTGCAGCTCGATCAGGTCGCGCTGTTCGGCGAGGTGACCTGGAACATCAACGACCGGCTCGCAGCGACCGCCGGCCTGCGCTGGTTCGACTACGACACCATTCAAGACGCGAGCCGACTGGTGGACTTCCAGTCGCGGCCCGGCCCCGGGCCCGGCCAGACGTTCAAGTTCGGCGAGTCGGGCACGACCGGGCGGTTCAACGTTTCCTACGACATCACCGATGACGTGCTGACCTATCTGCAGATCGCCGAAGGCTTCCGTGCCGGCGGCCCGAACGACCAGACTGCGGCCAGCATCGCCAACGTGACGATTCCGGCCGGCTTCGGCTCGGACTCCATCATCAATTACGAGCTGGGTCTCAAGACGCAATGGCTCGAGCGCCGGCTCACGCTGAACGGCGCGGTGTATCACATCGACTGGTCTGACATTCAGGTCTCGCAGTTCGCGAACTCCACGAACGGCTTGCGGTTCACGTATCGCGGCAACGGCGGCAAGGCCAAGGTCGACGGCGTCGAGCTCGAGCTGTCGGCGCGTCCGACGCAGGCTTTCCAGTTCGGTCTCGGCTTGGCGTATACGGATTCGCGGCTCGATGAGGATCTGCCGATTCCCGAGCAGGGCCGCAAGGGCGACAAGCTGCCGTACGTGCCGGAGTGGACCGCCAGCGTCAACGCCCGCTACTCGTGGCCGATGTTCCAGAACTGGGAGGGCTTCGTCGGCGGCGACTATTCGTACGTCGATGACACGGCGAATCGTCTGCGCCCGACCGATCGCTACTACCGCGTGCTGGAGTCGTACGACGTGCTGAATCTGCGTCTCGGCCTGCAAGGCGGCGACGGCTGGAGCACCATGCTGTCCGTGGAGAACGCGCTCGACTCCGACGAGATCATCAGCTACCCGTTCGACTTCCAGACGGCGGCTGCGATCAACGGCAACATTCCCGATCGCCTCGGCCGCGTCTGGCCGCGCTCCATCTGGGTCAGCCTGCGGAAGTCGTTCTAAGCGACATAATCCAGCCCCGGCCTACATATATATGTATATGGGCCGGGGGTGGCAAGCGGAGTTCCCTCTTTCACTGCGTCTGCTTGATCATGCCCAACATCGCCTGCGTCAACGTGCTGTTGGCATCGCTGAGTTCCCACACAGCGCCGGCGTGATCCTTACCTTCGAGGTTCAGCGTCCGCGCCTTCGACCCTCGCGCTTCGATCGCCTTCACGAGCGCGGCAGAAGGTTCCTTGAGACGTTCTTCCTGCGAGCCGTAGACGACGATCGCGAGCGGCGCCGGAGCGTTGACGTGGAGCAGGGCGCTCGCTTTTTCTTCCGCTTCGGGCGTGGGCAAGTACTCTTTGCGCTTCGCATTGCGCAGGTCGTATGAGCCACTGATGGGAACGATGCCGCGCAGCGCGGACCGCGGCACCTTTGCCGCATCCATCCACGCGAGATCGACGCCGATCTCTGCAGTGAGGATAGCGCCGGCGGAGTGACCGCTGACGTAGATCGCGTTGGGATTGCCGCCGTACTTTGCGATGCTGTTGTAGATCCAGGTCACGACCGCCTTCGCGTCCTCGGGCTGATCGGGATAGTGGAATCCGGGAGTGAGGCGATAGCTCGCGACGACCGTGAGGATGCCTTGCTTCGCGAACGCCTCGGCCACGTAGCCGTATTGCTTGCGATCGCCTTCGCGGAAGCCGCCGCCGTGAAGGAATACGAGCACTGGCGCGTTGCTGGTCTTCTGTACGGGGAAGTAGAGATCCAGGTGCTGCTTGACGTCCTTGCCGTACGGCACGTCGAGCTCATGGCGCAGCTCTTTGCGAACTGCCATCGTCTTCGCTTCGGCAGTTTGATAGAACTTGCCCCAGTCGATCTCGAAATCGGCGCGGTGTACGACGGTGTAGTACTGCGTCCAGTCCTGCGCGCTCGCCAGCTGCGGCCCGGCGGCCCCCAATGCGAGAAGTACGGCCTGCGCAAGCATCGGACAGCGATTTCTCACGGCGTTTCTCCTAGAGCACGGACCAGAAGATGACCAGGATTGCGAGCGGCACCAGATAGCGCGTCGCCGCGTACCACAACTTGAATGCAGCACCGTCGCCCAAGCCGAGCTCGTCACGGACAGCACTGCGCGACAACGCCCAGCCGGCGATCAACGCCACCATCAGGCCGCCGAGCGGCATCATCAGATTCGAGGTGAGGTAGTCGATGACGTCGAACGGCGTGCGCTTTGAATCGATGCCGATCCAGCGCAGCGGATGCACGTCGCTCCAGCGATTGAACGACAGCACCGTGACGATGCCCATCAACCAGATGATGAAGCCGGTGCTGTACGCGAGCGTGCGTCGCGACCACTTGGTGTATTCCTCAAGGGCCGCGACGATCGGTTCCTGGATGACGATCGTTGCGGTCAGCGCGGCGAACGAGAGCAGCAGGAACAGCAGCGTGCCGAAGATCGCGCCGTACGGCATCTGACCGAACGCGATCGGCAACGTCACGAAGATCAGGCCGGGTCCCTGCGTCGGCTCCAGCCCATAGCTGAAAACCAGCGGGAAGATCGACAGTCCGGCGATCAACGCCACACCGCCCTGCGCCAGCGCCACCGTCAGCACGCCGCGTGTGATCGAGTATTCGCGCTTCATGTAGGCGCCCATCATCATGAGCACGCCGACGCCCACGCCCAACGAGAAGAACGCCTGGCCGAACGCCGTCACAACCACGGCGGGCGTCAGCTTGCTCCAGTCGATACTGAACAGGAAACGTGCCGCCGCGCGGAAGTCGGCGAAGAACATCGAGTAGATGAGCAGCAGGATCAGGATCACGAAGCGCAGCGGCGTCAGCACGCCGGAGACCCGCTCGATGCCCTTGTTGATGCCACGCGCGATGATGATCGCCGTGAGCGCAATGATGATTCCGGAGTACAGCAGCATGCGCAGCGGATTCGACATCATTGCATCGAAAGCGGCTTGCGCGCCGGCGGCGTCGATGCCCTTGAAGCCCCCGCGCAGCCCGAACACGAAGTAGTCCAGCATCCAGCCGCAAACCACGAAATAGAAGCTCAGGATCAGGATGACGCTGGCGGTGGCGAGAACGCCGAACGACTTCCAGAACGGCGCAATGCCGTCACGGGTCACCAGCACCTGCATCGTCCCTGGCACGCTGCGTCCGCCGTGCCGGCCGATCATCATCTCGGCCATCAGCGCGGGAATCGCGATCAGGAACAGCGCCAGAAAGTACAGCGCTACGAACAGCCCGCCGCCGTTCGCGCCGGCCAGGTAGCTGAACTTCCAGACGTTGGCGATGCCGGCTTCCGTGCCGATCGCGATGATCAGGAACAGCAGATTGGAAGACCAGTGGCGTGCGCTCATGGAAAACGCTTTTCGACTTGTGTGCCGCCAGCTTGGCGTGCGCGCCCGATCATGACAAGGTAGCGCGCGCTCTGCGCTCGTTGCGTCCACTGCAACAAAGTCGGCGACGCGGTCTCAACGGAGCGTCGGTTACTATCGCCGCCGGGCAATTTTCGTCAGGTGAGGACCGCACATGCGCTCGCTGTTCGTTTCCCGATTGCTGTTCTCCGCATTGGCCGCCGCATTGCTGGTGTTGCCGATGCTGCCGGCGGGCGCTGTGCCAACCGTCGTGTTCCCGGAAGCGGGCGCGCCATCCGGGCCGCCGCTTGCGATCACTGGCGCGTCGGTCATCAGCGTCGAGGACGGATCGGTCATCCAGAATGCGGTAGTGCTGATCGAAGGCGGACGTATCAAGGCGATCGGTCCCGCCGGTGCCGTGCAGCTGCCGGCCGACGCTCGCAAGATTGCACTCGACGGCAAGTGGCTCGCTCCGGGCCTGCTCAACATGCACGTGCATTTCGGCCTGAAGCTGCCCGGCGCGGCCGGCGCAGCGCTCGCCGATGAAAACGACATGCAGCTCGTAATGCGTATGGCCGACAACGCACGCAAATCGCTCTATGCCGGCGTCACGACGGTGCGGCTCACGGGCGAGAACCATGGCAGCGACTTTGCATTGAAGGGCGCGATCGACGGTGGCACTGCGCTCGGTCCGCGAATTCACACCGCGGGCGAAATCATTGCTGCGACCGGCGGTCACGGCGATCTCGAGGCCGACGGCGCCGCGGAGTTTGCGAAAGTGGTCCGCGAGCAGATCAAGCGGGGCGCGACCTGGATCAAGGTGGCGATTTCCGGCGGCATTTCCGATTCGCACGGCAGCATCGCTGCATCGTCGTTGTTGCCCGAGGAAATGCGCACGATCATCGAGGTCGCACATCGCAACGGCGTCAAGGTGACCGCGCACAACGGGTCGCCGATCGCCGCCGATGAGGCAATCGCGCTCGGCATCGACTGCTTCGAGCACGCCTACCATCTGACCGACAAGCAGCTCAAAGCAATGAAGGCGGCCGGGACCTGGCTGGTCCCGACGGCCGTGGTCACCGACGAAGGCGCGATGGAGTTCTACAAGAAGATCGGCTCGCCGCCGTGGTACCTCGATCGGGTGCGCAGCACGCGCGTCGATCATCACAAGATGCTGCAGACGGCGATCAAGCTGGGCGTGAACATTGCTCTCGGCACGGATCAGTTTCCGTTCGAGCCGAATGCCGGCACGACGGCGACGGTGCACGAGGCGGAGCTGTATGTTGCGGCCGGTATGACCCCGCTTGATGCGCTACGCGCCGCGACGATGATGCCCGCGCGCATGTTGGGGGTGGAGAAGGACGTCGGCTCGCTCGCGGTGGGTCACTACGCTGACATCATCGCGATCGATGGTAATCCCGCACAAGATATCTCGACCCTCCGCACCATCAAGTTCGTGATGAAGGGCGGCCAGGTCATCCGCGACGAGGTGACGAAGTAAGGTACTCGCGTGCCTGTTCGATCGTCACGACATCGCCGTAGCGCGCTTCGATGTCGAGCAGGTTGGCTTCGTTCGCCAGGGGCGAGCGGTCGCCGACGGCTTCCCGCACGACCAGTGGACGCAACCCGTACTGAGCGGCATCGACTGCGCTCGCACGGACGCAGCCGCTGGTAACGCAACCGGCAATCAGCAGCGTATCGATCTTGATCGCTGCCAGTCGCGCGGCGAGGTCCGTGCCGAAGAACGCCGACCCGTGCTTCTTCGAAATCACAACGTCCGTCGGATGGCGTGGCAGGCGCTGATCGACGCTCGTCAACGGTGAGCCGCGCAGCAGCGCGGCCACCGCGGGTGCTTTGCGAATCAGTAGATTTTCTTCGGCATCCTTTGCGTCGAACTCGACAGTGGTGAACACCGCAGGCACATTCCGGCGATGCGCGATGCGCAGCAGCTCTGCGGTGTGCTTGACAGCACTATCCCAGGGTCCCCCGAACGGCGACGCAGGATTCGTGAACCCTTCGATGAAATCCACGACCAGCAACGCCGGTCGTCGTCCGCAGCCGAGCGCTACCGGCTGCCGCGGCAGATAGCTGCGTCGCAGCTGCCGCAGGAGCTCATTGAGCTCCTCGGTCATTGCATCGTCACGGACGTGCGTTCGATCTCGTGCGGGACACCATCTTTGACCACTAGCACCAGGCGATGCTCGATGACCGACAGGTCCTGCAGTGGATCACCGTCGACGATGACGAGGTCGGCGAGCTTGCCGGGCGTGAGCGTGCCGAGCCGGTCCAGTACGCCTTGCATCTGCGCGGGCCGCAGCGTTGCCGCCTGGATCGCTTCCATCGGCGTCAGTCCGGCCTCGTTGAGATTGCGGATCTCGCGCAACACTGCGGGATGCACGTTCAGCGGGGAGCCGGCGTCGGTGCCGGCAACGATCTGCTCGCGGCCGCCCGCGGCAATGAACTTCGCGAGCTTCTGCTTGGCGACCTTGACTCGCTCGGTGGCGCCAATCCCCCACGGGATCGCTGCGGGATTACTCCACGTCTTGCGCAGGTGGTCGAACACATCCGGCGGAAGCTGTTGCGCGAAGCGTGGATGCTGCAGCAGTTCCGGAAAGCTGGCCGCACGCGCGTACGCCTGACGCATCTCGATGGTGGGCACGATGTACGGACCGCGCAGAATGTTGGCCATCGGGCCGGTGCCGGTCGGACGCTCGCCACGCACCAGCAGGCGAATATCCTCGTCGGAGTAATCGGAGAGCGCATCGGCCGTGAACACGTGATGCAGCCGGTCGACGCCGGCCTCGACAGCCGTGCGATAAGCAACGATGTGGCGCACGTCGGCATCGACGCCGACATTGTGGGCGTGCGCCGTCGAGGTGATCTCGCGCAGGAGCTCCAGGTCCCAGAAGCCATACACTTTGATCTGATCCACCCCGCGTTTGATCAGATCCTCGACCTCTGCCCGCGCTTCCTTGGAGGTCGCGATCATGTTCGGCTGATCGGGATAATGCTTGAAGTTGCGCGGCTCCCGCGGGTCAGGACGTGCCTGGTGCAGGATTGGCCCCGCGATGAACAGTCGGGGTCCGAGCGCGCGACCTGCATCGATGTCGGCTCGCAGCGCCAGTTGTGGCTCGAGAGGTCCGCCCGTGTCGCGGAATGTCGTGATGCCGGACAGCAGCGTGAGCCGTGCGATCGCCCCCATGATCTCCTTGGCGCGCGGAGCATAGTCGGCCGGGAACTGATCCGGGTCGCCCTCGCCGATGTGCATCAGATGGCCATGCGATTCCCACAAGCCTGGCAGCACTGTCATACCATTGACGTCGATGGTGCGTGCACCGGCAGGAAGGGCGACGGATGCGGCAGGCCCGACGGCCTCGATCTTGTTACCGCGGATCACGACCACGCCGTTCTCGATTGGCGTGCCGCCCCAGCCGTCGATGATCCGACCGCCGGAAATTGCCAGCACGGCCGCCGTCGAGGATTCCTGCGCCTGCGCCCACAACGGCAGCAGCAGCGCGAATGCAAGATGCCAGGCACGAAACTTCATTACGGTGCACCTTATGTCCGTGGAAAGCAGTGCAAGCGTAGTCGCGTTGCGCGACTGCGCGGCGGCAGGCCGGCGCTGAGTTCGTTGCGCCGGTCGCAACCAAATGGGGTGGATGGGTATATTGAATCGGTCTGGCATCTTTCTTAGCGTGTGTGGCGGCACAGATCACAAGAAGGTCAAGGCAAGGATATGGATAGGAATTCAGTGCAGTGGCGCGGGTACATCCCCGCCGTCACTACCCCGTTCACGCGTGACGGGGCACTTGACCTCGATGCCATGGAGCGGCTGCTGCAGTGGCTGTTGGAAGAGGGAATGCACGGCATCATCATCGGCGGCACGCAGGGCGAGTGGTTCACGATCACCGCGCCCGAGCGCAAGCAGCTCATGCAGATCGTCGGGCGCAAGTTGAGCGGCAAGATGCCGCTGATTGCCGGCTGCAGCGCGTACACGAGCGCGGACGTAGCCGCGAATGCCAAGCTTGCCGCCGAGCACGGCTTCGACGGCATCCTGGTGACGCCGCCGCCCTACATGGTGCCGACGAACCGCGAGATCCTCGGCTTCTATCGCGAAGTGAACGCGGCGGTGACGCTGCCGATCTGTGCATACAACTGGCCGCCGGGCACGGGCATCGACATGTCGCTGGAGCTGCTGCGCTCCATTGCGGAGCTGTCGAACGTGGTGGCGATCAAGAACTCCACCGCCGACCTGCGGCACTTCATCGATGTGTTCTTTGCGCTGAAGGATCAGGTGCGCGTCTTCGGCGTGCCGATGAACGAGGTCGGCATCATGCTGGTCCACCAGCACGGCGCCGACGGCACGATGGGCGCCGGCGCGGTGCTCGGCCGGGAGCTGCCCGACTACTTCAATGCGATCTGGGCCAACGATCTGCCGCGTGCGCGGCAACTCGGCGAGCGCAACGAAACGCTGATGCGCGACTGGTTCAATTCCGACTACACCGGGCGCTTCGGCTCGGGACAGGCGATCTTCAAAGCGGCGCTGAACGAGCTCGGTTTGCCGGGCGGCTATCCGCGCCGGCCGCTGTTGCCGCTGGAGGAACACGGGCTGGCCATCGTGCGTCAGACACTCGTGTCGCTCGGCAAGCTCAAAGCGCAGGACAGGAAGGTGAGTCATGGCGCAAGTCGGTAAGGCAACGCTCGCGGAGCTGGCGGCGGGCATCCTCGGCGGCGGCATTCGCGTCGTCGATCTGACCGTACCGCTGGAGCCGGCGACCCCGACGATCCAGCTGCCGCCGCAGTTCGCGCCTTCGCAGCCGTTCTCGATGGAAGAGATTTCGAAGTACGACCAGCGCGGCCCGGCCTGGTACTGGAACAACATCGCGTGCGGCGAGCACACCGGCACGCATTTCGACGCGCCGATCCACTGGGTCACCGGCAAGGATTATCCGAACAACGCCACGCACAACATCCCGGTGCAGAAGTTCATCGGCCCGGCGTGCGTCATCGACGTCTCGGCGCGCGTGCGCGAGAACGCGGATTTCCTGGTCACCGTCGAAGTAGTGCAGGCGTGGGAGCAGCAACACGGCGAAATCCCGCGCGGCGCGTGGGTGCTGATCCGCACCGATTGGTCCAAGCGCACGGGCGCCGAGCGCTTCCTCAATATTGGTGCGGACGGGCCGCATACCCCTGGCTTCCATCCGCAGTGCGTACCATTCCTGGCGCAGGAGCGCGACATTCTCGGCGTCGGCGTCGAGACGGTCGGCACCGATGCGGGGCAGGCGGCGACGTTCGATCCGATGTTCCCGTGCCACACGATCATGCACGGCTCGAACCGCTTCGGGCTCGCGAGCCTGATGAACCTCGATCAATTGCCGCCGACCGGCGCGGTCGTGATCGCGCCGCCTTTGAAAATCGTCAACGGCTCGGGCAGTCCGTTGCGGGTGCTCGCACTCGTTCCAGGTTGAGATGAGAAGATTCAGCAGTCCCAGTGCCGCCAGGATGTGGTCATGCGCCGAATTGAAGCAGCTGCGCGAGCTCACCGATGCCGGGATCGGCATCGAGATCATCGCGTCGCGGCTCAAGCGCACGGTCTCGGCGGTGCGTAACAAGGCCGGCATGCACGGCTTTTCGCTGGCAGCCGTGCGGCCCGAGCAATCCAGGAGCTCCGCGTGAACGCATCAGTCCGTCCCGCTTTCCTCGCAGTCGATCACGTGTCCTGGACCGTGCCCGATCTGCAAGCCGCCATCGCGTTCTACACCGAGGCGTTCGGCGCCACGGTGCTGTACCAGATCGGCCCGATCGACTCCGCGGATATTCCGAAGGACGCGCAGGGGCGCGATTGGATGGAGACGCATGTCGGCGTGAAGGGTGCGCGCCTGACGCTCGCAATGCTGCAGCTCGCGCCTAATCTCAAGTTCCAGCTCGTCCAGTACGACAAGCCCGACGATCGCCGGCAGGTCGTGCCGCGCAACTGCGATCGCGGCGGGCATCACGTCGCGTTGCTGGTGAAGGACGTCAACGCCGCCGCCGCGTGGCTCAAACAGCGCGGCTGCAAGGTGTTCGAGAGCATCGCGATGGACTCCGGTCCACTCGCCGGCAAGACCAACATCTACGTGTCGGACCCGTGGGGTCACACGCTCGAACTGGTGGACTGAATTTTGCGGAGACAACCATGAGCATCGAACGCGTCAATCCCAAGCAGCTCTACGACAGCCTCAAGTTCGGCTTCTCGCACGCGACGCTGCAGAAGGGCGGCAAGACTCTGCATCTCGCCGGGCAGGTGGCCTGGGATGCGCAGACCAACGTCATCGGGCCGGGCGATTACGCGGCCCAGACCCGCCAGGCACTCGCCAACCTCACGACTGTGCTGCGCGCCGCCGGGTGCACGCCGGCAAATGTCACGCGTCTGCGCACCTACGTCGTGAATCATTCGCCCGACAAGCTAGGACCGATCCTCGGCGAGGTCGGCGCGTTCTACGGCGGCGCCACGCCGGCGCCGAACACCTTCATCGGCGTCGCCTCGCTGGCGTTGCCTGATTTCCTCGTCGAGATCGAAGCGGACGCCGCTGTGCCAGAGTAAGAGATCTCGCCAAGGCGCAAAGGCGCCAAGGAGCGCCAAGAAGAATTCTGACAACTCAGAATTCAGAGTTTTTCCAGTCCGGACTTGGCGCTACTTGGCGCCTTGGCGAGAGACTCTTCCCGATCCAACGCGACGAATAACACCAAGAACGCCAGCAGCGGAATCACCCCCGCCGCAATGAACACCGGCGGGTAGCCGTAGTGGTCGAGCGTCCAGCCGACCAGCATCGTGAACAGCATGCCGCCGACGCCGGCGCCCATGCCGCTGAGTCCGACCACCGAGCCCACCGCATTGCGCGGAAATGCATCTGCGCACAGCGACATCATGTTGGGTGCCCAGAAGCCGAAGCCGAACATGGCCGAGCTGATGCCGGCGAAGATGATCACGATGTCCAGATCGAACGCTGCGAAGATGCCTGGCACCATCAGCAGCATGCCGACGAGCATGATGCCCAGACGCGCGTGCAGCGCGCGCACGCCACGTCGCACCAGGACATCGGAAAGGTAGCCGCCGAGCACGATGCCGATGCCCTGCGCGAGAAACGGAATCCACGCGTACCTGCCCACATCGGCAGCACTGAAGCCGGCGCTGCGTCGCAGATATTCCGGAATCCAGAAGTAGTAGAACCACACCCACGGATCTGCGAGCAGGCGCGCCGCAATCACGGCCCACACGTTGCGTGATCTCAGCAGCTGCAGATAAGGCACGCGCACAGATTCGACTGTTGCGTCCGACGCATCTGCAGTGATGTGCCGCAGCTCGGCGGCGGTGACCAGAGAATGCTGCTGCGGCAGGCGATACAACGCCAGCCAGATCGCCAGCCACACGAAACCGGTGACGCCGGTGAGTACGAACGCCCACTGCCAGCCGAGCTGCAAACTGACCCACGTGACGATCGGCACCGAAATGACGAGGCCTGCAGACACGCCTGCGCTCCACAGGCCGGTCGCAAGCCCGCGCTCACGGCGCGGAAACCACTCGGAGACCGCCTTGACGCACGCCGACCAGCTGCCTGCCTCACCCGCGCCGAGGAGAAACCTGCAGGCAGCGAAGGTCGTGACGTTCGTGCCGAAGGCGTGCAACGCCGCCGCGACGGACCACCACGCCATGATCAGTGCGAAGCCGATGCGCGTGCCGACGCGATCGATCAGCCACCCGGTGACGGGTTGCATGAACGTGTACGCGAGCAGGAATGCGGTGAGGATCGACGCGTAGCCGGTGTTGCTGAGCCCGAGCTGGTCGCGCAGCGTCGGCGCTAGCACCGTCAGCACCTGCCGATCGACGTAGCTGATCGCCGTCGCCGCGAACAGCATCGCGACGACGATCCAGCGGAAGTGCGCGATCGGTCTCAACCGGGCGCGATCAGGCTCTTCAGATGCGCCTCGATCCGCAACATCAGCCGATAGACGCCGTTCGGCAACTGCCGCCCGGTGCGCGTGATCAGGCTGATCCGCGTCGAGTTCATCACCGCGTTGTCGATCGGGATCGCGATCAGCTTGCCTTCGCTCAACTGCGGCTGCGCGAGGAACTCCGGCAGGAAGGTCAGCCCGCGGCCGCACTTGGCAAAGTCCTTCAGCAGCATCATCGAGTTCGCGATCAGGCCCGGCTCGAGGAAAATGCCTTCGGCATGCTCCGCCTCGCGCACGATCTGGCGGATGCGGAACGAATCCTCCGGCAGGCCGATGCTGTACTTGCCGAGATCGCCGAGCTTGACGCTCTTGTGGCCGGCGAGCTCGTGCTGTGGGTGAACGATGACTTTCAGCGGCTGCGACAGCGTCAGCCTGGCGCGCACTTTAGGGTCGCGCGGCACGTCGAAGATCAGGCCGAAGTGCGCTTCGTCGTCGCGCACCAGCTCGACCGCATTGTTGCTGCCGCTCATCTTCACGCGCACGATGATGCCCGGAAAGCGCCGCATGAAAGCCTGCAGCACCTCGCTGAAATCGTCGCTGATGAACGCCTCGCCGACTGCGAGATTGATGGTGCCGGTACGGATGCTGCGCAGCTCCTCCACCCGCGACATGAAGACTTCCTCGTGCGCGCGCATCTCCCGGTAGTACTCGAACGCGGCGTCACCCGCTTCGGTGAGCTTGATCTTGCGCCGGCCGCCCTCGATCAACCGCATGCCCAGGTCCTTCTCGAGCGCGGCGATCTGCCGGCTGATGGAAGAGGTGGCGACATTGAGCTCCTCGCTGGCAGCTCGCATCGTCCCCAGACGCGCCGCCTCGTAGAGGTAGCGCAGACGGATTTCCCCGTGCATGGTGTGGTCCCCCGGTACATTGCCTTAAACGCAACGAAGTCGAGTCTATGTTGAGCGTATAAATTATTTCAATCTGCAAAACACGGGACCGCCATGGCCGGGCTGGCGGAGATTCAGCGGTTTGCGCCGATTCGTTGCCCCGGGCGCAACGATCTTTGGCGGGAACAGCATTGAACTCACCCGGTCGTTGCAGCAGTGTCCGCGGGCATGCAGATCGCCGACCTCTACCCCTACTGGGAGCGCGAACGGGACCAGCTCTTCGACGGGCTCGGTCAGATCGTCAAGACGCTGCGGACGGTGCGTCCGGCCGAAGAAGTCGAGCAGATCTTCCATTGGGTGCCGCCCGGCGGTCGGCGCAGCATCAGCGACACGCTGCGCCACATGGCGTACGTGGAGCACTACATCGCCGAGAAGCTGGTGCTCGACCGCGAACCGAAGACGATCGTGCCGGGTGCATTGTTTGCGCGCGAGGAATATCCGACATTCGACGACGTCATCCGGCTCATGCACGAGGTTCATGCGACCACGATCCTCGCGTACGAGCAGCTGACGCCAGCCGATCTCAAGCGGGAAATCCCGGCCTTTCGACGCATGCTCACCATCGAAAGGCTGCTGTGGAGCATCGTGCAGGAAGAAGCGCACCACCGCGGTCAGGTTTACATCCTGCTGCGCATGCAGGGAATCCCGCCGCCGCAGCGTACCGACTGATCAGACCGGCTTGAGCCGCAATCCCGCGAGCGGATCGTCGACCAGCATTGGCTGTCTGATGCAGTAGGCCTCCGCAAACCGAACGCCGCAACGCCAGCCGAAACCGCGCGCCGTGCACGTCAGACGCGAATAAATGTCATCGCCGAGCGCATCGACATGCGCGGGCATTTCGTCGAACTGCGATCGATACGCAGCGACAGCTCGCAGCTTGCGCTCCATCTGCGCCGTAATGTCGACGTAGAAAGAAGGCTCTTCCCGCTCGTCCGCTACCGCGTACAGCACCTGGGCCGGCCGATGGGCCGGGCCTTCGACCGGGAATTTGCTGAGGCCGGCGGCAAAGATTCCCGCGTAGCCGATCGCGTTGGCTGCGTTGTGATCCGGATGCCGCTGCCCGTCCGAGGGCAGGATGACGAGCGCCGGGCACAGCCTGCGGATACATGCAGCGACAGCCGCGCGGCTGACATCGTTGAGCATCAGCCGGCTGTCAGGAAGTTCTGCATTCTCGCGCAGCGTCAACCCCATGATCTCGGCGGCGGCAGCGGCTTCGCGGCTGCGGATCTCAGCGGAACCCCGCGTCCCGAGCTCACCGCGTGTGAGATCCAGCACGCCGGTCCGGTAGCCGAGATCGGCCATGCGGATCAGCAGACCCGCGCAGGTGATCTCCACATCGTCGGGGTGCGCAGCGATGGCCAAGACGTCGACTGTGCTCATGCGAGCGTCCGCCTATACAGATTCTCATACAGCGGGACGATGATCCCGGCGTCGAAGCGCGCCGCCCGTGCGCGCGCCGCGGCGCGCTGCGACTCCAGAGTAGCGGGATCCGCCGCGATCTCCAGCACTCTTGCCGCCATCGACTCGAGATCGCCGACGGCGACCGCGTAGCCGCCCTGGCCGTTCTCGATCAGCTCGGCGAGTCCGCCGGCGTCCGAAGTTACGGCCGGCACGCCGCACGCCATCGCCTCCAGCGCAGCGAGCCCGAAGCCCTCCGCGGCGGACGGCAACAGGAACACATCGCAGGGTGACAGCAGCGTCTGCACGTCGATCTGATTGCCGACCAGTTGCACTCGATCGCGCAAAGCCAGTCGCTCCACCTCGCTGAGCACGCGTGGCATCTCAGGACCGTCGCCGATGAGCAGCAGGCGGGCGGGGCGGACGGCGTTGACGGCGGCCAATATCCGCACCGTGTCGACCGGCCGCTTGACCGACCTGAAGTTCGAGAGATGCACGAGCAGCAGCTCCTGCGCGGCTGCGGGGCGTGAGTTGCGAGTGGCGCAACACTCAGCGCGATCCACGAAGTTGGGAATCACCTCGAGCGGCGGGCCGCCTGGAAACAGCGTGCTCGCCGCTGTCTTCAGGAACTGCGATACGGTGGTGACTGCATGTGAAGAGCCGATGCAGAGGGCCGTCGCCTCGTGTAGCGAAGGGTCGGAGCCGAGCAGCGTGACGTCGGTCCCGTGCAGTGTGGTGACGAGCCGGGGCCGACTCGGATTGCCGAGTATCGAGCGCGCGAGCAGAGCTGCGGCAGTGTGCGGCAGCGCGTAGTGAACGTGCAGGATATCCAGGCCAAAGCGCCGCGAGACCTCGGCCATCTTGGCAGCGAGCGCGAGCGTGTAGAGATGTCGGATCGGCGGATATTCCGGGACCACGACCTCGTGATAGTGAACGAGCGCGGCGAAACGCGGGAAGCGGAACGGCGGCGCGTCGGCGATGAAATGGACCGAGTGTCCGCGTTGGGCCAGCTGACGTCCCAACTCTCCGGCGACCACTCCCGAGCCGCCGGCGCCGGCGAAGCCCGTGATCCCGATATTGAGTCGCTGCGCCGTCACGCACCGATCTCGCGCAGCAGCGGGTCGCGCCGGCCGATGGGCCAGTCCAGCTGGAGCTCGTCGAGGAATTCCTGTCCGTAGCGCGCCCAGTAATAGACCATGTTGAAACGACGCTCCTGCAAAGCGCCGCCCGGAAAGAGATGCAGCGCAGCCGCTCTGATCTGGGCCTGCGCTTCGCGTTCGCGTCGGCGATGCGAGGCATGGGCCTTGCCGGCAACGATGTCCATTTGTTTGCGCGCACGCGCCGCCGCGGCCCGCACCGTGCTGGCCAACGTCGGGTCGAACTCGTCCAGGCGCGCGCCCACTTCCTCGAACGCAGCGGCGATCGTTCGGTCTGCGGCCTGTAAGCGGGCGGCGAGATTCTCGGGGAACTGGCCACGCAACGCGCGGGCAACTTCGCGATCGACATCGCTCCTGAGACCTTCGAGATCGACGCCGTAGCGCCGCAGTCGCCGCGCGGTAGCACGCTCGATCAGAGTCACGCTGGTCCGCGGCAGGACAGCCGGGCGGGGCACACCGAAATGATCGTGCAGGCCGCCGATTTGTGCGTAGTACGCGACCTCCGCCGGACCGAGCACGACCCCGAGCGTCGGAAACAGGGAATTCTGTACGACCGGCCGCAGCAGCACATTCGGCGAGAAATCGCCGGGACGCTCGATGCACAGCTGCTGTAATTCTTCGGCTGCGACGGGCTGCGCACCTTGCCATGCGAATCCGCCACCGCCGACGCGATGGATCGCATGGCGAGCGGATCGCTGCTGGAACAGGAAAGTCTGCGCCGGCGTCCTGCTGACCTGACGAGGGTAGCCAGCCGCTTCCAGGCGTCGCGAGGTGTCCTCGTACGCGGCAAAAAGCGCTGCGTCGCTTGCGACCGACCTTGCCAGCAAAGGTGCTGCCAGTTTTCTCAACAGCACGTTATCGGGCGAGACGAACAGCAGTGTGCTGTCCGGAAACATTCGATACCAAATGCGCGCGAAGGCTCCAGCCAGACCGGTGCCTGCGGCATAGCATTGCCGGATCTGATCGACGACGAATTTCGCGCGACTCGATGCAGGCAGGCATGCTGCCAGCCGATCCGTGAGCTTCTCGATTCCGGCGTCCAGCACGATCCGGCCGAGCGGCGCGCCGTCCGGCGCAGACGCAGGGACATACCGCAGCGTTTCGATCTTTCCCGCAGCCGGCAGATTCACGTGATCGACTTCGGCGAAGTCATGATCGTCGTTGCCGAGCCAGTAGCAGGGGACCACGCGCATCGCCAGCCGTCGCGAAAGATCGGCCGCCCAGCGCTCGACCGTGAGTGCTTTGTACACGGCGTACAAGGGCCCGGTGTAGAGGCCGGGTTGCTGGCCCGCGAACACCACGAGCGAGTCCGGCCGCAGCAGAGACTCGAGCTGAGCCCGGGCGGCGTTGGGCGCTGCGGCCTCGCTGGCCAGATCGCGCAGCGCTCGGACCAACACCTCGCGCTCGTATTCACGGCTCCTCAATCGCGCGGCGAGCTGCCCGATCGCGGCGTCGTCGTCGAACGAGGGGCCGAAATAGCTCGTGAGCCTGTCGCCCGCATGCAGGAAGTCGCGATACAGCAGCGTCGCGCCGCCAAGCAGGGCGGCGGGAGCGGGCTGGTACGGCGAGGAGCCGCGGGCATCGAATGCGCTACTGCTCATCGGATTCGAGTGTATCGTGCGCCTGCGCTCAGTTGGCGCACAGGTTGTGGACAGTCCGCGCGGGAGGAAGAGCTTTGGTGATGAATCGCTACGATGTCGTGGTGCTCGGTGGCGGCCTCGTAGGCTGTGCCGCTGCGTACTATCTGGCGCGCAGCGGTGCCCGAGTGCTGCTCGTCGAGCAGGCGGACCTCAATCGTGAGGCATCCGGGCGCAACGCCGGCTCGCTGCATTTCCAGCTCGAATACCGGCTGATCCGCTACGGCGAGCAGCAGGCACAACAGTTCGCGCAGATCATTCCCCTGAGCCTGGTTGCCATTCGCGACTGGCGCGGCCTGGAGGCGGAGCTTGGCGCATCGCTGGAGATGGAGCTGGGCGGTGGGCTGATCGTCGCGGAATCGCCTGCAGACGTCGCGATGCTGGAGCAGCGCCAGGCGTTGCAGGACAAGTGGAATCTCGGGTCGAAGTTGCTGGGCGCGGCCGAAGTGCGACGGATGGCGCCGTACCTGACCGATTCGGTCGTTGCCGCCGGTTACTTCGAGCATGAAGGCCACGCCAACCCGCGGCTGGTCGCGCCGGCCTTCGCGCGCAGCGCCACGGCTCGCGGCGCCGAAATCCGCTGTTACACGCGCGTCACGGCACTCGAGCGCGACGGTTCGGAGTGGCAGGTTGCGATGCTGGATCGCGAGGGTCGCAGCGCCGAGGTCGGTACTCGCGCCGTGCTGAATGCGGCCGGGACCTGGGCAGGTGAGATCGCTGCGATGGCGCATCTGCATCTGCCGATCTACGCCGTGCCGCTGACGATGAACGTTACCGAGCGCGCCGCGCCGCTGATTCCGCATCTCGTGCAGCACGCCAGCAAGCGGCTGACGCTCAAGCAGGTCGAGGCCGGCAATTTTCTGGTTGGCGGCGGTTGGCCCAGCCGGCTCACGCGCAGCGGCGCGTCGATGAGCCTGCAGCGCCGCGCTGAGCCGGTGATGCAGAACGCAATCGAAAATCTCGCGCTCGCCGCGCGGCTGGTGCCGGCGCTCGGGCGATTGCACTGGCTGCGGTCGTGGACCGGGATCACCGGCGTGACTGCGGACCAGATGCCGCTGCTCGGCGCTGTGCCCGAAGCGCCGGGTTTCTACGTCGCAGCCGGCGGCGCTGCCTTCACGCACGGGCCCACGTACGCGCGTTTGATCAGCGAGCTGATCGTCGCAGGACGCTCATCGAGTCCCATCGACCTGTACAGCCCCGCGCGCTTCAGTCACATCAACAACTTCATGGCATCGGTCTGATGAGCTTGCGCATCACCACGAACGTTGCGCGGCCGCAGCCGGTGACGATCCATATCAACGGGAAGGAAGTCAGTGCGTACGAAGGTGAGACCGTCGCAACTGCGCTGATCGCCGCCGGCGTGCTCACCATGTCGCGTGACGAAGGGTCGAATGTCGGGGGCGGCAGAGCGCGCAGCCCCTTCTGCAATATGGGTGTGTGCTTCGATTGCCTGGTCGAGATTTCTGACGCAGCAAGCGGTGCCGAGCCAGTGCGCGCACGAGCCTGCCTCACGCCGGTTCGTGCCGGCCTGCACATCACGGTTCCAGCCACATGAATCGCGAGACGGCGCAGGAGCAGAGCGACGTTGCGATTGTAGGCGCTGGACCGGCGGGTCTCGGCGCAGCGGCGATCCTGCGTGAGCACGGTGTCAGCGTAACCATCGTCGATGAGCAGCCGCGGGCCGGCGGGCAGATCCTGCGGCAGCCGCCGCGCACTTTCACCGTGGAACGCTGGCTCCCCGGCAAGCTTTACGACCGCGTCAAGCGAGCGCTGCAATCGATGGACGATCGCACGGATGTCGACTGGCGCATGAGCTCGTCCGTGCTTGGCATCTTCCGGCCCTCGGCCTTTCGCGTGCGCGCCGAGCGCAGTGGACACGAGCTGTGGATCCAGGGTCCAGCGGGCACATCGTTCCTGCGCGCGAAGACCGTGCTCGTTGCGGCGGGCTGCTACGAGCGGCCGCTCGCGTTTCCGGGCTGGACATTACCGGGCGTGATGGGGGCGGGCGCCATCCAGGCGTTCGTGAAGAGTCAGCAGTTCGTGCCGGGCGATCGTTTCGTGCTCGCAGGAAGTCATCCGCTGCAACTCGTCGTCGCGGACCAATTGCTCGGCGCGGGCGCAATTGTCGCAGCGGTGGTGTTCACGCAGCAGCGGGCGCTTGCACTCCGTGCGCTCGCTCATCCGCTGGTTCTGCTCCGGCACGCTACGCAATTCCTGCAGACGGCCCGCATCCTGAATCGTCTACGGCGCGCGAACGTGCCGGTGATTTTCGGCGCGAGTGTTCTGCGTGTCGACGGAGCGGGAGGTGTGGAGCGCGCGACGATCGCAAGACTGCACGCCGATGGTACGCCGGACCCGCAGCGCACTCAGAACATCGACTGCGATCGCGTCGGCGTCTGCCATGGCTTTCTCGCTTCGTCCGAGCTGCCGCGACAGGCGGGTGCAGCGGTCCATTGGCGCGACGAGGCGGGCGGCTGGCTGGTCGATCACGATGAGTGGTTCGAGTCGAGCGTCGGGAATCTGTTCGTTGCCGGCGAGGTGACGGGTGTTGCGGGCGCAGACGCAGCGCTGGAAAAGGGCCGCATCGCCGCGTTCGGGATTCTGCGTCGCCTGGGCCGCCTCGATGACTCACTGGCGGCGCGAGCGGCGCAGCTGCCGCGTCGTCGCCTCGATCGCATCGACGGCTTTGCGCGTTTGTTGCGCGAGCTCGCGCGTCCGCCGCGGGAGCTGGCGAACGCAACGATGACCGAGGACGCGACACTGTGCCGCTGCGAATCGATCGCCCGCGGTGAATTCGAGCAGCAGCTGCGACAGAATCCGCATGTCGCTTCGACCGATGCAGCAAAGCTGCTGACGCGCGTCGGTATGGGAATGTGCCAAGGACGCATGTGCGGCGACAACGCCGCTTGCGTGCTCGCCGCCGCTCGCGGGATGTCGGCGGCGCAAGTCGGTCCGTTGCAGGCCCAGCCGCCGGTGAAACCTGTACTCCTGGGCACTCTCGCCCGCGATCGTTGCAGTTGAAGCAACGAACACTCGCAGCCCCTGTCGTTGAATTCACGGATCTGTTGCAGCACTGTGACTGCAGCACAAAGGCGCGCGCCTGCGCGTCCACAATCCGGGGGTTCGATCGTGAATAGAGCACGTCTGCGCCGATTGTTTGCGTCGGTGGCCATCAGCTGTCTTGCGACAGCCGCAATGAGTGCAACGGCAGCGGCAGCCGAGAAAGCTGACGCCGTGAAGTCGGTTGAAGGCCTGTGGGCGTATACGACGCTGCAGCCTGGCGGTAAGGGCGAGTCCATGCCGCTGCATGGCGTGATCCTGTTCAAGGATGGCGTGTTCGCGCAACAGTCGATCTTCGACGGCGATCCATTCGCGACGCAGGGCGCGATGGCACACGCCGGGCCGTACGGCTCGGGCCCGATGGGCGTGCACATGATCGCCGAGCAGACGATCAGCATTGCGCCGGGCAAGAGCGCGCCGCTGAACTTCCGCAAGGATACGCAGCACGACATTTCCGTCGACCGCAACGGCGACGCGATGAAGATCGTGTTCGACAGCGGCACGGTACAGGAATTCAAGCGTCTCGGGCCCGGCAAGGGCCAGATTCATCGGCTCGACAAGGGCGTGTTCGCGCTGGTCGATGGGCATTTCGTGCTGGTCGAAGGCGATGCGCAGGGCATCGTCAGCGGCTACGGCACCTACAAGAACAGCGGCACCGCGTACGACCTGAACGTCGAGCGCTGGTCCGAATCGACGCCGAACAAGGCGCTCAACAAGCGCGACTTCACCGCGAAGGCAACCTTCGACGGCAAGAAGCTCACGCTCGCCGACGGTCGCAGCTTCAGCGTCGTCGGCGGCAAGTAACAGCGGAGAAAGATGATGTCGAATCGGGTACGAGCGGGCCGCGCGCGGCTTGCGCTGATCTCAGGTTGCGCCGTGTGTTCGACACTCGGCGTGCTGTCGACCGACGACGCCTGCGCGCAGCAGGCGGGCGGTCAGAATGCAGAGGGACGTGCGACACTCGAAGAAGTCGTCGTGACCTCGCGGCGACGCGAGGAGTCGCTGCAGGACGTGCCGATCGCCGTCTCGGCGTTCTCGGCCGAAAGCATCGAGCGCAACCGGATCGAAGGCGTCGATGACGTTTTCTCGCGCACGCCGAACGTCGCCTACACGACCGAAGGCTCGCGCGACCGCAAGCGACTGTCGATCCGCGGCGTCACCGAGTTCATCACCGAAGCAGGCGAGGCGACCGTGCCGGCCAACACCTTCGGCATCTACATCGACGATTTCAGCGTCGCCACTGCGACCTCCAATCCCGGCGTGATGGACATCGAGCGCATCGAGGTGCTGCGCGGTCCGCAGGGCACGTACTTCGGCCGCAACGCGGTCGGCGGCGCGCTCAACATCACGACCAAGAAGCCGACCAACGAGTTCTTCAGCGAGGTGACTGCCGACGTCTCGCGCTACGACACGTACGAGCTCGACGGCACGCTCAATCTGCCGATCACCGACACGCTCGCCATGCGCGCGAACGTGAAGTATCAGGAGAGCGACGGCTACATCAAGAACATCAATCCGATCGGCGGCGGCAACGACTCCGAGTACAAGTACGGGCGCCTGAGCCTGCGTTACACGCCTAACGAGCAGTTCACGCTCGACATGATCGCCAGCGCGTCGGACGAGCTCGTCGGCATGCGCGAAGGCGTACCGTCCGGCGTGCTCTCGGCGTTCACCGAGAGCCTGTACGGCGAAGTGACGCCGGATGGCATCGGCTACTGGCCGCAGAACACCAATCGCGTCAACTTCAACCGGCCGCAGGAAGTCGGCTCGAAGTACGAGTACATCACCGCGCGTGCCGAGTATCGCTGGGACAACGTCCGACTCACGAGCGTCTCGGGCTATCTGGAATCCAAGACGTTCCTGCGCGGCGACGTCGATGGCGGCAGCGAGGATTTGTTCTACGAGCACAAGCCGTACGATCGCGACGCTTTGAGCCAGGAGTTCCGGCTCGGCTCGATCGAAGGCAAGTCGTGGGACTGGACGGTCGGTGCGATCTACAGCCGCGATCGCGGCAACATCGATCAGGCGACGCAGGTCGGCAACGACCAGCCGTTCGGCCTGCCGGTCGACTTCGAAGTGACGCGCAACACGGCTGACAACGAGACCATCGGCGCCGCGATCTTCGGTGAGGCCGTGTGGCACGCCACCGATCGCCTCGACCTGCTGGTCGGCGTGCGCGCTACGCGCGACAAGGTGAAGATCTCCGAAGTGACTTTCACGGCGGGCGAATCGCGCCTGACGATTTCCGACGAGGACACGTTCGACGACATCTCCCCGCGCTTCACCGCCAGCTACGCGCTGAGCGATGCCTCCAAGGTCTACGCGACGATCTCCAAGGGCTTCAAATCCGGCGGCGTGCAGATCGCACAGAACGACCTGATCAGCGACAGCTACGATCCGGAAACGATCTGGAACTACGAGCTCGGGATCAAGTCGGAATTCCTCGACGGCCGGGCGCGACTGAATGCCGCAGCATTCCTGATGGAGTGGAGCGATCTGCAGGCGTCCTTCGCGGTCGCCGACATCGACGACGAAGGCACGATCGTCTTCACCAGCGGTATTCAGAACGCTGCCGAAGCGACCAACTACGGCGTGGAAGCCGAGCTGTCGCTGCTGCCAACCGACCGCTTGCTGCTGAACCTCTCGGTCGGCTATCTGCACGCCGAATTCGACAACTTCACCAACGCGTTCATCGACGGTGCGATCGTCGACCTGAGCCATCAGGTCATGCCGAATGCGCCGGAGTGGACGGCGAGCGCGGACGCCCAATACACGTTCCCGCTCGGCGGTGACTGGGAAGGATTCGCGCGTGCCGAGTGGTATTACCGTGACGACACCTACAGCGACCTGACCTCGGTCGCGCGCCGCGACGAAGGATTCCCATTCCTGGTGCCGAGCTACGACAACACCAATCTGCGCGCCGGCGTGCAGTCGGACCGATTCAGCATCGTCGCGTACATCGAGAACGTGTTCGACCAGAAGTACTTCACCAACGTCTACGAAAAGGCGTTCGTCTCGGGCATGGCCCTGCAGCCCTCGTATCAGACCTATGGAGTGCGCTTCACCTGGCGGACCAAATAGATGAACAGCAAGCAGTCGCAGCGCACGTGGGTGATCGCAGCCGCGGTCGTCGCTCTCGCGAGCGGTCTCGTTGCATGCGGTAAGAAGGAGGCGGCGGCGCCGCCACCCCCGCCGGGACCTTCAGCCGCATCGCTGGCGCTGCAACCGCTGATCGAGCAGTACGCGAAGATCGAGCGCCCGGATGACGACGAGTCCGGCACGCTGGAGGATGTTTCGCTCGCAGCGTTCCAGCAGCAGATCCAGACGCGGCGTGAGCTCCTCGACAAGGTCCAGCAGATCGACGCTGCCGGCCTGTCGCGCGAGGAGGATATCGATCGGCGCCTGATGATCGGCTTGCTCGAATCGACGATTCACACTGCCGAAGCGCGCCGCGTCTGGGAGAACGATGCGTCGCTGTACGTCCCCGCCGGCGACATCGGTCGCGTGCTCGAGCCGACTGCTCCCGGCACGCCGCAGGAGCGTGCCGCGAAGCTCACCAAGCTGCTGCAGCAGGTGCCGGCTCGCATCGAGCAAGGCCGCAAGAATCTCGTGAAGCCGCCGCGCAGCTACACCGAGTCCGCGATCTTCAAGACCGAAGGTACGATCAAGTTGATGCGCGCCGGCGTGCCCGCTCTGGCCAAGCAAGCGGGCGATTCGGGCAACGCGTTGACGGCTGCATCGGACACTGCGCTCAAAGCGCTCGCGGCTTACGGTCAGTTTCTGCACAAGGACCTGTTGCCGCGCTCGACTGGTACCTGGGTGCTCGGCAAGGAGAACTACGACTACATCCTGAAGCACCGCTGGTTCCTCGATGCCGATGCCGACTCGATCCTGGAGCGCGGCAAGAAGGATTTCGCGGAGACTGAAGCGCAAGCGCAGGAAGTCGCACAGCGCATTCAGCCAGGCGCGAAGCATTGGACCGAGGTCTACGAAAAGATCAAGGACGATCATCCGAGCGCCGACGGCATCAAGCAGGCATACCAGACCAAGATCGATGCGGCGCGAGCGTTCGTGATCGAGCACCACATCGTCACGCTGCCGCCGGGCGAGCGCGTGATCACCGTCGATACTCCGCCGGCGATGCGTCGCTCCTCGCCGTTCGGCACGTTCCAGTCGGTCGATCCGTTCGGCGACGGTCTCGAAGGCAAGCTCGTGCTCACGCCGATCGAGGACTGGATGACGCCGCAGCAGCGCAACGATCGCCTGCGTTCGCATCACAACGCGTGGATCCCGATCATCGCCGTGCACGAGGCGTATCCCGGGCATCACGTCGACGGCTTGAAGCGCAAGGCGAATCCGCGGCTGTTGCGCAAGATCGTGCGCGAGTCGGTGATGTCCGAAGGTTGGGGCCTGTTCACCGAGCAAATGATGTACGAGCAGGGCTTCCTGCAAGGGGACGACGTCCGTCTCACGCAGCTGCGCAATCGCCTGTGGCGCGCCGCGCGCGTCATCCTCGATTCTAGCCTGCACACCGGCAAGATGACCTATGACGAGGCCGTGACGTTCCTGGCCGACAAGGTTCGCTTCGACCGCTACGCCGCGGCGCTCGACGTCGACATGTACACGGAGCGGCCGACCTACGTGCTCGGCTACCTGATCGGCATGCAGGAGATCGACGCCATGCGCAAAGACTACATCGCGAAGTATGGCGAGCCCTCGCCGCCGAGCGAGTTGTACGACCGCATTCTCGGAGCGGGCGCGATTCCGCCGGCGCTGGTGCGCGAGTCGCTGTTCGCGCAGAAGGCCGAGGAGGTCGCGGCTGCCGGCAAGACCGGAAGCGCACCATGAGAAATGTGCTGCTGAGCGCTGCGCTCGTGCTCGCGTCGGCTGGCGCTGCTGCTGCCACCAGCGCCGCGCCCTCGCTGAAGGCTATCGTCGGCGCCACCGTCGTGAACATCGACGGCGGGCCGGCGTTGCAGGATGCCGTCGTGTTGATCGAGGGCGAGAAGATCAAAGCGATCGGTCCCGCGGGCACCGCCGTTCCCGCCAACGCCGAGGTGATTCGTGCCAAGGGCACGTGGCTCATTCCGGGCCTCATGAACATGCATGTGCATTTCGGCCTGAAGCTGCCGGGCCGCGATCGTGCCGAGCTCGCCGAGGAAAGCACGGCCGCGCTGACGTTGCGCATGATGGTCAACGCACGCCAGTCTCTGTACGCCGGCGTCACGACCGTCCGCATGACCGGCTCCGAAGGGAACACCGGCGTGGCAGTGCGCGACGCGATCGCTCGCGGCGACTACGAAGGGCCCCGGGTCTACACTGCCGGCGGCGTCACGATGACCGGCGGCCACGGCAGCCGCCCGGGCCAGACCTACAACGACGGTCCGTACGAGATGATGAAGACCGCGCGCATGAAAATCCGCGAGGGCCAGGACTGGATCAAGATCGCGATCTCCGGCGGCGTCGCGACCGATGGCGACGGCGGCATTTCCGAAGCGTTGATGACACCCGAAGAGATGCGCGCAGTCATCGATGCGTCGCACCGGTTCGGCATCAAGGTTGCGGCCCACTCCGGTTCGACGCCAGCGACCAATGCGGCTGTCGACGCCGGCCTCGACAGCGTCGAGCACGGCTACGATCTGGATCGTGCGCTGCTGAAGAAAATGGCGAAGCAGGGCACGTGGTACGTGCCGACGATCATGGTGACGCACCCCGGCGGCCGCGAATACTTCGAGCGGATCGGCTCGCCGCCCTGGTACCTGGAGCGGCGCGAGTCTGTCGGCAAGCAGCACTGGCTGACGTTGAAAACGGCAATCGAAGAAAACGTGAAGATCGCGCTCGGCACCGATCAGATGCCGTTCGAGCCGAACGATGGCACGACCTCGACGGTGCGCGAGGCTGAGGCGTACGTGGAAGCAGGCATGACGCCGCTGCAGGCGCTGCGCTCGGCAACGATCGCACCCGCGACGATGCTGGGCGCACAAGCGAAGATCGGCTCGCTCGAGCCCGGCAAGTATGCGGACATCCTCGCCGTCAACGCGGATCCTGCCCGCAACATCTCGGCATTGCGCAAGATCGTGATGATCATGAAGGGCGGCACGGTCTACCGTAACGACCTGGCGATTGCGCCGCAGGAGAACGGGCCATGAAGACTGCGGCGCTGGCTCTTGGGCTGATCTCTCTGGCCGGGCTGCCGCCAGTCGCAGCGGCACAGCAAACGCAGGCGCCGGGCTATACGCGTGCCGTTGCGGGCGATGTCGAGCAGCTGCAGTTCGTGCAGGTGAACGGCGTGAAGCTCGCATATCGGGTCGCCGGCAACGGCACGCCCGTTCTGTTCGTGCACGGCGAAGGCTATTCGCATGAGTTGTGGACGAAGCAGCTCGAGCCCTTCAGCAAGAGCCATCTCGCGATCAGCTACGATCGCCGCGGCCACGGCATGTCGGACGATCCGCTTACCGGTTACTCGGAGACCGCGCATGCCGAGGACCTGAATGCGCTGCTGATGCACTTCGGCATTCGCGAGGCGCACTTCGTCGCCAACTCGCGTGGCGGTGCGATCATCGTGCAGTTCCTGAAGCTTTATCCGCAGAAGGTGCGCAGCATTACGTTCGCGGACTGCACGATCGCACTCGCGCCGATCACCAAGGACAGTGCGTTTTTCAACGCACCGAAATCGATGGCCGGGCCGCCGCCGACTCTGGAGCAGGCGCTCGCCGGGCGCGAAGCGGCGAAGAAGTCCTCGTTCACCAAAGTGGCGCAGGCGCGCCCTGAGCTCGCTGCGATTCAGGCCCGCATGGCCGAGCAGTTCAGCCCGCGTGTAGCCATGGATCCGCAGCGCTCCGACTCGGCCTCGCCGATGCATATCGGTCCGTGGAACAACCGCGATTTCCCCGACATGTCGCAGCTGCATCAGCCGATGCTGCTGCTGGTCGGCGAGCTGACCGACGTGTTCTTCAAGGAGGGAGCCAAGGAAGCGCGTCGCCTGTGGCCGAACACGCGCTATCAGATGCTCAACGGCACCGATCATTTGATGATGCTCGAGGATCCTGAGACCTTTAACCGCGTCGTGCTCGGCTTCCTCGATGAAATCGATGCACAGGTGGCCGGGCGCGAGAAGTGGGTCGGCCAGGTGCCGATACGTTGAGAGACGAGGTAGAGAAATGCAACGGATGATGGCACTTGCGATGTGCGTGCTCGCCGCGCCGGTGGTGCTGCTTGCGCAGGACTACACCAAGTACGACACGGTCAACAATCCCAAGCGCTACGGCACGATCTGGGCGCCGTTCTACCAGAAGGCCAACGAGCTGACCGCGCAGACGCGCAAGGACTTTCCGAGTCACCTCGACATCTCGTTCGGCGCGTCGCCGAAGCAGGCGCTCGATGTCTACCTGCCGAAAAAACTGGTGAAGAATGCGCCGGTGCTGTTGTTCCTGCATGGCGGCGGCTTCATGGAAGGCGATCGCGCGCACTACGGGTATGTCGCGCGACCCTATGTGGAGCAGGGAGTCATTACGGTCGTCTCCGGTTATCGCATGGCGAAGCGCGGTGTGCCGTATCCCGCGCAGAGCGACGACACCAAGGCGGCTATCGTCTGGATTCACAAGAACATCGGCAAATTCGGCGGCGATTCGCACCGGATTTTCCTGAGCGGTCACTCGGTCGGCGCGACGTTGAGCGCGGACGTGAGCTTCGATCGGAGCTGGATGAAGAAGGCGGGCGTTCCGCACGATGCGATCAAAGGTATCGCGTTGATCAGCGGCGACTACGATCTGAGTCCGGGTGAGAACGCCGACTACGCGCCAACCGCTGAATTGGAGGAGCGCGCCAGCCCCGATCGTCACATCGTCGATCCGGCGCCGTTGGCAGTCGTTGCCGCTGGAACCAACGAGGGCAAGATGCGCGCCTCTGCAGAGGACATCGCGCAGCGCCTGACGGCGAAGGGCGTGAAGAGCAATCTGCTGATCCTGGAAGGAGCCGATCACAAGGACACCGTGCTGGCATTCGGCGAGCCTGGCTCGACGCTGTCCGCCGCCGTGCTGGAGATGATCGGCCGCAAGTGATTGTGTCCCGACGATGGCTGAAAGATCGTTCACGCACGAAGTCGGTAAATTGCGCCTCGGCGCCGGGCAGGAATTCCGAGGCGAGGGCATCCTCGCCGTCACCAAGGCGCTGCTGCAGTCCGGTGTTGGTTAT
>Ga0068863_100000208_pt1 | contig 62544 bp, 56 predicted proteins | sample KBSSwiS62_FD_66596 | JGI IMG/M metagenome (GOLD analysis project Ga0068863, IMG submission 66596) | Switchgrass rhizosphere microbial communities from Kellogg Biological Station, Michigan, USA - KBS Switchgrass S6-2 | ecosystem: Host-associated > Plants > Roots > Rhizosphere > Soil ... | reverse complement strand
CGTCTTGGTGAGTTCCGCGCTGAGGAACTGATCGTCATTGGACGGGCGCACGCGGCCCCTGTCGGTCACCCCGAAGGCTTTCGCGGCCAGCGGCGCGATTCCAATGTCCACCACGGATTGGGTATTCGTCGGCAGGTCAACCTCGTGAGACTCGGGTTGTTGGGGCTTGACTTGACTCGGCGCGCTATCCGAGCACGCGGCGGCCGCTCACGAGTCCAACGATGAACAGGATCACGCCGACGACCAACAGCACGTGGAGGATCGGGCCGAGCGTGAACGTGCCGACAACGCCCAACAGCCACGCGATGACGAGAATGACGGCGATGGTGTACAGCATGGTGCTGTCTCCTTACGATGTGAGCGCCTGTCCACTAGACGGAGGAGGCGACTCACGACGCTACACCGCAGCATGCGCCAATCGGTGGCGCGTGTCTGTGCGCTTCGGCACATGTTCTTATGCAAAGCACAGAGATCATATCCTCCTCCTCGACGAGCTTCGATCACGCCGTTCGCGACGGTCTGGCTCGTGCGAACAAGACGCTTGAGAACGTGACGGGAGCCTGGATCAAAGCTCAGGAAGTGATCGCGAAAACGCTGAAAGCTGGTACCGCGATGGTATCCTCAAGGTCTGAAACCGTCGACAGGAGGGGCAATGAGCAAGCGCCTTTGGACCACGGCGGGACTGTTCGTGCTCTGTGCGGTTTGCGCTCTCGCCCAAGCAAGCGCGGACAAACGGACCATTCAGGTTGATATCGATTACACAGGTTCCGGCATCGTGAACACCAGCCACAAGATCTACGTCGCTCTTTGGGATTCCTCCGATATGAGCGGCGGCCCTCCGGTTGCCGTACTGTCATTGAATTCGAAAAAGGGGACGGTGACGTTTTCAGATGTTCAGCGAGTCCCAGCATTTGTGAGCGCAGCCCACGATCCGACCGGCAACTGGGACGCACAATCCCCGCCGCCTTCTGGCTCCTCGCTTGGGATGTACAGCAAGAATCCTCCCAACCCGCAGCCGATCGACGTTGCGCCTGGAAAGACCGTCAAGGTCACCATCACCTTCGACGATTCCGTGAGAGTTCCGTGAGGATCTCCGCAGAACGTGCACTTCACGCCCGGCGCGTACGAAGTGTATGCCTTCAGCGTGGAGGACAACACGCCGTCGTTGACGCAGCAGCGAAACGTCAGAGGACCAGTTGAGGGGAGAGCGGCGACGACACTCGTGCGCCTTGAATGACACCTGAGTCACTCGCCGAGATCGATCAACAACAACCGCGGGCGTAAACTGCAACGAACTACTGCGCCCGCTACGTTGGCTCAGTCCCCGAACTGGCTGATTGAGCAACGTGCGAGACCCAGTGTCAGCTACCCGCGCCCCCGGCGCCGATTCGTCTTGACCATCGTCTTTGCCGTCCGCATCTTTGCGGCCTGACTGCCCGCAACATTGGCGGCCGGTTCGGCCGGCATCGGCTTACGATGTTTCTTGCCGGGCGCGTCGACCACGCCGCCGCTACGACCTTTAGCTTTTCCGAGCGCCATAGCCGCCGGATTCCGCCTGGAGGCCTTCGTCGTACCGCTGGCGAGTTGCCCGAGCAGCTCGGCCGCGCCGTCACGGACACTGGCGATCTGCTTCGTCAGCGCGTCGCGGTCCATCCAGCCTTCCGCTTTCGCCTGAACAGTCCCAGCGATCCGGCCGAGGTGCTCCGCAAACGCCAACACCCGCTCCTCCATCGCGTCGGCTGTCTTCGCCCCTGACGCGTCGGTCGCTGTCCCTGCGCCGTTCGTTCGTGTTGTTTCGTTGTCGCGCTTCACCATGCGAACTCCATCCCGCGTTCGGTCGCGACATGAGTGTACCGCAGCTCATAGTGCAGCGTTTCCACATGTGAACACGTGCCACAACTCGCGCGCCGGCTTTCTCGGGATGTTCGTTCGATAACGAAATCGCGGAGAATTTCATTTCGGACGGAATATTTGCGTGTCACAGGTCGCCGCGAAGTACTGTGTACCGTTTCCCGGCAGAGAGCCAGAAGGTCTGAGGCGATGACGCGTTCACTGTCACGCGCCGCACAACCGACCCACGCGGCGATCCTTCTCCTGGCGTTCACGATCTTCGGGATCTACCTTCTTTCTTCCAGTTGGCGGTTTCCGATCGGTGAAGACGGTCGCGCGACGCTAGCCACCAGTCCTGATTAGGGAGGGTTTTTCTGGCCCGCACGCCGCCGTCCACACTTCCGTCGTGAAGCAATCGACGCCGGCGATCGCGCCCGAGTGCGACCGCAGGAACGTCTGCCACGAGGTCAGTGACAAATGTGATTCCCGTAAGGTTCGAATTCCGTTGGGGACGCCAATCCAAGCGCGTTCCTGACGTGCAATCTCACGCCGCAGCGACCTTGTAGCTCCGCCACCAACGCAGCATGTCCGCGCGCGGCCAGATCACGAGGCCGGTTGTCGGCTTGAGTCTGCCCTCCCGGTAAAGGCGTGCGCGCTCGCGACTGCGTTCGAAGATCCCGCAGTCCGGCGACGCTGTGCCGACCGTCGTCACGAACCCGCCGGCGGCAAGGATCGGCGCATTCACGGCGGCGAGGTGCGGCGACACGCGATGGACGTCCGGCGATCGCAGCCATGACGCGGCGACAAGCCCACGAAGGTCGGGACGCGACTCGAGCGTTTCAGCCATCGCAGCGAGCGCATCGCTGATTCCCGGCTCCGCGAGATGGCCCGACAGGCGATGTGGATTCAGGTGTGGAAACATCACTGGCCCGAGGCCGCGAAGCTTCGTCAGTGCACGCACCAGGCCCGGGACGTCCCGCGGCGGCACCTTGAGCAGCCAGGATCGGCTCACTCCGCAGATATCCCAGTGAAAGAGCCCGGCGCTGAACCGGCGGCCGGTCGCCATCTTCGCGAACTCGCGAAAGCGGATGCCGGCGACGTGCAGCGTCTCCTCGCTTGCCCAGGCGTCGTCGAGGAGCAACGCGATTTCCGCGCACGTCCAGTTGAGTACGGCGTTGCCAAGGGGAGGCGTGCGCGCGGCGGAGAGCATTGCCGCCGCGGCGTGTGCCAGCAGCCAGCGTTCGATGGCGGCGCTGGCAACGGGCAACGCGGCCTCCCGTTTGGCTGTCTCGAGCAGGATGACAAGGTGCGAGGTGCTCGCCGGCGCTTCGGTGACGGAATGCAGCGTCTCGGCAACGGCGGAGGGCCGGTAACCGCTGCGACGGAGCGCACCGGCGCCCACGGCAGCCTTCTCTGAGTCGCTCAGCCAGGCGACCAGTCTGGCGCGCGTCAGTTCACTGGACTGCGTTGGCCACATGGGTGCGCCGCGGAATCCAGGACGCGACGCCGGTGACCCATGCGTCGAACGTCGCCTTTGAGCACGCTTCAGAATCGATGAAGCGCGGTAAGAGAAGCGGATGCGCGGACGTCGCGGCCAGGTCGGGATCGCACGTCGTCGCTGTCTCCACGCCGTTGGCGCGCAGGTGTTGAAGCTGGGATGTGTGATAGATGCCGTCCGGGTAACAGAGGTGCCGCGGAATTCGCCCTGTCGTGGAGGCGATCAAATCGCGGTTCACCCAGAGGTCCCGGCGTAAGCCGTCCACGTCACGGGAGAGCCGATGGCGATGCGTGTGCATCTCGATAGCGACGCCGCGCGCCGCGATGTCAGCCACCTCCGACTGCGTCATGACCGAGAGGGCACGCGCGGGGCACGACACGCCGCCGCGTTCGCTCCGCCACGAGAGGTACGACTTGCGGAGATCAGCAATGCCGCTGTCGTCGGTCCATCGCTCGGTGGCGACATAGACGGTTGCCGGATAGCTGCGCGCCTCCAGCAGTGGCAACGCCTTCGCTTTGAAATCGTAGTACCCATCGTCGAAGGTCAGGACCACTGCTCGTTTGGGAAGACTCTTCTCGTATAGCCGGTCGACCGCCTCGGGCAAGCTTAAAACGGTGCAACCGAGACGACGCAGGGCGTCGAGTCGGCGGGCGAGCGTGCGGGCCGAGATGTACAAGGTCGGATTCCACTCGTGCTCGTCGCCGAGTGAGACGCCGTGGTAGCACAGGATCAAGAGGCGGCGACGACGCCACTCCGTATTCGCGAGACAACCGGAGACCCCGGCGGTATGCGCGCAGGCAAACAGTGCGCTCTTCAGGGCCGAAACCGGCACGGACCACCCTGAGCAAGTCATGTGCCTGCCGGTCGCCCGAGGGTCTCAGCCGACAATCGTAGTGTCACGACTGCGGCTTGTTAGTTCTTGGTCGAAATTACGGTTGGTAGTCAGGCGCCTGTCCTCCGCAAAAATCGAAGATCGGACTTCACGCCGCCTTCTGCTCCAGACGATATTCGTGATGCAACCCACTGAGGATCGGTGTCGCAGCGACACGCCCTCCGCAAGCCGATGACGCCATGACGCGGCGTTGTGCTCGTTGAGCGGAGGACCTTCAGGAATGCCCGGCCCCAAGCTCGAGTGTGGCCGGCCACGATTGTGATGGCGGATCCACTCCCGAAGAATGGCCCGAAGGTGGCGCTCGGTCATCGGAATCAAGTCCAAACACTCACGACGGATCGTGCCGACCAAGCGTACCCGCTGGCGTCGTCGTGCTGCCACTGCACGCCGCGGACGTGGCCACCCACGCGCCCAGCGCGAACATCATGAAAAAACGTGTCATAGCACCATCTCACTTTCACGTTGCGAAAGCTGGCCGAAGGTTTCGACGCGATGAACGCTCCTTTATCGCCCGCGCAGCGCGTCGAGTACGCCGTAGAACGCCGGTTTCGGCTGGTACTGCCCGTCGAACAGCAGTGGCTGGTCTCCGGTCAGCCACGTATGCGCATCGGTAAATCCCCAAAACGTGATCGCTTCGCATCGCGGCGCCATCATGCATACGCCGACAACCTCGCGATACGCCGCACGCTGGGCCTCGAGGCGCGCCTGGTCAGTGCCGGACGCATTGTTGATGCTGACGTCCATTTCGCTGATGTGCACGATCAGCCCCAGCGCTGCGAGCCGGCGGACGTTTTCGGCGATGCTCGCGGTGGACGGGCGGCTCGTCGCGGAGATGTGCATCTGAAGACCGACGCCGTCGATCGGGACCCCCTTCGACAGCAGATTCTGGAGCAACGCGTAGATGCGGTCAGCTTTCGCGCTCAGGCCCTCGCCGCCATAGTCGTTGTAGAAGAGGAGCGCCTGCGCGTCGGCGGCGCGCGCCAAGCGAAAGGCGTCGGTGATGTATTCATCGCCGAGCCTCTGGCGGAAAAGCGTGTCGCGGAGGGACGCGCCGTTGTCGGCGACCGCTTCATTGACGACATCCCAGGCATGCACGCGGCCGCGATAATGCGCCATCACGTCGCGGATATGCCGTTCGAACTCGGTGCGAAGTTCGCCAGCCGGCAATCCGTCCAGCCACGATGGAACGGCGCCATGCCAAATGAGCGTGTGACCCTTCACACGCATGCCGTTCGACGCGGCGTATCCCACGATCGCGTCGCCGGGCCCAAAGTTCATCGCGCCGCGGCCGGGCTCGACGATGTTCCATTTCATCTCGTATTCGGCCGTGAGGTAGTTGAATTCCCGCCCGAGGACCATGCCGTACTGCGCGCCGCCAAGAAGGCTCGCTTGAACCGCGGCGCCGACCAGTCTTCCACGTGCGGACGCCGCCGCCTGCAGCGTGTCGGACGGCATGGACGCGCCCGGCGGCGTGGGCGACGGCGTCGATGACGTCGGCGAGCCACCACTGCAGCCGCCTGTTGCGAGGAGTAGAAGAGTCGCGAGCCCACGGCGAACCACCCCTCGATGATAGCCCGGTGGGATGGATACCTGTGGCTACCGAAAACCGCTGACATCACCAGCTTCAGCCCACCGACGATCCCAGCCGACGTTCGCGCGTTGATTCGCACCATGCGACGGCCCTTCTCTGCTCGGACCCTTACTGCTTATGGCGCTCGGCAACCGATGCAGGACCAACCGCGGCGCCGTCAGGATCCTGGCCAAACCCGCGACGGCTCGCCGCTGCGGCAATGCCGATCTGCTGTCCTTCATCAAGGCCTGAGGGCCGGGAGATCTGAAAATGAGAATGGTCGCAACTGAACGTGAAGAGACGATCGACAGCGCGAAGGGCCTCAAGATCTTCGTTCGGTCGTGGAGTCCGGAATCGAAGCCGCGCGCCGTGGTGGTCGTTTGCCACGGCGTCACCCGTGGGCCCGAAGTTATCGTTCAGATACGGACGACGCCGCGGCCGCGCTCGTTGGTGATGGAGGTGCCGTACGGCTTCGACTGGGCGCTCATCCGGCTCACGATCCGTTCGGCCGTCTCGGCGGTCGCCATCGACGGCGTCCCACGCTCGTAGCGTGGCAGCGACATGTCGCACGCCACCGGATGCAGGATCATCTGCTGCAGGCCCGATTCGGAGAACGTCATCATCGGGACGACGCTCTCCCACAGCGATCGATCCTTGGGCAGCGCGATGCGGTCGCTCGCGAGCGAATGGTCCGGCGACTGCGGATCGAGTTTGAACGCTTCATACGTGTCCGCGGCATAGGCCCGCACGCTCTCGTACTGAAAAACGAAATCACCCAGGCTGTAGCAGATCGGCCGGGCCTTGTACAGCTCGATGCCCCAGGTGACGTGTGGACCCGCGCCGAAGAAGGCGTCCGCCCCGGCGTCGATGCACGCATGGGCGAGCGGCTGGAGGAAGCGAGCCGGCGTGTCGAGGGTGCGATACGAGTCGTGCGCGTGAATGCTCACGAGCACGAGCCGCGCGTTTCGCCGCGCGACCTGAATGGCCTCGGTCAGCCTCGTGACGTCGGCGGCAGCCGCTTCGCTCAAGAAATCTGACGTGGGGCCGGGGACGAACGTGTTGCCGAGCCAAGTGATCTCGCGTTGCCCCTGGAGTGGCGGAGGCGAGCCGAGCGACCGCGCCGCAGTCTCCACCCCGGCAAACGCCGCCGGCTCGAGTTGATAGCGGCGCTGCACGCGAACAGCGTTCAGACCGGGTACGCCCTTGAAATCACCGCGCGCATAGACGGCCGGCGACCACGGCGCAAAAGTGGACGCGCAGTTGATGAGGGCGACGCGGCCACCTGGAGTATCCGCATATCCCGGCGCGGCTGCCTGCTGCAGGTTCATGCCAGTCCCGGCGTAACCGATGCCGGCGCGCTCGAGGTTCGCGATTGTCGAGCGGACGCCCTCGACTCCGTAGTCGGTGGAGTGGTTGTTCGCCGTGCCCATCAGATCGTAGCCGAGCCAGGCGAGCTCCTCGGCCATCTTCGGATCGACGACGACGCTCAGGCTGCTGCCGGCCGCTGTCGGATAGCCCAGGTCGCCCGCCGCCATCACCAGCTCGCAGTTGCCGTAGGCGCAATCGGCGCTGCGCAGCAATTGGACCACGTCGAGGAAGCCCTGGTCCTTCAGCTGCGAGACACGGCGGCTGAGGATGCAGTCGCCAGTAGCGGCGACGGTGATTGGGGACGCCGCCGCGCCCTGAAGCGGATGGCCGCCAAACATGGAGTACGCGGCAACGCCACCAGCTCCCGCAAGAAAGTGGCGGCGATTCATGGAGGAAGTTTTACATCACTGCCGGCGGCAGAGGTGTCTTGAAATGTAATAACTTATGCTGTCGATCCGTGCGCTTTCTCTCCTGCCCCACGTCATCGAGGCGCTCGCCGACATCGTGCCCGGAGCGTTCGTCGCCTTCGGTGAGCATACAGACACTTCGCCGTTCGACCTGCTGGTTGAAAGGGAACGAAATGGCGGCCCGTCTGGGACGGGTCTCGCAACCGGGTGGGGCTGTCGAGTTGAGGAGGTCAGCCGGTCCCGGGGCAATGCGTCCTCTCCTGCGTGACCATCATTCGTCAAGTTTCACGAGACCGCGAGTCCCGTTGGGTATTTATACAGCGCTCTGCTGCGTCCTCCACGCTGTCATCATCGCTTTCCTCTGAGCCGTCGGGCGGTGTGCCCGCTACAATACTCAAGCGGCTCCACGATGAATGTAGAAGCCTGGATTCTTTCGACGAGTGCGCATCTGTGGCGTTGGCTCAAGGCTGTTGCTAAATGGTTCTTCAGCGACCGGCCGGCGCTCATTCAGCTGTCGCTGCAACCGCCCGACGCATCAGGGGCGTCGCGCAAAGGACGACGGGGATTCGACCCGCCGCGAGGTCCTCACAATCCAGACAGTTGGGTGAGGGCGCCCAAGTGGCATGGCCCGACAGGGCGAAGTACGGCAATCGCCGTCGATGAACCCGACGATGGCGAGGCTGCGGTGGCCATCGGAGCGCAGAACTTCGGTAGGCCCGCCGGAAATCCCAGATCCAACGAACACTGACAGGCGATGGACCTGTGGAAGCCTCGGTCGGTGAGGGCGGCACGGGGGTTCGAGAGTCGGAATGGTAGGCTGAGCACATGATCTCCAACTTGATTGGATGGCTGGTGACGACTGTCGTCGCTGCGGCGCAGCCGGTTGCGGGCGTGGTCGGCGTCACGCTCGACGACGCCTTTCAGCTCGTCGGGTCGAACTCGAGCGGCCTCATCGCGACGATCAACATCACGTCGCTCGCACCGGGCATGATCGCGGGCAATTTCGTCGGGCGCATTTTCGACGACAAGGGAAAGGTGATTGGCGAGATGGCGCCGCTCGCGATGAAGGCGCTGGATGGCGCCGATGCGCGATGGGTACTGCTCGACACCTCGGGCGGCACGCTCCAGAAGTCCTACGCCGCGATGCTCAAGGCGAACATGGCGGTCCTTCACAAAGGGAAGAATCTCCCGATCGACAAGACGGGCCGATACGAATTCGTTTATCTCGTCGGCCCGAGCGTCAAGCAGGGCGCGTTCGTATATCTCGAGGATCGACCGACGGCGGCCGGCCTGATGGTCGGACCGTTCAAGGTCCCATGGAAGTGACGGAACCCGCGCGCGAATGGATCAAATCGGGGGCGTGCAACCAGCGGTACTTGCAGCTGTCGAGCGGGGCCGCGTAGCGTCGAGCGGTTGTCGATCTTTAGGTGCACGCCCATCCGCCACGGTGGCGCTGGTGGCAACCGGGTCAAGCGTCCCGCCAGTATGCGCGACCGGAGATGAAGGGTGCGGATGACGTTGCGCATCGGGGCGCATTATCGATCAATCCTCTTTTGGCTTTCGCGAACCAAGTGACCGCGCTCGGGGAGTAGTCAGTCGCCAGATCGCCGTAGCTCAGGATCTACCCTGTGCCTGGCGCATTCCACATTCGTAAGCATTCTTTGCCACGTCGCGATCTTGGCAGTAGCAATTGCGGCCAGCCCCCGGCTCATGAAGCCGGCTGCCACCCATGAATATTCGCCTGGATGCAATCGATGTTTTCATTCCTTCAGCGGACGCGCGCCGCCGACGATATGTTTCACGAGAGACGCGGACCATGACGCGCCCGAGTCGGGCGTCGGACGTGTGGTCCCAACCAGATCGTCACTCGGTTTGGACGGTATCTTAATCTTCATCCATTGTTTGCCAGCCATCGGATATGTCACTTTTGCTGCCAGATGAACTTCTTCCGGATCAGCCAGGCGCAGCATCAGTCCCCATCCGAAGAAGTTGTTCGCGATTGCCACTGCGACCTCATTGTCGCCGGCTTCCAGAGGCAACGCGAAGGCGCCATTCTCCAGCGAACATCGCCCGTCGGGAGTCTTTCTTGCGCCTTCCTGCTCGAACAGGTTTTTGTCGGCATACACTAGTTTCCCGTTTACGAATACCCACAGTTCGCGCGTCCATCCAACGTCCGCCTTCTTCGTCTGCTTCCTGTCTGAAGTGATCGTCGTCTTCAGCCATGCGACGGCTCGGTTCGGCTCTGGCAGAGGCCGGCCGTACTCGCGACTGAGATTTGCCAGCCCGTTCCGTTCCGTGCTGATCGTCTTCCATTCCTGCGAAGCACCGGGCATTTCGTTATACAGGGGGTCCTTACCGTTCGGCAGCGCGGAAAACGTTGAGAGACGCCAATTCCGGACCAGGCCGCGGTCCTCATCCGACGGATCTCTGGCCGGCTCCGGCGAAAGGCCATCCACGGCATCGGGAGTGATGACCATGTTTGCGAACGTGCCTGGTCCCTGCAGTCGCAGACCGCCCTTCATCGCATCCCCCTCGAGCCTGCCGACCTCCAGCGTGGGGGATGGGGCGTCGTTCACGAACACATTCATCCGCCGGCCGGAGACGACCATCTTGATGTGGTTCCACCCGTTCTCCCTGAGCGGTGCCCGGTTTTCATATTGGGGAAAGAAGTCCCAGAGCAGGACGCCACGAGTCTGGGGCGCGTACTGTATGCACGCGCGGAAGGCCGGACAGTTCGGGTCAGGCCTGAGGTATAGCAGCTCGAACGTACGTTCGTCTTGCTGACGAAAGGCTATCCCGGGTGCGCCCCGCCCGACCGTATTGACGTCGAACTCGATCGTGCCGTCGCTGAATGTGATGCCTTTGAGGGACGCATCGCCGCTGTTCAGCCGCAGCAAGCCGTGAAAGAAACCCAGCTGGCGGAGGAACTCCGCGTTCTCTTTTGCCTGCCAGTGGTCGGCCGTCATGGCGACGGTAATGGGTTCCGCGGCCCTGGCGCCGAACGCATCTTCCGTATGTGCCTCTCCAGACGCCGACAGTGAGAACAGTCCGAACGCGAACACGCCGACGATTGCGCGAAGCATGGTCTTGGCCATGTGTGCATGTTCACGCGTCGCCTCGGCACGACACATGTGCCGGAGGTCATGAAATGGTCACGGTGCCTTGTGGAGGACTCGCGCCGGGCGGATACTGTCCGGCGTGACAGCCTGTTCGTCCGGTTCATCCTCGGGCAGCGACGCCATCGTCGGCTACCGGACGTTCGTGGCCGTGATCGCGGCGGCGTACCTCACGCTGATCGCGCTGACGCCGCGGACCGACATGATGATGATGCAGGAGATCTCCTGGGCGCAGCTGCTGCCGCTCAGCGGGCTGTATCTCCTGCTCGGGATCTCGGGATTCGACTATGCCCGCCGGCGGAACAACGTGCCGGTCTCTCTGGCGTACCTGCTGATCGAGTTCGCGATCGGCCTGGGGATCAACCGGCTGGCGTGGGCAGGCAGCCTACCGCTGATTCTGCTGCCGCTGGCCGCGCAGGCTATCGTCCTGCTGCCGCGCGCGCTGGCCGCCGGGATGTGTCTGCTCGTCATCGCCGGCGTCAGCGGCACCCTGTCGTGGGTGCCGGCATGGCCACACTGGCTGCGCAACATCGCCCAGGCGACAGCGGCCGTGGTGTTCGTCGTCGTCTACGTCGGTGTCGCGCAGCGTGAACGTGGAGCGCGGCAGCGCGCCGAAGCGCTGGCCGCCGAAGTGGCGCAGCTCGCCGCCGCGAACGAGCGCAACCGCATGGCGCGCGAGATCCACGACACCTTGGGGCATTACCTGACTGTGATTCACGTCCAGCTCGAAGCCGCGCGCGCGGTCATCGACCGCGATCCGGAACGCGGCATGCTGGCGGTCACGCGCGCGCAGGCGCTGGCCAAGGACGGGCTGACGGCCGTCCGCCAGTCTGTGAAGGCGCTGCGTGAAGAGGGCAGCGTCGATGGCATCGCCGAACAGATCGCGTCGCTCGTCGAGTCGGCGCGCGACGAGCGGTTTGGCGTCGCCTTGACAATCTCGGGGGCGCCGCGGCCGGTCAGTGCCGCGGTCGCGCTCGCCCTGCATCGCACGACGCTCGAAGCGCTCACCAACGTCCGCAAGCACGCCGACGCCAAGAACGTCGAGATTGAGCTGGCGTTCCGCGACAACGGCCTGGTGCAGCTCCGCGTCCATGACGATGGCAAGGGCGCGGGCGAGGAGACGGCGGGAACCGGTTTCGGGCTGCGAGGAATCCGCGAGCGGGCCGAGCAGTTGAACGGCCGCGCGAACTACAGCATGGCCCCCAACGAAGGCTTCACGCTCTCCGTCGAGCTGCCGGCATGACGCGCATCGTCATCGCCGACGATCAGGCGCTGTTTCGAGAAGGGCTCCGCACGCTGCTGTCGACCCGGCCCGACATGGACGTTGTCGGCGAAGCGGCCAATGGCGACGAAGCGGTCGCCCTCGTCGAGCAGTTGCGGCCGAGCGTCGTGCTGATGGATCTGCGCATGCCGAAGGTCGACGGGATCCAGGCGACGGCTCGCCTCCGCGAGCGCTGCCCCGAGATCCCGGTGCTGGTCCTGACCACGTTCGATGACGATCCGAACCTGTTCGGCGCGCTGAGAGCCGGCGCCGCGGGATATCTGTTGAAGGACGTGTCGTCGGAGACGCTCGTCTCGGCAATCCAGGCGGCGACTCGAGGCGAATCGTTCCTGCAGAGCACCGTGACCGGCCGCGTGGTTGCCGCCTTCGCGCGCTTGATGGAGTCGGGCGGCCCGAAGGCCGAAGCCCTGGTCCTGCCCCTCTCGCCCCGCGAGCGCGAAATCGTCTCCCTGCTCGGCAGCGGCGCCTCGAACAAGGAAATCGCTGATCGCCTCAACCTCGCCGAAGGCACCGTCAAGAACCACGTCACCAACATCCTCACCAAACTCGACGTCCGCGATCGCACCCAGGCCGCCCTCCGCGCCCGACAACTCGGCATCGTGTAGGACGCGCTGAAACACCGGCGTGCAGGGCAGCGATCGGATTCGCCACTTTGCGACTACTCGTTATCTACCCGTGCCATTTCGATTTACCGAAGGCGACCCTGACGGCATCCAGGAATGCCTGTCGTTCTTCCCGAGTCTGAAAGGCACGGGCGCGAATGATGGCGAATGCGCCGCAAACAATGATCTGCCGCACATGTAACACACGTCATCTCCGGAATAGCGGAACCACATCGATCATGATCTGTGTGTGCGGCGAGTACACCATGATCGAGCCGTCGATATATCCGCGACGGTAGCCTGGTGGCAGCATCACCAGCTCGCGCTCGACTGCAACGGGGAGCGGCTCCATTTTCTTTTGCCAACCGGGAGGCAGATGTCCGGTCCGACCGAACTTCTTGGCGAGACCAGGCGGTAAACTGCGATATCGCGGCCCGTAGTACTCACGGATGATTCGCACGTCGTGGGGCTGAAAAAAGCAAGTCGCCACATGGTGGTTCACAACGCGATCATCGTCGTCATGACCCTTCCAATGCTTGTTCCAGTGCTTTCCTTCGTCGTGCCAGTGTTTCGCGGCGGCCGGCGCCGCCGTCAATAGGCTCAGGAGCAAGACACCCACCATTATTTTCATCGTGGCCTCCGCTTCAGCTCGTCTTTGAACCGGAAGGCCTGTACCCACCGGCCCTGGCTCGAACAGTTGGAAAAGGCGCACCACGTCGCAGCCTGTTGCGGCCAGTGTCCTCCTCGGTAGAGGCTGCGAGTCCTAACGTGGACAGCCCGCGCCGATGCTTCCCTCACAACTGTCGACCGACTGACAGATTCGCGCATCGTGCTGCTGACCCGAGTTCTGAATCTAGGATTTGGGTCGATCTCGTTCCCGCGGACCGATGGCACGGTTCTTTCTGACGGTCTGACCAGAAGTCGCGGTGCAGTGGACGTCGATGCGCACGCGACGGCTTTACCACAAGGAGCAGAGATCATGAGACGCAGATCGCATCTCTGGTACGCCAGTGCCATGGGTCTATCTCTCGCCGGCGCGTTCGTCGCGGTGGGCTGTAGTCGCGACACGCAAGCGATGACTCCAGAGAAGGTCGAGCAACAGTATGGTGTTGCTGGTGCGTTCGCAGACGCGGTCGCGACCTCAGAAGGGTCGATCAAAGGCACGGTTATTCCGGTGACACTGGCGGACGGTCGCACGGCCCAATTGGTGATTCCCGCGCGGTCAGCGAACGATCCGCACGGCGTGTACATACGCGACAGTAACGGTCTCCATCCGGTCCACGTCAGCGAGCGTGCGAATCGGAACGATGTCGCTCGAGCGCCCACTGTCGTGGAGACGCGACCCGACCCGCCGCATGCGAAGAAGCGGTCGTGGGAAAAGGATGCCCTGATCATTGGCGGAAGCGCCGGCGCTGGAACACTCATCGGCGCGGTGGCCGGTGGCAAGAAGGGAGCGGCGGTCGGCGCGACAGCGGGCGGTGTTGGCGGGCTTATTTTCGACTTGGCGACTCGCGATCGGGATAAGAGCAAGTAGTGACGGCCAAGAAGGAACCGAGGCTACATACGTGGGGATTTTCCGCTTGCCGGTTTCTTCGGAACGGTCGCGGGTTCGTCGCGTGAGCTGTTGCCCCGTTTGTTATCGCATGAACGGGTACGGAGGCCGTGGTGAGCTGTGCCGAATCTCTGTTCATGCTGCGGATCAGAATCGTGACCGTCGGTACGATCACGGCATTGGCGACTGCTCCGCCGCTCACTGCGCAGGAGGTCGCTGGCGGCCATCCGGCGGCGGAGGTCGCGTCCGCCGTACCGCCGGAGTCCCTGCGCCGCTCCATCGCGAGCGAAGCGGCACGACTGGCCGAAGGCCGCGGCCGTGTGGCGTCTGCTGATGTACAGAGCCAGCCGGGGCGAAGCTCGATCAGTCGGCATCCCGTCCTGACTGGAGCCCTCGTCGGCGCCGGCGGGGCGCGGTGTGGGCCGACATCTTCTCCCGGGGTCAATGCGAGGGTGACCCGCGGCTCTACATGGCCTTCTTCGGCGGAATCGGGGCGGGGATTGGCGCCGGAATCGGGGCCGTGATCGACGCGATCCGCCGCTGACTGACGTCAAGACTTGTGCGAGCAACGCTCCGTGCGGATCGTGTAGGGTTCACAAATCCGATCACGCCGCCAAGGCAGTACTCGTGAACCACACCGCCGAGACGATCGCGACGCTGGACACGAGCCTCGTCCCACTCCGTCGCCGGCGCCGGCGGCCGTGTCGGGCGGGGCGGGGTGAGAGCCAGCGCTCGATGTGGCCGGTGGCCGTTGTAATGCTCCACGAAGACGTCGAGGATCCGCTCAAGATGCTGGTCGTTCAGGATCAGGGCGGGTCAAGGCCGCGAGACTGGATTTATGCACCCTACCCGATAACTGGGGGCAGATCACCAGGTCATTCGATCTTGTCAGGATGCGTCCTCTCCCAGTTGCGCATGTTCTTGCGGGATTCGTCGAAAACTCTAATGTAGTTGGCTTTGGTCACCTGGCGCGTCAGTGCCGGCCCGAGTTCCACCCACAGCGGGTACCACACCTCATAGCTTCTCTTGACGGTGTTCCAGTCCGCAGTGCCCCCCTGGTCGCTACCGTAGACGAACCGGTCCGGATACCTGCGGATGAGATCTGCCGTCATCTTCAGGTGCGTGGGACTATCAATGAGGTACGGTGCGACCACTGGACCCCATGACAGGTCGATGTTGACGTGGCGGAAAGCCGGGTCCGCCAGGAGGGCGTCGAGATATCGCCAATGTTCCGGGTAAGGCTGTACACCGCGGCCGTTGCCCATGAAGTGAGCCCAGATCATGGGCACATTCGGATGGCGCCGGAGAAATGTTTTAAACGCCTCCAGGTATTGCGGCACGGGACGCTTGCCGTGGAAGATCATGGCCTGAGCAGCGGGCTCGCTCAGAAGCGACAGGTTGTACGGGGTATCGTGGTCGCAATGAACTACCGCGACGGCTCCCATTTCTCCGATTACGTCGAAGATCGCATCGATCGATGGACTGTAAAGACTCGGAGGCCCGCCGGCTATCTTTTCGGAAAACTCCTGTTTCTTGAAATGAATTTCGCCAAAGCCACCCCAGACTCCTGGATAGAGGTGGACCATTTTCTTGATGTAGTCTCCCGCCCGCGCGTCTTTCAAATTGAAAGCGCTCATGAGCGGATCGACTCGCGCGCGGTCTGCATCTGATAACGCCAAAAATTTGTGCGCCACCAGCACGTCCTGAATGGCGTTGTAATACATGACCTGGCCATCGGTTTGCGTGTAATAGACGGGCGCGAAGTCACGGTCAACCAGTGGATCATGAGCCACTGTAACGGCGAGGCCCATCAACGTGCTTCGGCACACGTGAGAATTCATCATCTCGAGGATCGCGCTCACCGGCGGACCGTCGGCCTTGAAGTCCTGGATATGAAAGTGCTCATCGTTGTACAGGCACCTGTCGACGTCCCGCACTGATCCGTCTCGCGGGACAGCAGCAGTGCTAACCGGCGCAACGGCAACGGGATCGGTTGCAGTTTGTTGTGCCGACACACCGGCGGTCGCCAATTGATCCGAGGCATTGAGCGGGGTCGTAGTCGGCGCATCGCTCAGAACACCAAGAATCGCGAGGATGAGTGCGAGAAAACGTGCCTGCATCAGGAATCTCCAATTGACAGACCACAATTGCTCGAGGTGCACCGCTGTACCGGCACTGCGCGGGGGGTGCAACTGGTGCGCATTGCGCACCAGGGCGATATCGACGGAATTCGATGCCGATGTCGAGGAGCGACCCGATCAATGCGTCGACGAGTTTCGGAACGGTCGGTTGCGCACCGCCGAACAGCGGTGGCGTCGGGCCGAATCCGGCCTCATCGAAAGCGATGACGCGCCGTGCCCTGGACAGGTGCGGCGCGACCGCGTCCAGACGTGGTGCGACATGCCAATGGCGTGGACAAGGACGAGCGGGCGCCCCGACGCGGTGTCAGCATGTTGCCACGCCGGTCCATTGTCCACGGCTGCGTTCAGTCGGTGACTCCTACTTGGCGTTGAACGCGTCGCAAGACACGTCGGGGTTCCAGTTCGTGAAGGTGCCATTCGGATTGTCCTTCCACGCCCACACATGCAGCGTGTAGAACGGATCCAGGCCGAAACGGTTCGGCGCGTCGAACAAGTGGAAGAGCTGCCCGTCGATCGACGGCGGCCCCTCGCCCTTGTGTTTCTGCTCCCACTCGCCCACGAACACGATGTAGTCCGCTCCGGTAATCTTGATGCCGCCGTTACGCGTCGGCTCGAACAGGATGATCTCGGGATCGTTCTTGTCGATCTCGCCGTCATGGAGAATCGAGCCCTTCAGGTAGTGCAGTCCCATTGCCCCGAAATCGCCCCCGCTGACGCAGCCGAACGTGAGCGCGTAGTCCGGACCGGGACCCGCGACGTTCGTCACGTCCTTGAATTTCTCCGTCGCCGCACGGACGGTCTGCACGAGTTCGTTCTCCTGCGGCGTCGGCTTGTGTGGCTGCGATGCCACCCTGCCGGGATGATCGTCGTGAGATTGCGCCGTCGCCAGCGATGCCGCCGCCGAGAGCATGAGCACAGCTGTCATCGAATGCGCCAGCGGTCGTACCAGTCGTCCCATCTGCATGTGAAGGCCTCCTGACGCGAGTGGATCGTTGCGTCCTGTGAATGTCCGCGTCGCATCTATAGGCCGCAACCATCGCCTTCGCGGCTCATCGGCCCGGCATGAGCCCAAATCGCGGCGGTTGTGGCTTTCTGCTGGGAGGAGGCTTTCAACGATGCCATCAGCACCGGTTTCTTCCACGGACATCTCCCCGACCTCGATCGCACAAACCATCCTGACGGACGAAATGCTCGTGCGCTTTGCCAAACGGGCGCCGCAGTACGATCGCGACAACGTATTCTTCAGCGACGACTTCGACGACCTGCGGCAGGCCGGATACTTGCGACTCGCGATTCCGGCCGAACTGGGTGGGGCGGGCCTGTCGCTGGCCGGCGTCGCGCAGCAGCAGCGCCGCCTCGGCTACTACGCCGCGCCGACGGCGCTCGCCGTCAACATGCACCTGTACTGGACCGGGATCGCCGCGGATCTCTGGCGCGCCGGCGATCGGTCACTGCGATGGCTGCTCGAGGCCGCCGCGGCTGGCGAAGTGTTCGCTGCCGGGCACGCCGAGAGCGGCAACGACATTCCAGTGCTGCTCTCGACGACAAGAGCCGAGCGCGTGGAAGGCGGGTATCGCTTCACCGGCCGCAAGTCGTTCGGCAGCCTGTCTCCGGTGTGGACGTATCTCGGGTTACACGGCATGGATACCTCCGATCCGGCCAAACCGACAGTCGTGCACGCGTTCATGCCGCGCGACACCGAAGGCTACCGCATCGAACAGACGTGGGACGTGCTCGGGATGCGCGCCACGCGCAGCGACGACACGAGCCTGAACGGCGTGTTCGTGCCGGATCGCTACATCGGGCGTATCGTACCCGCCGGCGCCGCCGGCATCGACCCGTTCGTGCTCGGAGTGTTCGCGTGGGCCCTGCTCGGGTTCGGCAACGTCTACTACGGGCTGGCCCGGCGGGCGCTCGACGTCACGATCGAAACGGCGAAGTCCAAGCGATCGATCGCGCTCACCCGGCCGATGTCCTACCACGCCGAACTGCAGCATCGCGTCGCCCAGATGGGGCTCGCGTATGAATCGATCGGACCGCATCTCGATCGCGTCGCCGAGGACTGGTCCAACGGCGTCGACCACGGCGCGGCGTGGCCGGCCAAGATCTTCGCCGCGAAGTTTCACGCGGTCGAAGAGTCGTGGCGGATCGTCGATCTCGCGCTCGAAGTGTCCGGCGGGTTCGGGATCTTCCGGAAGAGCGGCCTCGAACAGCTGTTCCGCGACGCGCGCCTCGGTCGGATCCACCCGGCGAACTCGATGCTGACGCATGAGATCGTCGGCAAGACCCTTCTGGGAATCAGCCCGGACGAAACGCCGCGGTGGGGATAGTGGTTAGACGAACATGCCCGGGTGGATCTCGAGCGCAATCTCCGAGATTCGGTCTGCAGGAAGACCGGCAAGCCGGGCATGTTCGCGGATGGCTTCGATGCTCGGAGCGTCGTACTCGCAATAGATCTTGCCTTCGACGTCTGACACGTAACTTCTGATCCACCGAACGTCCGGCATGCCGGCGAGCGCGGCATTCGAGCGCCGGCCGGCTGCCGTCAATTCTTCAGACGTGAGACGCGGAACGTCTCGTTCGATGATGTAACGCGGCATCCGTGGCTTCTCCCGATCGCTGATTGTGAATCGTGCGCGCCGCCTCCACACATGCGGCGGCCAGAGCGTCGTCGCCGCTCTCGGCGGCCGCGGCTGCCGCCGCGCCCGCGTCCGCGACCGCTGACGCATCGTCGCCGATCCGCCGGTGGACCTCGGCGAGACGGAGATACATCCAGCCCTCGCCGGTGCGGTCGCCGATCTCGTGGCGCGCCGCGCGGGACCGCTCGAACCAGTCCGCGGCAGCGTTCCAGTCGTGGCCGTTGAGCGCGACGTGACCGAGCGCCGCGAGCGCGTGCGCTTCGAGTTGACGTTCGCCGCTCTCGCGGCTGAGGGTCAGGCTCTCCTCGAGAATCGTCCTCGCCTCGTCCGGCCGATTGAGGCAGGTCAGACAGGCACCGAGACTATTGAGAATCACCGCTTCGTCAGCCCGTATGCCGCTGCCCCGAACCAGCGCCAGCGCCGACTCGTAGTGCCGCAGCGCCGAGGCGTAGCTGCCCCGCTCCCATTCGAGGATACCGAGCACGTTGTGAATCGTGGCTTCGCGCGGCCGCTCACCGATCGTCGCGGCCAGCGCGAGCGCCGACTCGAATGCGGGAATCGCCTCGTCCGCTCCTTTCGAACGTTTCGTGCGCGCCAGGCCTTCGCGCGCTTCGAGCTCGCCGCGCGAATCGCCGCGCCGGCGCTGCAGCGTCAGGACCGCCTGCCAGGCTTCCGCCGCGGCGTCGGGAGAGCTCCTCTCGAGGATTTGAGCCACGCCGCTCCGCATTTCGGCTTCCGACACGCGATCCTCGAGCTGCGCGAACAACTGCGCTGCCTCCTGGAGACACGGCAGCGCCTCGTCGTAGCGCGCGAGTCCGAGCAGCGCGGTGCCGAGCATCCGCAGCGCCTGGACCAGACCGTCGGCGTGCCGGGCGCGGCGACTCAAATCGACAGCGTTGCGGTAGGTCTCGAGCGCGGTTTCGATCCGTCCCTGCTGCAGCTCGATGTGAGCGATTGACGTGAGGTGAAACGACCGCTGGATCGGCAGCAGATGATAACGCGCAATCTCGTCGCTGTGAGTCAGGCACTCGAGCGCCCGATCGAGGTCGCCGAGGGCGCGATAGACGTTCGCCAGATTGTGCTGCGTGTAGACGAGCTTCTTGGGATCGTTGCGAAGCGCCGGCATCGCCAACGCCTCCTCGAGTTTGGAACGTGCCCCTTCGTAGTCGCCCATCGCCCTCAGGATGGCTCCGGAGTTAGCCAGATCGCCGGCCACCGCGAGCTCGTCGTCGCATTCCCGGTCCGCGGCAAGGACGCGGCGGGTGATGTCGAGCGCTTCCGCATGCCGGCCTTCGTGCCAGCGAAGAAGGCCGAGGCTGCGAAGGGCGCTGCGGACCAGCGTCGTGTCGCCGCGCTCCTCGCCGAAGCGCAGGGCGGTCCCCAGCGCACGATCGGCGGCGTCGAAGCGCCGGAGCAGCGTCGACAGATCGCCCTGACGGAGAGAGACCTCCGCGAGGCGCGCCGACGCTTCCTCGTGCGCGAGATGATCGATCAGCTGGTCGATGAGCTGCTGCTGGCGCGCGCGCAGCCCGAGCGTCTCGCACACACGCTCCTGCTGGAGCAGCAGATCGGCAACGACGTGATGCTGACGGTCTGGCAGATGCCTGGCCCACTCAATCACCTGATCGAGGGCGCCCATCGCATCGCCGAACTGGCTGAGCGCGATCGCGCGTTCGGCGGCCCGCCGACCGAAACGGATCGCTGACGGCCAGTCTTCGGCACGGCTGAAATGGTGCGCCAGCAACGCGTCGCGCTCGTCCATGCGCTCGGGGTGCGTGGACGCCAATGCCCGACCGATCGCTTCGTGGAGCGCCTTCCGTTGATGGCCGACGAGGCTGTCGTAGCAGACGTCCTGCGTCAGCGCATGCGTAAATCGATACGCGATCGTCCGGCCGGCGGTCGTCTGCTGGATCAAGCCGGCGGCTTCCACGGCGGCGATCGCCGGCCGCAGATCGACATCCGGGGGCACCACCTCCGCGAGCAGCGCGTGGTCGAACTCCCACCCGATGACCGACGCGACGCGCGCCACTTCGAGCGCCTGCGCGGGCAGATTGTCGAGCCGGGCGCGGATGACGCCTTGAATCGTATCGGGCAGCGTCAGCGCCCCTTCGCCCCGGGCCTCACCGTCGAGGACCACGACCGCCTGCTGCTCGAGCAGAGCGGTACACATCTGTTCGAGGAAGAACGGATTGCCGCCGGCGCGATCGTACAGCCACCGTGCGAGCGGATCGGCAACATGCCGCACCCGCAGGACCGACTCGAGAATTGCGACCGACGCGGCGAAGTCGAGTCGGCCAAGTCCGAGCCGTACCGTGTGCGGCGGCCACTCCTCGCCGCTGCGCTGCTCGCGGCTCGTCACGATCAGCACGAACGGGTACGACACCACCAGCTCGGCGACGCGCATGAGAGCCGCGCGCGATCCGGTATCGGCCCAGTGCCAATCCTCGATCAGCACTAGCAGCGGTCCCCGACGCCCCATGACGGCCATCAGAGCCGCCAGCGCATCGAGCAGAGCCGCCTGCAAGTCTTCGCCGCGGAGGTGGCGCGGCAGTACGTAGACATCGCTCGCGACCGACAACAGGTGCAGGAACAGCGGCACGAACGGATCCAGACTCGGATCGAGTGCGCGGATCCGCGCCACCACTGCGTCCGCGCTCGCGAGCGGCGGCTGCAGATCGAGCGCGGCGCACAGGATCTGCACGAAGACCCCGTACGGAACGATGTCGCCGTAGGCGCGGCACCGCGCCGTCAGCACACGCACGCTGGCGTCGCCCTCCAGACTGTGCTGCAACTCGTGCAACAGCCGGCTCTTACCGGCACCAGGCTCGCCGACGACGGCGAGCACCGATCCACTCATCGTCGCAGCGAGGCGCACGCGCTCTTTCAGCGTCGACAACTCCGACAGACGGCCCACATACGGCGTCAGCCCGGTTCGTGTCGAAGCCTCCAGCCGCGTCGCGATCCCGGTCTCGCCGAGCAGGCGGAACGGAGTCACCGGTCCGTGATGCGAATCGAGAACAACCGGGGAGCAGGCCGACCCATAGACGTATGGGCCGACGAGACGCTGCGTCTGCGGACTCACCCATAGCTCGTCTGGCGGCGCCAGCACCGCGAGTCGGGACGCCACCGCAGCTGGCTCGCCGACGATGTCGTAGCGTCGCGGTCCTTCGTGCAGGCGGCGCGCGACCACTGGACCGATGTGAAGGCCGGACTGGATCCGCAGTTCGACGTCAGGACGGCGACCGGGTTCTTCGAGGGCCCGAACGCGCGCGTGTAACTCGAGCGCGGCGCGAACTGCGCGCAGATCATCGTCTTCGTGTGCGGCCGGCACGCCGAACAGCGAGACGATTTCCTCTCCGATCGCCTGGTTGACGAGGCCGCCGTACTCACGCATCACGTCGACCGCCAGGTCGCGCACCCGCGCAATCAATCGATGCGCCTCACTCGGGCTCATGTGTTCGACGAGCGCGAGGTAGTCGGAGACGACGGTCACCAGCACCGCCGCGCGCCGCCGCTCCGTCGTCGAGATGCGTGTCGAGTCGTCGAACGATCGCCATAAGTGCTCGATCGGTTTGTCGGTCGCCAGCGCCGACAGTTCGGCCGCGAACAGCGCCATCGTGGCGTGGCGCTGGTTCGGCGCCTTCGCCAGCGCACGGCGCAGGACGCGATCAATCTTCGCCGGCACGTCGGGATACTCGGTTGTCGTCAACCGAGGATCCTGGTGCAGGATCGCGCGCAGCACCGCGGGGCTGTCGCCCCCTTGGAACGGTCGTTCGCCGGTCAGCATCTGATGGGTGACCACCGCGAGCGACCAGATATCGGAGCGGCAGTCGATCGGACCGCGGCTCGCCTGCTCCGGACTCATGTAGCTGATCGTCCCCAGCAATGCCGGCTCGGCGATCGGCGCGTCATGAACTCTCGCGATCCCGAAGTCGAGGATCTTCGCGGTTCTGTCCGGGAGAATTACGATGTTGGACGGTTTCACATCGCGGTGCACGATGCCCGATTCGTGCGCGTGTTCGAGTCCGCGGGCGAGCTGCTGCACGACGTGAAGCGCTTCGTCGAATGTGAAGCGGCCGCGGTCCAGCCGCTCCTGCAGCGTTTCGCCGTCGTAGAGCGGCATCGCGATGAACAGCTGGCCTTCGGCGGTCTCGCCGATCTCGAAGATCGTGCAGACGTTCGGGTGATCGAGAGCCGCGGCCGCGCGCGCTTCGGCGACGAACCGCGACATGGCGTCGCGGTCGGCGCTGAGAAACGGCGACAGGAATTTCAGTGCAACCTGACGTCCGAGGCGCTCGTCGCGCGCCCGATAGACAACCGCCATACCGCCGTAGCCGACCGCGTCCTGCACGAGGTACTGCGCAACGCGCCGTCCGGACCACTCCGTCACCGGCTTGCGAACCCACGCACGCGCCGGCTTCAGGACGCGCGTCAACTGGTCGACGACGCCGCCGCTGTCTGATGCGAGCAGCAGCGACTCGACTTCCTCCCTCAGCGCCGCGTCGCCGGCACATCGAACGTCGAGGAGTGCGTCACGCTCCTCCGCCGGCCGTTCGATCGCGTCGGCAAGGATCTCCTGGATCTCCAGCCAGCGACTCGGCGCCATTGGCTCGCGCGGATCAGGAGGGGTCACCCTTGCAGCTCGCGGTTCAACCATGCGCGAGCGGTCGACCACTCTCTCTTCACGGTTGCCGGCGACACGCTCAACGCCTCGGCGGTCTCCTCGACCGTCATGCCGCCGTAGAAGCGATACTCGACGATGCGCGACTGCCGCTCGTTGAGCGCGGCCAGCCGTTCGAGCGCCTCATCCAGCGCGAGGAGATCCTCGCTGCGTGTCTCAGCGACGGCCCAGACCTCGCCATCGAGGGGGATCGGAGCCTGGCCGCCGCCGCGCTTCTGGCGGCTCCGACCGACGGCGTAATCAATCAGGATGCGCCGCATCGCCTGGGCCGCCACTGCGAGGTAGTGCGATCGGTTCTGCCACTTGATCCGATCGAGCTTGTTCAACTCGAGCCAGGCCTCGTGGACGAGCGCGGTCGCGCTCAACGTATGGCTGGTCCGCTCGTCGCGCAGCTTGCGAGCGGCGATCCGCCGCAGTTCGTCATAGACCAACGGCGCAATCTCTTGCATCAAGCAACCTCAGCCGAGCCACACACCTGACTCATCATACGCATACGCTCGGACCGTGCGAAACTATCCGTCGTCGGCCGACGGCTGCCTCCTTTTGAAAGCCGTTTTTGCCAGTGAATCGGCTCACCGCGGCGCTCGCCTATCACAAGCGTGGGGCGTCGGGTGCAGCAACGAGCTCAGGCTCGCCATCGAACGCGTCGTTTGACAGAAAGTCGGCGACACAGTCGAGCTGGTTATGAAAGGCCTGTAGCTCATGAATACGCAGGCTGTTCGAGAAGGCGCGCCAGCCCCAAGTTGTTGTTGGCCGGGATGCCGATCAGCGTACTGGACGCCGCGCGCCTCTAGGACCTCGTAGATCTCCGGCCGTGCGAAGGCCGCGTCGGCGCGGAACGCCACCCGCTGGCCCCTCTTCACTCGTCAACGCTGGCGTCGGTGCTGCTGCGCGCGGGCCGCGTCGACGACCCGACGCATCCTTCGCTCGTGTCCACGGTATCCAACGAACCCGCGTGTAATTGTCCGGCTCGGATGGAGTTTTTGCGGATCACAGATCTAAGGACAGTGCGTGGCCTCGATGAGTACGATCTGGCGCGCGGCCTTCAAGTCGGCCGTTTGGTGTCCTTCCGTGAACTGGTCATACGTCTCCCTCAAGAGGCGGAGGGCCTCGCCGTGATCGTTACGGTCGCTCGTCAAGGTACAGAGGCTCGTTGCAACCTTCAGCTCCCAGGACGTCGCCCGTTGCTCGCGGGCGATCACAAGCGCGCGCTCGAAGCAATGCTCGGCTCTGAGGACTGAATCGGACGAAGCTCTCGCCACCAACAGCTCACCGTAGACCCGGTGGAGTTCGGCCGCGTACGCCCGCTCGCCGCTATCTCGAACGACGGTAAGGGCCTCTGCCGCCACCGCGAGCCCCTCCTGAAGGCGGTCCGCTCTTGCCAAAGCGTGCGCCAGCAGGCCCAGAAAGTACGGGCGCCACAGTCTGGCTCCGGTTGCCTCGTAGGCAGAGAGCCCACGGCGGAGTTCCTCGACACCGTCGGTCACCGATCCCTGCTCCACCAGCGCCCAACCGCGGTTCATTCGCCCCAGGCCGATCCACACGGCAAGACCGTATTCTTCGGCGAGCGAGACGACGATTTCCGCGTGTTCTTGCGCCGCAGATGCCTCGCCGCGGAGCTGATGGAGATGCGCCGCAAAGTATGTCGCGACGATGAGGCTCTCCGTGTGGGAGAGATCACGCGCGACGGACAACGCGCGGTCAGCCCGGGCCACGGCCTGGTCTGGGAAGCCAAGCGCCCACAGCGCGCGCGCTGCATAGCAGTCGCTGGTCACTTCGGGGTCCTGGCCGGGAAACGATCCGTGCGGCCGACGCGGATGGCTCACACGGAGCGGCGGAACCTTGTCGAGGTGCTGGATTGATTCTTCGAAGCGACCGAGGTCGACGAGGGTCACACCATATGCGCAATGAGCCCCGATGACGAACCGCAGATCCCGCAAGTCGGTCGCACGCTCTAGCAACTTCTCGACGATGGCCAGGGCTGGTTGCATTTCCGCGCGGAAATAGTGGAATAGGCCGAGCAGCCATTCGACCTTGAACGCCTGAGGCGACGCGCCTAGTCGCGCGCACAAGGCCAACGCGCGGTTGCACACCTCCTCCAATTCGGCCGCCGCGAACCCCTTGATGGACATCAACGAGACGCCCACGATCATCCGGAACCCCAGTTCCTGCTGATCGCGCTCGGGCGTCGCCGACAGCGTGTCGAGGACGAGCAACCCGCGGCGCGCGAGTCCTTCTGCCTCGTGGTGCGCGGAGCGATGGCTCGCATTCTCCGCAGACTGCAGGAGGTACTTGACGGCGCGCCGGTTGTCGAGCCCATGCTCGAAATGAACGGCGAGTTCCGCGGCAATCTCTCCGGCTCGTTCGCGATAGATCGCTTCGGCGCTATCCCCGATGCGCCGGTGGATCTGCGAGCGGCGCATTGCCGGCAGGAGCCGGTAGAGTACCTCGAGATAAAGAACGTGGTTGAACTTGTACCGCGGCGTAATCGTGCCGTCCGGCAGTTCGACGAGTCGTGCCGGCGATAGAAACTGATGTCGCCGAACGAGCGCCTCGCACCGCTGCTCCACCCAGTCGGTCCCTTGGTCGACGCCCGCAGCGATTGCGACGGTCGAACATTCCACGCCGGCGACGCTCGCGACCTCGAGAACCGTTCGTTCCTCGGCGTCGAGCCGATCGATCTGCTTCTCTATCAGCTGCCGGATGTTCTCCGGAATTCCCGACTCGATGTCACCCACATCGCCCAGCAGCTGCCAGCCCTCTTCGGCATGGACGATGATCCCATCGTCGGCCAGATAGCCTGCGAGATGGACCATGAACAGCGGATTGCCTTCGCTCCTCCGGTGCATCACGCGCGCAAGCCTTCGCGGAAAACGATGACGGGGAAACTTCATGTCGAGAAACTGTGCGACGGCGTCTTCAGTCAGGTACTCGAGTGGAAGTTCGTGACAGAGGCCGTGCGCCTGCAGTTCCTGTTTCACGGCTTTCAACGGGTGCTCGCCGAGGATGACGTCGACCGGCCGATACGTGCCGATCACCATTAGCCGCGCAGGATCGCGGCGCCGAGCTAGGTAGCTGATCAGATCGAGCGTCGAGTAATCGCTCCAATGAAGATCTTCGAGCACGATGACGAGCGGCCACTCTGCGGTGAGCGCCTCCAGCGCCTCTGCCATCTCGCGCAGCATGCGTTCGCGCGTCGCGCTTGATGCTCGCGCCTGGAGCGCGTCGCGTTCGGCGGGGGGGAGCAACGATGGCAGCTCGAGGAGCCAGGCGGGCGCGTATTGTCGCAGCAGCTCGACTGTGCGCGGCCCATGCGGCGTTCGGCCGAGCCGCGACAGACCGTCGAGTATCGGCAGGTACGCCTCACCCGCACCGTAGTGTTCGAAGCACTGGCCCCGGCATACGAGGACGCCGGGAAGCGCAGACGCGTAATCCAGCAGCGCGTTGACCACGGTCGTTTTCCCGATCCCTGGTTCGCCCGTCACGAACACGACCTGCCGTTCGCCGCGCAGGGCGCGCTCTAGCCACGCCCGCATCTTTGCTGGCTCCGTCTCACGGCCCAGTACACCGAGCGAGGCAGGCGTCGCCGCGGTCGTCATGGCCTCGGGAAGTGGGGGCGGCGCGGCAGCGTCCTCCGACAGCCGACAGATGAAACGGTATCCGCGGCGGTGCGCCGTCTCGATGTACCGCGGCGACGCTGCATCGTCGCCGAGCGCCTCCCGAACCTGCCGAATGCTGTCTTTGAGAACGGCATCAGTGACGAACGTGGACGGCCACACGGTGTCGAGGAGCTGCTGCTTGGTTACGAGCTGACCTCGGTGGTCGACCAGATACTTCAGCACCGCGAAGGCCTTTGGCCGCAGTGCGATGGCCTGTTCGCCCCGCCACAACCGCTCGTTCGCCGCATCGAGCCGAAACCCGCCGAACGTCTTCTGCTGGTTCGATTGCATTTACCGAAACATGACTGAAACGTCACCGCGACGTGATGACCGCCCGGCGTGCTCTTGGCTATTCTCGGCCGTGCGATGACGCAATTGCAACGATGGTCGCGCAGCGACTCTTCAGGAACGGGAGCCCACAGGATGGACGTGACATATCGCGGCACAGTGTATCCGTCGCAATGCGACCACATGGGTCACATGAACGTGATGTGGTACGTCGGGAAGTTCGACGAGGCGTCTTGGCAGCTGCTTTCAACATTGGGCCTGACGCCGGAGCGCTTCAGGCGCGAAGGTGTCGGGATGGCGGCCGTCGAACAGCACATCGAGTACAAGCGCGAACTGCACGCAGGCGATGTCGTCACCATCCGCTCGTCGGTGCTGGATGTGACGGAGAAGTCCATCAGGCTCGTCCACGAGATGACCAACGATGGCACAGGGGAGATCGCGGCAACCACGATGCTCGTGGGCATCCATCTCGATACGACCATCAGACGGGCGCGTGCGCTGCCGTCGGACGTTCGAGAGCGCGCGACACGCATGATCGTCGTGCGCAAGGACCCGACTGAACATCTTCGAGCTCCCTCGCCTAACACAGCGTGTGCGGCGTCGGCGCCTGGCTGCTAAAACACAACCGTCGTGCTGGCGCATTCGGGAGTTGACGGCCGTGACGGGAACCGCTTCGTCGCAACTTGAATTCAGAGGTTTGGAGACGCGATGCCACAGATCAAGAACGTTAACGGAACAGCCTTCGTCGTCGCCGAGTACCGGGCGGAAGAAAATCGTGAAGCGGCACCGCTGTACGAAGACTCGGTCGTCGAGCTCTTCCTGAATGACGACAGTCGCGAGGCAGCGCGACATCTTGCCGTCAGGTTTCCGCCCGTCAAAGACATGGTCAAGATTCGGACCAGGTACTTCGACGATATCCTCGAAGATCACTTACGCCGGCAGTTTCGCCAGGTGGTGATTCTTGGCTCGGGCCTGGACACGCGCGCGGTCAGGAAACAGGCGCCTGGCGTGCAGTATTTCGAGATCGACGATCCCGACACGTTGACGTTGAAGCGGACCTGCTACGAACAACGTGGCATCCACGTCAACGTCACATTCATCTCAGGCAACTACGTGACGGACGGAATCATCGATCTGCTGGAACGGCACGACTTTGATTTCGACGTTCCGGCCTACTTCATCTGGGAGGGGAACGTCATGTACTTGCCGCTGGACACCGTGAAGCGCGTCCTGGCGGAGATTAGATTGCACGTCAAGCGATTTCGTTTGTCGTGCGACTACATGGCGGAGGCGGTTATCTCGAAGACAACGGGCGATGTGGGCATCACGACGCTGGTTGAAAGTTTCGCGGCAATGGGGGCTCCTTGGCTGTCCGGCATCCGGGACATCCAGAGCTTCGCGCGTGAGCTGGGCCTCAACGTCCTCGAAGATTTCAAGACCGCCGAGCTCTGTCGCACCTATCGTACCGACCGTCTGCTCGTGTCGCCGATCTTCGACTTCTACTCCGTCTGCACGCTAGACAGCGTGTAGGGTGCAGAAGCTTGATCGCGCCCCCAGAATGTACTCAGTACCACACCGCCGAGACGATCGCGACGCTCAACACGAGCATCATCCCACTCCGTCGCCGGCGCCACTGGCGGACCCGTTGGGTGCGGCGGCCTTCGAAACACGTCGTCACAACTGTCGGTGAATTTCTGGTCCCGATCGCGAATCAGGAAACGGAGCGATTCTGGGCGTTCGGCCACCGTCCATGTCAGTTACCGGGCCTGTTGTGTTACCCACGGCGCGCTCGGATTCGGCGTACAGCCCGCGACGTGCACACGACGGCTGCCCAGTTCGATGAAGAAGAGCACGTACAACCTTTGCAGCCACATCGTCTCGACGGTGAAGAAATCGACGGCGAGCAGGCTTCGCCGGTGCGCCTCGCACGAACTCGCGCCAGGTCATCCCCAGGCGAGTGCCGGCGGGTCCGAGGCTCTCTGTCCGAAGCCATGTGCGCACCGTCGTCGCCGAGACCACCAGGCCAAGGCCGTTCTGTTCCACATCTCAGCCGACTCCCTGATCACGCCACACGCTCGTAGTAATTCAGCAATCCTCTTAGGCGCGCGCGTCGTCGCACGCGGCCGGCCGCGTCGGCCACGGGCGTCCCCGTGATCAGCCGGTTGTCGAGTCCTTGGTGATTCCGTTCGAAATGCTAGTGCTCCACAAACTCCGTGATCGCGCGTCGGAAGTGCCGCTCCCCCGGCGGAATCATCCGATCGAGACATTCTCCCTTGATCGGGACGCGGCGCGAGGCGAGATCAATGACGAAGACGGTGTAGTACGTCACCGACCCGCGCCACGTCCACACTTCGTGTGAAGAAGTCAGCCGCGGCGATGACGCCCCAGTGCGCCTTGAGAAACGTCTGCCATGAGGTCGGCGGCTGCGGCAGGGCCTCAACCTCGAACGCACCGCACCCAGGCCGTCACGTCGGGCGTCTCGTGTCACTCATTAGGTCGCTGGTTTACCGTTGGTTGCTGGGCTCGCACGCTCATGGTCTCGATGAGTTGTCGGTCACCTTCAACAAAGGCGTCCATGCTCAACGGGCCCGCGCCAAAGTAGCTGATGATTAACGCCCCACCCAACATTGACAGGTTTTTCATGAACATCGCTTTCTCAATCAGAAACGACGTCGCGTCAGGCGCGGTCCAGAACCTGTGGATCTCGAATGTGACCGGGATGAGAAAGATCACCAGCAAGGCCGCGCCGAGTCGCGTCCGAAAGCCCACCAGCACGCTCAGGCCTCCCATCAAGGCCAAGATGCCCGAGACTGGCACCAGCAGGCCCGCTATCGGTACGCCTTGGCTAGCGGCGTAGCCGATCGTCGCTGGAGAAAAGTGTCCGGCCGCCGCAATGATAAAAATGATCGAGAACAGCAATCGCCCAGCGAGCACCGCATACTTCATGTAGCTCTCCTTACTGGTTCAGGCTGCCGACCATCTCTGGGTGAATCGAGCAGTGGTACGGCCCGACCGTTCCGAGCACCATCGGGGAGCTGAAGGCACCCGGGTTGAGGTTCCCGGTGTCCACCGACCGATCGTTCAGCACGACGCGATGCGTCACGTTATCGACGTTGTGCCAGACGACCATCTGTCCCGCCGGGACGGTCGCCGGGTTTGGCGTGAACGACTGCGCTCCGTTGATCGCGACGACATTGATCGTCACCGCGTTGCCGTTCGATGGCGTGGGACTTCCTGGGTTGCCATTGTTGTTGCCGTCGCCGCCGCAGCCCCAGACACCGAGGCCGAGCGCGCCAACAGCGAGTGCCGCTGCGCAGTTCTTCATAGCGTCCTTTCTTTCGTTAACGATTGGTCGAGACGGGTGCGACGCTGATCAGCGCGGCCTTCATGTGGCCGTGGCCGCTCCCGCAGAATTCAGAACAAGCAATTTCGTAGTGCCCGACCGCCGGGGCCGTGAATTCCACCGTGACCGGATCGCCGCCCTTCGGCACCTGGACATCGATCTGCAGCTTTGGAATCGAGAAGCCGTGGACCGTGTCCTTCGAGCGAATCACGAGTCGCACCGGCTCGCCCGTCGTCACTTGAATGGTCGGCGGGTCGAACGCAAACTTGCCCGCAAGGACTTGGACCTCATGAACCGGTCGATCGGCTGCGGCCATCTGATGAGACACCAGCACGATCGCCACGGCGATCGCTCCGCCCCGCTTCCTTATGCTTCGACGCATAACGGTCACGCCACCACGACCTGTCCGGTCATCTTTGGATGAATCGAGCAGAAGTACTTGTAGGTGCCGGGCGCGTCGAAGGTGTGGGAGAACTGCTCGTCGGTGTCCAGCACCGGCGACTTGAACTTCCGTTGCGTGCTCACGATGTTGTGCGGCACGTCATCGCGGTTGGTCCATGTGACGGTCGAGCCCGCCGCCACCGCCGCCATCGCCGGCGCAAAGCTGAAGTTGTCCAGCACGACCTGCTTCGCTCCGGCGCCCGCTGTTTTCATGTCCTCTTCGAGCGGGACGTCGGTGATCGCAATCGGATGGTTGATGTCGTGAAACGACATCCGCGCCAAACCGAGGACCTTCTTCAACCGGTCGGCTTCCACCTTCATCGGTCCCGGCGAGGGGGCTGAGCCTGGCGCCGGTTGCGGGAACGCGGTCGACATGGCAGTGTGGAACGACACGTGGCCTTCCACTTTTTGCATGACCTGGTGGATGTGGCCGTTCAGCACCGACACCGATCCGAATCGTTTTAAGTAGGAGAGCGCACGTCCACTGTCGTCGGTGCCCCAACCCCATTCCGGGTAGACGGACCACAGCGGGATGTGGGCGAAGACGACGATCGGCGTGCTGCTTGTGAGACGCTTGACGTCCTTCTCCAGCCATTCGAGCTGGTCAGCGCCGAGCGTGCCAAGGCCGCCAGCTTTCAGGTTGACGACGTTGACGAGGCCGATGAAATGCACGCCGCCTTGATCGAAGCTGTACCAACCGGCGCCCTGCGTGCCCTTGCCAAATCGCTGCAAGTAACTCTTGCCGTCGTCTTCGAGCACATCATGCTCGCCGGGGACATAGAACACCGGCAGCGATAACTCGGCCAGCACCTGTTGCAGCGTGTCGAACTCAGACGGCTTCGACAGGTGCGTGAGATCGCCGGTGTGCAGGACGAACGACGGCTGTTCTGGAGCCGCCTTGATCTTTGCGACCGCGGCACGCAGCGTCACAGTGACATCAGTATTCGCAGGCTTGTCGAACCCGATATGGCTGTCGCTGATCTGGACGAAGCGCAGGCCGCCCATGCCCGCACCGTGACCCATGGCGCCCCGCGCAGCCTGTTCGATCGGCATCCCCTTGAGCACACCGCTCGTCAAGGTCCACATCGCGCCGGTGCCCACCCAGGCCATGCACTGCAGGAACCCGCGCCGATCGCAGGCCTTCTCATCATCGTTGTGTTTCACACATGCCTCCTTGTTCACGGACGCAGGAAGTCCGCGCCCCAGACGAGCAGTCCCCCCAGATGAGCCGTGACAGCAACGAGCGCCGCCGCCCAGAACAGCGTGATCCGGTAGACCCACCATGCAAGCGGCGACCGACCGCGGGCGCCGGCGGTCGCCAGCGCCGCTCCGGACACCGCGACGGCCGCGATGGTCCCCAGCCAGCGGTGCCAGTCGAGAGATGACGTCGGCTCCATTCCTGGCGAGGAGGCCAGGCCCCATCCGGCGATGGCCGCTCCGATAGCGAACACCGCGCCGACGCGCACATTCGCAACGGCCACGGCCTGCCAGTCCTCCAGACCGGTCGTCATCGCGACCACCTCGGCAACTGCAGCGATGAGGACCAGTCCGATGGGAAAGTGCACGAGCAGGGGATGCAGTCGACCGATAAGCGCCATCTCACCTCTACAGACCGGTAGAGGGCCGCAGATATTCCTGCGGGGGACGGACGCGACGCGGGAATAAGACCGGCGTCACTGGAATCTATTGAGCAGACGATGCCTCGCCAGACTTTTGAGGAGGCCGTCCTGCCTCACCTCGATGCCGCGTTCAACTACGCCCGGTGGCTGACCAAGAGCGATGCTGACGCCGAGGACGTCGTGCAGGACGCGTCCCTGCGTGCACCGCGGTTCTTCTCGTCTTTGCGGAGCGACGATACTCGAGCATGGCCGTTCACGATTGTGCGGAATACTTGGTACGGACGGTTTCCGCAGGCGACGGGTGCCAATCGGCCCACCGTGTACGACGACATGAAGCATGATCGACCCGACGAGGGTCTCGATCCGGAGGCGTTGGTGATGCAGCAGCAGGCGGTCGAAAAGGTGCAGCGCGCCGTCCAAGAGTTGCCGACTGATTCTCGCGAAGTAATCATCCTCCGGGAGCTCGAGGGGTTGTCCTATAAAGAAATCGCAGCCGTTGCGGGGACTCCGATCGGCACGGTCATGTCGCGGCTCGCGCGCGCCCGCGAACGGCTCCAGGCAATCCTCGGCCCGGCGGCGACGCCATTGGGGGAGCCATCGTGATGTGCCTTGAAGCCGGACGCCTGCTGGACGCGTTCATCGACCACGAACTCGGACCGGCAGAATCGGCGGACTTGCAGGCCCATCTCGGCTCGTGCGGCGCCTGCCTCCAGCTTCTCGCGGACCGTGAATCGCTCGGCCGCCTGGTGCGACAGCTGCCGTACTATCCGGCGTCGGATCAACTCCGCGCGAAGATGTTGCGTCTGAGCACAGGCCCGAGATTCAATCGGAGCCTTGTGGCCTGGGCGGCGGTGTTGGCGCTCGCAGTGTCGCTCGGCTCGGCGGAGGTCGTGCGATTCGCGCGCGCGAGACATGTCGTTAAGGCCACAGCCTCCGTTGCCGACGAGGTCGTCGGTGATCACGTCCGCGCGCTCAGAGATGCTCACCTGTTCGACGTGCGATCGTCCGATCAGCACACGGTGAAGCCCTGGTTCCTCGGCAAGCTGGATTTCTCTCCGCCGGTTGAGGATCTATCGTCCGTCGGGTTTTCGCTGATTGGTGGTCGGCTCGACCACGTCGCCGGCCAACCAGTCGCCGCGCTCGTGTATCAGCGGCGGCTCCATCCGATCAACGTCTACATCTGGCCCGCGGCCGATCGGACCGCCGCCAGCGACACGCGATCGATTCGTGGGTTCCAGGTGCGTCATTGGATCCGGAATGGCATGTCGTTCTGGGCCGTCTCCGACCTGAACGACGCCGAGCTGGGCGAGTTCGTACGCGCGCTGCAACGGTGAGATTGGGCTGCGCGATGGAGCCGGAGCCACACTGAAGGCTCACTGAGTCAGACCCACACGGTGCGTCAGGTCTCGGAATCTTGAGTCGGCGCGCAAGGAGTCGAAGCCCGGGCGCAGCAGGACACCCGGGTTGAAGCGCTCGTTATAACCTCGTTCGAGCCAGGCCATGGCTTGAGCCTTGTCGCCGAGCGCCGCATAGACCATGGCGATCTCCGCCGCATTCGAATAGGCAGGATTCGAGCGCGTCTGCAGACTTGTCAGCAGCTGTCTCGCCTCGGCACTCCTGCCAGATGCCGCGTAGGCCCGAGCCAGATTGGCTGTACAGACCGGGCTGCCCTCGGACAACTGGACGGCTCTTTGGAACTCTGTGACCGCGTCATCGCGCATGTGTTTTTGCAGGTACGCCTCGGCTAGCTGATTGTGCGCGAGCGCAAAATCAGGATCCATGTCGATCGTCTTGCGGCTCTGCCGCATCGATTCGTCGTAGAAGTGCGCAATCAGCAGGATCTCTGCTAAATCGGCGTTGATGATCAGCGAGAGCGGATCCAGGCTTCTCGCCTGTCTCATTTCGGCGACCGCCTCGCCATGCCGACCCATCAAACTCAAATGCCACGCATACCAATGATGAGCGGTGGCGTACCCCGGATTGAGGTCGATGGCCCGCCGAAATTCCCTCTCGGCGGATGCCCAATCCCAGTCGAAGCCACTTAAAGCGAATCCAAGCGATGTATGCGCTTCGCCGAGCGTGTTGTCTAATTCCAGGGCCTTGATCGCCGCGGCTTTCGAGGCGGGAAGAGCCTCCTTGGAGGCCATCACTCCCCACTGCCAGTCTCCAAGCAGCGCGTAGGTGTCGGCCAGCCCGCTGTAGGCCTGTGCAAAGTCGGGGGCCTTCCCGACCGCCTCGTCAAAATACTCCTTGGCCTTCTTCAAACCATCCGCGGTTCTCTTGTTCCAGAAATATCGGCCCTTGAGATACGCCTCGTAAGCGTCCGGATTCACGGCCTTGGCGTTCGTCAGTGCGGCCTGTTCCTTCGGTTGCACGTTGACCTGGATCTCCTGGGCAATGGCGCGAGCCACACGGCTCTGGAGCGCCAACGTATCACGCACATCACCATCGTAGCTCTGGGCCCATAAATGCTTGTCGACGGCCGCGTCGATCAACTGCGCGGTGATGCGCACGCGCCCGCCGGAGCGCATGATGCTGCCTTCGATCACGGCGTCGACATTCAACTCGCGGGCGATCTGCGGCAACGGCTTCCGCGCGCCTTTGTACCCCATCACTGACGTACGGGAGATCACGCGCAAGGCGCTGATCTGCCCCAGGGTGGCAATCAGTTGGTCGGTCATCCCGTCCGCGAAGTAGTCCTGGGACGCATCGCCAGAAAGGTTTTCCAGCGGCAGCACCGCCACGGACCGAATCGTTCGCGACTGCCCGCGCGACTGGAGCAGCCAACCCACCAGGATGACCGACGCCAGAGCCAGCCCGCAACCGGTGATCGTCAGTGTCCGCTGCCAACCCCGCCCCTTGGGGGCGGTGGTTTGTTCAGCAATCTCGGGCGGCTCGCGATCGTTTGTCGTGACAGGATCGCCGCCAGTCGATGGCCCGTGTGTATCAGGAGCAGGCGCGAGGTCGACAACAGCCACGTCCGCGATGAAACGGTAACCGCGTCGGGCCACCGTCTCAACGAAGCGAGGGCTCTCAGCGGAATCGCCAAGGGCTTCGCGGATCTTGTTGATGGCTTTGTTGAGTCCGTGATCGAAATCTACGAAGGTATCCGCGGTCCACAGTCTGCCCTGGAGCTCATCGCGAGTCACCAACTCGCCTGGCCTGGCCAGCAGCACCGCGAGCACTTGAAACGGTTGCTCCTGAAGCCTGATCCGCGCACCGCGCTTCTTCAGTTCGCCAGTCCGAAGATCGGCCTCGAAGATTCCGAAGCGGAGACGGCCAGGGACGTCACGGGCCTGTTGCATGGTGAAGCGCTGTCAGTGTGGCGCGAGTCTACCACCCGGCTCCCAGCGCACAAACCGGCTGGGGAGACGTTCCTGTAAGCCGTGTCCGGTCAGGTCATTAGCTGAGGAGGTAGATCCCATCGATGAAGGATGGCCAAACCATTGAGGCCGCCGCCCCACGAGCGCAGATTTACCGGCATGCACAACGAAGATTTGGTGGACAGACAGGTTGGCAATTTCGACGAGATCATCCTTCCGCATCTCGATGCGGCTCACAACCTCGCGCGCTGGCTCGTGCGGGGCAGCGACGATGCGGAAGATGTGGTCCAGGAGGCCTGCCTGCGGGCGTTCCGATACTTTGACACCTTCAGGGGCGGGAGTGCGCGTGCCTGGCTGCTGACAATTGTACGCAACACGGCTTTCAGGTGGCTGCGGAAGAACCGTACCTCGCACCTCGCGACCGAGTTCAATGAAGCAATACATAGCGAGGAGTGTGAAACCCTCAATCCCGAAACCTTGCTGCTCCAAGGCGCAGGCGCACGATGGCTCGAGCAGGCCATGAACCAACTGCCCGATCATTTGCGGGAGGTCTTGATACTGCGCGAACTGGAAGGTCTGTCTTACAAAGAGATCGCTGAGGTCGCGGGCATTCCGATCGGTACGGTCATGTCCACGCTATTTCGCGCGCGTGAACGGTTTCGGCACGCCGCGAGCGACCTAATGAGACGACAAGCGCAGCCGAAGGCCTCCTCGACCCTACGCGATGCCGAACCACAGGAGCTGACACGGGATGCCGTGCCGGTGTGAGCGATTGCATGGCCGCCAGGGATCGGCCACCGGTGACGGATGGCTGGAATAAACGCAGGTTGCATCGAATCTAGAAAGCAGGAGCGAGTGAGACGGCCCTCCAGAAAGAAACAATGAGCGTTCAGTTGTGCGTCTGCTGGTTGATGCTCACGGCGGCGGCGCGTGCCGATGTGAGCGAGCGGCTAACGATGACGGTTTCTCCGGCGCAATCGTTTGCACCGACTACGTTGACGGTCATCCTCCATGTGACACCCGATGCCGAGAACCGTGCGCTCCAGATTGTTGCCGAATCCGGCGACTACTATCGCAGCAGTCGAATCCAGCTCGATGGCAACGAAGCGCCCCACACGATCGTGGTGGAACTCAAGAGCGTTCCCGGCGGAGATTACGAGGTCCGCGGAGCGCTCATCGACGGGTCCGGCCACTCACGTTCGTTGGTGCGCACGCACGTGATCGTCATCGGGTCAGCGGGCAGCCACCACTAGAAAGCAAAGCGATGATTGAAGGGCACGGTGCAGACTTGGGCATTGCTTTGATCGAGATGGGCGCCGAGGCGCTTCGCCGCATCGACGACGCTGTGGCTCGCCTTGCCAGCGGAGCGTACGGGTGCTGCGCTGAGCGTGGAGACGATATCTCTCAGAAACGTCTCGAGGCGCTCCCATTTCCTGAGCGGTGTCGAGAGTGCGAGGCAACCCACGAGATTAGCACGCAACGATCGCGCCCGCTCGCGGATCGACACTGGTACCCGCGCCGGAGAGATTCGTCGCCCGGCATTCGTACTCACACCCTGAACGACGCTGGAACTCCAGCGTGATTGTTCGAGGATCGTCCTTGCGCGATCGTCAGCCGCTCGCCGGCGTTGACGATCATTGCCGCCGAGAGGCAGACCCCCACGCGAACCGCTGGATTCTCATTTCATCTTTCTCGTTTCGCAACAGGTTATTCCAGGCGTGCCGGGACATCCGGAGGAATATTTCCGGCGCTGGTCTGGTCTGTAGCTGTGGAAACCGAAACACAACGACACCAACCAAAGAGGCAAGCAGCATGCGCGTATTCGTAACAGTCAGCACAGTGATCGCACTAGGTCTCGGCGTCTGGGGCTGCAGCGGGAGCAGCTATTCCAACGGAAACAGCGGGAACCCGACGACTCCGTCGCCAACTATTCCCGGCGTCGTGACCATCAACGTCGTCGCCGTCAACGGCGCGCAGTCCTTCTCACCGAATCCGGCGACCCTGCCAGCCGGGCAAATGGTCGTGTGGCACAACGTGGACAGCATCACTCATCGCGTCGTGTTGAACGACCGATCGGTGGACACGGGCGATCTCACGGCAGGAGCGTCGAGCCAGCCGATGGCGATCGCTGCCGCAGGGGGCCAGTATCACTGCTCGATTCATCCCGTGATGGTCGGCAGCGTCAACCAGAATACCTCCAACGTCCCCGCCCCCTGTCAGGGCGCGTATTGCAACTGAAGGTCACTCCACTCACGTAGGCGCCGACGCGTCGAACACACGCGTCGCGTCAGATCAAAGAGGATGCGTACCCATGAAACGATCTGTTGTTGTGTTGGCCTTGTTCCTGGGCCTGGCCGCTTCACCCCTGGCGCAGGTCCAAGGGGGAACGATCGGCGGCACCGTTCAAGATGAGCAAGGTGCGGTGCTGCCAGGCGTGACGGTTATCCTTCAGGGCGTTGACGCGACTCGCGAAATGGCCACCGGGACGGATGGCAGTTTCCGATTTCTCGATCTCGCGCCCGGCCCGTATAAGCTGACCGCCGCGCTGGCAGGTTTCTCGACGATCACCCAAGACAGTATCGTTGTAGCCGTCGGCAAGACGGTCGACCTCAGGCTGACGACGAAGATTGCGGGAATTGCCGAGACGATCACGGTCAGCGGCGGAGCACCACTCATCGACGCCAAGGCGACCGGTACCGCTGTCAATTTCACCTCTGACGAGCTGACAAAGATTCCCACCAGCCGCGATCCGTTTGCGTTGATACGGACAGTGCCGGGGGTACTCGTCGACCGCGTGAACATCGGCGGCAATGAAACAGGCCAACAGTCCAACTTTGCGTCGAAGGGCACGCGACCGCAGGATGCCGTCTGGACGATCGACGGGGTCGTCGTCACAGACATGGCGGCGACGGGTGCGTCGCCCACGTATTTCAACTACGACAATTTCGAAGAGATTCAGATCGCCACAGCCGGCCAGGATATCAAGCAGCCGACCGGCGGCCTGGGCGTCAATCTGGTGGTCAAACGCGGCACCAATCAGTTCCGCGGGATGGCCCGCGGCTATTTCGACAACGACACGCTGTCGTCGTCGAACGTGCCAGGAGAACTCTCGCTGCAAGGCGTGACGCCGGAGACGGCGGACCATAACAAGCAAATCTCCGACTACGGCTTCGACGTTGGCGGTCCGATTCTCAAGGACAAGGCCTGGTTTTACGGGTCGTACTCCATCCAGGACATCCGGCTCGTGCGGCGGGCTGGGAGCCTGATCGATCGCACGCAACTCAAGGATCCGGACGTGAAGCTGAACTGGCAAGCCACCAGCAAGGATATGATCAGCTTCCTGTATTTCGACGGCTTCAAGATCAAAGACGGCCGGAGTCCTGGCACGACCGGTATTCTCTTCGACGCGCCGTCGGCCACGTTTCATCAAGACAACGCGTACACGAGCTTCCCGTTGCATGGGCTCTGGAAGATGGCAGATGACCGAGTGATCACTCCCAACCTGTTCTTGTCGGCCAAGTATGCGTACTACAACACCGGGTTCACCCTGACGCCGGAGGGCGGCCTCGATCAACAGGCGGGACGGGATTTCACGACGGCACAGTCGTTCGGCTCGACGAGTCAAAGCCTGAACCTCCGACCGCAGCAGGTTGTGAACATTGACCTCAATTCGTTCTGGCAACGTGGAGGTGCCGCGCACGATCTGACATATGGCGTCGGGTTCCGCCGCGCCGATGCCCTGAGCGCCACGCTGTGGCCCGGCAATGGCGTCCTGGCCATCGAGAATTCACCGACGGATCGGCGGGCGCAAGTCTTCCGCCAGGGCCTGGGGACAAATCGAGCTCAGTATCTGGACTTCTACGTCGGCGACACGATTTCGAAGGACCGGCTGACGGTCGAGGCTGGTCTTCGCTATGACCGCCAAGCAGGACAGGCACTGCCGAGTAACACTGCGGCGAACGCCGGATTCGCAGACTTGGTGCCGGGTCTGACGTTTGGCGGGTACGATGCGCTGTTCACGTGGAAGAACGTGTCGCCGCGCGCGGGAGTCAGTTATGCGCTCGATGAGGCGCGCAAGACCGTAGCACACGCGAGCTACAGCCGGTACGCCGGCCAGCTCTCCACCGGCGTGGTTGGGTTCACCAATCCAAGCTCGGTGGCCGGTTCGGCCACGTATCGCTGGAACGATCTCAACGGCGATCACCTGGCGCAAGCCAACGAAGTGCTGACCGATCAGTTTCTGAGTGCAGCGGGCGGATTCAACCCCGGCAATCCGACGGCGGTCACCTCCGCCAACCAGGTTGATCCAAACCTGACCGCGCCGATCACGCACAGCATCGTTGCGGGCTTCGACAAGGAGTTGAGGTCGAACCTCGCCCTGCAGGTGAGCTATAGCTACACGCGAACAAGCAATCTCTTCGGCAATTCTACGAACAATCTGACACCACGGATTGGTGTAACGGCGACCGACTACGCGGCGGGGCCGGCGCTGACAGGCACGCTGCCTGACGGCACTGAATACGATATCCCCACCTTCAGACCGGATCCCGCGAAGGTTGCCGCTGGAGGAAACGGGTTCCTTCTGACCAACGTCCCCGGGTACCACACGGACTACCAGGGCGTCGAGCTCGGCCTTGTGAAGCGGCTGTCACACCGGTGGATGGCACGCGCCGGCTTTTCCTACAACAACGCCCGCGAGCATTTCAGCTCGAGCGACGGGTTGTACGATGCGAACGGCAATCCGACGCGGACGCTCACGGAGCCACTCGTCGACGGCGGGCAGTTCGCGCCGGAGAGCGGCGGGAGCGGTTCGGGAACGATCTTCGTGAACGCCAAATGGCAGCTCAATGTGAACGGCCTCTACCAGGCGCCACACGGGATCGAAATCAGCGCCAATGTGTTCGGGCGTCAGGGATACCCGTATCCACTGTTCCGACAGGTGTCGCTCGGCGCCGACCAGAATCTTCAGGCGCTGGTCACACCGCAGATCGACTCCCTGAGATTCCCACACTTGTGGGACACCGACGTCCGCGCGGCGAAGGAGCTGAAGGTCAATAGTGTCAGCCTCCGCCTGATCTTCGACCTGTTCAACGTGTTCAACGCCAACACGGCGTTGGTCCGGAACGATAACATCGCGTCGCCGACATTCGACGCGCTGGCGCAAAACTTGAGCCCGCGAATCGCCCGAGTCGGGCTGACCGTGGGATTCTGAGAGTATCGTGAGTTCGACGAAGACTCGTTTCGTGATCGCCCTGGGGCGCTGCTGGCCATCGCAGAACCACGGTCGGCTCGCGCCGCGGACGACAAGACCGTTCAGCAGAGTCCGCCGGCGGCGACCAACAGACGATGAGGACACGATGATCAAGCCGGCGGAACCGGACTTCACGCTCATCAGCCTGCCGACGGCGCTCCGGTTACCTCAGTTCAAGAGCGCATTCCGTGTGACACACCGATTCGTGCGTCGCCCCGTGGCGGTATTGCTGCTCGATACGCCGGCAGGACGAGTGATCGCGACGCGAATGGTTAATTGCTCGAGAACATCAACTAAAGCCAGCCGAGGGTCTCGAGTAAAGGTCTTGACAGAACTCGGTTGAACACACTTGTTGCGCGTCCTGCATAAACCCTATGCGAGCCGAAGCGGGGATGAACGCGGGATCCGCGTGATTCGCGAGGAGGCCGTCTAGGTGATACTGGACGCCCCATGCGCCCAGTTCGGCGATCGTCTTGTCTTTCACGCGATCGGCGCCCGAATGCGGCAACCCGTTGTTGTGTCGGGCTTCATGAACGAACAGTACCATCAGTGTCCCCACCGCTCGGAAGTCGGTAGGGAACACGAGCGCGGCGAGCCCCGCATTGTTCGGCCCTAAGGTCGCTTTAATGTCGATCGTGTCGGCGGGATCGCAGCAGAAGCTATTGCCGATGTCATCGCCTCGGTACCGAATGCCCCGAATCGAGGAGACCGTCGAATTCGCAACGCTCGACTGGGTGGACTGGTTCAATCATCGCCGGTTGCTCGAACCGATTGGCTATATGCCGCCGGCGGAGTACGAGGCACGCTACCATGAGCAGGCTGCAGTGGCCTGACTCACATAACTCGCTCTCCCACGATCCCGGTACGGTTCAAACCCTTGCACGAAAACTACCTGCATCCGACTGTCAACAGTGAATCCTCCCCCTCGATCAAGGAACCGGTGAGTGTGGCGCCGGTAAGCTTGGCGCTGCTATCGCCACACTTGATGCCCGTCTTGTCCGTCCGGAAGTGCAGGACGAGGTCAAGCCGGCCGTCCCCGTTGACATCTTCAATGTGGCCGCGTCCGTGTGCTTCCGGCGTTCCCTGTGGTCCGAAACGAACGCTCAGTGGGTCCACCGTCCCGGCGTCGAAGGCGCCAGTCGTCAGGATGGCCACCGGGATTATTCCGTTGCTTCGTGGATTCACGCTGTTCGTGATGTCGCCCGGCTTGATGTCCAGCGTCACGACGGTCGAGCGACGTGCCGGGGTGATGGCGATGCCTTCAGGGATACCGTTCTCGATAAGAATCGGGTCGCCGACTAGGGTGTTGCTGGCCGTTTCGAACACGAGCACCCGCGGTGGCGTGTTGATCGTCACGTAGCCGTGCGTGCCGTCAGGAGTAACGGCCACGTCCCTCGACGTGTGAAACGGCGGCAACGTGACCCGGCCTGACAACGTATTCGTTGCGGTATCGATGACCGCCACAGACCCATTGTCCACGACGTACAGTGTTTCACCGGTTGGGGTCGTACCCATGCCCAACGGGACGAACCCGACTGAAATGGAGGCCTCCACCGTATTTGAGGCGGTATCTATGACTGACACACTCGCCGAATTGAAGTTGCTCACGTACACTTTGGCGCCATCAGGACTCATCTCGAGGTCCTGGGGGTTGAGTTCGACGAGTATCGTTGAAACGATCGTATTGGTGGTTGCGTCGATGACCGATACCGTCCCGGTCGTGCTGTTCGCCACGTACACGCGCGAGCCGTCGGGAGTCGTCTTTAGCCCGGTCGGCTGGCCGCCGGTGTCAACGGTCGCGACGACCGCATTGGTGGCCGTGTCGACGATCGTCACGCGGCCCTCGAATTGAATGGCTACGTACGCAAACCTGCCGTCAGGGCTGATCGCAACGCTTCGGGTGCCAAAGCCGACCGGGATCGCTGGAACCACGACGCTGTTCGTTGCTGTGTCGATCACAGCCAGAGCGACACCGGTAGACACGTACACGCGCGTGCCGTCAGGGCTGACCGCAAGCTGACCTGGAGAACTGCCGGCGGGCAGCGAGATGGTGGTTATAACGGCGTTCGTTTCGACGTCGATTACCGACACGGTGCCGAAGCCACCATTGGCCACGTAGGCGAACGGCGCGGCGGCCGTCAACCGAGAGGCGCACACGAAAAGCACCGCGCTGAGAACCGACACCCTGGCCATATACGTGCGCAAAGAAGCGGCCCCTCTAGTAGAACGCGTTTTCTTTGCCATTTCAGTCCTCGTCGTTAGACTTCGTCAGTTGTGATCAACGCAGTGCAGCGATTGATCAAACGCGCGGGCGGCGGAATCTTCACACTCCTACGACGCTCGTCCCGGAAGCTACGACGATTCAATGAGAATACCTACAGTCTTCGCTACAGTCGTGAATGCGCATTAGCGCGTAAGTTGTTGATTGTGAAGTGGCTCTTCCGGCGCGCCTTCGCTCGCGTGACTCTTGTGAGCTTCGGCGCGCCTTCGTCGCCAATTCACGCGTTGTCACCTCGGTCCCGTGATTTCACAACGCTGAATTGGCTCCTCGGGCTGGACTCCAACCAGTAACCCTCCCGATTAACAGGTTGATGCAGGTTGTAGTTTCTGGATGGCTCTTCGTTGGTTTAGCCCCAATGAGACGCTGCTGTTATCTGGTGTTCGGGAGCACATTGTTCACAAATTGTTCGCAAGTTTCCAACTCACCCACAGCCCACGACCGTGTGGCGTGGCGAAGAAGCCTTTCCGTTTCAGCGTGCGATCCAGATCCTCGGAGGACAGCCGGAACGCGATCGACGGACGCTCCTTAATGATTTCGAATGTGCAAAAGGTCTTTCCACCCGCGCGGAAATTGGGATGGCGCCAAGACCCGGTCTCAACGGTTTCGGGCAGGGCGAGGCATAGCCGGCGAGCGCGCGCGAACACCGGTCGTTCGAAAATCGCTGTCACTGTGACCCTGCGGTGAACACGGTTCGCTCGTCGTCGAAACACAGTCTGTTTCCAAATGGATCGCTGCAGTAGAAGCCGATCCCGAACGAACCCCGGTTCAACCCGATGGCTTTCTTGGCGGCGAGATTCCACGCAGGGGCGCGCCAAGCAAAAGGCTTCGCGTTACGGACGCACCGACCGGTCGAGGAACGCGACCGCATCGTCCGCCCACACGTGCATCCCTCTGGCGCCGCCGAAGCAGTGGTGCTGTTCTTCATCAGGACCCGTCGCCGGATAGACCTTCCCGACGTAAGGCTTCTTCAGTTTCACGAACTCCGCGCCGAGGACACGGCTCGGCTCGAGGCTGTCGTCTTTCGCCGGCTGCAGCAGCATCACCGGTACGGCGATGTTTCGCACGGCTCGCAACAGGCGATCGCGCAGCATCGGGTTGCCGTCCCAGCTCTGCGCGGCGGGCGAAATCGCGATCGCGGCCTTGTAAACACCGCGCTCGGCGCCAAGCAGCGTCTGGATCCCGCCGAACGAGCAGCCGGCCACCGCGATCCGTGCCTTGTCGACGTACTCCAGCTGCTTCACGTACTCGAGGCCGGCAAGCTGATCGTCGAGCTGCTCGGTCTCGTGCAGGCGTACGATCGTTTGCGCAGCCTGGCCCCGGACGCGCGCGGCATCCCGCTCGTCGAGGATGTAGCGGCCTTCCGACATCTGATGGCCGCGCCGAATCGGCGCGAAGACGACGTACCCGTGCGGCACGAAGATGCTCGCCACGGTGTCGAATTGCGGTCCGCCGCCGGGATTCTTCTCGCTGCCGTGGTTCCAGACGATCGCCGGGAACGGTCCGGGGCCGTCCGGCCTGAGCAGAAACCCGGTAAGCGTCAGGCCGTGGCTCTTGAACGCGATGCGCTGTTTCGCGGGCGCGGGCGCCTGAGCGGCGGCGACCGCGACTCCGATTGCGAGCGCCGTGACGGCACCAGTGAGCAGACGATGCACGGTGTTGGTCAGCCTACTTCGACGGGGCTCTAACCTTCAACTCCTCGAACCAGAGTCGAACATCTCTCCCGATCTAGGGGTACCTTCCGTCCCACAATCACATGATTGTCCCGCGCCTTCGCCCGGTTTCGCGGGATGCTGATTCACTCAGTGTTGGGAGCGAAAGCGGTCGGACTCTCATCGAGGTTTGTGGCACGAGGATTGGCGACGACAGTTTGGGCGTTCGCCAATCTACTGAACGCCCAGACGGAGAGGGTCGCGAAAACGACCACCTGTGCCACGTGAATCCAGAACCACGGATCCGTGCCGGCGGCCGTGATCAGCTGCCGGTCGGGATCGCGTGGCCACACGAGCGCGAAGAACGCGAGCAAGCCGAGACCATGCACGGGAATCGCCGGCACGATGGATTTCGTCATATAGGCCATCGTCGAGAAGATGAGGCCCGTGAGAAAGAAGAAGAACACCTTGGGGCCGAACGCCATGCCTGCCGGAGGATGGGGCAACAACGCAAAGACGACCGACGTCACCACGATGGCGGTGGTGCCCGAACACCGACGTTCGAGCGCGCCTTGCCAGTAGCCCCAAATCCCCGCCTGCTCACACAACGGCGAGATCAACGCGCCCATCCCGACGGCCAGAGCAGCCGTCCATGGCGGGTACGCAGACAGGTCTGGCAGGACGCTTCCGGGCATCCGCACGAACGATGCCAGCAGGATCCAGACACCCACGAGCGCGATCATCGAGAGCGCACCCGCCAGCCACGCCCAGCCGAACATCTCGCGTGACACGACGGTCGCGCGCAGCAACTGACGACGAGCGTCGCCGGTACTCGACGGGCCCCACCGGCCGCGAAGATATTGCGCTCCTACCACCATGAGCACGGTCATCACGAACACCGACCACGGAATGGCTGGCACGGTCCGCAAGTTCGCGACAATCAACATCGACCACACGCCTTGCGGCGCCAGCGTAATGGTGATGGCGACAATCGCGGACTTCGTGAGCGCCATGTCGCCCGAGATGCCGGATAAACAATCGAAGTGCAGCACGCGGCTCACAGCCGCCCCGCCTCCTTGAAGCTCCAGTACCGGACGTCGCCCAGCAGCACGTGATCGATCACGTCAATCCCCATCAGCACACCGGCCGCCGCCAGCCGGCGGGTCAACTCCATGTCCTCTGGACTCGGCGCGGGATCGCCCGATGGGTGGTTGTGAAGAATTAAGACCGAAGTCGAACTCGCTAATTGTGCTGAACAAATCTCCCCGAGGCCAATGGCGCTGACGCGTCGGGGTGGCACAGGGGTGGCAACCGCGTGTAACACCCTGCCAGTATCACCTACCGGAGCTCACCTCGCTACCTGAAGCCGAGTTGCGCCTCGTGCGCTGGCTTCGCCAGCATCATCGACGGATCCCGACGCTGGTCAGCATCTGCACGGGCGCCTTCGTCCCGTGCACGAGGGTAGCCTCTGGACGTCCGCCGGCATCACTGCGGGAATCGACCTGACGCTCGCGCTCGTCGAAGCAGATCATGGACATGCGTTCGCCATGGCCGTTGACAAGGCGTTGGTCCTATTTCTGCGACGATCCGGAAGTCAGGCGCAGTTCAGCGCGGCAATCCGCTCCTCGCCCCACGCCACATTCGCACGAGCCAGGGCGGCAATCAGCTGTGGAAAATCCGTAGGCAGTGGAGGACGGCCGCGGGCCGTCGACTTCCACCGCCAAAATAGGCGGAATCCTCTGCGATGCCAGCGAATCCAACCTAGGTGTCAGCTCCCTGTCGACTCTCGTCGGTTATCGACATCTGAGCACATTTCGGCTCGGACCGAATATCTGCGAATCACACCCGGTCCGAGCGGAATCTTCTGGTCGCCCACGAGCCGGCGACGGGTCACGGCGTGTTAGGGGCAAGCGCGTCGGCGCATTCGTCGAGCGATCACGATCGCCCCAGTACTGAACAGGATCAGCGAACCCGGCTCCGGCACGGCCGGCTGCGGCTCGGCGTAGAGGAAATCGTCCATGACCGCGACGTCGACGGCGCCGCCATCGTTAATGCCCGCGCCGAGCGCGGAGTTCCCACTCGTGATCCTGACGCGGTTGATCACCGAAGAGTCGAACTGGACGCCCAGGAACTCGAACGTTTGACTCCCGGGCAAGGACGGCACCGCGAAGATGCCGAGGGAATTGTCGAAGATATCGAAGAACTGGAGGCTGCTGCCGGTCAGATCGACATCGCTGAAGATGGCGCCAAAGGCAGATGTCGTGGCCGGTATGGTCGTACCAGGAAGGAAGAACGTGATGTCGGTCACGTTGCTCCCGATCGCCGTGAACAGCCGCTGAGGGCTGAACGCCGCGAAGTCGCCGAGATACGTCCCGTTGATGTCGCCGAAATCGATCGGCGCAACTCCGGCGTTCGCGCTCACTTCGAAGCCGGTTCCGGGCGTCGAAAAGACGGCTCCTCGAGGGCTGTTGAGGTTGAAGAAATTCGGCGGCATCAGGTTCGGTGCACTAAACATATCCGGCACGCCATCCCAGTTGATCTCGCGTCTGACACCACCGAACGAGCCGTTCGCACCCGCCGTGGTGCCGCCGCCGATCGCCGCGCGAAACGCATCCCGCGTGGTCGTCATCCCTGCGATGTCCGTTGCCGTCGCTGAAAACACAATCGACGAAGCCTGAACGGACGGTGCGGCCAGGAGCGTGGCCAGAGCGGCGAGCAACATCTCTTTCATCGGACGCCTCCCTTGATCGAGGTTTTTGCAATGCGATGGACGCTCTTCGTCCACACGTCCACTTAATCGTGGTCAGCGCCCAAATATTCCAGGGGCCTGGAGCGAGCCTGGCGTGTTGGAGACTTCGGGGAACGGTCGAGGAAACGTTGCGCGTGCCGGACGCGCTGGAGGTTTAGAGTCGCGGGGCGACGGCGCCAGTGTCCCGTTCGTCGGCAGAATCGACGATCACGCCGCGCGCGCGTAAACATTGAGCAATCCGCCCATGCGCGGCCGACGACGAATCGGGCCGGCGGAGCACGGCTCGCCGAAAATGGCGCTCGCCAATTGGAATGATCCGGCTCAAGCATTCTTCCTTAATCGACCGCACAAACCGTTCGGCGTCGATCGCGTTGTGCGACACTACGGGCAACGGGACAGACGCGCTCCAAACCGCCGCGAAGAAAGCATTGAGTCGGCTGCCGTGACTCGGCAGTCAGAAGGGGTTGGACACTGAAGGCTGCTACGAAACGTGCGCCTTCGGCGCGGCCGCCGCCGACCGCTGACTGGCCGAAAGCAGGATCCCAATCCCCACCAGGTTCATTGCCACGACCATCATCGTGATCTTGAGGGTGAACGTGGACGTGCTCTCGACCTTGATGATCGGGAACACCGAGAGCACGATGTACAGCACCGTCATCAACAGGCCGGACAGCGACGCCAGCCGCAACCACATCGGCGGCCTCGGCGTGACGGCGCGCAGCCCGAACAGCGGGATGGCGAACATCACGACGTACGTGAGGGCGTAGAAGATGCCGCTCGCGTTGAACACCAGCTGAAACGCCTCCGCCTGCGCCACGCCGATCAGGCTCAACGACGCGATTCCGAACGAGCTCGCGCCGACGAGCATGATCGAGTTCACCGGCGTCTTGTAGGTGGCGTGCAGACGGCTGAACCAGGCGGGCAACATGTGGTCCCACCCGGCCACCATCGGCAGGCGCGTCACCGCGGTGAACGCGACGCTCGCCTGCCCGACACGCATCGCCAACGTCATCAGAATCGCCATGGTCACGAGCGGCGTGGCGATGCCGAACGGCCCGTAGCCGATGCGCAGCACCTGTGCCACCGGCCCGATCAGGTCGATGGCACTGTTGGGCACGTACGCCACGACGGTACTCGTGCCCAACACGAACATGAGGGCGATGACCGGCGCCGCGATGAACACAGAGCGCGTGACGGATCGCGCGGGTGCCCTGGTTTCGCCGGCCAGGATGGCCATGTACTCGAAGCCGCCCAGCGCGCCGAAGCCCATCTTCCCGAGGATGTTCAGGTTGTAGACCGAGAGCTCGGGAAGCTGGGTGCGGAAGGGATGGTATTCGGCGAGCGTGCCGGTGAGCCGCCCGATCACGGGCAGCAGTACCACCGCGCCGAAGATCGTGATCATGAAGATGCCCCCGGTGTTGTGCACCCACTTGCCCACCGACAGGCCGATGGTGGAGGTGACCACCATCAACGACAGGATCACCGCCGACGACAATGCCACGAACCAGTTGCTGCTCGTCATCCACGCCGCGCTCGGTCCGATCGCATACGAAAGATACGTCGCGCACTGCAGGCCGATCTCGGACGTGAACACGATCACGTAGAGCCACAGGTTCCACGCCAGCATGAAGCCCACGGTCTGGTTGAAACCGAGCTTCGCCCACTGGTAGAGGCCGCCTTCGAGCGGCATCAGACGATTGAGATAGATCACCACCGCGGCCGACGGCAGGTAGAACAGCACCAGGGCCAGCAGCCAGAAGACGACGTGCGGCGGTCCGAGCTTCCCGGCTACGCCGATCCACGTCAGCCCCACAATGAAAAGGATCTGCGTGAGGGCGAGATCGCGGACGCCGAGCTCCTTCTTCAGCGACGCGCTGTGCGCCTCGACGCGCGCCTCGGCCTGTGCGAGTCCAGCCGGTGCCGCGGCGCTGGAATCGGGCGATAAGGTGCGAGGGTCCAGGGTCACGCGCTCGCCCCGCCGAGGATCTCCCAATAGCGCGCCCAGGCCTCGAGTCCTTCGTGCAGCCGGTGCACGCGGAAGAACTCGTTGGGTGCGTGGAAGTCCTCGTCCGCCGTGGAGAAGGAGAAGTAGACGGTGTCGAGTCCGATGTGGCGCTGGAACAGCTCCGAGATCGGCACCGTGCCGCCCATGCGCACCACGAGCGGCCGTACGCCGTAGGTCGCCTGCAAAGCGGCGTCTGCTGCCCGCAACGCAAAGTGGTCCAGCGTGATGTGCGCCGCACGCGACCCGTGGTCCGCGAGCGACAGCGTCAGGCGGGTGCCCTGTGGCAGATGGGCCTCGAGATGTCGCCGCACTCGCGCCGCCACCTCGTCCGGATGCTGATCTGGTACGAGCCGGCAGGTGATCTTCGCGTGCGCCTCGCACGGGATCACGGTCTTCTGGCCGGGGCCCTGGTAGCCGCCCCACATGCCGTTGACCTCGAGCGTCGGCCGCGTCCACTGACGCTCGAGCGTCGTGTAGCCGGGCTCGCCGAACACGGACTGCGCACCGACCTGCGCCAGGTACGCCTGCTCGTCGTACGGCAACGCGGCAAGCGCCGCACGCTCGTCGGGTGACAGCTCGCGGACGTCGTCGTAGAACCCGGCCACGGTGACGCGGCCGTTGGAATCGTGCAGCGAGGCAACGAGCGCGGCGATCGCATGCAGCGGATTCGCCACGCCGCCGCCGTGACGGCCGGAGTGCAGATCTTTCGAAGCGGCCGTCAGCGTGAGCTCGAGCCCGCAGAGTCCGCGGCTCGCCACGGTGAGCGACGGCTCATCGATGCGCCACATCGCACCGTCCGCCGACACGACGACGTCCGCCGCGAGAAGCTCCTTGTGCTGCTGTACGAAGGCGTCGAGATGGCGGCTGCCGATCTCCTCCTCCCCCTCGAACAGGAACTTCACGTTGACGGGCAGGCAGCCGGCCGTCGCGAAAAACGCCTCGGCAACAGCGATCGGAATGAGCATGGGCCCCTTGTCGTCGGACACGCCACGGGCGTAGAGGCGGCCATCACGTACGGTTGGCGTCCACGGCGAACTGTGCCACTTCTCGAGAGGATCGGCTGGTTGCACGTCGTAGTGGCCGTACACAAGCAGTGTCGGCTTGCCCGGTGCGGCCAGCCACTCGCCGTATACGACCGGATTGCCGGCGGTGGGAACACTGCGCACTGTGAACGGTCCGGCGGCTGCGACCTCGGCGGCCACCCAGCGTGCCGCTCGCGCCATGTCCGCCGCGTGCGAGGGATCGGCGCTGACGCTCGGGATTGACGCAAACTCGATGAGCTTGCTGAGGATCCGGTCCCGATTTGCCCGGAGGCGAACCAGCACACCATCGTTGGCCATCATTTCCCGCCGTCGATGGAGATCACCTGGCCACTGATCCAGCTGGCATAGTCGGAGGCGAAGAACAGCACGCCGTAGGCGATGTCGTTGGGCATGCCCAGGCGCTTGAGGGCGATACGATCGACGAGCGCGCGCTGACCCTCCTCGCCGTACGATTCCCACTGCCTCTCGGTGGTCGGGTTGGATCGGATAAACCCCGGCGCGATGTTGTTGACCGTGATGCCCCACGGCCCCAGTTCGTGGGCAAGCTGCCGCGTGAGCCCGATTTGCGCGGCCTTGGCCGAGGCGTACGCCTGGATGCCGGTGAGGCTGATGCCCAGTCCGGCGCCGCTCGAGATGTTGATGATCCGTCCGCTGCGCGCGGCCTTCATCCCGGGCGCCACCGCCTGCGAGAAGTAGAAGGTGCCGGTGACGTTGACGTCGAAGATCGCCCGCCACTCGTCGGGCGCAATCTGCTCGAGGGGCCTTCCAATTTGTCCAAGCACGCCCCCGGCGTTGTTCACCAGGATGTCCACACGACCCGAAGCCGCGGACGCCGCGGCGACGCACGCGTGGACGGCGGCCCGGTCGCGCACGTCGGTGATCACCGCGCGACACGACCCGCGCGCGTTGCGGCACAGGGCTTCCGTCTCGCGGAGCTCCTCATCGAGCACGTCACACGCCCAGACGTGTGCGCCACGCTCGGCGAACGCCACGCCGATGGCGCGTCCGAATCCGTGCGCCGCCCCGGTAACGATGGCTGTCTTTCCGCTGAAGTCGAGGTTCATGAGACAACCGTGTGGGGGATATTGGCCAGGGCGTCGAGCGTGTCGAGCGACTGCGGACGCACGCCGCGCTCGACCTCGTGAATCAGCGTCACGAGGCGCGCGGTGCGCGGAGTCGGCACGCCGGTCTCGGCGCCCAGCCTGACCACGATGCCGAGCTGCGCATCCACTTCGGTGGGCCGCTTCCGCACCGCGAGGTCCCGCCAAATGCCGCTGTGCGACTTGGCCGAGCGCCGGTTGTGCGCCACCAGCGCGTCGAGCGAGCGCTGCGCCGCGCCTGTGGCTGCGATGGTGAGGTATGCCGCGGGGTCGAACCCGTCGAACGCCTCGGGCCGAACGGCGCGGGCCGCCGCGACGGCCAGGATCTCGCGCGCCAGCGCGACATACAGATGCTGATACGCGGGCATGGCGAGCGCGTCGGCGATCGACTCATTGGTCAACGCCGTGGCAAAGAGCATCGCCGCGTAGGCCGCCTTGCCCCACAGGTAGCCCCAGATGTTGGGCGTCACGATCGCACGCGGATCGAAATGGTGCCACGCGTCGCGAATCGCGGTGACGCGAGGGGTGATGCGGCCGTCGATCTCGCCGATCACGACGCCGCCGTGGCCGGCGTAGTGAATCACGCCAGGCTCCAGGTAATCAGCGCCGAAGTTGACGAACGCGCCGACCGTGCGGCCGGCGCCCACGACCTCTGCGATCGCGAGCTCGTTGAGGCCGTTCTGTGCCGACACCACGTATCCGCCTGCGGCGAGGTGCGGCAGGAGCGCGTGGACGGCAGACGCGGTGTGATGCGCCTTCGTGGCCAGGATGATTTCGTCCCACACCCCGCGGAGCGTCTGCGGCGTGAAGGCGGGCACGCGCACCGTGAACTCGTCAATCGGCCCGGTCACGTGGAGGCCGCCACGCGTGATGGCGTCCACGTGCTCGACGACCGTGTCGACCATCGTGAGGTCGCCGCCGGCGCGCGCGAGATACGCGCCCAATGTCCCGCCGATCGCTCCCGCGCCCCAGATGAGAGATCGCATCCTACAGTCCGCCACACGGCTTGTCACGAAACCACGAAGTACCACGAAGAGCACCAAGGTGATTGGCTTCGTGAAGAGCCGTGCGAGTACGGAACGCTGAGCCTCGCGTCACGACGCGTCGCCCCACGAGCCGGTCAGCAGGGCGCGTGTCTCGTCCACCGCGATCTGCCACAGCGCGAACATCTCGTCATCCGACCGCTGATACATCCCGCCGAAGTTGCCGTCGCCGAGGTACTCGCGCAACGCGACCGGATCGAGGGCCCGGACGCGCGCCATGTCCACCATCGGACGCTGCGTGCCTGGCATGTTCACCCCTGGCAGGCGCGTCCACAAGAAGTTCTCCATCCACGAGCCGTGCGACGCCACCGGATCGATGGCCAGCACCTTGGCCCATGTGCGCGGCGCGTTCCACCAGTTATGGAAGAGCACGCGGCAACCGGGGTGATCGGCGGTCCACTCGAGCGCGAATTGCTGTACGGCGCTGTTGCCGCCGTGCCCGTTGACGATCAGGATGCGCCGGAATCCGCTGTGGGCCATGCCGTCGAGGATGTCGCCCACGACGCGCAGGTGCGTCTCGACACGCAGCGAGATCGAGCCGGGGAACTCGCGGAAGTACGGCGTGACGCCGTACGGCACCACCGGAAACACCGGCACGCCGAGCGGCTCGGCGGCGTCGGCCGCCACACGTTCGGGGAGAATGCAATCGACCGTGAGCCGCAGATGGCTATGCTGCTCCGTGCTGCCCAGCGGCAACACCGCGCGGTCGTCGTGCCGCAGGTACTCTTCCACCTGCATCCAGTTCATGTCGGCGATGCGCACGTCGATCTCCCGTCCATGGCCAAACAGGTCGCGCTCACGGTGTCGTCGGAAACGACGCTCATTCTAGTGCGCGCCGGGCACGCGTCAACGAAGCCGCCCACGGCCGCGAGCCCATCATTTGGACGCACCTCCAGCCGGACGGCTCCCGCTAATACGGCCTATCATCAGCGGCGCCAACCGGAACGAGTCGCTGGAGGCCTCTAGCCTTGGTGGGTGGACCCGTGATGCATGACCGTCTGACAGCAGCCCGCGTCGGGCGGCCGAGTCGCCGTCGTACCGAATCGGTTCTTCGCAGTCAGGCGACGTCGTCGCCCGAGGGTGTCGGAAAGAGCGAGCGCAAGTATTCACCAAACAGTCGAGCGGCGTCGGTCAGCGTGAAGATGCCCACGAGGCGGCCATTCTTTGTGACCAGTGCGCTTCCGATGTGCCGTGACGAAAGATGCCTGAGGACGGCATCGAGCGGCGCCGCGACGTCGACGACGTAGGCATCTGAAACGAAGACATCGCGGACGAACAGCTCCTCTCTCGGCGGCAGCCCGAGACCGGGGTCGAGCGCCCGCTTGAGATCACGGTCTGTGAGAACGCCGAGCAGCGTGTTCCCATCTTTCACCGGGAGATGGCGAACGTCGTGATCGACCATGAGGGTTCTGGCCGCCAAGACACTCTCGTCGACTTGCACCACATGCGGGAAGGGCGTCATGACCGAACCGATCGCGGGGATATGGTCCATGCGCACGGACGTCAGACTCCTCAGTGTGTGTGTGTGTGCATGATCCCTTCGCTGGGAAGCGCTGGCTTGAACTGCTTATGACAGCCTTCGCACGTCTCGACCAGTTGACCGTTGGCGGCTACCAGCGCCTCTTTGTTCTTGGTTTCACCCGCCCTGAGTGCTGCCATGCCGGCGGTCGAGAGCGCCATGGCAAATTTCTGCCAGTCTGGATTTTGAACGAAGGTCCGGTCGTTGGGCCCCGTGCCTTCCAGCCGGATCAACGCGCCGGCCGCCGCAACTTGCGTCGCATGCTCGACGACATTCTCCCAGTCCGCATCCGTCTTCGGGGCCATGTCTGGCTTTTCGGTATTCCACAGCTGATGTCCTGCGTGATCGACGATCCTCACCATTTCGGCGTTGATGCTGACCGGAGACAAGACTGCCGGCGTGCTGACAGCCGGTGAGGCCGACCGCATCGATGGCCGCCGTTGTTCGGCCGGTGCGCTACATCCTGCGGCAAGGAGACTCGCTCCGAGCATAGTCATCAACGCAGAGTGCGGTGTGTTCGTCATCGCGCGTCCTCCTTTGACAATCTCTCATCCCCCGATGGATCGCTTGAGATCGGCGAGATCGTGACTCAGCACGTTCTCGACCTTACTCGCAATCGCCCAGCCAAGCGGCGCGAGGAGGCCCGATGGCAGGCCCGACGAGTCGAGGTCGAATTCCACCGTCACTTCGGCACTGTCGCCCGACGGCTCGAACCAGAACGTCGCGTCGATGCGCACGCCCGCTTTGTGGTGAGTGATCGTGTACATGCGATTCCGTTCGAAGGCCGTGATTTCCATTTCTACGGTGTCCAGACGTCCCATGACCTCGCGCGTCTCGAGCCAACGCGTCCCGACATGGATGGGTCCTGGCGTCATCATCGCGAGCTTCTTGATCCCCGAGACGTGTGCCGGCCCGTGCTCGATGTCCGAAAAAAGCTGGAAGACGCGGTCCAGTGGAGCCGCAATCTTGTTGGAAACGGCTACTGTGGGCATGGCCTCTCCCCTTCGTGGCTCTTCAAGCCTGGATTGACGGATCCGGCCGCTACGCTCGAAACACGGATGGTCGCACACCGCCATTATCGTGAGCATCAGCGACGCCAAGCACACCGCCGGGGGGCGGCGCCCAACAGACGCACCGGCTGCACTCGTCTTCACTCACGACCCGTGGCTGGTTCCGGCAGCGCAGGCAGATCGCATAGGTCCACTGTTCCAACCGCATTTCGGTGCCGGTTGAGATCCATCGACAGTGAAACGGGGACGCATTGATCGCCAGATGAGCCATGGGAATCACCTCCGAGGGTCTTTAAGGCGGCCGACACTGCAGCCACGACGTTGTGCACATCGACAGGTCGAATGGCTTGTTGAGAACTCGATATACGTCAAGGCGACGCGCCTCAGCGACCTAGTCCGAACGCACTCGGTTCGATTGTCCCCGCAGCAAGCGGCGGGCCACCTCAAGGGAAACCGCAGCGTCTTGGCTTCTTGAGCGAATCCACGCAAGTTCCAGTGCGCTCGGTCCAGGAAATATTCCAGTCGTTGAGGGAAATTCCGCACAGACCTCGGAAACGACGCGTCGCCCCACATGTCGTGAGGTCGTGAAGGCTGTCCCTGATGCGCGATGCGCTGAGCCCCGTTTCGACCGTGGTTCTCGCCGGTGCGCGGACGAATCGAGGACGGCAAGTCGGCTGGCGGCTTGTGCTACGGATATCGAGTCGTCAAGACGATCAGCGGCGGAAGCAGGTACACCACCGGCTCACAGCCGCCCCGCCTCCTTGAAACTCCAGTACCGGACGTCGCCCAGCACCACGTGATCGATCACGTCAATCCCCATCAGCACACCGGCCGCCGCCAGCCGGCGGGTCAACTCCATGTCCTCTGGACTCGGCGCGGGATCGCCCGATGGGTGGTTGTGAAACACCACGATGGCCGCCGCGCCGCCGATAGCCGCTTCTCGAAAGACGTCACGCGGCTCGACGCACGCGCTGTTCAACGTGCCAACGGCCAGCACCACCGACCGCAGCACCCGGTGCCTGGTATCGAGCAGCACGATGCCGAACTGCTCTACCGGCCGGGCCGCATAGCGCGGCATCAGATAGTCCACCGCGTCCTGCGGCCGGCGGATCTGCAACCGGGCGCGCGGCGCGTGTGTCAGGGTGCGCCGTCCGAGTTCCATCGCCGCCACGATCTGCGCGGCGCGCGCTTCACCGATGCCCGCGATCCGCATCAGATCGCCGCAGGTCGTCCGCGTCAGCCCGTGGAGCCCGCCGTGCGCGCCCAGCAGCGCGTTGGCGACGCTCAGCGCGTTGCCACTCCGCGAGCCGTTGCCGAGCACCAGCGCGACCAGCTCGTTGTCGCCGAGCGCCGCGGCGCCGTGACGCAGCAGCTTCTCGCGCGGCCGATCGTCGGGCGACAATTCTTTCATCGTACTGCAGCCAAACGTATACTTGAACGGATGTCGTCGATGCGTCGTGTCCTGCAGTCGATCGCCGCCGTTGCAGCGTTGACCATCGCGGCGTCCTGCGGCGATCCTCCGGACAAGGAACTGCAACAGGCCCGCAGCGCGATCGAGTCGGCGCGCGGCGCCGGTGCCGAGGTGTACGCCCGCGACGAGTTCAGCGCGGCCGAGACCGCGCTGAAAAGCGCCACCGAGGCGGTCGATCAGCGCGACTACCGGCTCGCCCTCAACCGCGCGCTCGACGCGCGCGAACGCGCGCAGAACGCCGAACAGGAAGCGACCAGCCGCAAGGCCGCGGCGCGGACGGACGCGAGCCGCGCCGTCGCCGCCGCCGGCCGGGCGCTCGACGAGGCGCGCGCGCGGTTGAAAGCGGCCGACGCCGCCCGGGTAACGGCCCGCGTCGTTGCATCCGCCCGCCGCTCAATCGCTGACAACGAGGTCGCCGTGCAAGAAGCGCGCACAGCATTCGGACAGGGCGATTTTGCGCACGCAAACGAGGTCGCAGCCACCGCGACCGCGCAGTTGCGCGGGTTGGCCAAGGATCTCGAGAGCGCCACCGCGCCCTTGTCCCGTCGCCGCCGCTAGTGGTGAGTGAAAAAACTGATCGCTGTGTGTGAACGGCCCGCGCACATTCTTCACACTCTTTTGAGTCAGCGCCGCTGCCAATCGCCGTCGAAGAGGACCTCGGCCCACCCGGTCAGATAGACGTTGTCGCTGTCCCATTCGACTCGTTGCGTTCCGCCGGGGGCGATAACCTCGGCGGACCGGTCCGCCCCTCCGAACGCGGCCGCCGCAATCAGCGACGCGCACGACCCGGTACCCGACGACAAGGTCGGACCGACGCCGCGCTCCCAGATCAGAATGCGCACCGACGCCGGCGATTCGACATGCGCGAACTCGACGTTGGTCCTCGCGGGGAACATCTCGTGACGCTCGAGGGCGGGCCCGAGTCGCTGGAAGCGCGCGTCGTCCGGCAGAGGCCCCAAGACGACCGCCTGGGGGTTGCCGAACGTCATCACCACGACGTGCAGTTTCTCGCCAACCGCCACCAGCGACGTTCGACGCAAGTCGGCCGGCCAGCCCATCGCCGCGCGGAAGGTCTGCCGCGATCCGTCGACGCCAGTGCGCGCGAGCCGCTTGATGCCCGCGTCGGTCTGAATCGTGATGTCGACGGCGGCGTGCGCTTCGTCGCGCAGGAGCAGCGCGGCCAGACCGCGCACGCCGTTCCCCGACACCTCTGACGGGCTGCCATCCGCGTTGAACAGCCGCATCGTATGGGGACGGATTGGGGACGGAGACGTGTCCGTCCCCGCTCCGTCCCCGGCCGGCGCGTACAGGATGAGGCCGTCCGCGCCAATCCCGGTGTGCCGGTCGCACAATTCGCGGGCCAGGGCATCGGGCGGCCGGCCTGCGGCCTCGGCCGCCGCCACATAGAGAAAATCGTTCCCGTAGGCGTGCGCTTTCGAGAACTTCATTTCCGGCAGAACGCCAGCAGATGCCAGCCGAACCGGCGCACGAACGGCCGCGGCAGCGCGTTGAATGTCCCGACGAAGAGCCCGTTGTATACCGCGCCCTTCCAGCCGCCGTGCAGCCGCGATTTGACCGGAAAACGCTCGGGGACAATGGCGACCTGCGTGAATCCGCTGACGAGCCGGCGAAACTCGCCGATGCTGAACTTGAGCAGGACCGGGGCATCGTCGTGTTCCAGCCCCACCTTCATCAGCTTCGACAGGCCGTTGAGCCATGAAACGCGGTTGTAGACCTGGAACACCGCCTCGCCGCCGGGCCTGAGGACCCGACGGCACTCCTCGACGAGCTGCCCGGGATTCGCCGTGTACTGGACAACCCCGTGGGCGTACACCAAGTCAAAGCTGTTGTCCGGGAACGGCAGGTGTTCGCCGTCGGCGACCTCGAACCGGCCCCGAAGCCCCTGCTGCGAGAAGTTGGCGCGCGCCAGCTCGATGGCGGATGGGGCGAGATCGACGCCGGTGACCTCGGCGCCGCCCTTCGCAAACCGGGCGAGGTCGACGCCGGCGCCGCAGCCGACTTCAAGAACCGATCGGCCGCGATAGCCGTCAAAGTCCACGAGCCGGAGCAGGTGATGCAGCTTTTCGAAATGATACTGGTCGAGATCGTCGAAGAAGCCGCGCGAGCCGACGGGATGCCTCGTAATCTCCAGGTCGTGAATGTGCCGGTCCCAGTATTCACGGACCTCCGCCGTCGTCGCCACGTCTCACACTATACAGCGACGGCTCTCAGCTATCAGCCTTCAGCTCTCAACCTGGAGATTGCGGTTGGCGCTGAAGGCCGAAAGCTGATAGCTAATGCGTCATAGCCAACGGGTGAAAGCTATAGGATGTCTCCGATGATCCGAGATCTCGACCACCTGGCCGGCCACACATTCGACGTGTTGGTCGTCGGTGGCGGCGTCTATGGCTTGACGATCGCCTACGACGCAGCGCAGCGGGGCCTTTCGGTCGCGCTCATCGAACGAGACGATTTCGGCGGCGGAACGTCCTTCAATCACCTGCGCACCATCCACGGCGGTCTGCGGTACCTGCAGAAACTGGATTTCGCGCGCGCGCGCGAGTCGGTGCGCGAGCGGCGGACGATGGCGCGGATCGCGCCGCACGCGCTCCGTCCGGTCCCTTTCGCGGTCCCGATTTACCGTTCGATCACGAAAGGCAAGCTGGCGATGCGCGCCGGCGTGCTCCTCGATCGGATTGTGGCCGCTGGCCGCAATCACGGCGTCGCCCCCTCGCATCGTCTGCCCGCGGGTCGCGTCATCTCGCGTGGCAATGCCGTGCAGACTTTCCCGGGATTGCGAAGACAGCGCCTGACCGGCGCCGCCGTAGTCTACGACTACGTCACCACGGAATCGGATCGGCTGACGTTCTCCTTTGGACTCGCGGCGGTGGAACACGGCGCCACGCTGGCCAATCACGTCGAGGCCGTCGCCCCCCTGGTGGACGGCGGGCGCGTGGTCGGCGTCCACGCGACAAATGCGCTCGATGGCCGGGTGCTCGAGATTTCGGCGAAGCTGACCATCAATGCCACCGGCGCGGCGGTGGATCGACTGCTGAAACCGATCGGCCTGTCGGCGGACGTACCGATGGTCAGGGCGATGAACCTCGTCACGAAGCGCGACGCCGGCGACGAAGCGCTCGGTGGACGCTCGTCGATGGGCCGGTATCTGTTCCTGGTGCCCTGGCGCGAGCGTGCGCTCTTCGGCACATGGGAGTCGGATCACGTGTGCGATCCCGCGGATACCTCGATCGCGGAAGGCGATGTGGCGTCGTTCATCGCGGAGCTGAATCAGGCCTTTCCCGCGCTCGATCTGTCGCTCGCAGACGTCACGCTGATTCATCACGGCCTGGTACCCGCCGTGGTCCGGGGCGGCCATGCGGCTCCCGCGGGCCACGAGCAGATTCGTGATCATGCGACGCAAGGCCGCGAGGGCCTGATCAGCATCGCCGGCACGAAATACACGACCGCGCGCGCGGTCGCGCAACGGGTCGTCGATCTGGCGCTGTCGAAATTGAAGAAGCCGGCGACTCCGTCCCGGACCGCCACCACGCCCCTGCCTGGCGGCAGCATTCGCGACGTGGGACTCGCGATTGCCGATGCGCGCCGCGAACACGACGAGGGACTGCCCAGCGACACCATTCCGCACCTGATTGGCGCGTACGGATCGCGTTATCGCGATGTGCTGGACCTGGCGGCGGGACGCCGCGAATGGCGGACGCGCATCGCCCCTGATTCGCCGGTCATTGGGGCGCAACTTGTCCTGGCCGCGCGGAGCGAGATGGCGATCACCCTGGCTGACGCCGTCATTCGCCGTACGCCGATTGGCGCGCTTGGGTGTCCGACCGGCGACGCGCTCGAACGCGCCGCCGCGATCGTCGGGGCTGAACTGGGCTGGTCGGTGGCGCGAAAGAACGAAGAGATCGCCGCGGTGCGCCAGTTTTATCGAGGCGTCGCGCAGGTATAGCGTATCTCTGAAACGCGCTCTAAGGAATCTTGAACGCGCTGAAGACGTACGTCACACCGGCCGTGAATCCGAACGTGGGATCGATAGAGGTCAACCCAACGTAGGCGGCCGCGTCGAAGCGGACCGACGAGACGGTATAGCGCCCGCCGATCTTCACGAGGCCGCGGCTCTCAGTCCCCGGAAACGGATCGCCGCTCCTCGTTGAGATGCGTCCGACCACCTCGCCGACAATCTCGGCCTGCTGCGTCATCGCCCGCGCGAACGACAGCCCGTACGTCAGCACGTCGTTCTGGCGGTTGCCGATCGTTGGATCCGCAAGGATACCGAAGCCGAAATTGCCCACGACGCGAATCGACTGGACGGTCTTGGCGGCGAGCAGCGTCATGTAGAAGTCGGTCGTGTCGAGGCCGAGACCGCTCTCGTTGGACGCGTTCGGCAGCTTGGTCGCGAAACGCACTCCGATCGCGGGCCCGCTGGCCGTTTCGGAGACCAGCCGGATCTTGGTCGCCACCACGGTGTCCTCGACATCGTGCGTCGTTGTGTCCGTGCCAATGGTCAGGAGATTGCTGAGCGGCGCGATACGCCGTTCGCTGATATACAGCTTGTCGTACAAGCCGCCATCGATCTGAAGCTCCGCAATCGAGCTGATGCCGATGCTGATGCCGACGCTCGGGATGCGCCAGAGATTGCCCTTCAATCCCGACACCGGATACTCCACGCCGTGCGCGGCGTCGACGCCGCCCTCGAGCAGCACCCGTCCCGCGCCAATCGGCTCCGGATCCTCCGTAATCAGCGGACGCTGCTGAGCGGCCGCACGGCACGGTAGCGCCAGCACTCCGAGGAACGTCAACAGCGCGATCGGCAATCGGCATTGTTTCATTCGAGCCTCATGACTGATGTGTCCACATCAGAATCGCTTGCGGCTGTCCAGTAACAGCGTGACCGGTCCATCGTTGACGAGCGATACCTGCATCGTCGCCTGAAACTCGCCGGTGGCCGTGGGAATGCCCCCGGAGCGCAGTTCCCGCACGACGTCCTCGTACAAAGGCCGTGCCACGTCCGGCGGCGCGGCCTGGTCGAACGAGGGACGCCGACCCTTCCGGCAGTCGCCCGCGAGCGTGAATTGGGAGACGACGAGCACCGACCCGCCAACATCGCCGACCGATAGATTCACATGACGGGATGGGTCGGCCGGATCTTCGAAGACG
>Ga0068863_100000203_pt1 | contig 63485 bp, 60 predicted proteins | sample KBSSwiS62_FD_66596 | JGI IMG/M metagenome (GOLD analysis project Ga0068863, IMG submission 66596) | Switchgrass rhizosphere microbial communities from Kellogg Biological Station, Michigan, USA - KBS Switchgrass S6-2 | ecosystem: Host-associated > Plants > Roots > Rhizosphere > Soil ... | reverse complement strand
TTCCCAATTTACCCGCGAGACAATCCAAGGGCGCGCATCCTTTTGTGGAGCGTGGTCCGTTCGACATTCAGCATCCGGGCGGCAGCGGAGACATTCCAGTCGGTCTGCTCCAGGACCTGAAGGATGCGCTCGCGCTCCGCTCCTTCCCTTGTTTCCTGCAGAATCGACTTCGAATTCGAATCAGGCTTGAGGCGGATCTCCATCGGGATGGATTCCGGAGTCAGCACATCTCCGGATGCAAGGATCGCCATGCGTTCGACCGTATTGCGGAGTTCCCGGACATTGCCCGGCCATTCATATTCCGCGAGGATCGCAAACACTCCGTCGTCAAATCGCTTCGCCTTGAAGTTGTTTCTCCTGCAAAAGTCAGAAAGCGAATACTCGGCGAGGTCCCGGATATCCTCACGACGGTTGCGAAGCGCAGGGAGCCGTATTGGAACGACGCTTAGCCTGTAGTAGAGATCTTCGCGAAACTTTCCCTCTGCGGACATCGCCATAAGATCGCGATTCGTTGCTGAGATCACGCGGACGTTTGTGCGAACCGTGCGTTCGCCGCCCACGCGCTGGAATTCTCCTTCCTGCAATACGCGAAGCAGCTTCGCCTGAGCCGATTCCTGAAGATCACCAACCTCGTCGAGAAAGATTGTTCCTCCATCGGCGAGTTCAAACTTTCCGCGGCGCAGGGCCGTGGCTCCTGTAAAGGCGCCCTTCTCATGGCCGAAGAGTTCGCTTTCGAGAAGTTCTGTCGGGATAGCCGCACAGTTAACCTTCACAAACAGGCCGCCCGAGAACGGACTCTCGCTGTGAATGAAAGCGGCGAGTAATTCCTTACCCGTTCCCGACTCACCCAGAAGTAGAACGCGGGCGTCCGACTTTGCAACGCGTGAAGCCTGTTCGACGGCCTGACGAAAGGCGGGACTGGATCCAATCATCCGCGGAGCATCCCCCACAATTTCCCGGAATCGCTCGTTCTCGCGGCGCAAGCTGGCCTGTTCCAGCGCGTTTTTGAGAACGAGCAACACGCGGTCGCGCGCGAGAGGCTTCTCCAGAAAATCAAAGGCGCCGCTACGTGTCGCTTCGACAGCGTCGGCAATACTGCTGTGTCCGGAAATCATGATGACGGGAGCCGTATTGTCGTTAAGGCGGAGGAAGCGAAGCAGATCGATGCCGTTGCCATCGGGAAGTTTCACGTCGAGCAAATAGGCGTCGGCACGACGATGCGCGGAGTTGCCTCGGAACTCCTTCGCGGATGTACACGTAAACACGGCATAGCCTTCGCGTTCGAGGATCAGTTTCAGAGAGGGGCCGATATTCGGTTCGTCGTCAACGATGACGATGCGCTTCGACATGGGTGATTACGCTTTCGGCAGGGTGAGACGAAAACCGGCGCCGCCGAGTTTGCCTGGCACCAGACCGAGATCGCCGTTACACACTAACGCATCTTTTCGAGCTATGGAAAGTCCAAGCCCCATTCCGCGGGTTTTGAAACTGATCGAAGGCTCAAAGAGCGTCCTAAGCGCTTCGTCGCTGAGCCCGGCTCCGGAATCATGAATCTCGACGATGACGCGATCGCCGGACTCGCTGGATCTGCCTAATACGGTACCGCTGATACCCGCCGCATCGGCGGCGTTCTCGAGGAGATTAGTCAAAATTCCTTTGACGCGATCGGAGTCGCCCAGGGCTCTTGCAAGATTTGGCGCGGCCTCCGTGCGGTACTCAATGCCGGGGTGCGCCGTCTTCAGAAGTGAGATTCGTTCCTCGAGGATTGCATTGACGTCAAGTGCAGTCATCCGCAACGCGGGTTCCGCGGAAAAGTCCGAAAAAGCTCGCACGCGGCGTTCGAGCGCCTCGATCTCATCCACAACAATCTGTGCCGCCTGCGTCATGAATTGCCGCTCGGACTCTGGCTGCCTTGCGAGAATCTCTTCGACAGTGAGACGAATCGGCGTTAACGAATTCTTCAGTTCGTGCGCCATTTTTCGAGCCAATGCCTGCCAGCTTGCAATTTGTGTGAGATAGACCAGACGGTCTCGGCTCTGTTGAAGTTCAGCGGCCGTTCGATTGAACGCTGCGACAGCCCGTCCGATTTCGTCATCGCCCTCCGCGGGAATACGCGTTTCCAGTCGGCCTGTCGCAAGTTCCGCGAGACCGGCGGTGAGCTGTTGCATCGGTCGGCTCACGCGATTGGCCAGATAGATGAGCCAGACAAAAGAAACGATCCAGACTGTAGCGACCATTAGAATCAGCGTGATCGTGAAACCGCGTCGCAGGTTCCGCTCCTCGGCCAATTGAACCAGCTTGCGCGCGTCTCGGTACTCGCGAGAAAGATCGTCCAGGTGGATATCCCCCAGATCGCGCGAATAGGACCAGACACCGTCTGTACGCCGAACGAAATAGTCGAGACGATTGCCACCTGTCCCGGCAATAACGAAACGGTCCGGTTCTCCGCTTTGCCAGAAGTCCGCAATGTCGGCTGGCCATCCGCCTTCATCCGTTTTGGAGAAGTCTTTGTGGGGCAGCGTTCCAGAATCTGCGCCCGCGCGAAGGTTTTCGCGGGCCTGATTGTAGTAATGGCGGCCTGTCTCCTGGAGTGACTTCGAAAGACGGTCCAATTCCTTAGTCGTAGAGAAGCTGAGACTACGTTCAAGCAGCGACGTCATAATCCAAACCGTCGCGATCAGCGGCAGAACCGTGGCCAGCAGGAATGCGAGAATCAGGCGTGTGCGAATGCGGTTCACGGACTTGTTGTCCCTCGTACCGGCGTTGAGCGTGGCAAATCGGACAGGCGAAGAGGCCCGGCTTCAACAGTGCCACGGATCGGCTCCTTCGCTGAAGTTCTGCTGAAGATTTCGACGAGGCCTCCAAGGGAAACCCCGGATGTGTCGGAGTCCTTCGACTCTTGAGCTTCATACTCGAGCCGAAGCCAGAACGGCATTCCTGTGCTGATGGATTGGACAGGCAGTTCCATCGCCTCGATAAGCGTCGCTTCGGCAGCTGCGGCGGTTAGATGAGAAACGACGCGCGCTGTCGGACGTACCCGCGAGACTTGAAACTTCTCCTCGAAGATGTCGTAGCTGATAACAAAGCGATACTCGGTTTTCGCCATCGTGCTACCGAATCGGCTCGTAAGGGCCGACAACTGGAACATATAGCTTACAGGCACACCGTCATGAAGTTTCTTGAGAGCATCGCCGGAAAGGAATCGGGTACCTGAAACGGAGACACGCAGCCGATCCCCATCCGTCCGGGCAGTCAGGGCTTGTGCAACAACCGTCGCCTGGACTGCGGACATGAGCACTGCCATGAGGCAAGCTCGGCTGCGGATTCTCAAATTCCCATTCCCAGGATGAAAGAAGGACGAGCGTCCCCACCGTGGATGGGAAAACCAACGGTCATCGAGAAGCATTCTGGGTGGGGAAGGGCGAGGATGTTCCGGCAACGAGCCTTGCCCAATCGGAATCCTGCCGACTGGCGGACCTTGCCGGACTCATCGGAATTCCACACGGAGCCCACATCGTAAAAACCGGTAAGGATCTTGTACCTGTAGCCGCCAGAGCCATAAACCACGCGGTCTCCGCCGAGCGGGTTGATTTCATACTTGTTCCACCCGCGAAGAGTCCGGGCATTCCCAATAGAGAATCGCTCGTACATCGGGGCCCTGCCGCCAATCCTGCCTGCCAGGAAATTCGCTTCAATTCCGTGAGATCGCCGCGAATAGCTGAGTTCGGATTTCACTTCGTGCCGGGAATAGACGTAGTCGCTGTCGATTGCCGCCGCTCCGGCAGCGCCTTCGTACGACGAGCGCCATTCCAAACCCTCAATGTCCGTATGTCGCGTGTAGCTGGAGTAAACGGAGCCTTTGAGGACGTTCGACTTCTGAAAGCTCACGCTGGGTGATTGCATGTCCAACTCGGTGAACTCCACACGAGCCGATGCGCCGAGCAGCATAAACTGGTTTAGCGAACCCCTTACATCGACATATCCAGACAGCGTGTCACGAAGCCGGTAGAGCCCGGGACTCTGGGGAGAAAGACTGTCGGCCTCAAGAGTGTTCGTCTTCCATTGGGAGCGAAAACTGGAGTACTCGACCCCAAAGCGAAAACGAGGATGGCCAAATTGGAAACTGTACCCGGCTCGGTATCCGGCATAGCGTTCAATGAGTTCCTCTGTGGTATTCAACATGGAAAACGACAGTGTCCCAAACGGTACGTTGGTATAGCGCAATCCCCATATCTCGCCTCCGAATCCCTGCCTCGAATGATAAGTCCCATTGGCTACATTGAAAGTCAGGGTGTTCCGTGTCTTGCGTACCTCGTAGACGACGTTTACATGCTGGGGCGCTGAGCTTCGGCGGAGCTTCCAGCTGACCATGAGGGAAGGATTATCAGCCCTGATCCGTTCGGCGAATTTGCCCAGCTGGTCTGTGTTGACGTTCCCGCCCACCATGCTTTGCAAATCAGCGTTCAGCGCATCGCTGATTCGCGCCTTATCCCCTTCAAACTCGACCGCGTCGACGATGTAGCGCGAGTTGATGTTGTTCTTAAGCGCATCGTTGTCGGCAATCTTTGCAACGAGCAACACGAGGCGGACGCGATCGGGTTGCGAGCCAGGCTGTGTTGTCGCGGCCGCAACGTACTCCGGGAATTCGACCTGAATGTCCTGGGTCAGCGCTTCGATGGCCTGCGGGTTGTACGGTTGTCCAGCGAGTCTCTGGATGTCTGCACGCAACTCCGGACTCAGCTTGTTTTCGTCCATTCCCGAAAGATCGACGCGCTCTATCGTTGCATTGGGGGGAACAATGGGGACAGATTGTTGCCCAAAGACGGCAACGATTCGTATTGCGAACAACAGAAAACAAAGCGACTTTTTCATGCGGGTCCGTAATGCAGCTGGGTCGCCATTATATAAACGTCTGATTCTGTTGTGCTGCTAGTCAGGGAAGTGTGATCGGGATTCACAGGTGTGAATGGCGCCTCTAACCCGCACCCCGGAGGTGAGGAAACCCTCAAAACCCTCCAAATCGCGGATTCACAGTGCTGTTGAAGATCGACCCAAAGCTGTAATTGATCCCAAAGTTCAGGAAGTAGCTGTATCCGGTTGCGCGTTGTTGCAGATGCAGGAGGACTTCTTCGGTTGTCACGTCGGCTTTCCGAAGGGCAATCTGGTCGCCGATCTTGTCGTACTGGGCGAAGATGTCGAAGGAGAGCCCCTTGAAAAGGCGAATATCGGTGTTGCCGTTGAGGGAAATCCGATACCGGTCCATGTGGTTCAGATGTTGCGAAATGTTGGCCGATCCACCCAGAGAACCCCACGGCGCGCGTATTCCAAGCGATGTCTGAACGGAATGGTTCGGCACCGTCTCTTGCATCTTGTCGAAGATCGTGAGTTCCCGATAGTCATACGTCGTCAAACCCATCGAGTACTGCACTGTCAGGCTGCGGCGCGAGGACTCGCTGTAAGGAAAGAAATCGTATTCAATCGCAGGTGCACCGCTCATCGACCGGTTGATATTGGAAAAACTCGAATGATTGACGGAAGACCGGACGCCGTACGACCATTGAGGGCCCCAGCTTTTCACCACGAGCGAACTGAGGTTCCAGCTATTGGTGTTGCTGTCCACGACGAAATCGTCGGTCACTTTAAAGCTGGACCGGTTGGTATTGCTGAATAGCGAGATGTTGATCTTCCATTCGTCGGTTACGCGGCTGGCGGAGAAATTGACCCGATAGTTCCGGTTATTGCTCGACCGTTCACCATTCATGTTTCCACCGGCTCCAAAGCGGAACACCCAATAGTTCCAGCGATCCTTTGCAGGTTTCACTTCAGCCCCTTTCCCTTCGTAGGCTTTGACCGAAACGTCCAGATTGGGCGCGATGTCCGTGGCTACGGCATAGCTGACCAGTCCGAGCTTGAAGACTCGCGCAAACTCCTTTCGCTTGTCATCGCTGGTTGCGGTTTGCGGCGTGGCGAACGTAAGGGTGTGTTCCTCGTCCTTGAAAAACTCGAGGCCAATGAACTTCAAAGTCCATGAGGTACCGCCGCCGCCGGTGTTCTCCGTCGTCACGAGTACGTGGAGTTCGGAGCTCTGCCGGTCGCGAACATAGTCGATAAAGTCGATATTTTGTTTGAGGTACTCGGTATCGCACTCGTACATGCAATCCAGGTAGACCCTGAGCTTTCCTGACGGCGTCCGAACAGAAGGCGGAGCCTGGGCCAGAGCCAGAGCTCTCGGAAGCAGAGTCAGGCAGACAAGGAGCAGGAAGCTGCTCCTATAGGCGCGCATCCGTTTTGGCACACGATCCCCCGGGTTTTTGGCGTGGTACTGCCTGGACATTTAGACACCGATTAGCGGAAGGCGGTTGGTAACTATTTAAGTGAATTTTGCGGGTCTTGTGTCGACCAGCAAAGTAAACGCCCCGCCAAGAATTGCGAATCCTGCGGCGATGAGCAGTGGAATGGACCAGGAGTTCCACCAATCGAGGGCGTAGCCAACGACGAGAGGGCTGAGCGCTCCTCCGATGTTCCCGAAGGTGTTCATGATGGCGGTAACCGTCCCGGCAACGTCGCCTCCGATGTCGTGGCACATAGCCCAGCTCGGACTCAGGCAGAGGTCTCCGGCGCCTGCCGCTACAGTCATCGCCACTGCTGCCAGTACAGCACTGTGGGTCAGCGCGGCCACGCACAAAGCCACAGCGCTGACGGGCATCGCGACGGCGCCGATTGCGCGGCCAACGCGAAGGCCATAGCGGCGGGTGAGGTAATCCGTGAGCCGTCCACCCAGGATGCTCGCGCCCGCTGCCGCGAGCAGGATTACCGTGTGTACTGCATTGGTTCCGAACGTTGAAAATCCTCGTGCTTCTTTCAGATACGTGGGCAGCCAGGTGAGATAAAAATAGAGGCAATAGCCGTAGCAGAAGTACATCAGTCCAATCCAGAGCAGATTGGGAGTCAAAAGAGAGTCGAGCGCGATCTTCGGGCTTTGTGTTTGCGTTCCTGCCTGAATGATCTGCAGCTCGTCGGCATTGACGAGCGGATGCTTTGAAGGGTCGTCGCGAAACCATTTCCGCCAGAAGATGCACCAGACTATGCCGAATATCCCGAACGTCCAAAACGCTGCCCGCCACCCCGCACGCTCAATCACGGCTCCAACGAGTAGTGGTGTGATTGCCCCGCCCAGACGGGAGCCAGTGAAGATGACGCCATGGGCGGTGCCGCGTTCGTGCAAGGGGAACCATCGGGACAAACTTCTCGACATGTTCGGAAAGGCACCGGCTTCGCCGGCCCCGAAGAGAAAACGGGCGATTAGAAGCGAAACGTAGTTCCAGACGGCTCCAGTCGCCATCGTGAACGCGGACCACCACAGCACAATTCGCGTGAGAACCTTTCGAGGTCCGAGGGTGTCTCCCAGCCAGCCGCTCGGAATTTCGAACACGGCGTACGCAAGCGTAAAGGCGCTGAATACCCAGCCCATCTGGCGAGGCGTTAGCTGAAGGGCTTCACGGATATAAGGTGCTGCAGTGGAGACGCAGACTCGATCAATGTAGGTGATGATGGAGAGTGCAAACATCAGCTTCAGGAGCGTGAAGCGAGTCCGCGTGGCCTGCATGACGGCTACTTCTGCAGCTTCTTCTGTGCGTCTTTGTAGTGGGGAGAGCTCGTCGGAACTGTCGCGTAAACCTCGCGGGCTTTCGCGAGATCCTTCAGTTTCTTCTCGTACATCTCGCCGGCTCGCCACGCCGGATCTTTGTCGTTTTGGGGGAATCGCTCAGACAGCGTCTGCAGAGACTGAGCCGCAAGGTCAAACCGTTTCAAATCCTCGTACATCGCCGACATACGATCCAGCGCCAGCTCCTGTCCATCGGACGCCGAATAGTCTTCCACGAGAGTTCGGTAAGAAACGAGTGCTGCCGGCACAGTCCCTCCGAGCTTCGCATCAGCAACGCGGAGTTTCATGCGTTCTTCGAGGCTAGCTTTTCTGAAGAGAGCCCGCGGAGCCCAGGGACTCTTTGGATGCTGACTCAGCACTTCGGTCAGCAGCCCGATCGCTTCGGATTCCCGATTCTCCCGCTTCGAGCGGAGAACCAGCTCCGCCAGCGTCACCGTCGCCTCAGCCGCCTCCGGAGCCGAAGAGAACTTGCTGCGAAGCTCCACGTACGAAGCCATGGCATCTTCGGGACGACGTTGCTGATCATAGGTGCGTGCCAACAGCAGATAAGCGCCGGGTGCGCTCGGGCTGGTTGGATAGCGCACCACAGCCGCCGTGAGATCCGAAACAGCCTGGTCATACAATTTGGCATCGAATTTTGCGCGAGCCACGCGCACTGTGTCTTTCAGTTCGTCTGTACCCGGAGTGTCTGCGGGGCTCGCCCCGGCCCCGGCCGTATTCCCGGGAGGCGCGGGTACGGCGGCGGCTACACTCGTGGAATTCACAACCGGATTACCGGTAGGAGCTGGAGAAGAAGCTGCGGTCACCGGTTCGACAGTTTGGGCTGCAGGATTCGAAGCTACGGGTTTCTTGTTGTATTGGGTATAAGCGAAGATCAGGCCGAAGGCGAGACACGCAACCCCTGCAGCCGCAACAACGATCGACCAGCGGCTCAACGCCGGGGCTTTCGCCTGGGCGACAGCAGGCTGAGATTCATACGCCCAACGGGAGCCGGACGCAGGGTTGACAGCGACCTGCGATGCGCTGCGAGAAATCGCCGCTCGCGAAACCCGGTCATTCCTGACGCGCTCAAGATCCGCGCGCAACGCTGCTGCCGACGCATAACGACGGTCGCGGTCCTTCTCGATCGCCATGCCGATGATGCGCTGGAGCTCAGGTGGAACATTCGCATTCAGCTCCACTGGAGGCGTAGGTTCACGATTCAGGATCGCATCGAAGATCACAGCCGTGGTGCTTCCCTGGAACGTGCGTTCCCCCGTGGCGATTTCATAGAGAACCAGCCCATACGAGAAGATGTCGGTGCGCGCGTCGAGTTCCTCGCCACGAGCCTGTTCGGGCGACATATAGGCGACGGTCCCCATCGCGGTTCCGGGCTGCGTGGTAAGGAGTTCGCTCAGCGCGTGCGTCGCCTGCGTCATCAACTCGGAGCCTTGCCGGCGTTCGGGCGAGAGAAGCTTTGCCAAACCGAAGTCGAGAACCTTGATTTGACCACGCGCAGTCACAAACAGATTCGCGGGTTTGATGTCCCGATGCAAAATGCCCTGAGAATGCGCTGCGTCCAACGCGTCGGCGATTTGAATGCTGAGGTCGAGCAGCGTGTTTATCGGCAGCGGCCGCCCACCGATCTCGTGTTCCAGCGTGTGCCCCTGGAGCAATTCCATGGCGATGAACGGCCTGTCTTCGTGTTCGCCAATTTCATAGATCGTGCATATGTTGGGATGGTTCAATGCGGACGCCGTGCGCGCCTCGCGCAGGAACCGGGTGGAGGCCAGATCGTCGGTAAGAGAAAGGAACTTCAGAGCAACCTGCCGGCCAAGAGTGAGGTCCTCGGCTTTGTAGATGATGCCCATCCCGCCCGAGCCGAGCTCTTCAATGATGCGGTAGTGTGAAACAGTCTGCCCAATCATATCAAACGGATCGACAGAGTTTAGAGGCAGCTTGCCAGGCGGTCAATAGACGATGGTGCACTGGACTATTGGTAGGGTTTTGAGGCGAAAGCGTTACGAAAACGTAACTAGGCGATACTGCCGTGGACCGACGGGATCAGGCAAAAAGGTTACTCATCCCAAACCTGCTCGACGGACCTGCGTCCAATGGATATATCATTACGAGTGCGGAGGATAGACGATGAAGCGTACTGCCTTGATTCTGCTGATGATTCTGGGACTCGCGACCTGGAGTTTTGCTGGGAAGATCTCTGGAGGTATTACCGAGGGCGGAAAGCCGCTCGCCAAAGGTGTGAAGGTGGATGTGACTTGCGGATCTACCACACGCTCTGCGGAGACTGACGCCTACGGCGCGTTCAGCGTGGTTGTGCCCGAGGAAGGGAAGTGTACCCTGAAGGTGACCTATCAGGGTCAGGCGCCGACCTTTGAAGTAACTTCTTATGAAGGCACAGTTCAATACGACCTGATCATGGAAAAGCAGGCGGATGGAAAGTACACGCTGAAGCGAAAGTAAGGTAAATGGCAGAAGAGAAGGAAGAGAAGCAGGGCAAGGATTTCTGGGACAAGCTTCAGATCATCGTACATCCCATAAATGGCATCCTGACCGCCGTCACCGTCGCCCTGCTTGGCTACTACACGTCGAACGTTCTTCGCTCCAATGAAGATCGGACCACGAAAGAGAGGGTTTATACCGAGCTCACCACGAGCCGCGAACAAGCCGACAGTGCCCTGCGCAAGGATATGTTTCTCTCGATCATCGATATATTCCAGCGCCAGGGCACGGATGTTGAAGCGAAACTGCTCAACCTCGAGTTGCTCACCTACAATTTTCACGATTCACTCAATCTCAAGCCGCTCTTCGCTCACATGTCGCGACTGATTGAAGATTCGTCCGGGCCAAAACAGCCGGAGTTTCGCAGGCGATTGAAGCAGATGGGCCGCGATATCGCCACGCGTCAGTTGGTGCTTCTCGAGCAGGTTGGCAAGAAGTTCAGCCGAAGTATCGATTTCGAGATGCTCGCCAAGGAAGGAATTCTCGAACTCATGCCGGAGAGATTGACTCTGGGCGGAAAACAGCGGGAGTTCTCGTTGTCAATTCTTGGCGTAGATGCAAAGACCCGCGAGATTCGGATTGAGATGGGTGTGCGGACTCCACAGGAATCGTCCGCCATGCAGTTGCGCAAATTTGTGGTTGGCGATTTCGACTTTCCAATGATCGATAACACGCGCCTGTCGAGTGACCAGCGCGCCGCCGTGGTGATTACGCAGTCGGGAGAGAGCAGCGCGGAGATCACGCTCGTCTACTTCCCAGGGTCTTATGCCAGCATGAAAGAGAAGATCTCCTCCGATGAAGTCATCGAACAGTTCCGTTCCCAGCAATAAGCTTTCTTGCACCTGCCGCGAAAACGGTGTTACAAGTCCCCGTAGATCCTGAAACAGGGAATCATCTGGGGGCATTTTCCATGAGAAGAAAATTGTTCATCAGTATGGTTGTAGCGCTGGTTCTTCCATCTCTGGTCTCGCCGGTTTTCGGCCATCATTCCTTCTCTGCGGAGTTCGACGCCACGAAGCCGGTTCAAATGGAGGGCGTGGTCACCAGAGTGGAGTGGATGAACCCCCACGTCTACTTCTATATGGACGTAGCGGACGCGACCGGCAAAGTCGTGAATTGGGCCTGTGAAATGGGGAGTCCGAATGCGCTTCAGCGACAAGGCTGGAATCGCAACACGCTGAAGACCGGAATGAAGGTGGCGTTCGAAGGCACTCTTGCAAAAGACGGAAGTTCCAAGACGAACGCGCGGAACGTGACGGTGGACGGCAAGCGGTTGGGCGCGGCTTCCAGTGAAGGTGTGACGCCCTAGCGCGAAGAATCCTATTTTTTGCGTGTGTCCTTCTCGTTCTCGAGGCAGATGAATTCCAGCAGGTCTCCACTGGTTGCAAGGGTTGCTTCTACAGTCACGGTCCAGGGTTTCGTGTACGCTTTGGGATCGTCGATCGTGATCTGAATGTCCATGTGGCCGAAATCCTTGCGCAGGAATCGCATGTTCACGTGCAAAGCTTCGGTTGATGGCTTTCCCAGCTGATCCAGCCATATTCTGCCGTTAAAGCCGCCGCTATCAACTACCAGCGTATCGCCCTCCCATTTACCCGTGGAGTAGCCCATCCAAGTCGGAGTCACATCATCGCTGGGAACGAACTCACGTCCATCCATGAAGACCTGCCACCAGAGATTGAACGCCTCGTGAACGAACACGGTGTAGCCGGGCGACTGAACGATCCGCCATGGCGCGGGCGCGACAAGAATTTTGGGAAGACCCTGGGGGAGGCAGTTGGCATCGGGCTCTTCCTTCCAGTGCAATCCTGCGGCGCGTTCGTCATAAACGGTCTTTGCCCACTGTTGGAACGGAACGTCTTCGGGTTTCAAATCCGATGCGAGGTTACGGAGATACTTCGTCGGCGCATTCCAAATACCGGACAAGTCGGGTTTGCCATCCGGAAGGCGAGGCGCAGGGGCAGAAAGATTCAGCCGTCCATCGGCGGCGCGAGGAACCGCCGGAGGCGGAACCTTGGTCCATTGCGAGAACATTGGGCGAGATCCGGCAAGCATCCCCACCAGGCCCAGCAGAACGTGCCTTCTTGTGGTCATGATGCACACTTCCTTCCCGTTTCGTGCTGCGCTGCGGCAAAACGTATACGGTGCGCTGGTGGATGTCAAGGCAGCCCGTACCCTGTGTCTGCAGTGCCTTATTATCAATCACTGTTGATGACTGCTGAAACGGAGAGGATGGCCATCGGGCGCCATTTCAGGGTGAATTCCGATCGCCCGGGTAGCCCAAATCCTTTCTTGACCAACGCGATAGTAGCGCATCGTACCAATCCCAACCAGTCTCACTTCTCTTAGTCGTGGCCGGCCGCTGAGTATGGCTCCCGAACTGCTTCCGTTATTCGAGGGACAGTATCAACTTTGCGTTGGAAATGAATGAATGAAAGGAGTCTTTATGGCCGGAAAAAACACAGCAGCTTTCGGTATTTTTTCCACGCGCGCAGATGTTGAACGAACCGTTGACGCGCTGCGAGCGGAAGGCTTTCGCAACACCGATATTTCCGTGCTCTATCCTCTGAACGTTGGCACAAAAGATTTGGCACACGAGGAAGCCAGCAAAGCGCCGGAGGGCGCGACAACCGGCGGCGCAACCGGAGCAGTTCTCGGAGGAGCGCTGGGCTGGTTGGCCGGCATTGGTTCACTCGCGATTCCCGGACTCGGACCTTTCATTGCAGCAGGCCCGATCCTTGCAGCTCTCGCGGGTGCTGGAGTCGGTGGAGCAGTAGGGGGTGTGACCGGCGCTCTCGTCGGCTACGGAATTCCTGAATACGAAGCCAAGAGATATGAAGGCCGCGTTAAAGACGGGGGCATTCTTCTCTCCGTTCACTGCGATGACTCCGATTGGACAAAGAAGGCCAAACAGATTCTCGAGAACATGGGAGCGAAGGATGTCTCGTCAACTGGAGAATCTTCTTCGGATTTCGATGCCTCGGATCGTCCTCGGACGAAAACGGGGACGTAGACACCCGCTCAGGCCATCGCCCATTGTGGCGATCGCCTGAGGATAGGCTGAATGCCAATATTGAATTCAAAGAGGTGAATCGTGAGATACCTGACATGGGTACTGCTAATGAGTCTGGTGTGTTTTGGAGCCGCCTGCAGTAATGACACAAACACGATAAAGAAGGACACAACAACAACTCCGAACACGACCCCGACGCCGCCTCCGGATGCTGACAACACAGCGAAAAATGCGGATACGCCGGGAGCAAGTGTAACGAATCAGAGTGAAAGTGAAGCAGATATTCAAATATCGGCTGCGGTGAGAAAAGCCGTCGTCGATGACAAAGCACTCTCAACGAATGCGCATAACGTCAAGATCATTACTTCGAACGGTATTGTGACATTGAGAGGGCCTGTGAAGAACGACCAGGAGAAATCGTCGATCGAGTCGAAAGCGAAACAGGTGGCGGGTGTATCGCGCGTCGAGAATCTCCTCGAGGTAGAAAAGAATCCCTAAAAGGACTGGTCTTTGAAGAGGCAAACGAACAGCGCGACCAGGAACACCCGGCGAAAGGAGCCTACGCCGGGGCCGGAACGCCGCGATCTGCAACCTGCAGATCGCGGCATCCGCGCCATCGCACAACTCGAACGCGAACATCAGGAGTCGCGGTCGTTCGTGGATCGTATCTCGACTTCAATTACGAGAAAGGCCGGGAGCGGAACTGCGCTGGTTATCCATGCCATATGGTTTTTTGTCTGGGTGATCGCAAATGTTGGTCTCTTCGGCGTTGAACCTTTCGATCCCTTCCCGTTCAGTCTGCTGACAACCATCGTTTCCCTTGAGGCAATCTTTCTCACGCTGTTCGTTCTTATCAGCCAGAATCGCATGTCTCATGAGGCCGATCGGCGGGCTGAACTCGATCTTCAGGTGAACCTCCTGGCTGAGCAGGAAGACACGATGACTCTCCGAATCCTGCACGATATCTCTCACCATCTCGGTGTGAAGGGAACCGCAAGCAAAGACCTCGCGGACTTGCTTAAGGAAACCAGGCTGGACGAGCTTTCCCAAAAGTTGGATAAGGAACTCCCTGCGGACAACCCATAACTTACGCGACAACGAACTGCTTTGTGGTGTACAACTCCTCCCAATCGTTAGAGTGGGAGGAGATTCGTATGTCTGATCGTCGCGCGTTCCTGCAGTTTCTTGCGGGGAGTCCCTTACTGGCAGGATTTCCGTCCAGGCTCCAAGCACTGGCACAAGTGGAGATCGACAAGGCAGCGGATGCCCTCGATGTTTTCGATTTCGAAGTGCTCGCGAAGAAGGTCTTGCCACCGGCTCACTGGGGCTATATGGCGACCGGCGTCGATGGAGAACAAACCCTGAAGGCCAACCGGGATGGCTTTTCGCGCTATCAGTTACGGACGCGCCGTTTCGTTGACGTGAGCCGCCTGGAGATGTCAATCGACCTGTTCGGCGCTCGATACACCTCTCCAATCGTTCTGTGCCCGGTCGGCAGCCAGAAAGCGTTCCATGCGGACGGCGAAGTTGCGGCCGCCCGGGCTGCGCAGGCTAAAGGAAACGTACAGATACTCTCAACGCAGACGTCGTATGCGGTGGAAGACGTCGTTAAGGCGCGTGGTGGTCCTATCTGGTACCAGCTTTACACCACCGACAACTTCGAAATCACGACGAAACTCGTCAAGCGAGCGGAAGCTGCGGGTTGTACGGTGACCGCGGTCACCGTGGATCTACCGGCCGGCCGAAACACGCCAACCATGCAGCGATTCCAGCGAACCGATACTCGTGCGTGTGGCAACTGCCACAGCGATGCGACCGGTAACCTTGCGAACCCTCGCGTTGGCGGTGGCACCAATGCATCGAAGCCGATGTTCAACGGAGTTAATACACAGGGGCTGGGATTGACTTCGCCATCGCTCACCTGGGACTTCATCAAACGCCTCAAAGACGTGACAAAGATGAAGGTTGTCATCAAAGGCCTCGAAACGCGCGAGGATGCGGCGTTGGCGGTAGAGCATGGCGCAGACGGCATCGTCGTTTCCAATCACGGGGGACGCGCCACCGAAACGGGGCGCGGAACGATCGAGTGTGTGGCGGAGGTGGTGCAGGCTGCTCGTGGGCGCATCCCTGTGATCGTGGATGGTGGATTTCGACGCGGTACAGATATCTACAAGGCGCTGGCCCTCGGCGCCACTGCCGTCGGTGTAGGGCGCCCGTATATCTGGGGCCTTTCCGCCTTCGGCCAACAAGGCGTTGAGCGCGTTATTGAGATTCTCAACAATGAACTTCGACTCGCGATGGTCGGATGCGGAGCACGTTCATTGAAAGAGATCACTGCGGCTTCCATCATCGACACGGGGAGGCGATGAGTTTTTTGCGAGTGCTCTGAGTTAGGAGTAGTGGATGAAGTCACCGGTGGTTGCGCCCGCTATGCTCGCTTAACCACCGGCTACTTGTCTAGCACCCCTTCCGGGGTGCACTCAGGACACAAAGCACGAGACTATCGGTCGATTTACAACGCCGCTCGCGTTTTCCGTAAACCATTCGTGACCGCGGGGAGTATAAGTAAGTACAGAACGGTACGAAGGAGTCGGTATGAAGCGCTCGCCCCGCGTTTTGTCCGTAATCGTCTTGTTAGCGCCCGCCCTGATCCTGGGCCAGACATCTCGGAGCTTTGACGTCAAGCTCACACCTGAAAAACAGATCCTCCATGTTCTGAACCGACTCACTTTTGGCGCGCGCCCCGGCGATGCCGCGGAGGTAAAACGTCTTGGCGTTGAGCGCTGGATTGATCTGCAGCTGAACCCGGAACGGATTTCCGAGAATCCGGCGCTCGCCGCAAAAATCGAACCGCTCGAAAGCCTGAAGCTGCTGACCTGGCAGATCAATGAAAAATACGCCCCGCCGCAACCCGTCAAGGTCCAGCGTTTTGAGCCGGCATCAGTCCTGGCTCCCACTCAGATAAGGACGATGTATAGCGGGACTGTCGACGAGCGCCGTGAACTATTGATGTCGATCCCTGCAAACATTCGCAGCGACTTGTTAGCCGCTGCGCCGCCCCAGTTCACCGAAGGAATTCCCGAGCTGCAGGAAGAAGTGGCAAAGGCGCGTCAGGCACAGCAGCAGGCGCAACAGGCAGAGCGGCGCCGGCTAATGCCGCCTTTAAATGAGTTGTTGGCACAGGATCAAATCCGGCAGCTAAGAATGGGCACGGATCAGGAAAAACTAGCAATCATCGATTCACTGGATCCGCAAAAGCGACAGCAGGTCCTGCGAAGCCTCGGTCCGCAAGCTCTGCAGGGTTTGCCACAGCTGCGACGTGAAGCGATGGCCTTGACTCAGCCCCAGCAACTCGTCAACGCGGAACTGATCGAAAACAAGCTCTACCGGGCCATCTATTCCAATCATCAGCTCGAGGAAGTCCTGGTCGATTTCTGGATGAATCACTTCAATGTGTACAACGGCAAAGGACCGGCACGTGTCCTATTGACCAGTTATGAGCGCGACGCGATCCGTCCTTATGTTTTTGGGCATTTCAAGGACATGTTGCTTGCCACGGCCCGGCACCCGGCGATGCTCATCTATCTCGATAACGCCAGCTCCCAGGCGCCACGCGACGATGTTCCGATGCCCCTTCTGCCAAATCAGCAACCGCCCAGAAGACCGGGGCTCAACGAGAATTATGGCCGGGAGTTGATGGAGTTGCACACGCTTGGCGTAGACGGAGGATACACGCAAGAGGATGTCGTCGCGGTGGCGCGCGCTTTCACCGGGTGGACCGTCGTCGAGCCAAACAAGTACGCCGAGTTTAATTTCAATGGCAACATGCACGACAGGAAAGAGAAGCAGGTTCTTGAACACGTGCTGCCGCAAGGACGAGGTGAACAGGACGGGCTGGATGTGATCGACATCCTCGTTCACCATCCCTCGACGGCGAAGTTTATCTCGAAGAAGCTGGCACAACGCTTCGTTGCCGACGATCCACCGCAGCCCCTGATCGATCGGATGGCCGCAACCTTCACCAGAACCGACGGCGATCTTCGCGCCGTTTTAAAGACGATGTTCTCCTCCCCGGAGTTCTCTTCCGAAGGGGCGTTTCAAGCCAAACTGAAGTCGCCGCTTGAAATCGTTGTGAGTTCCGTCCGAGCAGTGAACGCGGATGCCGTGGACACGACCGCATTAGCACAACGGATCGCCGATCTCGGGCAACCCCTCTATGGGAAAGTAGAGCCGACGGGGTATCCCAACACCGGCGAGAGTTGGGCGAGCACTGCGGGAATTCTGGGCCGCATTAATTTCGCAACGGATCTAACGGCGGGCCGAATACCAGGTGTAAGGACAGACATGAGCCGTTTCAATTTCAAGTTGCCCGCAGCCGTTGCGACCGAATTGCTGGGCACGCCACCGTCTGCGGCGACGATTGAGTCTATTGAGAAGGGGATTCAGGGGAAGGAAGTGACGCCCTCGATGCTGGCAACCGTTGTTTTGAGTTCCCCGGAATTCCAGCGGAGGTAACCCATGCTGACGCGACGTTACTTCATCAAATCATCCGCGGTTGTTATGGCCGGTTTCGGGATCGCCCCGGCATGGCTTGCGCGTGCTGCAGGTCCGGAGGACGGCAAACGAAAGATCCTGATCTCCATCTTTCAGCGTGGCGCAGCTGACGGCTTGAACATTGTTGTTCCGTTCTTTGAGAAGCGTTACTACGACATTCGCCCGAGTATTGCGATACCGGCGCCGGGTAAACCCAACGGCGCGATCGACCTCGATGGCCGTTTCGCTCTGCATCCGCAACTGCAGCCGCTCAAACCCCTGTGGGACAGCGGCCAGCTTGCCATTGTCCATGCCGCAGGCTCACCCGACGGGAATCGTTCTCACTTTGAGGCGCAAGACCAGATGGAATCCGGTACGCCGGGCAGGACCACTGAAGATGGATGGCTAAATCGTACGCTTCAGCCGGCGACTCCTTCGACATCGCCGATCCGTGCCGTTGCAATGGGTTCGAAAATGCCGCGAACACTGCGCGGGACTCGAAACGCCATTGCCGTTGGGGACCTTCAACAGTTTCAGGCGCGTGATCAGAGCGTTGCGTCGATCCTTGAAGGCATGTATGCCTCGACTCCAGACGCGCAGATGGGCGCGCAGGGCAAGGGAACCTTCGATGCAATGAAGATGATCGACTCCATCAATCGCACTGCTTATACTCCCGCCAATGGCGCGCAGTACGTGGGGGAGTTCGGCAACGCATTGCGCGGCATCGCTCGGCTGATCAAATCCGACGCGGGGCTCGAAGTAGCGTTCGCCGATATCGGAGGGTGGGATCATCACAGCAACGAGAATGGTCAACTGCCGGGGCTTCTCAACCAGTTCGGCACTTCACTGGCAGCTTTCGCCCGCGATATGGGCGATCGGATGTCTGACATCGTCCTGGTGACGATGTCAGAGTTCGGGCGCACCGCTGCTGAAGATGGCAACAACGGAACGGATCACGGTCATGGCAACGCGATGTTTGTATTGGGTGGCCCCGTGAATGGCGGAAAAGTGTATGGGACCTGGCCTGGTCTTCAGCCCGAACAGCTCTTTGAGAGGCGCGATCTGCAAGTGACCACAGATTTTCGCGCTGTTCTCAGCGAACTGGTCCGCGATCACCTGAGCCAGCCTGCGGAGCGGGCTTTCCCCGGTTACAAGCTCGGGGATCCGCTGGGCCTTCTCAAGACGTAAATCGGGGGCGGGAAATAAGGGGACGGACTACTCAACCCCCAAACTCCTCGAGAAATTGCGCGGACATCGAAATCTTCTCCGGGAGTTTGGGGGTTGAGTAGTCCGTCCCCTTATTTCCCGCCCCCGATTTCTTGAGTTTGGACGTGATTCCGCGCTAGTGTAGCGAAGATCTTTCAGGAGAATACACGATGAAACTCAGATTATTTGCCTCGGTCCTTGCCATTGGGATATTGGCTGCCGGCCAGGCCAGCGCGCATCATTCGTTTGCCGCAACATATTTCGAAGACAAGACGATGCAGGTCGAAGGAAAGCTCGTGCAGTTCCAGTTTCGAAATCCCCACTCGTTCATCCAATTAGAGGTTAAAGACGAGAGTGGGCAGGTGGTGCGATGGTCCATCGAATGGGGTGGCGCTTCCCAGTTGGGCAGCCAGGGCGTAACAAACGAAACCCTCAAATACGGGGATATTGTGACCATCATGGGGAATCCCGGCCGCGATCCGGACGATCACCGCATCCGCATGCTTTCGCTTCGACGCAAGTCCGACAATTTCGGCTGGGGACAGCGACCTGGTGAGGTTGTCAACTAAATGCCTCGCGGACTGTATGGGTTACTGTTCGCGTTCCTTATCGTCACACCCGCATACGGACAGATCAGCATCGTCGGCGAGTGGGCCGGCCGATATCACGAGGACTTTGACGATCGTGTTCCCGGCGAGGTTCAGGGCGACTTTACGGGCGTTCCGATCAACGAAGCGGCGCGGCGCTATGCCGAATCCTATGACGTCCGCCGCGTGAATCTGCTCGAGCATCAATGCCAGCCTTACAACCTTCCGCACATTTATCGCGGCCCGCTTCAATTTCGAATCTGGGAAGAGAAGGATCCGGCCACGCAGGAAGTCATCGCGTACAAGGAATACATCGGGACGTACATGCAATACCGGACGATCTGGATGGACGGCCGTCCGCATCCTCCCGACTACGCTCCCCACACGTTTATGGGCTTTTCCACGGGGAAATGGAACGGGGATGTTCTGACCGTCAGGACCACGCACATCAAGAAGGAGTTCTATCGGAGAAGCGGGCTTCCGAGCAGCGACCTGACCACCGTCACTGAGCATTACATCCGCCATGGGAATCTCTTGTCGCATGTGCTGATCATCAACGATCCCATCTACCTGACTGAACCCTTCGTCGACAGTCAGGAATTCGTGCTCATGGATCGCGGTAATCAGAATTGGCTGTACAACTGCGAGTATTTGATGGAAGTGCCGATGGACAAGAACAAGGTCCCGCACTACCTGCCAGGAACGCATCCCTTCATTAGTGACTTTTCGAAGAAGTTTGGCCTTCCGCTCGCCGCTGTCTGGGGTGGCGCCGAGTCCACCTATCCGGAATACATGGCAAAGTTGAATGCGGGCAATCCGGCGACGACATTGCGTAACGTTCCGCCACCGCCGGTTCGGACGAACGACGTTCGACCCGAGCTCGCAACCGTGCACGTTCAGGGTAACGTCTACATGCTTGTCGGCGCCGGGGCAAACATCGCCGTGCAGATCGGGGATGAAGGGGTTCTCGTTGTGGATAATGGCGCCGCCGCCTCCCGCGAGAAAGTTCTTGCCGCGATCCGAAAGCTTTCGACGAAGCCAATCCGATGGTTGATCAACACGAGCGCGGATGTGGATCATACCGGTGGCAACGAAACGGTTTCACAGGCGGGAATGACAGTGAACGGAAATCCTGCCGATATCATTGCGCATGAGGGAGTACTCGCGCGCATGACTGAAACGTCGAGGCCCATTACCGAGCGTCCTCTGAAAACTTACTTCGAGGATGGCCGCGACTTTTCCTTCAACGGCGAAGCAATCCTTCTGTACCACTTCAACGGTCACACCAACGGGGACTCGATCGTGTACTTTCGCAGTTCTGATGTGGTCGTGACCGGAGACCTGTTCCTGACGACAACGTTCCCTTCAATCGACCTTCAGGCCGGGGGAACCGTCGATGGCCTGATCGCCGGACTCAACAAGACACTCGATATCACTGTCCCCAAGTACCTTCAGGAAGGCGGCACGTACGTCATTCCCGGTCACGGGCGAATCAGCGATGAGGCTGATGTCGTGGAGTTTCGCGACATGGTCGTCATTATTCGAGACCGTATTCAGGATCTCGTGAAGAAGGGAATGACACTGGAACAGGTGAAGGCAGCCCGGCCCGCCCTTGACTATGAAGGGCGCTATGGAGCAGAAAGCGGCGCGAAGTTCATCGAGGCCGTGTACAAAATTCTGAGCGAGAAAAAATGAGAACCAGGGTCTTCGCAATTGTCGCGACAATCCTTTCCGGCTGTTTAGCGTCGAGCCTTGCCGCTCAGGGCGGAAGAGGCGCCGTTGCCGGGCGAGGATCAGCTCCAGTCGATTTAACCGGTTATTGGGTGGCCGTTGTTAGCGAAGATTGGCGCCATCGTATGGAGACACCAAAGAAGGGCGATGTGGAGAGCGTCCCCGTGAATGCCGAAGGCAGACGGGTGGCAAACGCCTGGGATCTTGAAAAGGACGATTCGGCCGGCCTTCAATGCAAAGCATTCGGAGTCGGCGGGATTGTGAGACAGCCGGGAAGGTTGCACATTACCTGGCAGGACGACAACACGCTCAAGATGGAATTTGATGCCGGCACTCAAACGCGCCTGCTGACCTTCGATCGGACGAAACAGCCAACGGGTGAGAAGACCTGGCAGGGGTTTTCCACAGCGCAGTGGGAAGGTCCTGGAGGAGGGCGCGGGGCTGCTCCGGTTCGTGCGCAGATCGGAAACAGCACGGGACCGATTGCTCCGGGTGGTGGAGGCAGGGGACAGCGCGGAGGCCCGGCACTCGCAAGTTCCATCAATGAGGGCGGATCGTTGAAGATCGTGACCACGAACTTCCGAGAGGGCTATCTTCGAAAGAACGGTGTTCCTTACAGCGAAAACGCATCGATCACAGAGTATGTTCATCGCCTGCCGTCAGAGCCTGGCGAGGATACGTGGTTGCTGGTGATCACGGTCGTCGAAGATTCGAAATACCTGACGCAGCCCTTTTACACCAGCACGCAGTTCAAGCTCGAACCCAACGGCTCGAAGTGGGCCCCAAGTCCCTGCCGTACGCCCCCACCGCCGAAGTAGCTCGGATTGAAGAAGTAAGAAGTTGTGGTTTGACAGGCTTGTACTGTGTGACATACACTATGCGACGTAAGCTGTGTGTCGTCGGGGTATCAATCGCGAACCATGAACGTTAGTGCCTTCGAACATCTTCGGCTTGAATTGCGGCGGGGCTGCCTGGTGCTGGCAGTGTTGGCCAAGCTCCGTACTGAATATCACGGCTACGCGCTGGTGAAGGCACTGAGAGACGGCGGGCTCGAGATCGACGAGAACACGTTGTATCCGCTTTTGCGCCGGTTGGAAAACCAGAAGTTGCTGGCGAGCGCCTGGCGCGTGGAAGACAAGCGGAACAAGCGCTTCTATCGCCTGTCCGAAGACGGCAGAGCGGCGCTCGATTGGCTGCTGGACGAATGGCGGAACATCAATGGCGCCCTTGAGAAGCTATCGGAGGCACCGATAGCTGCGAGACGGAGGAAAGCATGAAACCCGAGCTGACCAATCAGGAGTTGTTGGACCGATACATTCACGCCGTCAAGTTGAGGCTGATGCTGCCGCCCGACAAGATGGAGGACATCGCGGCAGAAGTGCGGTCCAATCTGGAATCGCAGATGGAAGATCGCGCCACGGCTCTGGGTCGGGAGCTGCGCCCTGAAGAAGTGAGCGCGCTAATCAAACAGCACGGCCATCCGGCGACGGTGGCTCTCCAGTACGGCGAAGCGCCGGGACGTGCGTTGATCAGCCCGGCGTTGTTTCCGTTCTACTGGTTCACTCTTCGAGCCATCCTGACTCTGTGGCTGACAGTCCGATTGATCGTGGTTGTGTTTGCGTTTCAGGGCGCCTCGCCTGCCCGCACGCTCCTGTTGGCCCTGGGCCGCGATGTTTTGCTGGCGGCTCTCATCATTCCTGCCGGCGTCACCCTGCTGTTTGCCATCTGGGAATACCTGGAGTCCAAATACCGCTATTCGGAGAGATGGAAGCCGGAAGCTCTGAGTCCCGTGCCGCCGCCCGGACCGCAATCTCCGAAGCCTCGTCCCATGGTTCAGATCATCGGCGGGATCACATGGCTTATTTTTTTGGCGCTCGCGCTGTACTCGCCGTGGTTCTTCTGGGTTTGGGGCGGAAGAGGTGTTTTCAGCCCGTCTGAGGCTCTTTACGGCATGCGATTCGCGGTGTGGCTGCTGGCCTTCTTCGGGATTTCTCAGTCGTGGCTGGGGCACACGCGTTTCGCGGCGGGCAGGTGGCGGCGGATCCTGCGCTTCGCCGCGGTCATCGGAGGAGTCGCGCTGTCGATTTTCCTTCTGAGCGCGGGTGATTTATTGGTCGCGGGTCCGAAGTGGGATTCCTCGCAGGCGAAGTCGTTGATGACTCTGAATCAGATGATTGCAGGCGTATTGGTGTTGGGCTGCATCGTTGTGGGGCTGGCATTCCTGCGGAAGTTCATCCGTATCGTACGGCGCTGGAGCAGCGACACTCACACACCGGATTTGGCGTCCTAAGAAAATTCAGTCTCGGCTCGGTTCCGGGTATCGTGAGTCGGTCAACGCCAGGGAAACTCAATCCCCGTTTGAGATTTCGTGCGTGCCAGCGTAAAGTTAAAGACTCGCGAATGAGATTTGTTCCCTTCATATTGCGGAATGCCTTCCGTAACAAGCGACGGACGCTCCTCACGATCCTCAGCATCGGGATGTCCCTGTTTCTAATCTCGACGCTCAAGACGGTGCTCGACGAATTGGAGAGTCCGCCCTCGACTCCGGAATCCGCCAAAAGAGTCGTCACGCGGCACCTGACGGGGCTGGGAAGTACCATGCCCATCGCGCACCGCGACCGCATTCGGCAGGTACCCGGTGTTGAGGAAGTCATTGCGAGCCAGTGGTTCGGAGGAATCTACAAGGATCCGGCCAACTTCTTCCCCCAGTTTGCCGTGGATGCCGAGAAGTTCAAAGTAGTGTATCCGGAGATCCATCCTCAGACACCGGAGCAGATGGACGCCTTCGTCAAGCTAAGGACTGCAACGTTGGTGGGTGTCGATTTAGCGAAGAGGTTTAAATGGAACGTTGGTGACAAGATCACCCTGCAGGGCAACATCTTTCCCGCAGACCCGGAGCTCACCATCACCGGATTGGTCTCAGGCGGGGGAAGCGAGAACAACCTCTACTTTCATTGGGACTACCTCAACGAGCTCTTTCCCCAAAACATTTCAGGCACGTTCATCGTGAAAGCGAAAAATGCCGATGACATTTCCGCAATCAGCGAGAGCGTCGATGCGATGTTTTCCAACACGGCGGCTCCGACAAAAACGGAAACCGAATCCGCGTTCATTCTGGGCTTTGCGTCCATGTGGGGAAATGTACGGCTCTTGGTAGCAAGCATTGCCACCGTCGTCATCTTCACGGTAATTCTTGTAGCGGCGAATACTATGGCAATGTCGATAAGAGAAAGGACTGGCGAGATTGCCATTCTGAAAACGGTCGGCTTTAAGCCGGCCCAGATCTTCCGGATGCTTATCGCAGAGTCGGTGTTGATCGCGCTGGCGGGTGGTCTCTGGGGATCGCTAGGCGCTCGTTTTCTCTACGGCCTTATGAACCTGAACAGCGTTTCCCAGGGCTTCATTCAAACGATGACCGTGCGTTGGAGCACCGTCGCCATGTCCGCTGCAATTGCGATCGTCGTCGCGATTTTCAGCACGCTGGTTCCAGCCTATAGCGCGTCCCGCTTGCCAATCGCGGTTGCTGTGAGGCGCCGCGGGGAATAGCCATGATCCCGATTCGCTACAATCTGCGCAGCATCGTGGTGCGTCGTGTCGGGACATTGATGACCATCCTTGGTGTCGCACTCACGGTAACGGTATTCGTCTCGATCCTTGCCATGATTCAGGGCCTGCAAAATACTTTCGTTGACACCGGAGATCCATTGAACCTGATCCTGATGCGGAAGGGTTCCACATCCGAGGTCTACAGCTTTTTCAACCGCGATCTTAAGGGCATTGTTGAAACAATAGACGGCGTAGAGGCTGTCTCCGGCGAAATTCTCGTGCTCATCAACAGCCCTCGAATCTCTGGTGAGCCCACGAATATTATCGTCCGCGGCATTTCCGACAAATCGCTTGGGCTCAGGCCGCAGTTGAAGATTGCCCAGGGACGGATGTTGCGACCGGGATTTCGCGAAATCGTCGTCAGCCAATCCATCGCAAAGCGGTTCAAGAATGCGAATCTCGGTGACAGTATGAAAATCGGTCGCACGTCCTGGACTGTAGTCGGGTTGTTGGATGCGTCCCGAACGGCGTATGACTCAGAAGCGTGGGCGGACTACAACGAGATTGCCGATGAATTCGAACGGCCCGTGTATAGTTCTTTGATAGTTCGCGCACAGAGCCCGGCTGCGATCAAGACCATTCGGGAGCGCGTTGAAGACGATCGCCGCCTGAAACTTGGTGTATTCGGCGAGAAGGAGTATTTCGCCTCACAGACGAGCTCGGCATTGCCCATTCAAATTCTGGGCTACCTTGTGGGTGTCATCATGGCGATCGGATCTTGTTTTGCCGTGATGAACACGATGTATGCCGCCACGACTTATCGGACGCGAGAGATCGCGACGCTTCGCGTGTTGGGATTCAAGCGGCGGAACATTCTCTTGTCGTTCATGCTCGAATCGATCGTCTTGTCCCTGTGTGGCGGTATTGTGGGGTGCCTGCTCGCGCTGCCCGTTCATGGGATTTCGACGGGCACGGCAAACTTCAACAGTTTCGCCGAAGTCTCGTTTCAATTTCGAATCACGCCGGCGCTGATGGTAGAGGGCCTCGCGTTTGCCGTGATCATGGGCACCATTGGAGGTTTGCTGCCGGCACAGCTGGCCGCCCGTATTCCGATCGTGCGCGCGCTACGTACATAACAGCAAAGGTGTCATGGATCACATTTCGTCCGAACTGAACAAACTTCGAATCGATCGCAGCCAGAGAGGAGACACCCGCCGGTCAGGAGGCGGCAAGTGGATTGCCGTTGCTCTGATTCTCGCGCTGGTTGGAGCGGGCGCGGCTTATGCCTTCCTTGGACGCCCCAGGACAATCGTCGTGAACACGGTAAAACCACGACTTGAATCGTCTTCCGACGCCGCTGTCCTTGTCGCCACCGGCTACGTCATCGCTCATCACAAGATTCAGGTGGGTTCCAAAATCGCAGGCCGAGTGGCCTGGATTGGCGTGGATAAAGGAGATCGGGTCGCGAAGGACCAGATCGTTGTTCGGCTCGAGGATAGGGAGTTCAAGGCACAGTACGATCAGGCGATGGCCTCCATAGGATCTGCTCAGGCTCGCCTGATGGAGCTCGAGCGCGGCTCACGACCCGAAGAAGTGGATCGCGCGCGGGCTGATGTTGATCGAGCCGAGGCTCAATTGCGGACGGACGAAGCCAATTTCAAGCGGATCGAGAATCTTGTCCGGGAAGGCGTGATCGCCAACCAGAATCTGGACGAGGCGCGGGGCCGATTTGAGACTTCACGCGCTGCGCTGGATTCTGCACGCAAGACCTACGAGCTGACCCACAAAGGCCCAAGAGTCGAACAGATCGACAACGCCCGGTCGGAACTCGCGCGCGCTCGTGCTGCGGCCGACTACGCAAAGACCATTCTCGATGCAACGGAGATCCACGTTCCGACTTCCGGGACCATCCTCGAGCGCAACGTCGAACAGGGTGAAATGGTGACCACATCCTTCGTCGGAGATCGCGGAGCGAAGTCTTTCGTTGTCACGCTCGCGGACCTCAACGATATTCAGGTGGAGTTGGACATCAATCAGAACGACTTTAACCGCGTCTCACCGAACCAGCCCTGCATTGCGGTGACGGATGCGTATCCCGACAAGAAGTACGACTGTCGCGTCGATGAGATCGCTCCCGAAGCCAACCGCCAAAAGGCCACCGTGCAGGTAAAGGTGAAATTCCTGAAGCCTGACGAATTCGTCAAGCCCGAAATGAACGCGAGGGTTACGTTCCTCTCGAATGCTCCTCCCAAGAAAGAGGCTACCGAGGAGAAGTTCTACATGATTCCCAAGAACGCCATCCTCGAACGGGAAGGCGGGAAGGCCGTCCTTGTCGTGACCGAAGGTGTCGTACGGAGCAGGCCCATCACGATCGCCAGGGAGACGGGTAACGATGCGTTCGTGTCCGCAGGCTTGACAGGGAATGAGTCCATTATAATTGGCGATAATTTGCAGGAGCTGAAGGTGGGAGATCACGTCGAACTCAACCGGTAGCGAGGGTTAATGACCGCAGTAGTTATCAACAACGTCAACAAGACATTCAAAAAGGAAGCCTCGGAGATTGTTGCGCTCAACAACACATCGTTGAGCATCGAAGCCGGCTCTTTCGTTTGTCTGATGGGGCCTTCCGGCTCTGGGAAGTCCACGCTCCTCAACATGATCGCGGGGATCGATAGCCCTACATCAGGACAGATTCTCGTCGATGGGGAAGATATTACCCGCTTAAGCCAGGGCGATCTCGCAGTGTGGCGCAATCACACGATTGGATTCGTTTTTCAGACGTTCAATCTGATCCCCGTTCTGACGGCTTTTGAGAATGTCGAACTCCCACTGCTTCTGACAAGGCTCTCGAAAGCCGATCGTCGAGAGCACGTGACAACCGCTTTGTCGCTGGTTGGTTTGGGTGACCGCATGACACACTATCCCCGGCAGTTGTCTGGTGGACAGGAACAGCGCGTCGCCATCGCGCGGGCAATTGTGACGGATCCGGCGTTGATTCTGGCTGATGAACCGACGGGCGATCTCGATGCGCAGTCGGCGGAAGAAGTCCTGGCCATTCTTGAAAAGCTCAATAAGGAGTTCCAGAAGACGGTTGTCATGGTCACACACGATATCCGAGCGGCCCGTCATGCTACCGTTGTGCGCCATCTCGATAAGGGAGTCCTTCTTCCCGAGGGAGTGACAGTATGAAGGTCAAATTTCATCCATGGTGCCTTGCGGCAAGCGTTTTTCTCTTTGCCAGCGTTGCCTGCGCTCAAACCCCGTCCAAAGCGGTCGCGGTCGTCAATGGAGAATCCATAAGCGAAGCCGACGTTCAAAAGGCGGCTGCGCCCGAGCTGGAGAAGCTGGATCAGAAGCAGAAACAGTTCATGGCCACGCTGGAGCGGGACAAAAAGAGCGCAGTTGAAGATGCTCTGGAAGACATCGTCAACCAGAAGCTGCTCGAGGCCGAGGCGAAGAAACGGAGCATCTCTGTAGATGACCTCGTGCGACAGGAGGTGCAGGACAAAGTTATGCCTCCCTCCGAAGAGACGGTTCGCAAGTTCTACGATGACAACAAGGCGGTCATTAATGGATCGTTCATCGAGACAGCACTCGAGATTCGAAACTACCTCATGCAGCAGGACCGCCAGAGTGCTTTCTCTGCTTTGATGTTCAAGCTGAAGAAGGACTACGGCTACAAGTCCATGGTCGAGCCGGCTCGCGCGAAAGTTGAAGTTGCCGGACATCCTGCGAAGGGGCCGGCAACCGCACCCGTTACTATCGTGGAATTTTCGGACTTCGAATGCCCGTACTGCGGCGGCTTGTTTCCGACCCTCAAGAGGATCGAAGACACTTACAAGGACAAGATTCAAATCGTCTATCGACAGTTTCCATTGAACAACATTCATCCTCGCGCGCAGAAGGCGGCTGAGGCTTCGCTCTGCGCCAACGAGCAAAACAAGTTCTGGCAACTCCACGACGCCATGTTTATCGATCAGAAGAATCTGACGGTGGACGATCTGAAGGCAAAGGCCGCGACGATTTCCCTGAATGCAGCCACGTTCGCCACGTGCCTCGACTCCGGCAAGCATGCTGCCGAGATTCAAAGCAGCCTGGAGGAAGGAAGCCGGTTGGGTGTCGATGGAACGCCTGCTCTGTTCATCAATGGCCGCTATCTTGGCGGCAATCAGCCTTACGACGCGATCGCGAAGATCATCGAAGACGAACTATTGCGCTCCGGGAAGTAAGGCCTGGGAGCTTTTATGGCGGCAACGTTCGTTGCCTTTGTCATGCTTGTTCTCTCCACTCCGCTTCGCCAGCAGTCGGCGGCGGTTAAGACATATTCCGTGACTGGCCGCGTCATCGACGGCACCACGGGCGGTTCCATAAATGGGGCCGTGATTGTATTTTGGGATCGATCCGCAAGCCGGTTGTCCGGCCGCCGTACTCCCGTCTCCAATGGCACCTTTGTTATCACGAACGTCACACCCGGCCAATATACGATCGCTGCGGAGGTGCCGAACGCAGGGTACTCGTATCGCACCGAAACCGTGGACGTTGAAGTCCGGAACAGCGATCTGACCGGCCTTGGTTTAATCGTTACGCCGCTGGGCCCGCGCGCCAGTGCGATAACCGGCAAGCTGGTGATGGAAACTGGCGCACCACTTCCAGCGACGCTGACGCGAATCATGGCGGCGGGCGAGTCGAGTGCTATTCAGCGCGATGGCAGCTTTCAGTTGAGGTTGCGGTCAGAGGAGAAGTACCCGATCAAACTGGAGAGCCTTCCCGAAGGTATCTACGTCAAGGCTGTCTCTGCTGGATTCTGGAATGCCGAAACAGAAACGCTCCTGTTTTCATCCGCGCCGCCTGCAACGCTTCAGATCACTCTGGCTGTCGGCGACCGCACGATTCAAGGACGTGTGCTCGACAGCTCGGGGGCCGTTCCGCGTTCGGAGGTTGTTATAAGCGTGTCCAGGCCGCCGGCCACACATTCTATTCGAAGCGTCTCGGTTGGCGCTGATGGAGTGTTTGAGATTAATCAACTCCGAGCCGGCAACTATGAGTTGAGGGCAAAGATGGGATCGGGTCCCGCCACCCAGGTGGCCAGAATGCTACTCACTCTAGGCGCTCAGGGACTCACCGGAATTCAGGTGGTCCTCAAAGGTACAACCCTCCAGAAGGGGCGTATCGTGATTGAGGGCGCCGCCCGGCTGGAGGAACTTCTGCGATTCGAACCGACGATCGAAATATCCGATGTCCTCGGCGTGCATCGAGTGCCGATTCGCCTGGACGGCACTTTCGAGTTTCAAAGTTTTGAGGGCGACTATTCGGTGGCTATCAGGGACGTGCCCCTGGGTTACGAGAAATTCATCGCGGTGACAGGGTCCACGGTTGAGATAAAGCTGCGCGTCGTCCAGGGAGACGGGTTTTTCAGAGTCCTTCCACCAAAATGAAATTCGATTTGGCACAGGATTGACGGATCGCCTTCGCGCCAGTGTAATTCGAAGAGTTCCACCATTCTCTCGCCTTGTCGGCTGAGGGAAACTCGATCACGACAAAGCGTTTCGGAATCCATGCGCCTTCAAGGCCCTCGACTTTTCCGCCGCGCACGAGGTACTTCGCGCCGAACGGCGCCGCGCTGGGCGCCGAGAGTTTTTTGTACTCTTCAAATTTCACGGCGTCGTGAACGTCGATGTCAGCGATAACGTATGCGGGCATGATGTCTCCTTGCTTTTTGATTAGAGCGTCACTCCTGTCAGGGCCTCTGGATAAGTTCTATCCGGTTACCCGCGGGATCGACTGCGATGCCAATAACGATGCCCGTGTTGCCGTAAGGCCGTGGCTCACCATCCACAGAACCGCCGGCAGCCTTGATGGCTGCAACCGTGGTCTTCATGTCTTTCACGTTGAGAATCACGTGGGGAATCGGGTCTTTCAAATCGTCGGAGTCGCGATGCATGATTACGATCGCCTCGCTTTTGTTGGCCTTTGCGGCATCAACTGTCGCGCCGAAGTTGACGAAGATTTCAGGACCTCCCGCGGCGTTAATTCGGTTTGTTTCCTGCATCCCGAACGCGGACTGATAGAACTTCGCGAGCGCGACAGTGTCTTTGGCGCCCACGCGTACGGAGTTCAGTGTCACCTGAGCATAGGCAGCGCCGACGAATAGAGTGACGACGGCCACAGTAATTAAGGTGTTACGGAATTTCTTCATGGAGATCTCCAATCGAGTTGTCGGGTTCACCACGGGGACTATAAACGCTAGTACGAATTCCGGGCAAGGCCTTCGGCCGGGGAAGGCTATTGCGGGTCCTCGCGCGTTCGTTTCCAGGCATCGCACGGAGGTCGCTACCATAGCCATGCCGCGCCACGGACTCCACTGGAGTCTCCGTGTGCGGCACGCAGCAGACGTGTGTCCACACGGTCTGAGAAAACGAAACGACTCCATCGCGCCGGAACAGCGGAGTAGAGCATTTCCACGTTGGACACACCGCCACCCAGAACGATGGCGTCGGGATCGAGCACATTGACGACAGAGGCCAATGCGCGAGCCAGACGATCTGCGTATCGATTTAGAGCTGCTTGTGCCGTTGGATCGCCCCGCTCGGCGCGGCTGGCAATTTCAACGGCCGTGATCTCTTCGCCCCCTGCGGTTCTGTAATCTCGCGTGACGCCGGGTCCGGAAAGGAACGTTTCAATGCAACCCGAACGGCCACAGTAACAGGGAATGCCCGGCCATTCGTTGGCTTCCGGCCACGGTAGCGGATTGTGCCCCCATTCTCCTGCAATGCCGTTGCAGCCATTGATCACCTTGCCATGTACGGCGATGCCGCCACCGACGCCGGTTCCGAGAATCACACCGAAAACAACATTCAGTCCTTCGGCAGCGCCATCCACCGCCTCGGACAACGTGAAGCAATTAGCATCGTTCGCGAAGCGCACAGCCCGGCCCAGGCGCCGCGGCAGGTCCTCGCCGAAAGCGCGTCCATTGAGCCATGTCGAATTGGCATTCTTCACGCGTCCTGTCGCTGGAGAAATTGTGCCGGGCATACCCACGCCGACGGTACCCGTTCGGCCGAGACGGGTCTCAATGCTTTCCACCAACCCGTCGATCGCGCTGAGCGTAGCGCCGTAGTCACCACGTGGAGTGGCGATGCGTTCACGCAGGATGACATTTCCGTCTCCGTCGAGCGCAATGGCTTCGATCTTCGTGCCCCCCAAATCAATCCCGATCCGCATGGTTTGCCTGCCCCTTTTGCGCTCGCGGTGAATTCCGTAGCGCCCCCCGTTAGCCGGACTGCGCATGACCTTAATCGACGAACTGATTCCGCTAAATTAGGGAACAATCCTAAAGTTTTTCCGGCCCCGGATTCGGTACACACTGAAATCCTTATCAACGGTAAAAACCAGATCCGTGTTCAATTCCTCGGCCAGCGAAACGAGTGTCGCGTCTGCGAAATCCATCGGAAGATCAGCGTACTTTTCCATGAGATCACGGCATCGGCGGAGTGACAGATCGCTTGGGGGCACGACGATGATTCCACCGCGAAGAACAAAATCGATACAGGAAACACTCCCGCGCCGCACACTTGAAAGCAAATGGGTTGATTCCGTGAGAACAGCTTCGCTCGTAACGACTGGCCCATCCCACGATTTGAAGAATTCCGCGCAGGACTCATGGATCCGCTGACTGCGATCCAGTAGTCCAACAAGCGCTCCCGTGTCCAACAGCAATTCACCGGCCACGGCGCAGCTTCTTCAGAATATGCTCGCGATGACGTACCGCCAGATCCGGGATGCCGCTCTTCAATGATCCGATCAAGTCCTGAACTCGTTCTGCGGGCCGTTCGTTCGATGGGATGGATACCTGCAGAAATTCCAACAGGGCGATCCTTACCACGTCCGATGGTTTTCTTCGCATGTGTTCTGCTTTTTCCTTGAGCGCTTTCGACATCTCACGCGGCAGGCGAACTGTTATTTGGTCTTCCATTCGACAGTCTCCAGGTGCGATTCATTGTACTGCATTGCAATGCGAGGCGGGCATTATTATCTACTGCAATTAGCTCTTTGCCCCTGCCGCCCGCAATATTTCGGCAACCTGCCGATGTCCGCGTCTTGTCGCCCATGCCAGCGGCGTAGCCCAGGTCTTGTCGTCCGGCAAGGTCGTCTCGGCGCCGCGGGCCAACAGAAACTCGATCATATCCGGACGATTGTTCCGAGCAGCCCACGCCAGCGGTGTCGATCTGAGATCGTCATCCTTCGCCGAGATCCTGGCGCCGGCGTCAAGCAGCATTGTCGCGCATTGAATGCTCTGTGGATCAGGCCTACCGCTTCCGTCGCCGCGGCAAAGCATATGGAGCATTGTCTGTCTCTGCCAGTTGCATGTATCCGGATTCATGCCGGAATCGAGAAGAGTTCGCAGCATATCGACGTGTTCGAGGAGATAGGACTGGCAACCGGTAACGACGGGCGGCACTCGAATGCCGGCATCAAGAAGTCGTTTTAACAAGTCTCGCTTCTGACGCGTCACGACCGCGGTGAACACTCCGCCACAGCCGAGTTCCGCAGATTTGGGATCTTCAGTAACACGGCGAATCACCTCGTCGTCTTCATCCTTCCACACGAGGTCGTAGGGATCGAGCGTGCCACCGCGAGCCTCGAGGAGCGCGCGGATCTCCGGGGTTTTGGCGACGTAAACCGCATTGCCAGCCGAATCGCTGTGGCCATTCGGGTCTGCGCCATGAGCGAGCAGTAGTTCGACGAGCTCGCGATTGCCTGCCCAGGATGCGGCATGAAGCGCGCCGCCTCTATTTGCATTATGTTCCGCCCAGGTGGGATTCGCTCCCTGTTGGAGCAGATATCTAGCGATGTTGTCGTACCCGAATTCGACGGCAGTCGTTAACGGGCGGCGTCCATTGGGTCGTGCCTCCTGAATTCGGGAAGGATCTTCACGCAAGATCGTCCTCACACGATCGAAGTCGTTCAGCGCTGCTGCAATCGTCAAGTCGTATGTCGCGCCTCGCGACAAAAGCAATCGTGCGGTTCGGACATCGCACGGCGCCGGCCGATATCTTTTTCCGCGCGACCAGATCCAGAACCGAAGACATGCCAAAAGCATACGCCACCGTGCAGGCCGCAAGCGTCTGGGGCCGCCCCAAATCGCAAAGTCGATAGCCTGAACGTCGTGCGCACCATAGCCGCCACTCGATCCCAAACCGGTACCATGGATCGCGTGAAGGTTGGCGCCTCGATCCAATAGAAGCTTAATGACGGGGACCGCGCGCCCCAGGACGGCGCGATGCAGCGGCGTGCCTCCAGCGCTGTCGCCTCGATTGAGCAGGGTCGGATCCGAGTCAAGCAGTTCGCGTACCCGACGGACATCGCCTTTTTCGGCCGCAAGGTGAATCTCATGATCCTCATGCGTTTCCGCGGCAGGCGTTCGGCCGCGACGATCGCGAATCTGTTCGAGAATGGTGGCGATGTGGTCGTGACCGCGCTCCCTCGCCATGTCGATCAAGCTGTCGCCGTAGTGTCCATTCCATTCCGAGTCCGCGCCGGCGTCGAGGAGCATTTGCACGATTTCCGGATGGCCTTCACGAACTGCAAAGTGGATTGGTGGAGTGTAGAAGTATCCTTTGCGGCTTAACGTCGGATCGTGATCGAGAAGGCGACGCATTGCCGCTACATCGCCGTCGGCCGCAGCGTTAATAACAGCCCACGCGTCATCCTCAATATCGGTTGGCTTGATCATGGGGCTCTCGTGCGAACTCGTCGGAGAGGGCACGCCAGGTAAATCGATAAGGCTCTAATCTACCCTAAATTCAAGTGACCGTGTGCTGCGGTTGAGGTTTTGATCGACACGCTCGAACACATCGATCTCGAACGGGCGGTCAATCATGTTTCCGGCGAGGTCAGCAGTGGCAGTACCAACGCGTATTCTGTAGCTCCCCTTCTTCCACGCGGCGTCTGGCGTGAAAATCCAGGTCTTCTCCTCCGGTCCTACCGAAATTCCGCCTTCAACAACAGCCCCAGCAGAATTCACGACATCGAGTTCCCGCTGAAGGATCGCGTGGTCCATGGGCTTCGGAAAGGTGATGGTCAGAACGCTGCGGGTTCCGGACTGCGGAGTTCGCACGGTCCATGATTTGAGGTCGACTGCCGTGCGGTCGGCGGGGCCCACGCGGAAGGTTTTCCTGAATTCCGCGGCCAGCGGCTGGCCTTCGGCATCCTTCCAGCCCTTGTCGATGACCAGCGAGTAGCGCTTTCCTTCCTGCAGTGCGATGCCGAGTTCCTGCTGCGAGAGGAGACCGCGCTTGATCCTTCCGGGATCGAAAAACAAAGTAAAACGCTTGCCATCGCGGTCCCAGAGTTCTTCTCCGAGTTCGAGGAAGGGAACGTCTACTCGAGCGCCTTTCTCGTCAACAAGTGAAATGTGCTGGTAGGCAAAGCCTCGCGCCATTGGGGAAGAAAAATGGATATAGAACTTGAGCTGGTTCTCGGGAAGCACATTTGTGGAGGGATAGACACGTTCGACGACAGTCGTCGGTTTCACATCCGGCTTCGGGATGCGAACTACAGTAGTGATCGGCGGGGCGCCTGGAATCTTCGCCGTGGCGCGATAACTCAGGCCGGGCTGAAGAGGGTATTGAGGGGCGAAGACCAGCGACTTATTTTCGACCCGATACTGTCCGAGCAGTGCGGGCACGTTGGGAGAATCGACGGACACGGTGAGCACATCGCCGCCGCGCTCGGGTCGAACCTGCGCCGCCCCCGGCCAGTTTTCGAGGACGAACAGATTTCTTCCGCTGTCGAAACGGATCGCAGGGGATTGGACAACGAGAAGGAGGCACGCGGCGAGAACGCCGCGTGCCACGAGTCCTGTCATGAATCGTTGCTCTTACGGAAGGGCGACGGTCTTGAGGTCGAGGCTGCTGCCGCTTCGCGTGACCACAACGGCTCTCTGTGCATCGAACTTGTCCAGCTGAACAACGTTTGTCAGCGACGCGATGGTTTCATAGGGAACACCAGCCTTGTCCGCAACCTGGCTCGTAATCGGGCTGAACTTTTCCAGGCCTTCTGCCGAGAACTTCATCACGCCGCGGTTTGTGTTGCTCATCAGGATGAAATTCTGCCCCGCCTTTGAATACGAGATCATGTCCAGCGGAGTGTTGCCTGCGCCGAACTCTGCGATGGTCGTGCCCATCACCTTGGCCCCTGCCGTCAGGGAAGCAACCGGGATCTTAACTAATGGCGTGCAGGTGTAAGACGCCAGAATAGTTTGTTCGTTGTTCACCTTGTAGGGGAGGAATGTCCGGATCGGTGAATTCGTTTCAAACCGATTGTGAGAGCCATGCCAGATCTCCACGCTTGTGCCTTTGTCCGTCTGGTTGAACGGGAAGGGAATCGCACGAAGAGTCGAAGAGAACTCTTCATTGGACAGACCGGCAACGAAGACACGATTGTCGACGAAAGCCAGATCCGTAATGGCCTGCAGTCGCGCGTTGCCGCCGCGACCGCCGGTGCCGGCATTGACGGGATTCGGCAGATTGACGCTCGCATGCTTGATGTTGTCGAGCGGAAGGGCTTCGATCTTGCCTGTGCTATCGATACGGGCGATCACGGCCGACGCCGTAGGCCCAAGGCCACGCGACACGGAGACATAAGCCTTCTTGGACACGGGATTGACCGCAACGTCGTTAACCTGAATCTGGTCTGCCGTGGTTCCTAACATTGCCGCGATCTTCTCGGACATGCCTGGTACGTCTACGGCCGTTGCCTGCGATGGGGTACGGTCCTCGGTGTCGAGGGCATAAATCTTTCCACCCATCGAGTCGCCGACAAACAATACGCCATCGGGACCGAAGGCCAGAGCGCCGGCGGACTGCAGTTCGGCTTTTCCTGCCTTCAGGCTATCCGTTCGCTGGACGGCAACTCCTGCCGAGGTCAGAAGAAGAAGCGAGAGAGCTACGCAAATCGTGATGCGAAACGCTGCCATGTGATCTCCTTGTTGTGGAATCAAAGACTGCACGCAACTTTGCCTCTGTCCTCGTGGAACGGTCAAGGAAAAATGGGTATGTAAACATACCCCAAGTGAGATCTGGGGACAGCCTCCGAATTCGAACTGAGAAATCTGCGCAGACTGAAGATTCTGTCGTTCGAATTCGGAGGCTGTCCCCAGATCTCGGCCGGATCTACTACGTTTGGTTTGAGTTCACAATCTGGGTTGGTCCTTGAACCCGATGACTTCCTCGACAGCTCTAGCCGTCTCCAACAGTAACCCCTCGTGAAGCGGTGCAGCACTCAGCTGGATACCCAGCGGCAATCCATTGGAGGCCAGCCCCACCGGCAGCGTCATTGTCGGAAAGTCTGCGAGGGTCCAGGGTGCCTGCATCACCGGATCTCCAGTTGCCATCCCTGCCGGCGCGGGCCCCGGCGCTCCTGGCGTCAACAGCACATCGAAGTGATCAAACAGTCGAACCATGTCGCGCTGATAGTGTTTACGTATGCGCCGCGCTCTGAGATAGGTGCTTGCATCAATCAGTTCGCCCATCTGAACGAGATCTCGAAGTTTTGGGCCGTAAGCATTTGGTTTAGCTAGAATTAACTGCTCATGTGTCGAGGCGGCTTCGGATCGGACTAGTGTTCGCAGAATGGCCGGATGCAGGTCGAAAATCGCCGGCAGGGAGACCGGCGCCACTTGAAAGCCGGCGTTCATTAGCGCGCCCGCAAGTTCGTCGATCTTCCCTCGTGTTTCCGCATCGGCCTTATCCAAAAAAAACTCCTTAACGATTCCGATGCGGAGTTTATGGTTATCCACCCGGCGCGGATGACTCGGCATGGGAGTTTCGCTGAGACATTCGAGCGTGACCTCGATATCCCCAACCGAACGTGAAAAGATCCCGACATGATCCAGCGACCACGCCAGCGGAAAGGCGCCCGCCATATTGACTCGTGACTGCGTCGGCATGATGGACACCACCCCGTTGTACGCGCCTGGCCGCCCAACCGAGCCCACCGTCTGACTTCCAATACTGACTGGGCACGTTCGGGCTGCGACGGCGGCTGCAGATCCACTGCTCGATCCACCGGGCGTGTGTTCCGTATTCCAGGGATTGCGCGTAGGGCCTGGATCAAGGAACACGAGAATTGTCGTGACACACTTCCCCATGATGATCGCGCCTGCATTCTTCAGTCTTTTCACGACGCTGGCATCGTAGGTCGGGACGAAATCCGCAAAAGCTGTGGATCCCATCGTGGTCTTCAGGTCCTTCGTGTAGAAGATGTCCTTCACACCGACCGGAATGCCATGAAGCGCACCCCGGAACTGCTTCTTGCGCGCCTCGGTCTCCATCTGTCGCGCTTCAGCGAGCACGCCTGCGCGATCGATCGTAGTCCATGCCTGAACGCGAGGGTCCACCGCATCGACTCGAGCGAAAAGCGACTGCACGTAGTCCAGGGGAGAAAGAACGCCGTCACGGATTTTTCCGGCAGCTTCAACCAGAGTGAGAGCCTCAGGGTTCATCTTCAAATCCGATGTCGTAGGAATTGATGGCTTCGAGCTCGCGCGCGAGTTGCAGCAGGTCCGGGCGCAGCGCATCCGCGCGCTCTGAACCGAATTTCTCCACCGCTCGGCGGTGCAATTCGTCCGCAAGGATGGGAACAGTGGGCGAATTCATAGGAGGGGTAATCATACGTGTTTGGGGGCGGGTAGCGGTTGAACTTTGTGGGGGATAGGGAATTGAAATCGGACGAAACCGGGGATCTCAAAACCGAAATTACAAGATCCCAGGATTGGACTCGCTGATTCGCCAACCCCACTTCCCCGCGATCAATCGTCCTCGCTCTCGGGTTATTCTGCTCCAATGCGACTGACCTTCCTTGGAGCGACTGAAACTGTAACAGGCTCGAAATTCTTACTCGAAGCGGCGGGGAAGCGGGTTCTCATCGATTGTGGGCTCTTCCAGGGACTGAAAGAACTACGTCTGAGGAACTGGCAGGAGCCTCCTGTTGACCCGAAATCGCTTGACGCGATCATTTTGACGCACGCGCACATCGATCACACCGGTTATTTGCCGCGGATGGTGAATCAGGGTTTCCGTGGGCCGGTTTATGGAACGCCCGCAACTATCGATCTACTGAGGATTCTTCTTCCGGATTCGGCGCATCTTCAGGAAGAGGAGGCGAACTTTCGCAACAAACATCATCGCACCAAACATGAGGTGGCTCTGCCGCTGTACACAACTGAAGATGCGGATGCGGCGTTGCGTCTCACGAAATCGGTTCCTTACCATCAGTGGACGCCGCTCGGTTCGGGGTTCCAATTCGATCTGATGCCGGCCGGCCACATTCTCGGTTCGGCTTTCGTCCGTTTTCAGGGGGAATCCAAAACAGTCCTGTTTACGGGAGACATCGGCCGATTCGACACGCCAATCATCAAGGATCCTTCACCGGTGGAGTCGGCGGACTACCTGATCATGGAGTCGACCTATGGGAACCGTCTTCACAAGGAACAGGAAGGGCACCATGGCAAGCTTGCACTGCGCGACGTTATTGTGGCCACGGCGCGCCGTGGCGGTACAGTATTGATTCCGTCGTTCGCCGTCGGCCGGGCGCAGGAAATTCTCTATCACATGCGGGAACTCGAGGAGGAAGGTGAGATTCCCATCCTTCCCGTTTATGTCGATAGCCCGATGGCGGTTGATGCCTTCGAGATCTATCACGATCACGTTGAGGAACATGACGTCGAGATGAATCGACTGAAGGCTGATGGGACGAACCCTCTGCGAACCAGGAACGTGGCGTTTACAAGAACCGTGCAAGAATCCAAAGCCATCAACGAGCATCACTTTCCCTCTGTTGTCGTCTCAGCCAATGGGATGGCGACCGGCGGACGTATCGTGCACCATCTAATGCATCGATTGCCCGACGAGCGAAACTCCGTGGTCTTTGTCGGCTTCCAGGCCGCAGGCACGCGCGGACGTTATCTGGTGGAGGGGGCGAGAACGATTCGAATCTACGGCATCGACTATCCGGTTCGCGCCGAGATTAAATCGATTCAGGGATTTTCTGCGCATGGAGATGCCAACGAGCTTCTGCGCTGGCTGCAGTCCTTCAAAACAGCGCCGCTTAAGACTTTTCTCGTGCACGGCGAGCCTCGTGCGATTGTTGCCATGAAGGAGCGTATTCTGGAAAAGCATCCGGATTGGCCGGTTGCCATTCCGCATTACAGGGAGACTTTCGAATTGTGAAACAACTCGCACAGCACGCAATGGCGACTGCTGAATCCAGAGGCGCACGTTATGCGGATATCCGCATCATAGAGAGTCGAAACCAGACAGCCGGCGTTAAGGATGGCAATGTCGATTCTTTGGGCGACTTCGAGTCCGCAGGATTTGGTGTGCGCGTGCTCGTGGGTAACGCCTGGGGTTTTGCTTCCAGCGCCGATGTCACTCGGGAAGAAATTGACCGCGTTACCGCGCTTGCCGTGGAGGTTGCGCAGGCCAGCGCTCTGGTTCCCGGCCAGCCCGTCGAGTTGGGGCCACCGGTCCGAAGCACAGGCACTTACGTCACGCCGATTCTTATCGATCCCTTTACTGTTTCCATCGAGGAAAAGCTGAGTTTGCTTCTTCAAGCGGATGCCACAATTCGCCGTAACCCTGGGGTGAAGGTATCCGAGGGAAGGGTGACGTGCCTGCGTCATCATAAGACGTTCGCCAACATGGAAGGGGCTCTTCTCGAACAGACGATCTATGAGTGCGGCGGTGCGATCAGTGCAACAGCCGTCAGCGGCACCGACATTCAGGTTCGTGCGTACCCGGATGCGTTTCGATGTCAGGGAACTGCCGGTTGGGAGTACATCCTCGGCGCTCGCTTTAACGATCATGCAGAGCGCGTCGCCTCGGAATCAGTGGCGTTGTTGAGTGCAGACGTCTGTCCCAGCAAAGTCACGACGCTCATTCTCGATAGTTCTCAGCTGGCCCTTCAAATCCACGAGTCCTGCGGTCACCCGACGGAACTCGATCGCGTCTTTGGAACCGAGGCCGCGTTCGCGGGGCGCAGTTTTTTGACAACGGACAAGCTCGGGGCGCTTCGCTATGGTTCGTCCATCGTCAACCTGACTGCAGACAGCATCCGCCCGACCGGCCTCGGATCATTCGGATGGGATGACGAAGGTGTGCCGGCCTCGAGTACGCCGTTGGTCAAGAATGGAGATTTCGTCGGATACCTGATGAGCCGTGAAACGGCGTCGCAGCTGGGTCTTCAGAGCAACGGATGCATGCGCGCAGATGGATGGAATCGCATTCCTTTGATCCGGATGACAAACGTTTCACTTGAGCCGGGCACGTGGAACGCGGAAGACATCATCGCGGACACCGATGACGGCATTTACATGGAAACAAATCGGTCGTGGAGCATCGACGACATGCGCCTCAACTTCCAGTTCGGAACTCAGCTCGGATACGAGATCAGGAACGGGAAGAGAGCACGGCTTCTTCGGAATTGCACCTATGCAGGGATCACTCCGGAGTTCTGGAACTCCTGTGACGCAATCGGAAACGAGAAAAGCTGGAAGGTGTGGGGGACTCCAAACTGCGGGAAGGGGGAACCCATGCAGGTGATGGGAACGGGCCATGGCGCTGCGCCGGCGCGTTTTCGTAACGTGCGTGTCGGAGTCTACCGATGAATTTCAAGGAAGTGGCCGACATCGTCCTGGGGGCATCCCAGGCCGACGAGACAGAGATCGTGTACAGGCGCCTTGACGGAAGCCTCACGCGGTTTGCGAACAATCATATTCATCAGAACGTCACCGAGACCAATCATGAAATCCTCGTGCGTTGCGTTTCCGGATCTCGTTGTGGAACCGCTATCTCAAACGCCACGCACCCCGACAGTCTGCGAAATCTCGTTCGTGTGGCACTGGATCTTGCGAGGCAGCAACCCGAAAATCCCGATTTCAAAGGGTTGCCCGGCCCGGCGCCGCTTTCCATTGTTACCAGCTTTGACTCTGCTGTTGCCGGTTGCTCTCCCGCCGCACGCGCCAGCGGCGTCGGTGTCATGTGCCGCAAAGCAGCCGAAGCGGGGTATACCGCTGCGGGCTCGATGACGACGGCAGCAATGCGATTGGGTGTGGCGAATTCGAAGGGCGTTTTCGCCGAGTGCGAAACGACTCTTGTTGATGCTTCAACAGTCGTCATGAGCGCGACGTCTTCCGGATGGGCGCAGTCATCGGGCTGGACACTCGATTCTGTCGCATGGGACCAACTGGCGGAAGAAGCCGTCGGCAAGACACGCATGGGAGAAAATCCGATCGATGGCCAACCCGGCGAATACACGGTCATACTCGACCCGTATGCGACGTCGGACCTTATGGGCATGATGGCGGGAGATGGTATGAGCGCGCAGGCCTATCAGGAAGAGCGTTCCTGGTTGAACGGCCGTCTCGGAAAACAAGTCCTTTCTCCCATGATCACGATCGTGGACGATGGCCTGGATCCTGCCGGAATTCCGTTGCCATTCGACTTTGAAGGACAACCGAAACAACGCGTCACGGTCGTCGAAGCCGGCGTTTGCCGAGGCCCCGTCTACGACACCTACACAGCTGGACGACAGCCGGGCGCCCTTTCCACGGGACATGCGATGGAACAGGCCGCCTCGGAGAGAATCGGCCCCTTGCCGATGAATCTCTTTCTAAAGCCGGGAACGTCTAACGTCAATGAGATGATTGCATCGACGAAAGACGGTCTTTACATCACGCGGTTCTGGTACACACGGCCTGTACATCCACGGGATGTCGTTGTTACAGGAATGACTCGTGATGGAACGTACATCGTCCGCAATGGGGAGATAGCAGGGGCCGTCAAATCCTTGCGGTTCACTCAATCGTACATGGACGCGCTGGCAGGGACCATGGCCCTGGGAGAAACTTGCAAGACGCTTTGGGCTGGTGGGACCTGCAACGTTCCAGCAATAAAGCTCGAGCGGTTTAACTTCACGAGTTCCACGAGGTGAGAGTGCAATGAGCGTTCTTAAGGTGATCGCGCTTTTGGCCACGCTGATAGCAGGACAGCAGGGCCAGGCGGTTCGGTTATCCCTTCCCGATGAACCCGGAATCGAGAAGGTGGAGATCCGGTTTCAGGGCAAGGTCATCCCCTACACACACGCGGGCCCGGAGTGGTTTACTGTTGTGGGGCTGGACCTGGATATAAAACCGGGCACCTACAACGGCGATGTTCGCGTGACAAAGAACAGCAAGGTGGAGCTTCGTTCCCTGAAGATCGACGTGAAGGCGGTCAAGTTTCCAGTGGAGCGTCTGCAGGTCGCGGAAAAGTACGTCGAGTTGAGTCCCGAAGACGCCGAGCGCGCTCTGCGTGAAGCGAAGGAACTTGACGAGATCCACAATACGATTACAGGGGACGCCTTGTGGAAGCAGCCCTTTGTAGTGCCAATACCCGGGGGCACCGGTGTTAGCTTCGGAAAGCGCAGGGTGTTCAATGGGGAATCAAGGAATCCTCACGCCGGCGCCGATCTGAAGGCGGCGACGGGGACTCCCATTCGATCGACAAATCGCGGGCGCGTGGTGCTTGCCAGGGATTTGTTCTTTACCGGCAATACGGTGATTGTCGATCACGGGCTGGGCATCTACACTCTTTATGCGCACCTTTCACGGATCGATGTTGCAAAGGATGACGTCGTGGAACGCGCGCAGGTCATCGGACTGGCTGGAGCTACAGGGCGTGTAACCGGTCCGCACCTTCACTGGGGCGCAAGGGTCCAGAACACTCGCGTCGATCCGTTTTCTCTGATCAATCTTGGTAAATGAATGAATGTTTGATTTTCTAAAAACGAAGTCACCGATTGAAAGACTCACGAAGAAGGTTACGGAGACCGCCGGTGAGGATGGGCCGCGCATCGAAGCGGCACAGAAACTCGCGGATATGGAAAGCCCGGAAGCGACCTTCGCGCTCGCGAAACGATTTACGATCTCCAGCAAGGTCATTACACAGGACATCGAGGAAAAGCGCATGGTCGTAAGTATGCTGGCGGCCAAGGGCGAGAAGGCAGTCGAGCCGTTGCTGCGCTTTCTCAAGTCCTATCATCAGGTCGAGTGGCCGGTGCAGGCGCTCGCACAAATCCTTCCGAGGGAACAACTTATTCCGCGGCTGGTGGGCGTGCTCGAAGACGTGGCTCAGAATCCGTTCACATCTCCGGAACACCGCTCGAGCCTGATCAAGGCCATGCACGGACATGTCACTCCGGAAATTGCGGCTGCTTTGAAGAAATCGCTGGAAGACGATGACGATGACGTTCGCATCGCCGCTGTCCACGCAGTCTCCGAGATGGGAGAGGATGCCCGCGAGATTCTTCTTCAGGCTTTTGCATCTTCCGAAGATCGTCCCAGAATTCGCATTGCGATTGCAGAAGTTTTTGCGGATCGCGACTGGCCGGTGAAGGGTTATCGTCCAACAGTCGAAGCCAACTTGCCCGACGGGTTTCATATCACCGCGAAGGGGCACATCCGTCGAAAGGGTTCGTCCGCGTGAGCCGCCGGGAGAAGTGGGCCATGTTCTGTATGGCCATCTGGCTCTCTGGGTCCGTCTTTACAGCAGTGGTCGCGACGGAAAACTTCTATACGATCGATCGCCTGATCGCCAAGTCTCCTAACGACGTCTTCCGGGTAGTCGTGGAGACTATGGAAAATCCACCCGCCAGGGATCTCTTGCGATACCTTTCATCCGAACTCAATCGGCTCTATTTCCAGTATTGGAATATTGCGCAGCTGCCCGTGGGGCTGGTGGCTCTGAGCCTTGTGAGTACAATCCCCAGATCCAGGCTCGCGACGTGGGGCATTGTTGCCATGCTTTGCGTCGTCCTGTTCCTGATGGTGTTCATTACGCCACCGATTCTGAGCATTGGCCGGACACTGGACTTTGTCCCTCGAAACCCGCCGCCTCCTGAACTGCGGACGTTTGGATTGCTTCATGCAACGTATTCGGCGTTCACCCTCGTCAACGTTGTGGTGGGAATTCTTGTTACGTTATGGATTCAGAAGGAGCATCCCAGCCAGCTTGTGTAGGCAGCTTGCTGTTCTTCTGTCGGTGAAGCGATCTTGCGGAGTTCCCACCGCGGATTGGGCTTCTTGCCGAGTTTAAAGTCGATTCGACGCAGGCGGTTTCTTCGCATGACCTGCAGCCAGACCGTATCTTCAGGCGCCATTGTGTGTTCGAGGTGAGGGTTCACCTCGGTTGCCTTGAACTTGCGTCCATTGAGCGTGACGATCTCATCGCCGCAGTTCACACCGGCGGCATAGGCCGGACCATCGGACAGGACAGACTTGACGACGCATGCTCCGTTGCTTTCGTGCATCACCAGTCCCGCGTACGCTCGGGCACCCGTGTAGGTTGGGACCATCTCCAACCCAACGACAGGGAAGAGATCCTCAAACGGATAGTCTTTCGTTCCCGAGATGTACTGTTGAAAAAAATCGTCGAAACTGGAATCTGCAATTCGATGGAGTGTTTGAAGCAGGTCGTCGGTTGTGAAGCCCGGACCCGATGCGGGAAAGGCTTCGTACAATGCCCGCAACAGCGTGTCGAGCGAACTGCGGTTGCGCGTCCGGCGTCTGACTTCAAAATCCAGGAGGAGGCTCGCCAGTGCGCCACCGTCGTAGTAGGAAACCGTGGCATTGGCGTCATCGGGATTCGGATTGTTGAACTTGATCCACGCATCGAACGACGATTCAGCGAGGCTTTGTACCAGCGCGCCAGGCCGCGCGCGTCGCTGATAGATCGTTTCAGCGATCGTTTTCAGGTACGCCTCGGGTGTTTCGAGCCCCGCACGAACGAGAATCAGCTCGTCATAGTAGGAAGTCGTTCCTTCGCATAGCCACAGGAGATCGGTGTAGTTTTCTCGGGCCAGGTCAACATTTCGCAATGCCGCAGGTCTCAGCCGCTTGACATTCCATGTGTGGAACATCTCGTGGGCCGCCAACGAAAGAACGACCTTGTATTGCATCTCCATGGCCTGCGGCGGCATCTGGATGATGGTGGAGTTGAGATGTTCAGTGCCCCCGCTCAGTCCCGGCGCGAGATGAACGAGAAAAACGTAACGGTCGTACGGAAGCCCTCCAAAGATCGCTGCCTCGGCACGAATGATTTTCGAAAAATCACGTTCAAGGCGATCGGAGTCAAAGGGAACGTCGCCCCACACGACAATATCGTGAGGCTTTCCATCGACGTTGAAAGTGACGCGCTCATGAATTCCGATTTCGATGGGCGAGTCGATGAGGACGTCATAGTCCTGGGCGAGCAGCGTACGAGCATCGTCAGGCGCCGCGTCGAGGCCACAGGCAATTTCCCAGTTTGGAGGTGCGTCCAGACGAACCAGGACGGCGTCGCTGCGGCGATCCGGGACATACATGAAGACGGTCGCGCCCGAGAGAAATGCGTGAGTATCGTCAACATGACGCGTGCGATCGTTCAGGGAGTTTGCATAGACGGTGTAACGGATGACGATTTCAGGGGCGCCTTCGGTCGCAATCTTCCAGGTCGTCTTGTCCGTCTTGTGAATCGTCAATTTGCGACCAGAGGTTGTGGTTGCACTTACGCTGCGCACCGTGCCCGCGGGGTTTAGCACCGCGTATCTCCCCTGGCGCCAAACAGGCAGGGCCACCTGCAACGCCGGCGTAGACACATTCCGCACGAGCATGGCGACCTGAAACGTTTGAGTCTGCGGAGCGTTGAGGGAAACGACGTATTCAATCGGACGAATCAATCAGCTCTCGACCTCAGTTAACCCAGCTTCCGCAGGTTTGCATCTGTTTTCCATAGTAAGGATTGGCCAGCTTGTCTTTCTTTTGGACCCACGTGGATCCGCCTTTGTACATCGGACAAAACGCGACAGCGTAGCCCGGAGGAAGTTCCATTGTCGTCGCGACCTTGGAAAGCGCCTTGAACGCCTCACGCGTTGCAGCGATATCGCCGGTGGCGGCAGCGGCCTGAGCGAGCGTCTTCAGTTCGCCGGTGTTCTCATTAGCAAACGCAGTAAGCGCGGCCTTCGCCTTCTCCAGATCGTCGGCTGCCAGCGCTGCCGCCGCGTCCATGTAATGCATCGAGAGAACAGTGGAAGGCGGCTCGGCTGCCGGTTCTGGAGTCTGCGGAACCTCCGAAGTTGCTGCGGGTACGGCTTTCAACGGGCTCTCGGAATCTTCTTTCGGGGCACAGGACGAAAAAGCGAGAAGGATGAGTGCCAGGGATAAAAAGGTAATACGTCTCATAGCTACCTCCTGGGCGAGTATAACAAACCCTCCGAATTCTATCGGTTGCTCGTCTATTTAGTCCGACTTTGTTGCCTGTACCAGGGCACGGTGGACTCCTTCCATGTACACTCTTTGACATGCGCAGAGAGAGTTATCCAGCAGCGCGTGTGGTCTCCGAGCGAATCCAGTCTTTTCAGCAAGTGCATTCGACAGAATTCCAGCAGCCCTACGGCGACGTTGTTGAGCAGCTGATTAGTGCCGCATTCTGGGCCAGTCTTGGCCGCGAGGAGGGAAACGCACCGACGATCTCTCTGGCGCTGCTTCCGCCAGAGAATGTCACCAGGCCGCTGATGTTCTCTACACCGCTTCCGCTCGATCCGAGTGTCCTGGTGAGGCTCGCGCCGGCGGTTGAACGCCCTGGAATTCATCTCGGCGTATGGGAATATGACGGGGAGCTTCGAGTCTGGGGCACGACTCGCATCGTTCCAACGTGGTGCTTCGTTCTTGAGGTCATCGAGCCCGGGCTGCTCGTTGTGAAGTTTCGTCGAGCGGAACCCTCGACAAAGTTCGCCAATATTGCAGTTCTCGATGGCGCCAATGTGAAGTTCATTGCGCAGAGGGATATAAGCCTGCTGGAGTTTCCCTCGCGGCTCAGGTCATTTCTGACCTTCTATTCGACCGGAGGGCGTGAAGAATCCGACAATATCCTCGTCAGGCTGGCGCTCTCAATGCGTGCGCATCAGCGCGGCGGATCGCTGCTCATTGTTCCGGATGGCGTCAGCGAATGGCGTGCGTCTCTCGTCAAGCCGATCTCCTATTCGGTGCTCGCACCATTTTCGGAAATCGAAAGTCTGCCTCACGATTCTGACGCGTTGCGTTCCGCCATAGACGCCCTTGCCGGATGGACCGCAGTCGACGGCGCTACAGTCATATCGGATCGTTTCGCCCTGCTTGCATCCGGTGTGAAGATCGTTTCCCGTGATGCGTCCCATCGAATCGAAGAGATTCTGGTAACGGAACCGGTGGAAGGCATGGAGCCGACCATCATGGAACCCTCGCAGTTGGGGAACACGCGGCACCTGTCCGCCGCTCAGTTTGTGAATGACCAGCATGATTCTGTCGCTCTGGTCGCTTCCCAGGATGGCCGGTTTACGGTGTTCGGCTGGTCGACATCGCGGCGCACGGTGCTTGCGCACCGGCTCGAGTCGCTGCTGCTGTAAACTGACTCACGACCTGCGCGTCAGTCCAAGCAGATTGCGGGCAATCGCCCCTACGCCTTCCTGTGGCTGGCCGGGCTTCGCACCGATGGCCGGTGAAGGCTCGACGTCGCGTTCGCCTGGATTCACGAAGCGATTGCCCTCCAGCCCCGCCTGTCTTGTATAGAGCTCGAAATAGCGGCCTTGATGCGCGATCAGTTCCGCATGGGTTCCTCGTTCAATGATCTGACCATGCTCGAGAACGAGAATCTGATCGGCTCCACGTATCGTGCTGAGGCGATGCGCAATGACGAAAGTGGTCCGGCCCTGCATGAGAGCAGCAAGCCCTTCCTGGATCAGCGCTTCGCTCTCGCTGTCAAGGCTCGAAGTGGCTTCGTCGAGAATGAGAATCCGTGGATCGGCCAGGATGGCGCGGGCGATTGCAACGCGCTGGCGCTGACCACCTGACAGCTTGACGCCACGTTCACCGATGATCGTGTCGAGTCCCTTTTCAAAGTGCGTAACGAATTCGTCGACGCGCGCAATGCGGACCGCATCAAGAACCTCGGTGTCTGTCGCGCCGGGTCGGCCGAACAGAATGTTCTCCTTGATCGATCCGTCGAAGAGAAAATTGTCCTGCAGAACGACCCCGAGCTGGGATCGGTAGGGATCCAGACGCGCAGTGGAAAGATCTTTCCCATCCACCGTGATGCGTCCGGCAATCGGTTTTGCAAAGGCTGCGACAAGGCTGATTAGGGTACTCTTTCCCGAACCGGACGATCCCACCAGCGCCGTGCTTGATCCGGGAAGGGCATCGAGAGACACGCCACGAAGCACAGGCTTTCCGGCGTCGTACTCGAAGTAGACATCCTCGAATCGAACGTGCCCTTCGATGTGGCCCGTATCCACCTGGCGGTCGGGATCGTCGTTTTCGGGGCGCTCGCTGAGCACCTCATGCATGCGATCCAGGCCCGCGAAAGATTCAGTCAGCTGAGTGCCGATGCTCGCGATCTGGAACACAGGGGCCACCATGAATCCCAACAGCAGCGTGAACTGAAAGAAGTCGCCAATAGTCATCGCTCCACGGATCAGGAGCCGCCCGCCGACGATCATGACGGTGCCGCTGACGATGCCCATGAAAAGCGTAGAAGTCAGCCCAATAGTTGATGTCGCCAGAAGTGTGCGCCTTACGTTCTCAAACAGTCGCATGGCGCCGGCTTCAAACACCGCGGCCTCCCGCTCTTCGGCATGGAAACCCTTGACGATGCGAATGCCACCAAGCGTCTCTGTCAGGCGACCCGTAACTTCGGCGTTGATCTTGCCGCGCTCGCGGAAAATCGGCCGGATCGTTTTGAAGGCCCGTTGCAGGGTGAGGCCGAAAAGCAGCAAGAACCCGATCGCGACAAATGTCAGTGTCGCATTGATCCGGATCAGCAGGATAAAGGCAATGACCGCCGTAAAGAGTCCGCCGATGAGCTCCACAAGACCCGTGCCCACCAGATTGCGCACACCTTCGACGTCCGACATGATCCGCGAAACGAGCGCTCCGGTTTTGTTGGCGTCGTAGTAGCGAATGGGAAGCCGCCCAATGTGTGCCTGAACGCGCACCCGCATCTCTGCTATCAGTTTTTGCGCGGAAGCGCTCAACAGTTGCGTTAACGCGAAGGATGTGGCGGCCTGAATGACGATAGCAACTCCCACAATCGCCACCAGCGGAACCAGAAGATCCTCGCGCCGCTTCTGCACAATATCGTCGATGAGATATTTCGTAGAGCCTGGAAGGACCAGCCCTGCTGCGCGATTGATGAAAACCAGAATCAGCCCGAGGATGAAGATATAACGACGCGGCCAGAGCAGTTCGCGCAGGTCGCGGTAGACGTGCGAAGCCTGGAGGTTCCGTCGGGGAGCGTCGTCGGAGTAAGTTCGGCGCATGGTGGACTTCATCGTAGCGCAATTATAGGAATTAAGGGGACGGACTACTGAACCCCCAAACTCCTGACGAATCTTCAGTACCGTCAGACTTTCACGGGAGTTTGGGGGGTCAGTAGTCCGTCCCCTTAATTCCCTCGTCTGAATTTCTGGACTTTAAGTATAATTGACTGACTGGAGAGTCAGTTTACTGAATATGCCGGTTCTGGGGCGCACAAAAAAGGATGTTCTGTCAGAGTTTCGCAAAAGCGAGCTTCTGATTGCCGCTCGGGCTGTCTTTGGAAAGAAAGGCTTTCACGACGCTTCGATCGAAGAGATTGCCGAGATGGCCGAAGTCGCCAAGGGCACGGTTTACCTCTACTACAAGTCGAAAAAGGACCTTTACCTGGAGGCTTTGCGCTTTGGTATTGGCTCGCTCGTCAAGGAACTCAAAGCGCGTGCCGATACACCTGGAAGTTGCCTTGACGTCCTGCGGGTGCTTACCCACACCAAGATCGTTTTCTTTGAGGAGAATCGAGATTTCTTCCGAATCTATTACTCCGAGCTTGGCAAGCTTCCTGCTCATCCGGCAGGCATCAGCCTCGTCAGGGACTTGTACGCCGAGCAAGCTCAGGTTTTTGAGCGTGTCCTTCGGGAAGGGATGAAGCGGCGTGAGGTACGGAATCTCGATATCGAGAAGACGGCATATGCGATTGCGGATCTGACACGGGGAATCGCGACACAGCGGTTGCTGGGAATGTCGAAGACACGGCTTGAGGACGACGTTGAGTTCATTTTGAACGTCATATGGAAGGGCATCGCGCGATGAGATCAGGTGCGGTTGCGTTGAGTCTGGTGCTGTTGCTTGCTTCAGTGGCTCACGCTCAGGAACTGGACAGACCGGCATTCGGTGAGCGCACAAATTCTCTCGAAAACAGCGTGCCGTCGGGGACAGTCTTGCCGGGAGCCCTTTCGCTCGGCATGAGGGACGTCGTTGACCGCGCGGTGAAGAACAACCTCGCCGCAATTCTTGGATCCGAAGTCGAAAAGGCGACGGAGGCGCGTCGGCTCCAGGATCGCGCGGAATATTTTCCGAAGATTGACGCATTCGTCGCGGGCCAGCAGCAACAGGTGAATCTGGCGGCATTCGGTTTCAGTGGTTTCCCGGGAATACGGCAGGTGATTGGCCCGTTTGAACTCTTCGATGCACGAGCAGCGCTTTCGCAGTCGATACTCGATTTCGAACGGCTGCACAACCTGCGCGGCTCTACGGAAACTCAACGTGCGGCGGCATTCACCAGTGCGGACATTCGGGAGTTGGTGGCGCTCACGGCAGTTGACCTTTACTTTCAGGTTGTGTCGTCGCAGAGCCGCGTTGTGTCGACCGAAGCGCAACTGATGCGTGCGAAAACATTGCATGATCGCGCGCTCGATTTGAAAGGCGCAGGCGTGGTTCCGGGAATTGATGTACTGCGTGCCGAAGTGGAACAGCGTACGATGGAACAGCGGTTGATCCAGGCACGAAATGCCGTTGAGAAGCAAAAGCTTGGCCTTGCGAGGGCAATCGGTTTGCCTCTGGAACAGCAATTCAACCTCGCTGACCGTCTCCCCATGGAAGGTGAGGAGGTGCGATCGGTAGATGTGCTCCTCACGCAGGCGTATTCCCAACGGTCCGATGCATTGGCTGGTGAAGCGCGAATACGCGCCGCAGAAGAGGACTTGAAGGCAGTGAAGGGGAAGGCGCTGCCGAATCTGAGTTTCAGGGGAGACTACGGCGCCATCGGCCCTTCTGTGAACAACTCCCATGGAACATACACAATGCGTCTCGAGGTTCGCATGCCTGTTTTTGACAAGACCATCGACAGCGAGGCTCTGGAAAAGGAAGCCGTGGTTCGACAAAGGCGGGCGGATCAGGCGAGTCTTCGAGGCCGCATCGAGATGGAGGTCCGGTCGGCCCTTCTCGACCTGCAGTCCACTTCCGAACAACTTCGCGTGGCTCGGGAGTCTCTTACTCTGGCGCAGCAGCAACTGGATCAGGCGCAGGATCGCTTCAGCGCTGGCGTCGTGAACAATCTCGAAGTCGTTCAGTCCCAGGAGGCTGTTGCTCTCGCCGAGGAAGGCGTCATTCAGGGCCTCTATGGCTACAACATCGCGCGGGCTTTGCTCGCCAGGGCGGCGGGTTCGGTCGAACGATCCGTTGCAGAATACTTTCCAGGGAGTCCAACCAGATGACACGGACGCGTGTGCTGCTTGCGGTAATTTTGATTCTTGTCGTAGCAGGAGCTCTCGTCGGCTGGAAGCTGCTCTCGGGAAAGGAGTCCACAGACGATGCGCGAGTGGATGGCCACGTCTATCCGGTGAGCGCGAAGGTCTCGGGGACCGTGCAGTCCGTGGACGTCACAGAGAATCAGGTCGTTGAGACGGACGCGGTGCTACTCAAGATCGACGATCGAAACTTCCGCATCGCATTGCAGCGTGCGGAGGCCGACCTGGCTAACGCCATGGCGAAGCATCGAGAGGTCCAGACTCAGTTGCCGGTATCGTCCGTGCAAGCAGCCTATCGGAATTCTTCATCTCAGGCTGCACTGACTCGCGCACAAGGCACGGTGACGTCCGCTCAGAAAGACCTTGAAGTGGCGAAAGCACGGCTGACGACCGCGCGGGCTCGAGTGCAAGAAGCGCAGGTCAACACGATCAAAACATCCAGAGACCTGGATCGTATGAAACCCCTCATCGCGAAGGATGAAATTTCGCAGCAGCAGTATGACAACTTTGTGGGCGCCGCGGAGGCCGCGAAGGCTGCAGAAAGCTCGGCACACGCGGCAGTCGCAGAAGCGGAGAGCGGCGTAGCCCTTGCAGAGGCTCGAGTCAACGAGGCCAAATCAAACGTCGCCGTTGCGGAGACGGATGTTGAGGGGGCCGCCGCGGCGCCCCAGGAGGTCACGGCAAGCCAGGCTCGGATTTCCGGTGCGTCTGCGGAAATCGAACGGGCTCGCGCCGCGGTGGACCAGGCGAGGCTCGATCTTGAGCACACGGTCGTGCGAGCGCCTGTCGCCGGCATCGTTAGCCGAAAAAATGTGGAAATCGGAACCGTGATCCAGATCGGGCAGCCCTTGTTGGCAGTGGTCCCGCTCGATGATTTGTGGGTTACGGCAAGCTTCAAGGAAACCCAGCTTCGTGAGATTCGGCCGGGCCAGACTGCGGAGATTCAGGTCGACACCTACGGCAACACCGTCTTTCATGCACGAGTGGACAGCATTTCTGCGGCTACAGGCGCACGCTTCAGTTTGCTTCCTCCTGAAAACGCCTCGGGTAACTTCGTCAAGGTAGTCCAGCGAGTGCCTGTAAAACTGATCATCACCGACAAACCAGACCCGCAACACACGCTACGGCCTGGGATGTCCGCTGAAGTGACGGTACTGACGGGAATCGGAAACTGAGGCTTCCATGGAGTCCCAGCCGCCGGCAGTTACCCCCGATGTTCCGCATGTAAATCCGTGGATCATCGCTGTGTCGGTGATGTTTGCAACGTTTCTGGAAGTCCTGGATACAACCGTCGTCAATGTTTCGCTTCCGCACATCGCGGGAAGCCTTTCCGCAACACCGGAAGAAGCAACTTGGACGTTGACTTCCTACCTTGTGGCAAACGCGATCATTTTGCCGCTGACCGGGTGGCTTTCAGGATATTTCGGGCGGAAACGCCTTCTGATGCTGGCTGTATCGGGATTCACGATCTCGTCCTTTCTTTGCGGTATAGCCCCATCGCTTGAGTTTCTGGTCGCGCTTCGCCTGGTTCAAGGACTGACTGGCGGGGTGCTTCAGCCAATGTCGCAGGCGATCATGCTCGAAGCATTTCCCGTCGAACAGCGCGGGAAAGGCATGGCATTCTGGGCACTCGGGATAGTTGTGGCTCCCATTCTCGGACCCGTCCTCGGCGGATGGCTCACCGACAACTACAGCTGGCGCTGGGTTTTCTACATCAACCTTCCGATTGGCATTGCCTCGTTGATCATGACGAAGGCGTTCATCTTCGATCCTCCGTATCTGAGAAAGGTCAGGTCCCGAGTTGACGTTGTCGGTATAGGACTTCTTGTTGTGGGTATCGGGGCGCTTCAATTTGTTCTCGACAAGGGTCAACAGGAAGACTGGTTCGACTCACGGATGATCACGACATTGCTTGCGGTCTCCGTCGCTGCACTTCTGGGTTTCGTGGTTCATGCCGTGCGAGCCAGCGATCCCGTCCTGGATCTGCGCGTACTCAAAGATCGGACCTATGCGACAGGCGTCACCATGATGACGGTCCTCGGATTCGTTCTGTTCGGCAGCCTTGTCATGCTTCCCCTGTTTCTGCAGACCGTGCTTGGATACCCCTCATACCAGGCGGGCACGGCGATGGCGCCTCGCGGGTTTGGCGCATTCCTGGCGATGCCCCTCGTGGGATACATGATCGGTAAATTCGATCCGCGCAAGTTGGTGATCAGCGGTTTGGCCATTGCCGGCGCTACTCTGTTCATGCTGTCCTCGATCAATCTTCAAGCTGGATACTGGGACATTTTCTGGCCGCAGTTCATTCAGGGCATATCCATGGGTTTGCTTTTTGTGCCTTTAAGCACGGTGTCGATGAACTCGATTCCGCGGGAAAAGATGGGCAATGCCACGAGTTTGTTTAGCCTCATGAGAAATCTTGGAGCCGGCATCGGGATTGCCGTCGTTGCGACGCTCGTGTCACGTAGAACCACGACGCATGCCGCTCATCTCTCAGAGCAGATTAGTCCCTATTCCGACGCGTCTCGCCAGGCGTTCGAAAGTGCCCGCGCAATGTTTATGTCTCAGGGCTCGAGTTTCAGCGTGGCAACACAGCAGGCTTATGCCACGCTTGCCGGAATGGTCCAACGACAGGCGGCAATGATTGCCTTCATCGATGTGATCCAACTGCTGGGGATTATCTTTCTTGCGGTTATTCCGCTTGTCTTCATCATGAGACGGCCTCGTACCGGTGCGGCTGGCGCGGGCCAGACCGGGGCACACTGACCATCCAAATCTCGTTGTGTAGCTTTCCAGTCGGGTAGTAGTCTGACCCTTTCCAGGTTCTATTGGAGGTGCGTCATGATTGTTGTCCGTAATGTTTTCCGATTGAAATTTGGAAAGGCGAAGGAAGCGGCGGGATTGTGGAAGGAGGGTCTGGCCCTCGGGAAGAAGCTGGGATTCGAGTCGAAGTCCAACCGCGTGCTGACGGACCTCGTCGGCCCTTTCTATACCGTCGTATTTGAGAACACGTTTGAATCGCTGAGTGAATTTGAAAACTCAGCGAAGAAGCTGATGCCGAACCCGGAATGGCAGGCATGGTACGCCAAGGTGTCGGCGCTAACCGAGTCAGGGTATCGCGAGATTTTCACTGTCGCGGCCGAGTGACGAAGGAGATCTGGGGAATTAAGGGGACGGACTACTCAACCCCCAAACTCCTGACGAATCTTCAGTACCCTCAGATTTTCACGGTTGTTTGGGGGTTGAGTAGTCCGTCCCCTTAATTCCCCAGATCTCCCAATTCGTTGCAATAGTTTGAAAATCTGTTCGTAGTAAGTGCATGGTAGGGGCAGTGGAAACGCGGAAGCAACCCATAGATCTTGACTTCGAAGTCGTTTACAACATGCACTACCGGCGCGTTCTCAATCTCTGCCGGTATCTGCTGAACTCTCCCGACAAAGCCGAAGACGCTGCCCATGAGGCCTTCCTTCGCGCGCACGCCAGGTTGGACTCCTACAATCCGGCGTATCCGCTCTCCACCTGGATTTTCAAGATTGCCAGCAACTATTGCATCGATCTCCTGCGGCGCAAAACTGCGGAGAAACGCATTTTCGATGTCGATGCCGGCGACCACTACGATCCGCCATCCGGTGGATCCAGCCCGCTCAGCGAGGTCCTTGCGGCAGAACGCGGGCGCGATGTGCGAAACGCCCTGGGTTCGCTTACGGAAAAGTACAGGGTGCCGCTCGTCCTTGCGTACTACAACGAGCTGAGTTACGAGGAGATTTCGGCAATTCTTGGCGTGGAGCGGTCGCAGGTTGCCGTATTGATCTTCCGCGGCAAGGAATACCTGCGCGAGAGGCTAGGGAAGCGACTCGGGAAGGAGAAACCGCGATGATCTGTCCAAACGAATTCACATGCGCGTTGTTCGTCGACGGGGAATTGCAGGAAGAGGACGCTCTCGAGCTTGCTCTGCACCTGGATTCCTGCAAAGCGTGCGACAGCCGCGTCGCGGCGCTTCGAGCGGAAAACCGCACTCTCGTGCAGTGCCTTCAGGACATCGATTCGGATATGTCCAGCACGGTTCCGGAGTTTTCGACTTCCTCTGGGCGTTCCGTCAGCGCGGTGGGTTTTGCCCTTGGCGTTATTGGTGTCGCGATCGCTTTCAAACTCTCGACGGCGCTGCTATTTGGCCTGGATCTGCCTGTGGAGTTTGGATGGTTGAATCCTCGCGAATGGGCGCTGAGCCTGGGTGTTGCTGTGAATGCCGTATTTTACGCGTTTCAAAATGCCGACGCGGTGTTTACGGATACGACGCAGGGGCTGATACTGGTGAGCTTTAGTGTAGCGGTTCTCTTCGGCATGGTACGAATTTTTAAGCGCGGCGCGGCCGTGACTTCCATACTCGGAGTCCTGGTTGCGATTGGTTGCGTGTCGTCACCCGGCTATGCCGTGGACCTGCGGAAGGGTCCCAGGGCGTCGATTCCTCCGACGGATACCGTGGATGACACTGTGTTGGCCGCTGCGGACCCAAAGGCCCAGAGCATGGAAATCGCCGGGACAATCAAGGGGGACCTGATTGCCGTTGGCGATGTCATTGTGATCAGCGGCACAGTCGAAGGGAACGTCATTGTGTTGGCACGGCGTGTCGAAATTACCGGAACTGTGGGAGGCAGCGTCTTTGGAGCAGCGCATACGATAATCGTCTCCGGCCAGGTGGCACGGAATTTAATCACAGGAACAGACACCGTTGATCTCAGCAGGAACGGTGCTATCGGTGGGAATGTCATCACCGCCAGTCGAGAAGCGGTGATTGATGGCAAGACCGCGCGAGATCTGATATCTGCAGCAGCCACGCTGGATCTGCGCGGGGATGTTGGCCGCAATGTCTCTTTCGCCGGCGGACAGGTCACCCTGACAGGATCGTCTCGTGTCGGGGGAGATGTGGGCGCACGTGTCGGCAAGGAAGAGAATCTGCGCGTCGCCGAGGGTGCTGTAATCGGAGGCCAGAAGAACGTTCACCTGCCCGTCGCAACTCCGAGATCCAACCGCTACCTGACGGTCAGTTTCTACGCCTGGCAGGTTGTGCGCGTTCTTGGTCTATTCGTTACGGGACTCGTTCTGTTCAAACTGATACCTTCGCTGATGCCCTCCAGCATGAGCTCGGGATCCGATTGGCTGATGGCCGGAGCCGTTGGGTTCATGACATTCGTGGCAGTCCCGATTGCCGCCATCATCATTGCACTCACTTTCATCGGACTTCCAATAGCGCTGATCACCTTCGTTCTCTACCTGATAGGCTGCTACCTCGCAAAGATAGTCATTGCCGAGTTTGTGGGCCGCTCGGTGATGAAGAACTCTGGCGTGGTTCCGCTGCTGGCTGGACTCGTGCTGGTGATCGTCGCGGTAAATTTGCCGTGGATCGGAACCTTGATCAACTTTCTCCTGATTCTCCTCGGACTCGGAGTGATTGCCACAACTGTCTATCGACGCGTTTCGCACCGACCGGCAGAGGCCTTCTAGAGGCGAAAAGGTTTCACACCCAGTTGCTCGCCGACCAGTCGGCCAATAAGCGTATCGAGAGCCTCTCCGGTTGAAGGCAGAACGAATCTCGTTCCGTCCCAGTCCAGCTTGAAGCTGCGGGATTGCGCGGAAATCCAGATCTGCCGAACCGGCGCATTCGGACTAATCACCATCTTGCCGGGATTCGGCTCCTCGACTTCCACCGTGAGCACGCCGTTCTGGTACATGACCTCGGCGTCATATTGTTCCGCCACAATTCCCAGGCTCTTGTTGAGTCTCTCCAGCGATGCATCGCTGCGAGACCGGAATTCTGCTTCGCTGAGTGACATCTTGTTGCAACCTTCTAGGGCAATGCAAAAACGTACAACGATTCTGTATTGGCCGGATTGGGATCAGTGATGCCGCCTCCACCCGCCGCGCTGACGGCAACGTATTGTTTTCCAGCCCTGCCTTCGTACGTGATCGGGACAGACAGAGCACTATAGTCAAGTTTCGTGACCCAAAGCTCCTTACCGTTTTTCGAATCGAACGCGCGGAACCGGCGATCGTTGGATGCGCCAATGAACACGAGTCCGCCGGCTGTGGCAATAGATCCTCCCATTGTAATTCGGCCGGTGTTCTTTCTGCCCTCGGGAAGTTCATCCGTTATGCCCAGCCGGACCTGCCAGGCGAACTCACCCGTAGCGGCGTTGACGGCGGTGAGCAAGCCCCATGGCGGCTTCTGACAAGGCCAACTGCTTTCACCGAGAAGTTGACCGCGCGCATCGGTCTTTCTTTCCCAAAACTTGGACGCCACCGGATTTCCATAGGCGCTTGCCTGATCGTAGGGCACTGCGGATCCCTCGCGTGTCTTCTCAACCCATCCAATGCTGCCGTAGTTCGAGGAGCTCACAAAGAAATAACCGAGCTGTGGATCCGCGGAAAAGCCGCCCCAATCCGTACCGCCAATCGCGCCCGGAAATATCACGCTCGAGGCCGGTGGCGCACCGGGCGCCCGATATGTCCATGGCGTGAACGGCCCTTCGTTATTCAGGCCCCCGCTTTTCTCGACGAGATCTCGGCAGGCTTTGGCGTGTTCTTCGGTCGTGTCTTCAGCGGTGACGAGATCGGCCATGGTGAAACTCATTCTACCGAAGGGCTTCGGCTTCCTCGGAATCGGTTGTGTGGGCGAACTGTGTTCTCCGGGAACCTTGCTGATTGGGACCGGCTTCTCGTCGATTCCAAAAATCGGTTCGCCTGTGACGCGATTGAGAATGTACATGTATCCAACCTTGCCGGTTTGTGCGAGAAGGGGAACCTTCTTCCCTTTGATCGTAACGTCGAGCAGGACCGGAGCCGGCGGGAGGTCAAAGTCCCATTGGTCGTGGTGGACGGTTTGGAAATACCACTTCAGCTTTCCGGTCTCCGCTTCGAGAGCGACAACAGAGTTGCCGAAGAGGTTGTTTCCTTCACGATCGCCGCCATAGTAATCACTGGCAGGACTGCCGAACACGGTGTAAACGATTCCGCGCTCCGCATCCAGTGTCATGTAGAAACCCCAGTTGTTGACGCCGGTTCGATCTTTCCAGCTGTCGTTCTTCCAGGTTTCATTACCGACTTCGCCAGGTTGCGGGACGGAATGGAATTCCCATACTTTCTTTCCCGTCATGACATCGAATGCGCGCGTGTTTCCCGGCTGGTTCGCTGTCTGGCGTTCGGGAACGTTGGCGCCCACGATTAGAAGGTTCTTGTAGACGGTCGGTACGGAATTGTAGGGAATCACCATGTCGATCTCTCCGACTTTCTCGCCGCTGTCGGAGTTGAGACCAATGAGCCTGCGCCCGGCCGTGAAATAGATGCGTGCGGGAGTGCTACCGCTTCCGGGCCAGTAAGCCACACCACGACTGCTCGGCCTGGTATCAACGGTATAGGTCCAGATTGTCTTTCCGGTGTCGGGATCGAGCGCAAGAATGCGATTGCCCGCCGGGAGATACATCACGCCATCGACCACGATGGGCGTCGCCTGAGAGAACGGTCCAAGCCCTGATGCCGGTGCCCCGCTGGTGTCTGGCCTTAGCTTGAACTGCCACGCCAGTTTCAGGTTTGCCACATTTTTCGTCGTGATTTGCTTAAGCGGAGAAAATCGCGTGCCGGCAAGATCGCGATTGAACATGGGCCAGTCGGCTCCTGCGCTGCGTCGCCCCTGCACCGAGACCGTCGTTTGAAGGTACGCGAGCGAAAACAACGATGCCACGGCTGCGAGAAGAAGAGTCTGGCCGAATATGCGCGAACGGTTCATGAAGCCTCCCTCAGGCTGACATGGTTGTATACACTGGCAACGCCCGGGTGACCAGACCTTTGGGGAGAGAATTTCAAATTCCCTCACAGTTCTATGAACTACGTTCTTGGCGCGTGAATAGGCGATAGGTTGGGTTGTTGTGGCATGATTACGCTTCGATATGTTCGAACTTGCACAGCAGCTCATGGCCATTCCCTCAGTCACAGGCGGTGAAAAAGAAGTCGGGCTGTTTCTGTCCAAACTTCTTCATGATCGCCGGTACCGTGTCGAGAAGCAGTTCCTGATACCGAATCGCTTCAACGTTCTCGCATTCGCCGGTAATCCCCGCGTGGTTCTCTGCACGCACCTGGATACGGTTCCTCCCGTTCTGCCCGTTCGCGAAGACGAAAATTTTCTTTATGGCCGCGGGGCGTGCGACACCAAAGGAATCATTGCGGCAATGCTCGAAGCGGGAGATCGCCTTCGCAGCCAGGCGATTGATAACTTCGGTTTTCTCTTTGTGGTGGGCGAGGAAAGCAGCGGCGATGGCGCGAAGGAGGCCAACAAGCTTCAATGGGAGTCCGATTTTGTCGTTGTAGGCGAGCCCACGGGCAACAAGCTCGCCGTCGCTCAGAAAGGCACGCTGATAGCGGACTTCTCCTGCAAGGGACGTGCTGCCCATTCCGGCTATCCCGAAGAAGGGGAATCTGCCGTGACGGCTTTATGGAGCGTGTTGCAGGACTGCGCCGCGGCCGATTGGGGTAACGATCCGGACCTCGGGAAGGGCACGTTCAATATCGGAATGTTTGCCGGAGGCGAAGCTTCCAACGTTGTACCGGGGTCTGCGACCGCTTCGGTCATGATACGGCTCGTTGAATCGCGCATTACCGCAGAACAACGGCTTCACAAGGCCGTCGGAGGTCGCGCCGAGGTGAAGGTTATCGCTGCCAGCGATCCACATCGGATGCATGTCGTCGACGGATTCGAAACCATGGTGGCGTCGTTTGGAAGCGACGCGCCATATCTGGGAAACCTCGGCAAGCCCCTGCTCATTGGCCCGGGATCGATTCTTGATGCCCATACCGCACACGAAAAGATTTCCCGCCAGGAGATGATCGAGGGCGCAGCGATTTACGAGCGCCTGGTGAAGAAGCTTATCTCATGAAAATCGCCCTTATCGGTTACGGCAAAATGGGACACGAGATCGAAGCCGCGGCTCTCGAGCAGGGAGAGACGATTGCGGCGACGTTCGATGTCGGTAACCCCGTGGATGTAGCCTCGCTTGCGAATGCCGATGTGTGCATCGAGTTCTCGACTCCACACACCGCCCTGCAGAATATTCGCGTGGCGCTCGAGGCGAAGAAGGACATCGTTGTCGGTACCACGGGCTGGTACGAGCATCTTCCGGAGATTCGCCTCCTCGTGAAGGATTCAGGGTTGCTTTACTCTCCGAACTTTTCGATAGGTGTCAACATGATGTTCAGACTGGTCTCAGCCGCCGCAGAGATGATGAACAATGCTTCGGCATACGATCCATGGATCCACGAATGGCACCATCGTCAGAAAGCAGACAGTCCGAGCGGAACGGCGTTAAAGCTTGGCGAGATTCTTCTCGCGAAGATGGATCGAAAGAAGAAGTTGGAAACGGCAAGAGTGGACGGAAAGATCGATCCCGCTGCGCTGCACGTCTCATCGACGCGCGTCGGCACCGTGCCCGGCACGCACATTGTCGGGTTTGATTCCGATGCGGACTCGATCGAGATCAAACATCTTGCCAAGTCACGACGAGGCTTTGCATTAGGCGCGGTGCGAGCCGCACAGTGGTTGAAAGGGAAGAAAGGCGTCTATACCATGGACGATGTTGAGTTATAGGACGAGGGAGTTCATATGTCATTAAAGCCATTTCAAGGCACGGGCACCGCAATGGTGACCCCCTTTACTTCGGCAGGAGCAATCGATGAGCCAGCGCTGCGCCGGTTTGTGGATTTCCAAATCAATGAAGGCATCGACATGTTGCTGCCTGTCGGAACAACCGGCGAGGGAGCAACGTTGGAGCCTGAAGAGGCAGAACGTGTGCTCAGCATCGTCCTGGATCAGACGAAAAAGCGCGTTTCGGTCATATTTGGCGCCGGAAGTAACAACACAAAGAAGGCCGTGCAGGGAACCGAGAGAGCGAAGCAACTGGGTGCGGACGGTGTTCTCTCCGTTGGACCTTATTACAACAAGCCCACGCAGCGCGGTTTCATCGAGCACTTCAAGGCTGTCGCCGAAGTGGGGTTGCCCGTGATTGTCTATAACGTTCCCGGGCGAACCGGCAGCAACATTGAAGCATCGACGATGCTCAAGTTGGCGGAGATTCCGAATATCGTGGCGGTGAAGGAAGCGTCCGGCAATATTGGCCAGATGATGGATATCCTTCGCTCGCGTCCTGCAGACTTCCGCGTGCTTTCGGGTGACGATGCGATCACGCTGCCGCTGATTGCGGCGGGTGGCGACGGAGTCGTGTCGGTCGTTTCCAATGAAATTCCTGGCCTGATGTCCAGAATGACGCGCGCAGCACTCGAGGGCGACTTTGCGGGCGCGCGTGCAATTCATTACAAAATTCTGCCGCTCATGAATGCGAACTTCATTGAATCGAACCCGATTCCAGTGAAGGCGGTGCTAGCGATGATGGGAATGATAGGAGAAAACTATCGGCTTCCGATGGTGCCCATGACGCCAGCCAACCGCGTTCAGATTCAGAAAATCGCCGAAGATCTCGGGATTGTGCAATCCGTTGGAGCGTCGCGATGAACGTTGGAAACGCGTTCCGCTAGTTCGTCCCTCACGGTATGGATGGGCTACTGAGGTCCGGTTCCGGCGCACGCGGGTATAACAGCGCATGCAGCGGTGGATATCTTTCCGCAAAGAAATACATCGAATAGGCCGGAAAGAAAACGACCGCGGGCACGGAGATCAGCGCGCCCAGCAGGATCAGGGCGAGAACGGCGAGAGTTCCGAACACGATCGCTATCGCGATAGTGAGGGGATTCCATTCCAACCCGGCCGCACGTCCCGCCAGCACGCCAATCAGGCCAATTCCGCCGAACGGAATCAGAATGAGAAGAAGCGCGATGAATCCCATAATGCCGAGAACGATAGAAGCGGCAATCCTGAGTACAATTTTCATTCCTATGTATCCCGCGTAGCCAACTTTATCTGCCTTCAGGAATGACCATAGCCGACTCCAGCCGTCCGACACTGATACGTCTTCCAGCGCCATTTGAGGAACGACAAAGTCCTTGGTGAGAACCTGGACGAGAACCAGTGTGAACAACAACATGAGGAAGAGACCGCCCA
>Ga0068863_100000201_pt1 | contig 63515 bp, 68 predicted proteins | sample KBSSwiS62_FD_66596 | JGI IMG/M metagenome (GOLD analysis project Ga0068863, IMG submission 66596) | Switchgrass rhizosphere microbial communities from Kellogg Biological Station, Michigan, USA - KBS Switchgrass S6-2 | ecosystem: Host-associated > Plants > Roots > Rhizosphere > Soil ... | reverse complement strand
AGCGGGTGGCGTTGCCGCACGCCTCCACTTCGCTGCCGTCGGCGTTGAATATCCGCATCCGCACATCGGCGGCGTCGGAAGGCTCGATCAGGATGAGCTGGTCGCAGCCGATGCCGGCATGGCGATCCGCAATGGCCTGCGCCCGTGCGGCGGACATGGGGAGAGGCGCAGCGCGCGCGTCAATGACGACGAAGTCGTTGCCCAGCCCATGCATCTTTGAAAAGCGGCCATTCATGCCGCGCGATGTAGTGGTCCGGCGGGGCGGTGTCCACATCCTCGCCGCGGTTTTCAGCGGCCGGGCGCCGCCGATTTCGCGACATTGGGTTCATCGGTCAGCGGACCGGCTTCTTCCTCGGCCGCCAGCATCTTGTTTGCCGCCAGCAACTCGCGCGCTGCCTCGACGGTCATCGGCTTGCCGAAATGCCAGCCCTGACCCTTGGCGAGGCCAAGCGACAGCAGGCGTTGTTCAATATCCTTGCTTTCTATGCCCTCGGCGGTCACCGGCAGGCCGAGGCTGTCGCCAAGCCGCGTGATTGCCTGCACGATCGCGGCGCTTTCCGCATTGCCCATCATCGACGTCACGAAGCTGCGGTCGATCTTGATCCGGTCAAAGGGCAGGGCGCGCAGATGCGCGAGCGAGCTGTAGCCTGTGCCGAAATCGTCGAGCGCCACGCGGATGCCCTGATTCTTCAGGCTGGCGATGATCGTCTGGGCAAGCCCCAGATTGTCGTAGAGCGAGGTCTCGGTGATCTCGATCTCAAGCCTGTTCGGCGGGAAGCCGGTTTCGGTCAGCAGCTTCAGCAGCTTCTGGCTGAGCCAGGGGTCGCGCAACTGAGAAGGGGAGATATTCACCGACAGGGTGAGCGAGGGGTCCCAATCGCGCGCATCTGTGAAGGCGCGACGCATCACCGCGAAGGACAACGCGCCGATCATGCCGGTCTCTTCGGCGATGGGAATGAAATCGTCGGGTGACACCAGGCCGAGCACTGGGCTTTCCCAGCGCGCGAGCATCTCGAAGCCCAGCAGCTTGCCGGTGTTGAGGTCGACCTGCTGCTCATAATAGGGGATGAACTCGCCGGCGGCGATGCCCTGGCGCATGCCGGATTCCACCGCATTGCGGCGGAACAGTTCGTCCTCCATCGGCCCGGAGAACCAGAAATGCTGGTTACGGCCTGCATTCTTGGCGGCATACATGGCGATGTCCGCGCGGCGCAGCAGCATGTCCATCGTGTCACCGTCGCGGTCCGACCGCGCGACGCCCAGCGACGTGGATACGCTCAATTCGCCATTCTGGTGCGTGACCGGCTCGATGATGGCATTGACCAGCGCATCGGCGACGCGCTCCATCTCGTCAGGCGCGTCGCTTTCGAAGGCGCAGGCGCAGGCAAACTCATCGCCGCCCAGCCGTGCGGAGATGGTTTCCGGCGGCACGTTGGCGGTGATGCGTTCGGCGACGGCCTTTAGCATTGCATCGCCCGCGGCGTGGCCATGGATGTCGTTGACCGTTTTGAAATGGTCGAGGTCGAGCATCATCAGCGCGACTGCCTTGCCCTTGATCTGCATGCGCGCGATCAGCGCAGCGCCCTCTTCCTCGAACTTGCGACGGTTATAAAAGCCAGTCAGCGAGTCCGTGCCGGCGAGTTCACGCGCTTTTTCCTCGGCGGCAGTGCGATGCTTCACCTCCACCTTTAGATCGCGATAGCGGCGATAGCCGAAGAGAATGAGCGCGACGTTCAGCAGCAGGGCCGTCGTCATGACCTGCTCCACGCCTGCGCCAAGGCCGACCAGCGCCTTGATCGCGCTGGACACGGTGGCTCCGCCGGTGGAGACAAACAGGATCGTTGCGGCAAGCACGATGCCGCCGGTCAGCAAATCACTCTGCGCAGAAGAAGATTGGGAGCGCATTTCAGCCATTTCCTGGGCACTGTCTTTCTTTGCTACCCTGTCGAACCGCCTTATGAGCGCGGAAGGGTTGAAAAGCGGTAAACTGCGTTTCTGAACCCTAACGGCCGCCGGGGCTTGCGCCCGTGAGGGGAACGCTTTATGTGCGCCCGGCAATCGGCGGCCCATGGCTTCCGATGCCCTGACACATCCTTTGGGCTTTCTGCTGTCCATGGATAGGCGCTGGTTGGCGAGGTTTCGCCCACCGGCGTGTTTGTCGTTTGGGGCAAAGTCGTGAATTTCGGCCGGTCATCCGGCGTTTTGAGGTGGTGATGTTCGACTCTCTCAGCGATCGTCTGGGCGGCGTATTCGACAAGCTCCGTGGGCGCGGCGCGCTGACGGAGGCGGACGTCCGCGCCGCCATGCGCGAGGTGCGGATCGCCCTGCTGGAGGCGGACGTCGCCCTGCCGGTCGTCCGCGAATTCGTCGACAAGGCGACCGAGAAGGCCGTCGGTCACGACGTATTGCGGTCGATCACGCCGGGTCAGCAGGTCGTCAAGATCGTCAGCGATGCGCTGACCGAGGTGCTGGGTTCGGAAACGTCCGAACTGCTGATCGACGTGACGCCGCCTGCCGTCATCATGATGGTCGGCCTGCAGGGGTCGGGCAAGACCACCAGCACCGCCAAGATCGCCAAGCGCCTGAAGGAAAAGAGCCGCAGGAAGGTGCTGATGGCGTCGCTCGACGTCCAGCGCCCGGCGGCGCAGGAGCAATTGGCCGTGCTCGGCACGCAGGCCGATGTCGCGACCCTGCCGATCGTCCCCGGTCAGCAGCCGGTCGATATCGCTCGTCGCGCCCTCCAGTCGGCAAAGTTGCAGGGCTTCGATGTCGTCATGCTCGACACTGCAGGCCGCCTGCATGTTGACCAGGCGCTGATGGACGAGATGAAGGCGGTGGCGGAGGTCGCCAATCCGCACGAAATCCTGCTCGTGGTCGACTCCCTGACAGGTCAGGATGCCGTCAACGTCGCCCAGAGCTTCACGAGCCAGGTGCCGCTGACCGGCGTGGTGCTGACGCGCATGGATGGCGACGCTCGCGGCGGCGCTGCGCTGTCGATGCGTGCCGTTACCGGGCAGCCGATCAAATTTGCGGGCGTCGGCGAAAAGCTGGACGCGATCGAACCCTTCCATCCCGGCCGCGTCGCCAATCGCATCCTGGGTATGGGCGACGTCGTCAGCCTGGTCGAGAAGGCGGCGGAAAGCATCGACGCCGAGGAAGCCGACAAGCTCGCCAAGAAGATGGCGAAGGGTCAGTTCGACATGAACGACCTGCGCTCTCAGCTGAACCAGATGCGCCGCATGGGCGGCCTTGGCGCGCTGGCGGGCATGATCCCAGGCCTCAAGAAGGCGCAGGCGGCGATGGCGTCGAGTGGCGCCAACGACAAGACGCTGGTGCATCTCGATGCGATGATCGGATCGATGACGCCCAAGGAGCGGGAACGGCCCGCTCTGATCAACGCCAAGCGCAAGATCCGTATCGCCAAAGGGTCCGGCACCACGGTGCAGGAGGTCAACCGCCTCCTCAAGATGCATCAGGAAATGGAAACGGCGATGAAGAAGATCCGCAAGATGGGCGGATTGAAGGGGCTGGGCAAGCTGTTCGGCGGCGGCGGCATGGGCGGCCTGCTTGGCGGAGGTGCGGATATGGGCGCTGGCGGCATGGGTGGCGGCCTGCCGGGTCTGCCAAGCGGCGGCGGCATGCCCAATCTGCCCCCGGGCTTTGAGAAATTCATGAAGAAATAGATTTCAACATATTGTATTGGTTTAAGAAAGGTAAGGTTAGGTTATATGGCAACTTCCATTCGTCTGTCGCGTGGCGGCTCCAAGAAGCGCCCCTATTACAAGATCGTCGTGACCGACAGCCGCTCGCCCCGCGACGGCAAGTTCATCGAGCGCATCGGCAGCTACAACCCGCTGCTCGCCAAGGGTGACGAGAAGCGCATCATCATCGACGTAGAGCGCGCGAAGCACTGGGTTTCCGTTGGCGCGCAGCCGACCGATCGCGTCGCCCGCTTCCTGGACGCCGCCGGCGTGAAGGAGCGCGCAGCGCGCAGCAACCCCAACAAGGCGGAGCCGGGCCAGAAGGCCAAGGATCGCGCTGAAGATCGCGCCACGAAGATCGCCGAGGCCGAAGAGGCCGCAAAGGCTGCCGCCGAAGCCGAGAAGGCCGCTGCGGCCGCGCCGGCCCCTGAGCCGGAAGCTGTCGAAGAGGCTGCTCCCGCCGCTGAGGAAGCTGCTGCTCCGGAAGCCGAGGCTCCCGCTGAAGCGGCTGCCGAAGAAAAGGCTGAGGGCTAAGCCTTGCAGGATGCTCCCGTCACGCTCGCCGCTATCGTCGGCGCACATGGCGTGGCGGGGGATGTCCGGCTCAAGCTGTTCGGCGATAGCCCGGAAGGTTTGAAACTCTATAAGAGTTTTGACATTCCGGGCGGCACGCTGACGCTCAAGTCGATCCGGCCCGGGCCGAACGGCGCGGTTGCGCGCTTTGCCGAGATCAAGGATCGCACGGCGGCGGAAGGGCTGCGCGGCACCGCATTGACCGTTCCCCGCAGCGCGCTGCCGCCCCTTGCCGATGGCGAATATTATCACGTCGATCTGATCGGTCTGCCGTGTACCTCCAGTGAAGGCGAACTGCTCGGATCGATCGTGGCGGTCGAGAATTTCGGCGCGGGCGACATCATCGAGATCGAACGGCCCGACAAGAAACGGTTCATGGTTCCGATCAAGGCCGTGCAGCTTGGCGATGGCCAGGCTGTGATTGACTCGCTGTTTATCGTTTAGTATATACATTGCGTATATACGGAGACGGTTATGAGCGAGGAATATAAAGCCAAGATATTCAAGTCAGGCAACAGCCTGGCGCTGCGTTTGCCAAAGGCGCTCGGTCTTAACGAGGGGACTGAGATGATGGTGCGCGAGGATCATGGCAAATTCATCTTCGAGCCGATCAACGCGCCCAAGCGCAAGATCGATATCAGCAAATTCGCGGGCAAAGCGCCCTGGCTCAAGCCGCTGACGCGGGAGGAGCGCGAGTTGGATGATGATTCTCCACGTGTCTGGGACGATCCGGATTGGCCGGGCTGGGCGGATAAAGCCTGAGTGCGCTACCTGCTCGACGCCAATGCTGTCATCTTCGCGTTGACGGGTCACCCGCGCGTGTTGGCGCGTTTCGCAAATTGCGATGAGGGCGATCTTGCGCTGTCGGCGATTGCGTTCGCCGAGGTTTCCCTGGGCATTGCACGTGGCAAGCCACCTTCTCCGGATGTCATGGCCGGTTTTCTGGAGGAGGTGGCTGTCGTTCCGTTCGACGAACGGGCTGCACGCTACTATCCCCAACTTCCTTTCCGCCGAGGCAATTTCGATCGCCTTATCGCTGCCCATGCCCTGTCGCTCGACCTGACCCTGGTCACTAATAATGAAGCCGACTTCCCCGATATTCCTGGCCTCAGAATAGAAAACTGGACCTTATGACGAGCCTTTCCGGCATCATCCCATGGCTCTATATGGCGGCATACCTCGTCATCGGTTGGCGTCTTCACGTCATCAGATGGCATCTTGGGCTCAAGATCGCGTCAGGCGCTGCCATGGTCGTTGCGCCGCCGTTGCTGTTCATGCTGCCTGCGCTCCGCAACCCGAGTGGCAATTTCTCCGACTTGCTGATGGCGACCGGGGTAGGCATGCTGGTCATGGGCGCGCTGTGTCTGCTGGGCGGCGCTGTGGCTTCCCACCTGCGTGAGCGTTCGCGCCGGGCATGACCTTCGTCGCACAAATCCTGACACTCTATCCCGAGATGTTTCCTGGCCCCCTTGGCGTGTCTCTCGCCGGTCGCGCCATGGCGGAAGGGAAATGGGTCTGCAATCCTGTCCAGATCCGGGATTTTGCTACGGACAAGCACAAGTCCGTCGACGATACGCCGGCAGGCGGTGGCGCGGGCATGGTGATGCGCGCAGACATCCTGGCCGCCGCCGTCGACAGCGCCATCGCGGCGCAGCCCGGTGCGCCTATCTTCGCCATGACGCCAAGGGGGCAGCCGCTGACCCAGGCACTAGTGCGCGACATCGTGGCCGGGCCGGGCGTGACGATCCTGTGCGGTCGGTTCGAGGGAATGGACGAGCGCCTGTTCGATGCGCGGCCCATGATCCCCCTGTCGATCGGCGACTATGTCCTGTCCGGCGGAGAGACGGCTGCGATCGTCCTGCTGGACGCTTGCATAAGGCTGCTTCCCGGTGTAATGGGCGCGCCTTCGAGTGGGGATGTGGAGAGCTTCGAAAGCGGCCTTCTGGAATATCCGCACTACACCCGCCCCAATATATGGGAAGGGCGCACGATCCCTGAAGTGTTGCGATCGGGGGATCATGCGAAGATCGCGGCCTGGCGGCAACGTCAGGCGGAAGACGATACTCGGCTAAGGCGGCCGGACCTTTGGGAGCGTCACAGGGACGCTCGGGGACGATCGCCCTCTGGTGCGCAACGACAGAAGAAGGAAGAGAGGGAATGAACCTCATCCAGCAGATCGAGGCCGAGAATATCGCGGCCCTTGGCAAGACCATCCCGGATTTCCGCCCCGGTGACACCCTGCGCGTCGGCGTGAAGGTTGTCGAAGGCGAGCGTAGCCGCGTCCAGAACTATGAGGGCGTGTGCATCGCACGCTCGAACAAGGGCATGGGCAGCAACTTCACCGTGCGCAAGATCAGCTTCGGCGAGGGCGTGGAGCGCGTGTTCCCCCTCTATTCGCCGAACATCGATTCGATCACCGTCGTCCGCAAGGGCGTGGTGCGTCGCGCGAAGCTCTATTATCTGCGTGGCCGCACCGGCAAGCGTGCTCGCATCGCCGAGCGCCGCGACAACCGCAGCGAAGACTAAGTTTCAGCCGCTGGAGCGCTTTCTAATGAGGTGGAATCACCTGATGACTCGGAAAACGCGACAAACCAGAAACTTAGAGCAGGTGAGCCGACGCAGTCGGATCGACAACTGCTCTAAGGCTTGAACACGAAAAAGGGCGCCGGGAGCTGTTTCCGGCGCCCTTCTCGTTCGCTCCGGAGGGGGTCAGAGCGAAAGGTCGTACCCCCGTGGGGATAGAGCGGGATGCGGCACCACATTGTCTTCGGTCGCAAAGAGGTTGGTCGGCCGGCTGAGATCGTCGGCGGTGCTGAGCAGCCAGTTGAGCGCATGCTGGCCATGATCCCAGGCGCCCAGATCGTCCTCGGCGCTCGCAGAGCCGATCTCGCCGCCATCGATGCAGTTGCTGCCCCAAAAACTGGCGAGCCTCTTCGCGCCGGCATAATCGGTCAGCGGATTATTGCGGCTCGCCACGACCACAGAGGGGAAAGGCAGGAGCAGCTTGGGCGCGGGGGCGAAGCCGACCATGCGCAGGTCGGCGTTTGCCGTGTCCACGCTGGGAGGGGCGACGAGCAGCGCGCCGGCAACGGGATCGCCATAGAGTGGACGCTCCATGGCGGCCCACCATGCGACAGCAAGGCATGACAGGCCCCGCGCGACCAGGATGACCGGCTTATCAGCCTGGCGGATGGCTGCGCCCAGCGTCGTAACCCAGGCATTGCGGTTCGGGGGATCGGTCCGGCCGAGCTGCACCGGTACGCAATCGTCGCGCTCAATGCTCCAGCGTGCGAGCCAGTCGCCCGGCGTGCCGTGGTCGGCGTCGGCCAGAGTCAGGATGGTGGGGCTGGAAGGTCGGGTGTCGGAACGGTGTATCGTCATGGCGGCACTCCTTCTTCGTAAGATGGAGATGCAAGTGTATGTCTAGTTTGAGAATAGACAATGGGCCTTGTCGAGAAAGATGGTTAATATGCGACATGCCGAATGCGGCGTGCGACAGGTGACACGGAAACGGCGCGGAGTGACCCGCGCCGCCATTTTCCGTTCATAAAGTGCCGACGCCGGGATTACAGCTTCGGCGGCTGCTTTGCCGGGTCCTCGGAAACGAGATAGTCCACATAACGATGGAAATACTGGTTGCCGCGCTCGTTCTTGCCGAAGGTCACGGACGAGCGCGCGCCCGACTCCATACCCTTCTGGACCTGCAGGCCGACGCCATAATCCTCGACGTCCACGACATCGCGCAGCCAGTCCATCATGCCCTCGATCGCCTGCGCGTCCTCGGCATCCTTGGGGCCGTGGCGGCGGATGAAGATCAGGTTGGTCATGTTCTTGTCCGGAGTCGGTCCCGGGATCAACTGAGCGACCTGGGTGATCTCCGGCGCGAAGAACACGCTGACGTTCGGGAAGATTGTGCGGACGAAATCATAGCCCTCATTCTCGTGCTCGCCCCAGGTTTCGCGGGGAAGGGCGCCAAGCGCTTCCTTGATCCGCACCTGTGGATAGCCGACGCGCAGATGCGGGCCGTAAGCGGTGAAGCTCATGATATTGCTGAACGTGCGGGGATGGATCGTCTCGGGATGCGCGGCGGCGAAATGATAGCCTTCCAGATAACCGTCATAGGCGATCTTCCAGTTCGCGCCATAAATCCGCCGCGACCCGCAATAATGCCACTTGTCCAGCTCATAGGCTTCCAGATCATCGAGCATGCCGCCCAGATGCTTGCCGATGTCCATGTCGGCGTCGGGGTCCAGGCTCACCCAGATGATGCCGCCGGCCTCGACGCAGGGCAGGGCGGTGAGATTATAGTTTTCCTTGCAGATATCGCCGAACTTGCGCGGTTCGGCCACGCCGATCAACTTGCCGTCATTGGCGAAGGTCCACGCATGATATGGGCAGGAGAAGCGCTTGGCATTGCCATGCCCCTCCGGCCTCAGGATCATGCCGCGATGGCTGCAGACGTTATACATCGCCGTGACGCTGCCGTCGGTCTTGCGCGTGATCAGGATGGGTTTGCCCATCAAATCCATTGCCTTGTAGTCGCCGGGGTTAGGCATTTCGGCGGTCAGGGCGGCGAGCAGGGGGAGCTTGAGGAATATCTCCGACATCTCTCGCGCGAAATAGGCGGTGTCCGTATAGGCGCTGGCCGGGACGTCCATCGTGCCTTCGGCGCAATCGGTCGTGCCGTTCTCAACGAAGTCCAGCATCTTGGCCGCTTCATCGCCGATCGTGTCGTGATAGCCCATGTCTTGTTCGCTCTCTATTAGAGACAGACTACTGTCTTGCCTGTCGTCTTGCCGCTCATCAGCCTGATCAGTGCGTCCGGCGCGGATTGCAGACCCTGGCTGATATTTTCCAGCGGGCGCAATTCTCCCGCCGCTACCCATGCACTGATACGCGTCTGCGCCTCACCCAGAAACTCCGGATGGTCATAGGTGAGGAAACCGCGCATCGTCGCGCGCTTGACCAGCAACTGCCACAAGTTGCGGATGGGATATTGTTCGTCCGCATTATTGTAGTTGGCGATCATGCCGCACACCACAACACGGCCATGCTGGGCCAGATGCGGCAGTATCGTATCCAGTATCTCGCCGCCGACATTGTCGAAATAGACATCGATGCCCTCCGGGGCCGCCGCCGCCAGCTTTTCGTCCAGGCTGCCGGGGGCGGTATAGTCGATGACGGCGTCGAATCCCAGGTCACTGCACAGCGCCGCCTTGTCCGGCGATCCGGTGATGCCGATGGTGCGGCATCCGGTCAGTCTGGCGATCTGCCCGGCGACATTCCCGACCGCGCCCGCCGCTGCGCTGATCGCGACGGTCTCGCCCGGCTTGATGGCGCCGATGGCGAAAAGCCCGACATAGGCAGTTAATCCCGATGGCCCTAACGTCCCCATATGTAAGGAAAGCTGCGACCTGTCAGCAATATCGCACTTTTCAAGGCCCAGCGCATCCGCGTTCAGCACGCTATGCTCTTCCCATCCGGCGAGCGCGCGCACGATGTCGCCCGGCGCGAAGCCGTCCAAGCGGCTTTCCACGACCTCGCCAAGCGCCATGCCGCGCACGACCTCGCCGATGGCCACCGGCGGCAGATAGCTTGGCCGGTCGTCCAGAAAGCCGCGGATGGCCGCATCGATGGCGAAAACGCGATTGCGCACCAGCATCGTGCCGTCGGCAACCGGCGGCAAAGGCGTTTCATCCTGTGAGAAATCGGCGTCCACGGGCAGCCCCGAAGGCCTTCTTGCCAGTGTGATCCTGCGGTTGACGCTCTCCATGATGCTCCCAATATTATGGGGGCGGCGCAAGGCTGCCCGGTCGCTGCGAATGATAAGGGCCGTCCCTGCCATGCCTCCCTGTCATTACCGCTAGGTGAGGTTCGCAGACCATTGGAATGCCTGACGCAATCCATAGGTCATAGGGGCATCATCTTTCCGCTAGGATAGCGAAAAGGCATAGGAGATTCGAGTAATGGCTGAGAGCGACCCCAAGATCAAAGCGCCACCGCAGATCACGGGCGAACCGCTGCCGCGTTGCCCCGGCACATCATATCGCGACCTGGCGCTCGCCGACACCAATGAGGTGCCCGAGTTCCTGTATCAGGACGTCTATGAGAATCTGGGGTCCGACCCCATTCCCGCGTCGCGTTACACCGATCCCGCCTTCTTCGAACTGGAGAAGGAGAAGATGTGGCCGAACGTGTGGCAGTTCGCCGCGCGTGAGGAAGAGTTGCCCGAACCCGGCGACTATATGGTCTACGAGAATGTCGGCAAATCCTTCATCCTGATGCGTCAGGAGGACGGCTCCATCAAGGCGTTCTACAATGTCTGCCTTCATCGCGGCCGCAAGCTGAAGCTGGACGACGGCTGGACGGCGGAACTGCAGTGCCCGTTCCACGGCTTCACCTGGAATAATGACGGGTCGCTCAAGAATATCCCCTGCCGCTGGGACTTCTCGCACCTGTCGGACGAGAAAATGCAGCTTCCCGAAGTGTCGGTGGGCCGCTGGGCTGGCTATATCTTCATCCGCGAGGCGAAGGAGGGGCCGACGATCGAGGAGTTCCTCGCGCCCATGCCGGAGCATTTCAAGCGCTGGAAGCATGAGGAATGCGCGACCGCGCTGTGGGTCGGCAAGGTGATCCCGGCCAACTGGAAGGTGGTGATGGAGGCTTTCATGGAAAGCTGGCACACCGTCGTCACCCATCCCCAGCTTCTGCCGTTCACCGGCGACGCCAATTCGATGTATAATATCTACGGCGACCATGTGAACCTGACGGTCACGCCGTTCGGCACCATGTCCCCGCACATCGATCCGGAGGGCAAGGAGCAGCAGTGGATCGTCGACGAGTTCGTCAAATATAACGGCCGCTCGTCCGACAATTACGAGGACAAGGAAGCCGCCGCTGGCGGTTTCGCCGTCAAGGTCCCGGATGGTCAAACCGCGCGCGCTGCGCTTGGCGATAGTTTGCGCGAAACTACGACCAAGATGTTCGGCCATGACGTCAGCTTCGCGTCCGACAGCGAGATGATGGATGCGCTGCTCTACAACGCCTTCCCCAACTGGAGTCCCTGGGCTGGGTTCCAGCCGAATATCGTCTATCGCTGGCGGCCCTGGCACGATGTCGACCATTGCCTGATGGAGGTTCGCATCCTCACCCGCGTTCCGCCGGGGCAGGAAGCGCCCAAGGCGCCCGCCATGCATTTCCTGACCGATGACGAAAAATGGACCGAGGCGACCGAGATCGGCATCCTTGGCGACGTGTTCGAGCAGGATATGGAGAATCTGCCCTTCGTGCAGCAGGGCCTGAAAAGCTCCGCCAATGGCGAAGTGCAACTGGCCAACTATCAGGAAATCCAGATCCGCCAGTTCCAGAACACCCTGATGAAATATCTCGAAGCCTGATCATGCGTCAGATGACATTGGCGGATCGTCCCGTCGGACGGTCCGTCGCTTCGAGCGACTTCGCCATGGTCGAGGTGCCCACGCCGCAGGTCGGCCCCGGCGAAATGCTGCTGGCGGTGCGCTGGCTTGGCTTCGAACCGGCGCAGAAGGGGTGGATGGAGAATTTCGGCGGCTATGTCGCGCCGATGGAGATTGGCGACGTCATGCGCGGCATGGGCGTCGCCGAGGTTGTCGAGAGCAGCGACGGGAAATGGCCCGTCGGCACGATGGTCACGGGCATGACCGGCTGGACCGAAAGTCTTGTGAGCGACGGCTCCGGCTTTGAGGCCTGCCATCCCGACTTGCCCGCAGAGGCGATGCTGGGCGTGCTGGGCATTCCAGGCCTTACCGCCTGGGTCGGCATGCACAAGATTGGCAAGCCCGTCGCCGGAGACACCGTGGTCGTGTCCGGCGCGGCGGGCGCAACAGGGTCGGTCGCCGGGCAACTGGCGAAGATTGCGGGCGCGCGGGTGATCGGCATTGCCGGCGGACCGGAGAAATGCCGCTGGCTGATCGACGAAGCGGGTTTCGACGCCGCCGTCGACTATAAGGCGGGCGACGTGTCCAAGCAGCTCAAGGCGCTGGCGCCCAAGGGCATAGATGTCATCTACGACAATGTCGGCGGCGAGATATTGGACGCGATGCTGGCCCGCATCGCCATCGGCGCGCGCGTCGTCCTGTGCGGCGGCATCAGCCGTTATGAGCAGGGTGGAAAGATCGCCGGACCCGCCAACTATTTCAACCTGATCCTGCGCCGCGCCCATATGGAGGGCTTCATCGTTCTGGACCATGAAAGCGAATGGCCCGCCATCCGCGAGCGGCTGGCCGGTCTGGTGCTGGCGGGCAAGCTGAAATGGCAGGCCGATATATTGGATGGGTTGGAAAACGCTGCCTCCGGCCTTTCCCGCCTGTTCGACGGGTCGAACAGGGGGAAGCAGGTGCTGCGGCTTTAGCGTCTCTATTTTGTAGAAATGTAGCGTGCTCCTGCGAAAGCAGGAGTCCAGCTCGGAGCGTGGGCCTGGGCTCCTGCTTTCGCAGGAGCACGCTGCGCTTTCCGCCAGTTAGCGCGAACTTGCAGAGATTCGGCTGAACTCCCACCTCCGTTCGCTTCGAGCTTGTCGAGAAGTCTACGCACCCACTTCTCGACTACGCTCGAAGCGAACGGGGTTTGTAAAGAACCTTAAGCCATCTTCAGGATCATCTTCCCCTGATTGCTACCCTCGAACAGGCGCAGGAACGCCGGATAGGCGTTGTCGATGCCTTCATCGATATGCTCATCGAAGCGCAGCTTGCCCTCGGCCACCAGCTTGGCCATCGCCATGCCGCCCTCGGCGAACCGGTCGAGGAATTCGCTGATCAGGAAGCCCCGGATCGTCGCCATGCGCGCGATGAGCTGCCACAGGTTGCGGGTGCCGTACGCCTCGCCATTATATTCGGAGATCAACCCGCACAGGCCGATCCGAGCATAGGGGTTGATGTGAGTCAGCGTGGCGTCCAGTCCGATACCGCCGACATTCTCGAACACCAGATCGATGCCCTTGGGGCATGCCTCGCCGATCGCTTGGGTCAACGCCTCAACATCCTTGCCGCGATAGTCGATCGCCGCATCGAAGCCATAATCGACGATCAGCCGCTTGCACTTGGCCGGACCGCCGGCAATGCCCACAACCCGCGCGCCCGCCAGCTTGCCGAGCTGGCCCGCCATCGATCCGACCGCGCCGGCCGCGCCGCTGATCAGGAAAGTCTCGCCGGCCTTGGGCTTCAGGATTTCGGTCACGCCGAACCACGCCGTCAGCCCCACCGCGCCCATGACAGACAGATAGTTGGTGACGGAGGGGACGATGTCGGCGTCGATGCGGCTGGTGAAGCCACCCAGTTTCGCCACCGAATAATGTTCGATCTTGTTGAGGCCCATCACCCAGTCGCCGGGCGCGAAGCCCTCGGCGTTGCTCGCCTCGACAATCCCCACGGTGGTGGCGCGCACTGCGTCGCCCAATTCCACCGGCGGCAGGTAGCTGGGAACATCGTCCAGCCAGCCGCGGATGGCCGGATCTAGGGACGCATAATGGTTGCGGATCAAGATCTCGTCCGGACCGATCGCCGGAACCGCCTCGTCAACCAGCGAGAAATCGCTGGCTTGCGGCGTGCCGTCGGGGCGGGCGGTGAGGAGGAAACGGCGGTTGTTATTCATAATATCTGTCGTCCCGATCATTCTAGTTCCACAGCGCATATACTGGATCTTCCGGCCCCCGCCGCCCGAGCAGGTCGAGCGAGGCGTACATTCCGTCATTGCTGTGGGTGGTGGCGTCAACACGGTTCCAGTCGCACACAAAGCTGCGTTCCGAAATCTTCCACGTGCCGGCGCGTCGCTCGAACCTGTCGAGGTAGCGACCGCCGGTGAGCATTTCCGACTGCGTCCCGTCCTCATTGGTCATGGTCGATACGGCGATCACATAGGTTTCGCCAACGGCGGTGTTGCCCGTGACTTCGATCCATTGATTGGCGATCGAATGGAATGTCTGGTTGAATACCGCTTTCACGATCCGGCAGATTTCAACCGAAAATTGCTGACCGCCGCCGTTGAACGCGCCGCTGACGACAGTGCTGTCGTCATGGAATATCGATTTGAGCAATGCTTCGTCGGCGCGATCCACGCCACGGCAATAGGCCATGGTCAGGTCCGCGATCTTCTGACGCGATATGACCGCGTCGATAGCGCTGTCATCTGCGGGCGGGTTGCTCATGCCCTGGTCTCCTTCTCTTATCAGTGTATTTCTTGCGGTGGCTGACGCCAGGAGGGCGACGCCTGGATCGGCGGCGCCCTGACCACCGGCTGGAACATGATTGCCCAGCGGACCAAGATCGGCAGGGGTGTAGGCGCCCGGCCAGTTGGTGTTGACGTCCATGACATATTGGCGGTGTGACAGACGCCAGACGCCACCCCGTTTCTCGTGACGATCCAGATACCGTCCGCACACCAGCCGCTGCTTCATGCTTCCGTCGGGATCGGCCGACTGCGTATAGGCGACGATGTAGCTTTCCGATTTCGCCGTCTCTCCCTCCAGCAGCAGCCAGGTCTGGCTTGTCTGGTGAAGCGTGACGGGCTTGCCCTTGTGGGCCGCCGCCAGCATGGGGGCCAGTTCGCTGGCCGGACCATTGTAGAAGCGGTAATCGACGGTGGCGTCGTCATGATAGCAATCAGCAAGCAGCGCTGCGTCCGCGCGATCGACGCCACGGCTGTGCTGGGCGATCCTCTGCCTGATCGCCTGAATATCGGCGATGGCGGATAGGGTGTCCGCGCCGCTCACGCCATCGTCTCTCCATTGTCTATGACGATGTGCGTGCCGGTGATCTGGCGCGATTCCTCCGACGCCAGGAAGAGAACGAGATTGGCGACATCCTCCGGCTGGCCTTGCCCATGCGCGTTAGCCTGATCGAGGCCGGCGGTGTCGGCAGGAAGCTGGGCGATCGCCTGCTGGGTCATCGGCGTGTCGTGTGCGCCCGGCGCAATGGCGTTCACCCTGATCTGGTAGCCCTGCTCTTGGCAATGCACCGCGATGCTGCGCGACATGGCGATGATGCCCGCCTTCGCTGCGGAATAGGCGGGGATGCTGCTCAGCCCCTTCAGCGCCGCGACGGATGCGACATTGATGATTGACCCGCCGCCGCCCTTGGTCATGAACGGGATGGCGGATTTGCAGCCGAGGAAGCAGCCGTCGACCATCACCTCCATCTGAAGCCGGAAATCCGCGAGCGTGGAATCCTCAACCGTGCCGAAGCGGACCAGCCCGGCGTTATTCACCAGCACGTCCAGCTTGCCGAAATGCGCGATCGTCTTGGCGACCACGTCCTGCCATTGCGCCTCGTCGCGGACGTCATGCTTGAGGAACAGCGCGCCGGGAATGGAAGCGGCGGTTTCCTGGCCCAAAGCCTCCTGGACATCGGTGATGACGATGCTTGCGCCCTCTGCGGCCAGCAGGCGCGCGTCCGCTGCGCCAAGGCCCGAGGCTCCGCCCGTGATCAGGGCTACCTTGCCCGCAACTCTGCCCATGGCGTCATGCTCTCCAAACGACTATACTGATTGAAGAAAAGGCTAGAGCATGATGCTGCCGATCCCGACTAGCACTTCGGTCAGGTCAATGAACGGACCCTAGCAGAAAACCGAGTATGGCCTTGCGCTGCGCGGCCATACAGTTGGCCGGGAGCGCGCCCGGCGAAAGCCGGTGCATGACGCAACAAGCGAGGATGGACTATGACGAAAGAGCATTTTCTCGGCCGGACGCTTGAAGCATTCGATCCGCCCGTGCGCGGCGATGCGATCACCGGCGAACGTTATTATTCGAAGACTTGGGCGCGCGCGGAATGGCGCAACGTCTTTGCCAAGGTCTGGCATATCGGCGGCATGCTTGCCGACCTCGAAGAGCCCGGCGATTGGGTCACCCATAATCTGATGCGCGACAGCGTGATGATGATCCGGCAGGAGGATGGCTCGATCAAGGCGTTCTTCAACGCCTGCATCCATCGCGGCAACCGCCTGCTGTGGTCGGACATGGGCAGTAATGAGCGGATCACTTGTTCCTATCATGGCTGGCAGTTCGGTAAGGACGGCACGCTGTTGTTCGCGCAGGACGCAGAGGATTTCCCCAACGGCAATCCCTGTGGCAAGGCGCATCTGACGGAGATTTCCGTCGGCACATGGGGGCCGTTCGTCTGGTTCAACATGGACAAGGATGCGACCCCGCTCCACGAATGGCTGGCCCCGCTGACCGAGCAGCTTGCCGGTTATCAGATGGAGACGATGACGCGCGTGCTGGACGTGCGCTGTGAAATTCCCTGCAACTGGAAGATCATCCGGGACAATTTCAACGAAAGCTATCACCTGCCCACGCTCCATCCGGAGCTGGCGAGCTTCATCGATGACGAATATACCGACACCAGCTTCGAGATGTACCCCAGCGGCCATAACCGCATGGTGCAGAAGGGCTGCCATCCCTCCAAGCGCCTCGACTATCCCGATGCGATGCAGCCGCTGATCGAGGACAATCTGCGCGAATGGGGTCTGGATCCCGCCGATTTCGTCGACAAGGCGACCGAGGCGCGCCGTGCGATCCAGCAGGCCAAGCGCAAGCTGGGGCCGGAACGGGGCTTCCGCGCTTTCGAAACGATGACGGACAGCCAGCTTACCGATTATTATCATTACACGCTCTGGCCGAACACGACGATCACCATGAGCCCCGACGGCTTCCAGATCCTGCGTTCCGAACCGCATCCGACCGATCCGGAACGCTGCATTTTCGATCACTGGTATCTGATGCCGCCGGTCGATGGCCGCAATGAGGTTGTGACCCCCGTCGGTATCGTTCCGTTCGAGCATGCCGACCGCGAGGTCGTCATCTATGGCGAGGCGACGCTGGGCTATGTGGCCGATCAGGACATGTCGGTGGCGGTCGGCCAGCAGCAGGGCCTGCATTCCATGGGCTATCGAGGTGGCATCATCTCGGGCCAGGAGAAGCGCATCCAGCGGTTCCACGAGCTGCTGAATGATGCATGCGGCATTCATGGAGATTTGCCGGCAGGCTCTGATTGATGAGCATTTTTGAGGATCGCGTCGCGATCAACGATGTGCTCGCGCGCTATGCCGACGCCGTAAACCAACGCGACGCCGCGACCTGGGGCGCGACATGGGACGAGGAGGGCGAATGGTTCCTCTTCGGCCCCGACACGATTGTCGGCCGCGACGCCATCGCGGTAGCCTGGACCGAGGCGATGGCCGGCTATCCCTTTGTCGTGATGTCCGTCTCTCAGGGCGCGGTCGCGATCAACGGCGATACAGCGTCGGGCCGCTCCTACAGCAGCGAGGTCGCGCGCACGGCGGATGGCAAGAATGTGCGCGTCTACGGATGCTACGAGGATCGATATCGCAAGCGGGACGGCGTGTGGGGCTTTTCCTACCGCCGCTTTTCCGTCCTTCACAGCGAAGAATATTAAAACAGTCAGGAGAAGAAGATGGCACGACTGGACGGCAAGGTCGCGATCATATTGGGCGCGTCCGATCCACGGAGCATGGGCGCGGCAACGGCAAGGCGCTTCGCGGAAGAAGGCGCGAAGCTGGTCCTGGCGGCCCGCCGGAAGGATGCCGTGGCGGATGTCGCCGGCCCGTTGGGCGCGACTGCCGTCGCATGCGACATCACCAATGAGGATGACCTGATCGCCCTCGCGAAAGCGGCCGTGGACACCTATGGCAAGCTGGACATAGCCATCAATTATGCGGGCATCGAAGGCGGCGCGCCCGTCATCGAGACGACCGCCGAGATGCTCCGCCAGCAGGCGGACGTGCATTTCGTCGGCACCGGTCTCTTCATCAAGCAGATGGCCCTCGCCATGAAGGATGGCGGGTCGATCATCACCGCATCCTCGCTCACCGTATTGGTGCAAGCGCCGGGGCAGGGCGCCTATGCCGGATCGAAGGGCGGCGCGGACGTGCTGGTCAAGGTCGCCGCCAATGAACTGGGCGAGCGGGGCATCCGCGTGAACAGCCTCGCGCCGGGCTTCACCAAGAGCGCCATGACCGACGCCTATTTCGCCATGGAGCCGGTGACTCGCGCCTTCCTCAAGGAAATGCCGCTCGGCCGTTTCCCCACGGTGGAGGACATCGCCCATTGCGCGCTCTGGCTGGCGAGCGACGAGGCCTTCGTCACCGGACAGCGGATCGACGTGACGGCGGGCCAGGCGCTGCGCCGCACGCCGCGCGCGGACGAGTTCGCCTGATGGCGGGCCGGCTGGAGGGGCGCAAGGCGCTCGTCGTCGGCGCTGCGGGCGCTGACAATATGGGGCAGGTCATTGCTCGCCGCTTCGCTGCGGAGGGCGCGAAGGTGGCCGTCGCGGGCCGCAACCGCGCCGCGCTGGACGCGATCGCGGGTGAGATTGGCGGCGTGGCGGTCGAATGCGATTTCTCGGAGCGGGCCAGCATCTTCGCGATGGTGGACGCGGCCAAGACTTCGCTCGGCGGCCTCGACATCGCCGTCAACGCGACCGGCTGGGGCCTGCTCAAGCCGTTCCTCGAAACCACCGAGGAGGAGATCGACAAGATCTACGCGCTCCAACTGCGTGGACCGTTCCAGTTCCTGCAGGCGCTGATCCCGGCGATGGAGGAGAAGGGCGGATCGATCATCCAGATCAGCTCGGCCACCGCGACGATCCTGTTCCACGATCACGATGCTTATATGGCCACCAAGGCTGGCACCGATCATCTCGTGCGCAGCGTCGCCAACCAGTTCGGCGACAAGGGCATCCGCGTGAACAGCATCTCGCCCGGCGTCACCGAAACGCCGATGACGGCGGACGCGGCGGCCGTCCCGGGCGTCATGGACGCCTTCGTGAAGGGCTATCCGCTCGGCCGCTACGGCACGTCGGAGGATATCGCTGCCGGCTGCGTCTGGCTGGCGAGCGACGAATGCTTCATGACTGGTCAGAATCTTCAGGTGAATGGCGGGCTCACCCTGCGCGCCAACCCGTCAAAGGCCGATATCGAGGCATCCGTGGTCGCCGCCATGGCGGCCGCCTGACATGGCCTACAGCAACCCGCTGTCGATGTGCGCGGGGATCATGCCGGAGGCCACCCCGGTCCAGCTGGTCGAATCCGCCGCTTATGGCGGTTTCGATTATAGCGGCATGTGGTTCGAGCCGGACCAGTGGACGGACGCCACCACGCGGGAGGTGAAGGCCGCCATCGCCGCCACCGGCGTGCCGCTGCTGGATATAGAGGTCGTCTGGATACAGCCTGGTCCGCCCAATCCTGATCATCTGCGGCTCGTCGACATCGGCCTTGAGCTCGGCGCGCAAAATGTGCTGTGCGTCAGCAGCGATCCGGACTGGGGCGCGACCCGTGACAAGCTCGCCTTGCTCATGGAGCGGGGCGCTGCGGGCGGCATTCGCGTCAATCTGGAATTCGGCCTGTTCAGCGAAATCAGGACGATCGCGGAAGCCAGCCGAATGCTGGAGGAGATCAATTCGCCCTCTGCGGGTCTGCTGATCGATGCCCTCCACTGGACCCGCCAGGGCGGCACGCTGGAACAGATCGCGGCCGTGCCGCGCGAATGGCTTAGCTATGTCCAGCTATGCGATGCGCCGGCGGTCGGCGCTGACCCCGCCGATGCCGACGCGATCCTTGTCGAGGCGATCGACGGCCGTGTGCCGATGGGCGAGGGCGGGCTGGATCTCGATGGGATCATGACGCAGATGCCGGCGGTGATTCCCGTCGCGGTCGAGGAGCGCTCCCTGCGCCTGCGGGAAGGGTTCCCTGACCTCAAGGCCCGGGCGGCCGAACTGGCCCGAACTTCCCGCGCCTGGCTGGCGCGATAAGACGGACTGGCAAGATATGAAAAGGCGGCCTGATCGGGCCGCCTTTTTCTTAATCCCGAACCTCCACCTCCGTTCGTTTCGAACGCAGTCGAGAAACCTGCGCAAAGCTTCTCGACTGGGCTCGAAGCGAACGAGGGGTGGGTCAATATTTGAACCGTGTCGCGTTCACCCCACCAGCAGCTTGGGTTCCTCGATCAACCCCTTCAGCGTCCGCATGAACTCCGCGCCCACCGCGCCGTCGATGGCGCGATGATCGCAGGACAGGGATATCTCCACGATCGTCGCAAAGGCCAGCGCATTGCCGATCTCGATCGGCTGGCGTGACCCTGCGCCCACGGCCAGGATCGCGCCCTGCGGCGGATTGATGATCGCGTCGAACTGGTCGATGCCGAACATGCCGAGGTTGCTGATCGAGAAGCTGCCGCCCTGAAACTCCTCAGGCTGCAGCTTGCCGGTCCGCGCCTTTTCCGCCAGCGCCTTCACTTCGCGGGAGATGGCGGCGACGGACAGCGTGTCCGCACCCTTCACGATCGGCGTGATCAGGCCTTTGTCGGTCGCGACCGCCACCGAGATGTCGGCGCTGCCGAAACGGTGGATCTCATCGCCATGCACCTGCACATTGACGTCGGGATGCCGCGCCAGCGCCAGGCCACAGGCCCGCACGATATAATCGTTGATGCTGGGCGCTTCGCCCGTCGCCGCCTTCGCCTGCGCGCGAAGACCCAGGATCGCGTCGATCCGGACCTTGGAGCGCAGGTAGAAATGCGGGATCGTCGACTTGCTGTGGCTCAGCGCCTTGGCGATCGCCTTGCGCATCGACGACATCTTGACGATTTCGGCCGTGCCGGGGGCAGGCCGCGCAAAGGCCATGGGAGCCGCTGCAGCAGTGGACGCTGCAGGCGCAGAAGGCGTAGCTGCCGCAACCGGCTCGGGCTTTACCTTGGCCAGAACGTCCGCCTTGCAGATACGGCCCTTGGGTCCGGTTCCGGTCAGGGAGGACAGGGCGACGCCATGCTGCACCGCCAGCCGCTTGGCGAGTGGGCTTGCAAACACTTCGCCCAGCGTCTCGCCGATCGGCGCGATCTCTACTGGCGATCCGCCGACCGTAGTCGCCGGCAGGCTGGCCTGCAGCACGTCCTGGAACGTGATGCGTCCGCCGTCGCCAGACCCGGTGATCCCGGCAATGTCGACGCCCTTTTCCTCGGCCAGCGCACGCGCAGCCGGGCTGATGTTCGCGTCGGCGGCGATGCTGACTGTCTTCACTGGCTCGGGTGCTGCTTCCACCTTCGGCGCTGCTGCCGGCGGCGGGGGAGGTGATCCGCCAGCCTTGGAGGCGACGGCTGTGTCGGCGGGCTTGAACCCGCTGACGAAGGCCGAAACCTCATCCGCCGACGGCTTTTCGTCCGCGCCGGTCAGGACGGCGATCAGTTCGCCGACCTGATAGGTGCCGCCGGTCTCCGCGACCAGCTTCGGGAACATGCCGTCGGCTTCCGCCTCGACTTCATTGGTGATCTTGTCGGTTTCGATCAGGGCCAGGATATCGCCCTTCTTGAATGGAACGCCTTCCTTGACCATCCATTCGGCAACGACGCCCTCGGTCATTTCGATGCCCCATTTGGGCATGGCAAATGCGCGCAGATTAGCCATTCGCTCAACCCCGCCTGTAGGACATGGCCTTGACCGCAGCCGCCACGATCTTGTCGGGGGAGGGAACATAGGCGGATTCAAGTTCGCGGGCGAACGGCACTGGGCTGTGTGGGCCGGTCACCATTTCGATCGGCGCCTTCAGCGACGCGAACGCCTTGTTGGCGACCAGCGCCGACAGGTCGGTCGCGAAGCTACAACGGGGCGGGGCCTCGTCCACGATCAGCAGGCGGCCTGTGCGCTCCACGCTGTCCATGATCGCTTCCTCGTCCAGCGGGCTGGTCGTGCGCAGGTCGAGCAGGTCGCAACCGATGCCATCCTGCGCCAGTTGTGCCGCCGCCTTCTCCGCGAAGCCGACCATCATGCCCGTGGCCAGTATCGTGACGTCGTCGCCCTGGGTTACCTGACGGGCATGGCCGAAGGGGATCAGATATTCGCCGTCCGGCACTTCACCCTTCACGCCATATAGCGCCTTGTGCTCCAGGAAGATGACCGGGTCATCGTCGCGGATCGCCGTAGTCAGCAGGCCCTTTACGTCCGCGGCGGTGGTGGGCATCACCACCTTAAGGCCCGGCATCGCCGTGACCATTGCGTGGATCGACTGGCTGTGCTGCGGCGCGGCGTTGTAACCGGCGCCATAGGGCATGCGGATCACGATCGGGCATTTGGACTTGCCGCCGAACATATAGCGGAACTTGGCCACCTGATTCCAGATCTGGTCCATGCACACGCCGATGAAGTCGGCGAACATGATCTCGGCGATAGCCCGCTTGCCCGTCAGTGAGGCGCCTGCGGCCGCGCCGATGATCGCGCTTTCGGAAATCGGCGTGTCGATGACCCGGTCCGATCCATATTGGGCCCAAAGGCCGCCGGACGTGCCCCAGATTCCGCCGATCGCCTCCGGCCCGCCGGGCGATCCCATGCCGCCGACGATATCCTCGCCCAGCATGATGACGTTCTCGTCTCTCGCCATTTCCGCGTCGATCGTGTCGCGAATGACGTCGCGGATCATTTGTCTTGCCATGGTCTTATCGATCCTTGCGATCAGTAGCTGATGTAGACGTCTTCAAGGACGTGGTCGGCGGTGGGGCGCGGTGCGGCCTTGGATTCCGCCACGGCCCGATCGATCAGGGCCTCGACCTCTGCGTCGATGGCGTCGATGTCCGCGCCTTCCAGCAGCTTGGCTTCGGTCACCTTGGTGCGGAACACCTTCAGGCAGTCACGCTCCTCGCGCAGGCGATCCAGTTCGCCCTTGCCGCGATAGCGCTGCGGATCGCCCTCGAAATGGCCGTAGAAACGCTCGGTATCCAGCTCGATCGAGGCTGGACCGTTGCCCGCTTTGCAATATTCGATCAGTTCGCGCATCGCGTCATAGACGGAGAAGAAGTCGATGCCGTTGGCCTTAATGGCCTTCATGCCGAAGGCGGCGGAACGCACCGTCATGCTTTCAGCGCCGACGGCGTAGGACTCGCCGGTATGTTCGGAATAGTGGTTGTTCTCGAACACGAAGATCACCGGCAGCTTCAGGACGACCGCCATGTTCATGGCCTCGAACGTCGTACCCTGGTTGCACGCGCCGTCACCCGAGAAGGCGATGGATACTGTGCCGTTGCTCTTGGCGGTGATGCCTGCGCCAACGGCGATCGGCGCGCCCGCGCCGACGATGCCATTCGCGCCCAGCATGCCCTTGTTGATGTCAGCGATATGCATGGAGCCGCTCTTGCCCTTGCAAAGGCCATCGCTGGAACCATAGATTTCCTTCATCATGCCGACGACATCGCATCCCTTGGCGATGCAATGGCCATGCCCGCGATGGGTGGAGATGATGTAATCCTTCGGGCCAAGATGCTCGCACACGCCCACGGCGCAGGCTTCTTGCCCCGCATAGAGATGCGTGAAGCCGGCAATTTCGCCCAGGGCGATCTCGTCGTGCAGACGCTCCTCGAACACCCGGATCGTCTTCATCTGGCGATAGGCCTGTATCAGCGCTTCGCGGCTATGCTGCATGTCGTCCGTCTCCGTTCAAAATTCGTATCGCGCGGCTCAAAGGCCCAGCACGGTTTTGGCGATGATAGTCTTCTGAATCTCGTTCGTCCCACCAAAGATGGTCCACGCCCGGCTATTCAGATAGCGGGGGGCGGCGACCTGCGCCGCTGTGTTGTGCAGCGGTTCCGGCGCGCCATTGCCATAAAGCGGCCGCTGTTCCTCCAGAGCCACGCCGGCATAGCCATAAAGCCGCACGGCTAGGTGATCGACCTGTTGGCGCAAGGTGGAGGCGACCATCTTGCACAGTGATGTCTGCGGCCCCGGCGGCAGGCCCTTGGCCATTTCGGCAAGGACGCGAAGCTCCGTCATCTCCAGAGCCTGCGCCTCCAGTTCGACCTTTGCAACCTCACCCATGAACGCCTGATCTTCGGCCATGGAACCGCCCAGTCCGTCCGGCTCATTCTTCGACGAAGAGCGGATTTTTGCGAGGTCTGACAAGAGTTTAGGCGCGTGGCACGCACCGCCGCGCTCGTTCTCCAACAGGAACTTGGCGATGGTCCACCCCCCGCCAACTTCGCCGACAAGATTGTCCAGCGGCGCGGTGACGTCATCCAGGAAAACCTCGTTCACTTCATGGTCGCCGGCCAGCCCAATGATCGGCCGAACCTCGACGCCCGGCTGGTTCATGTCGACCAGGATGAAGCTGATGCCCTTCTGCGGCTTCACCTTGGGGTCCGTGCGCAGCAGGCAGAAGATATGGGTCGCATGGTGCGCATGGGTCGTCCACAGCTTGCGGCCGTTGATCAGCCAGTGATCGTCCTTGCGCTCCGCCCGGCTCTTCAGGCTGGCGAGGTCAGACCCCGAACCCGGCTCGGAGAATCCCTGGCACCAGTAATCCGTGCCGTCCAGGATGCGGGGCAGGATCGTCGCCTTCTGCTCGGGCGTGCCGAACTTGCAGATGACCGGACCCAATAGCTTGAGGCTCAGGACCGGCAGGCTTGGCGCATCGGCCAGCGCGCATTCCTTCTCGAAGATATAGCGCTGGACGGTGGTCCAGCCCGTGCCGCCGCAATCGACCGGCCAGTTATAGGCCAGCCAGCCCTTCTTGTGCAGAATGGCCTGCCACTCGCGGCCGATGTCGGGTTCGACAAAAACCGATGGCGTGGCGCGCATGCCCGCGCGCAAATATTCAGGAAGGTTGGCGTCGAGGAACGTGCGGACTTCCTGGCGGAAGGCTTCGTCTTCGGGGGAGAAATGAAGGTGCATTTTCGGGACTTCAGCGCTGGAGGATGGTGACGCCGGAAATGCCGGGTGCGCCATAAACATGGGTGTAAGCAGTCTTGGGATCGCCGGGCACCTGACGCCCGCCACCCAGGCCGCGAAGCTGGATCACATTCTCATAGACCTGACGCAGGCCGGAGGCGCCGATCGGCTCCCCGCAGGCAAGGCAGCCGCCGTCCGTGTTGACGGGCAGCTTTCCACCTATCCGCGACCAGCCTTCGGCCAGCCACTCTTCCTGCTCGCCATCGGCGCAGAAGCCGTTCTCGGCCATGTGCATGATCTCGGCGCCGGACTCGGTATCCTGCAATTGCGCGACGTCGATGTCCTTGGGGCCAAGGCCCGCCATTTCGAAAGCAGCCTTTGACGCTAGCAGGGTCGGCGCGCCGCCGCGCTCGATATCGACTGACGGGGCGAACACCTCGAACGATCCCGGGGGACGCGTGCGGACGGCGGCCGCTTTCACGCGCACATCCGTCCGCCCCAGTTCGCGGGCCTTCTTTTCGCTGGCGAGGATCAGCGCAACGCCGCCTTCGCCGGGGGAACAGAACATATATTTGGTCAGCGGATCGTTGATCATTTGGCTGTTGAGGATCGTGTCGAGATCCACCGGCGCGCGCCGCCAGGCGTGTTCGGCATGGACAGCGTTATCGAACGCCTTCTCCGCCACGCGTCCGAGCGTCGTGTTGGTGATGCCATAGGCGGCCATGTACCGCTGCAGCTTCATGGCGAAGAACTGGGTCGTCACCATCATGCCGACTTCGCCATACCAGTTGGGCAGATTATATTCGGCCGGCATGGCGTTGAACGCGCCGCGCGGATGCTTGTCGAAGCCAAGCGCGACGCCGACATCATATTGCCCCGAAGCAATCCCCTGCCACGCGCCGATCATCGCAGATCCGCCAGTGGCGCAGCCGTTCTTGACGTTGATGACGGGAAGCCCGGTCAGGCCAAGCTCATTGACGATGGAGTCGGCGTTTCCGGAAGAATCCGAACCCCCGAAACCGAACTGGACATCGTTCCAGTCGAGGCCAGCGTCAGAGAGCGCCTGACGTACGGCATAGGCGCCCTGCTGCAGCCCGGACAGGCCGTCCGTGCGGCCAAAGGGGTGGATGCCCACGCCCACGACATAAACATCAGCCATGGGTGGAACCCTCCTGAACCGGGGTGAAGGCATAGCTCATGACCGTGCGGCCCTGAGCGTCGGTCGCATGCGGAACGAGGACGGTCTCGACCGGCATCCCGATCGTGATCGCGTCGAACGCGACATTTATCAGCGGCCCCTCGACAATCACGGCGCCGGTCAATTCGATATAGGCGATTGCGAAGGGCTCGAACGCCTCGGGGCCTGTATAGGGCGGCGATTTCGGGCGAAAGCGCTGGATTGTCCAGGACCAGACCGTCCCCTTGTTCGGCAATGTTTCCGGCGCATAGCGCGCGTCGCCGCCGGGGCAGGGGAAGACGATCCTGCCGCTTTCGACATGACGGCCGCCAATCAGGCAGGGCTGTGCCCCATCTGTGAACAGGCCTTCGGTAATGGCGATCATATCGGAAATGGGACCTGCTCCAGCTTTTTTCTGTCATGACCGTTATGAAAATGCGCGGCGGCAAATGCTTCTGTAAGAAAGCATAGGTTATCGATACTCGCAGGTTCCGGCCATCGCTAACAGCAAAAGGCCGCGCAGGGGTTTCCCGGTGCGCGGCCCGTAAAGTCCGAAATGTCGGCGGATCAGTCTATCAGCGCGCCGTCATGATGTTCGCCATGGCTGCCGTTAGAGACCGCCACACTGCCAAGATAACCGAGCTGCGTCGCCTTGAACACGGTCTGGCTGCGGTTCACCGCCTCCAGCTTGGTTGCGGCGTTATGGATATGGAACCGCACCGTGGCGCAGCTGCGGGCCAGGATCATTGCGATTTCGACATCGGTCTTGCCGACGGCCGCCCAGCGCAGGCATTCCACCTCGCGCTTGGACAGACGGCAATTCTTGGGAATCCACGGGCGATTGGTTGTCACCCGCGAATAGCCGCCCACGAAGCGGCGGCTGTGATATTCTAGCTGGTCGGCATAAAGATCGAACTCGCGAGACAGGTCCTGACGGCCATTGTCCATCGGCGAGAAGCTGACGACACCAATCTGACCGAAAGGCAGATGGATTGGCACGACGATAACCGACTGCGCGTTCACCAGTTCGTCGAAATGCGACAGGTCGATCTGGTCGAGCAAGGGGTTCGGCGCACGGGTGTATATGCCGGCGGCATTAACCCAGAACGGGTCGCTCTCATAGCGACAGGCGAAGGGGAGGGGTGAACTCAGCGCGAGCAGTGGTTTCTTCCACCACTGTTCCTTTGACGTCGGCCATCCGAATATGCTGTGCGCGAGGACATTGCCCTCTGCGTCGCACATCGGCATCTTGGATGCGATGTTTGCGCATGCGGCAACGCGGAAATTCCCTATATCGCGCGCAATGTCGCGAAGGGCTTCCGCCGCAGGCCGTATATCGGCCAGCGTCGCAATAGCGGTTGGGACATGCCTGCTGGAACGAAGGTCTGCGCCGGCTGTGGCCTGTGTCGCGGTTTCATTCGGGCGGGCGGTGAGGATATCGCCTGTGCTCTCCATAAAGGGAGGATACGCCTGACATGTTAACGTATCAAGTCATTCAAAACCTCGGACTAGTCATAGGTTTTTATGAGACATCGGCCCCGAACTATCGGAAAACGCAGGACGCGCCCGCCCGTTACCATGCTTATCCCTTCCTATGAACAAGCGGCAGCGTCCATGACGAACCGCCGCAATAGAAGTGAGGGGAAGGCGGAGTTGAATTTCGATCTTAGCGAAGAGCAGGGTTTGCTGCGCGACCTGATCGAGAAGTTCGCAGGCGACAGGTACGATTCCGTTCGGCGTCTGGCCTATGTGCGCGAACCTGCAGGATTCGATCCAGGCGGATGGGCTACCCTTGCGGACATGGGCGTACTTGCCTTTCCGTTCGGTGAGGAGCTGGGCGGATTTGGCGGCGGTAGCGTCGAACTGATCACCATCATGGAAGCGATGGGCCGCGCCGTCGCGGTGGAGCCGCTGCTGCCAGTGGTGGTTCTGGCCGGAGGCTTGCTGGAGCGGGCAGGAACCGACGCGCAGAAATCCGAATGGCTGCCGCGTCTCATCTCCGGGGAAATTTCGGCCGCCCTTGCGCATGGGGAACGGGACGCCCGTTTCAATCAAGAGCGCGTCACGTCGCGGGCCATGGTCAATGGCGGCGGTGGCGCAGTGCTTGATGGCGTCAAGCAAGCCGTTCTCGGCGGCGCGTTTGCAGACATATTGCTCGTTTCTGCATTGGATGCCGACGGCAATGTCGCGCTCTACCTCGTCCACGCCGATGCGGAAGGCCTGCGTCGTAGAGACTATCGCCTCACCGACGGTTCGGTCGCGAGCGACATCAGCTTCACGCACGTCAAGGCGGAGCCGATGGCGGGCGGCATGGCGGATATTGCCGCGATCATGGGCGACGGACGTCTGGCTGTGTGCGGCGAACTTGTCGGGCTGATGGCGATGATGTTCGACGCCACGCTCGACTATGTGAAGACGCGGGAGCAGTTTGGCCAGCCCATCGGCCATTTTCAGTCGATCCAGCATCGCATGGCGGACAATTATGCCCGGCTGGAGTTGGCGCGTTCGCAGCTCTATCGCGCTGCGGCACTCGATGCCAGAGATCCCGGTCGGGAAGCGGCTATCGCAGGCGCAAAATCCTATATCAGCGCCAACGCCATGCTGCTTGGCGAGGATGCGGTGCAGTTGCATGGCGGCATCGGCACAACTGAGGAACTGATGGTCGGTCAAGCCTTCAAGCGCACCATGCTGCTGACGTCCCTTTTCGGCGACAGCGAGTGGGAACAGCGGCGCTATATTCAACTGATCAACGGTTGATTAGCCCCGGCTGAGGTCTGGCAGCACGCCTTTCTGCGGAAGGTGATTTTCCTGACGCGCCCTGAGCCATAGCGGGTCACGGTCAATGGCTCATCCTCTTGCGATTGTGATGGATTGCCGTCATGTCAGCTTGGTTTGCTCCCCACCCCAGGCAGCGAGCGCAGATGGAACATAGAAGAGACGGGTAATACGGCATATTATGAGCGAGACATTTCACCGGGTCATCGAAGCATCTGCTGTCGAGGAAAAGGCGATGCTGCCCTTCATCGTCAACCGCTGGCCGGTATTTCTGTGTCGTGAAGAGGGGACGATCCACGCGATCATCAACCGCTGCACTCATGCCGCCGCTGAAATGGCGCCTTCGGGACGCGTTCGCCGGGGGTCGGTCATGTGCCCCCTGCACGGCGCGCGCTTCAAGCTGGACACGGGCGAGTGCCTGGGCGGCGTCAATTACAAGCCGCTGAAGATTTTCCCCTGGCGCGAGACAGAAGATGGCTGGATCGAGGTCGCCGTGCCCGACGAAGCGCCCGGCATGGAGCATCTGCCGGTCAAGGCGATGATGTAAGCTGCTATCCCAGGCAAAAATCCTTTAGCGCCCGCGCATCATGCAGGGCGTTGTGGGGGGTTTTGCTGTTTACCGAGGCGCTGAAACCCGCTGCGTTGATCAATTCCAGGCGAAGTCCGCCGATCGTGATCATGTTCGCCGGCCCCATGACCAGCAGGTGGCAGAAGTAACCCAAGTCGTCAGGCCAGTCGGCGACGATCACCGGGTCGGGATCGTTGGCCAGATAGGTTTCGATATATTGGGCAGCCTCAACACGGCTCAGTTGATGATCTACGCCTTCAGGCACAAAGCGGAGGTAAGGGATGACATTCCGCTCCACCCAACTGTGCACATGGTCCGGAAGCGGCAACGAGACGTAGAATTCCTGGTCGCCATATTCCGGGACCAGCGCCAGACTGATCAACTCGCCGCCAAAGCCGTTAAACTCGGTATCCAGAAAATATCGCATGCGGGCGCTATGACGATGCCCGCCGCGACCGTAAACCCTTCTTCGTTCTTCCCTTGCCTTTGCCCGTTGAGAGACCCGCCATGCAGCCTCGCGAATTTATCGGATCGGCAAATGTGCCCGGTGGAGGAGAACTGCGCCTGTATCGGCGGGGCAGGGATTTCATGATCGTCCTCGACCGCAACGAACTGATGAGCAGCCGTATGAGCGGGTCCGAGGAAGCGTTGGCCGACATGACCTGCGACAGGATTGGCGGGCAAAAGTCCGTGCATATGCTCATCGGCGGCTATGGCATGGGGTTCACATTGCGTGCCGCGCTTGCCCGGCTCGGGAATGATGCGCGGATCGTCGTGGCCGAACTGGTGCCGGAAATCCTCGCATGGGCGCGTGGCCCGATGACGGAACTGGCTGCCGGCTGCCTTGAAGATCCGCGCGTGCATATCGTCGAGGACGATGTCGCCGAGGTGATCGCCGCCGGACGCGCGACCTATGACGCGATCCTGCTGGACGTGGACAATGGCCCCGACGGACTGGTGCGTCAGGGCAATGATCGGCTTTATTCGGCGCAGGGACTGTCGGTGGCAATCGCAGCCCTCAAGCCGGGCGGCGTGCTGGCGATATGGTCGGCCGCTCCGGACAACGCCTTTGCCCGCCGGCTGTCCAATGCTGGCCTTGCCGTCGAGGAAGTAGCGGTACGCGCGCGCAGCAACGGCAAGGGGCCGCGGCACGTCATCTGGTTCGCCACGAAGCACGTATAAAGAAAAGGCCGCCCGGTTTTCCGGACGGCCTTTGGTCTTTTCAGGGGGAGAGAGAAGCGCTCAGGCTTCCTCTTCCGAACCCTCGTCTTCGTCCGCGCGGGTCGAGGCGATTTCGCCCGGCTCTGCGTTAGGATCGTAATCCTCGGTGAAGCCGGACTCGTCCTTTTCGAACAAGCTGGCCATCACGTCGACGCCGTCCTTCTGAAGCTCGGCTTCTTCCGGCGAACGAGCGACGTTCACCTTGACGGTGACGGCGACTTCCGGATGCAGCGAAACCTTGACGTCGAACAGGCCGAGCGTCTTGATCGGGCGTTCCAGCACGATCATCGACTTCGTCACGATCTTGACGCCCTCGGCCTCAAGCGCTTCGATGATGTCGCGGACCGAAACGGAACCGTACAGCGCACCGGCATTGGACGACTGACGGATCAGTACGACCTGCTTGCCGTCCACGCCCTGTGCGGCGCCTTCGGCGTCGGAGCGGCGAGCCGCGTTGTCAGCCTCGATCTTGGCGCGGTTGGCTTCGAACACGCGCTTGTTGGCGTTGTTCGACCGGAGCGCCTTCTTATTGGGAAGCAGGAAGTTGCGGGCGTAGCCGTCCTTGACGGTCACGACGTCGCCAATGGCGCCGAGCTTCTCGATCCTCTCGAGCAGAATGATTTCCATGGGGTCTACTCCCTCACTTCACGATGTAGGGCAGCAGGCCGAGATGCCGGGCGCGCTTGATCGCCTGGGCGAGCTCGCGCTGCTTCTTGGTGCTGACGGCGGTGATGCGGCTGGGGACGATCTTGCCACGCTCGGACACGAAGCCCTGCAGCAGACGAACGTCCTTATAGTCGATCTTGGGCGCATCCTTCGCGGCGAAGGGGCAGCTCTTGCGGCGGCGGAAAAATGGGCGTGCCATGGTTCTGGTTCTCCTTATTCGCCGGCTTCGTCACGGTCGCGGCGCGGGCGGTCGCCACGATCACCACGGTCTTCGCGCGGACCACGGGGGCCGCGGTCACCACGATCTCCGCGGTCGCCACGCTCACTGCGCTCCTGCTTGCGCATCATGGCGGACGGGCCGGTCTCCAGCTCATCGACCTTGACGGTCATGTAGCGGATGATGTCCTCGTTGATCTGGGTCTGGCGCTCCAGCTCGGCGACGACGCCAGCGGGCGCGTCGATGTTGAGCATGACATAATGCGCCTTGCGGTTCTTGGCGATCTTATACGCCAGGCTACGCAGGCCCCAGGTCTCGGTCTTGGTGACCTTGCCGTTATTATCTTCGATGATCTTGGTGGCGGTTTCCGCCAACGCGTCCACCTGCGCTTGTGCCAGATCCTGGCGCGCAAGGAACACATGCTCGTACAGAGCCATGCTGTTTTCCTTCGTCTTGGCCGATCGCTGACGCCGCCCAATGCGAACGCCCCTCCGGCTATCGTCTCGTATTTCCCGCATGGAGAGGAGTTTCCCGCCAACGCGAAGGCGCGCCTATGGCCGATCCCGCCCGCAAATGCAAGCGCTCCCGGGAAGGAATCCCCGGGAGCGCATTGGTTCGTCGCTGCGGCTTAACGAAGCGCGTTACCGATCACCGCGCCGATGATCCCGCTGGTGATGGCGACCATCACTGCGTCATTGCCCGACCGGACCCAATGATAGCCGCGCGGGGCGTCTGAAGGCGGTAGGCGCGCGGGTTGTTGATGACGGTATAGCGGCTGGCATAGCGTCGGTCGAACCGTTCGCCCTTACGCCAGTTGCGATAGTCGTTGCGGACCACGGTCGTCTTGTGGACGCGCACATTACCGCGCGGTCCTTCACGGACGGTTTCATGCACGACGCGGCGGGGCTGGGCGGCTTCGGCCTCGGCCAGCGGGCTGAGCACGGTGGCGGCGACCATGGCGCCTGTGGCCAGCTTGATCAGAAAGGATTTCATCGTCTTGTTCCTTGTTCAAAGGCGCCTTTCGCTCGGCGTCTGATAAGGAGATAGGCGGCGTTTGTCGCTGAACTGTGCCGGCGAGGCAGGGAATTTGTCGGAAAATGTATCAGCGCACCAACAGCGAAACTTACGCGGCGAAGTCGGGCGATCCGGCCTGCACAACATGCGCCCACGGACCCGTCACGGCCAGAGTCTTGCCGGGGGCATAGATGTTGAGGAACAGCGTCTGTCCGTCGGGGGAGAAGCACGCGCCGGTTGGCTCGGTGCCGCCACGAACGCGACCCAGCGCGTAAACCCGGCCGTCTTTCGTCACGCCGCGGAGCATATTGTCGGCGAACGGCGTCTTGTTGTCTTCGCAGACAATGAGGTGGCCCCAGGGCGCGACGGTGATGTTGTCGCCATAGTTCAGAACCTGGCGATCGTCCGATTCGACGAAGAGGGACAGGCGTCCCGGTTCGTCTTTCTCGCCGGATTGTCCTTCAAACCGGGATGGGACGTAGCGGAATATCTGGCCGAGGCCCGCCGCTCCGCCGGACGTGCACATGATGTGAACCTGCCCGTCGCCGAAATAAATGCCTTCGCCTCTCCCGAACAGCGCCGCTCCCTTAGCGTAGCCGCGATTCTTGAGGTCGTTATGCGGATTGTCGATGCCATCGAGGTCGATCCATATCGCCTGCCTCAGGTCGCCGACCGCCATGTCGTGTTGCTTCCAGTTGCGGCTGTCGCCGCCTTCGGGCTGTTCGCGAAACCCCAGCGCCTGCAGACGCCCGCCCTTGTGGAGCGAGCCGGGGCTGTCAGGAAGGAGGCGGTAGAAGAGCGAGTCCTTCTCATCCTCCGTCATGTAGATGATGCCGGTGCGCGGATCGATGACCGCGCCTTCATGATTGAACCGGCCCATGGCGCGGATCGGCACGGCCTCGACCAGGCCCGTCGCGCTGATCGGCACTTCGAACGCCAGTCCATGATCCTTGGAAACGCCATCCTCGCCGGCGCGGGTCAGGATTTCCTCGCACGACAGCCAGCTTCCCCACGGCATCACACCGCCTGAGCAGTTGCGGATCGTGCCGGCGAGACTGAGATGCTGCCGCTCGACCCGGCTGCTGCGCATGTTGTAGATGATGGTGCTTGTGCCGCCCGGGAGCGCGCCGCCATCTTCAAATCTGTCGTAGGCAAGGGCAATAGGGCCTTTCGCGCCGCGCTCACGTTCCTTGGGCAGCAGCTCGTGATTGCGCACGAGCGCGACCCGGTCGCCGTCCAGCGCGAAACATCCCATGCCGTCGTGACAGCAGGGCACGGTCAGCCCGTCATCCATCCAGTCGCCGACGCTGGAAATCACCTGGTAGGAAAAGCCCGATGGAAGGTCGATCAGCCCGGCAGGATCATCGCGAAGTGGGCCATAGCCCGGCACCTGATTATGATAGCCGGTTGCCGCCGCCACGCTGGCGAAGCGCGACAGCCCCGCAAAGGCGGCGATGCTGGCGCCACCCATGGCAAATTGTCGGCGGCTCAACGTCATCGGGTCGTCGTCATGGGATGCGGCATCTCCTGCGATGCCGGGCGCAATGACGGGGCTTGGCTACGCCCTCATGACTATTCCGCTACGTGAATGTTACAGTCTATTCGTGGCGGAGGGCGTCGATGGGGTTCAGCGCCGCCGCCCTACGCGCAGGAAAATAACCGAACACCACGCCGATCGCCGCCGAGAACAGGAAAGCGATCAGATTGACCTTCAGATCGAAAATGAAAGGAACCTGCATCAGGGGGGCGATGACCAGCGATGCGATAAGGGCCAGCAGGAGTCCAATCAGCCCACCAAGGCAGGACAGGACGATCGCCTCGACCAGAAATTGCGTCAGAACCTCCTGCGCCACCGCACCTATAGCTAGGCGTATGCCGATCTCTCGGGTGCGCTCTGTCACCGACACCAGCATGATGTTCATGATGCCGATGCCGCCCACCAGCAGGGAAATGCCCGCCACCGCTCCGACGATCTGGGTCAATATGGTAGTGGTGCCGGTCAGCGTGTCGGAAATCTGCTTCGTATCGAAGACATTGAAATTGTCCTGATCTCCCGCCTTGATCTTCCGCCGCTCGCGCATCAGGTCCTCAAGGCTCGACTGGACGGCGGAGGTTTCATAGGCGTCGTCCACCGCAACCAGGATCATGCTGATGTCGCGATCTCCGGTGAAGCGGCGCTGCACGAACTTGATCGGCATGACTACGGTGTCGTCCTGATCCTGAAAGCCGCCCTGGCCGCGCGTGGTGAGGACGCCAATGACCTGGCAGGCCACGCCCTTGATCCGGAATTCCTTGCCGACCGGGTCGATGTTGCGAAACAGATTCTGGCGCACCGTATTGCCGATGATGCAGACGGCTTTGCCGGCTTCTTCCTCCTCCGGCATGAACAGGCGACCGGAATCGAGTTTCCATTGCTGCGCTTCGAAGAAGGCGGCGGTGGTGCCATTCACTGTCGTCGACCAGTTGCTGCCCTCATAGATCGCCGTTGCCGTGGTCTGCGCTTGCGGAGCAACGGCGCGGACGCCGGTCAACTGGTTCTGGATCGCGGTGACATCCTGCGGCTTGAAATCGGGTGGCTTGGGTCCGCCGCCGCCTCGGCCGAAACCCTGGCCTGGGCGAAGTTGCAGGATGTTGGCGCCCAATGACGATATCTGCTCGCGCACGGCCGCCGTCGCGCCATTACCCAGCGTGACCATCGTCACCACGGCGGCCACCCCGATGATGATGCCCAGCGTCGTAAGGAATGAACGCAGCTTGTGCCGCATGATCGCGCGAAAGGCGAGGGTGATGGTCGTGCCGAGCATCAGCCGCCCTTGCCCTTCTCAATGCCCTCGACCAGGCCATCTTTGAAGTTGACGATTGTCCGCGCGAACGCCGCCATGTCCGGTTCGTGGGTGACCATCAGGACGGTGATGCCACTATTCTTGTTGAGGTCCGTCAGCAATTCCATGATCTCGATCGACCGTTCGGAATCAAGGTTTCCGGTCGGCTCGTCGGCCAGAAGCACGTCGGGATGAGTCACGATGGCGCGGGCGATCGCTACGCGCTGCTGCTGACCGCCGGACAGTTCGGCGGGCGTATGATCCCACCAGGGTTTGAGGCCGACCTTATCCAGCGCCGCCATGCCTTGTGCCTGCCGCGTTTTCCTGTCCTCGCCGCGATAGAGCAACGGCAACTCGACATTTTCCAGCGCGGTGGTGCGGGACAGGAGGTTGAACCCCTGGAAGACGAAGCCGAGATATTTGCGCCGCAGCAGCGCGCGCTGATCGCGGTCGAGCGACTCCACATGATGTCCCTTGAACAGGAAACTGCCTGCGCTGGGCACGTCGAGGCAGCCGAGGATGTTCATCGTAGTCGATTTGCCTGAGCCGGATGGTCCCATGACGGCAACGAAGTCGCCCCGCTCGATGTCGAGGTCCACGCCCTTCAACGCCTGAAACGCCGTCGGGCCGTCACCATACACCTTGGTCACGCCGCGCAGGCGGATGATCGGGTCAGTTGCCATTGCTGGCGGGCACCGCAGCCGTTGCGCCGGCGTCGCGCTTGTCCGAACTTCCGGCGGGAGCGATCGCGGCGGGCGGCTGCTGTCCGCCCTTCTTTCGCTCACCGTCACCTTTTCTACCGGAACCGCTGTCGGTTCCCTCATCGGGCTGCTCCTGACCAGCGGCCAACTGGCCCGTGATAACCCGCACGCCTTCCTTCAGGTCGCCGCTGATGATCGCCGTGCGCGATCCATCGCTGTCGCCGACCACGACCGGGATGGCCTTCGGCTTGCCATCTTCGCCGACGACATAAAGCGTCTGGCTGCTTCCTGAGCCGAACGTCACCGAACGGGTGGCGCGGTTGCCGAACCGGCGCGGGCCGGGGACGATCTGGCTGGTGATGCCGCCGCCACCCTTGCCGGACGCCGCAGCCGGGTTGAACCGCAGCGCGGCGTTTGGCACCAGCAGGGCATTCTGCAACTGCTTCGTCACGATAGAGGCGGTTGCCGTCATGCCGGGGCGAAGCGTCTCGTCCGGATTATCGACCGCTAGCACCGCCGTATAGGCAACCACGGTGCCGGTGCTCGTGCTGGTCGCCGTCGAGGAAGTCGATGAAGAGGACGAGGAGGCGCTGTTCGATCCCACATTCACGCGCGTGATGCGTGCGGGGAAATTCCGGCCGGGGAAGGCGTCGACGGTGAACGTCGCGGACTGGCCGTCCTTGACCTGACCCACGTCGGCCTCGTCAACGGAGACCTCCACCTCCATGCGGGTAAGGTCCTCGGCAAGGGTGAACAGCACCGGCGCGTTGAGCGAGGCGGCGACCGTCTGGCCGGGTTCGATATCGCGGGACAGCACGACGCCATTCACTGGCGAGACGATCTGCGCGATCGACAGGTTGGTCTGGGCGGTCGAGAGCTGTGCCCTGGCGACGTCCACCTGTGCGCGGGCTGATCGTACTGAGGCGAGGGCCTGTTCATATGTGGCGCGGGCGCTGTCCAGTTCCGTCTTGGCCGGTACGCGGCCACCCGACAGGCGGAAGACATTCTCCTGCCGATCCAGCGTTGCCTTGGCGAGCGCGGCTTGCGCCTGCGCCTGCGCGACGCCGGCCTGCGCGGACGCGACCTGAGAGCGATTCTGGTTGATCGAATCCACCAGGCGGCGGGTGTCCAGTTCGGCAAGCTTCTGGCCCTTGGTCACGCGATCGTTCACATCGACGAACACTTGCGTGATCTTGCCCGACTGCTCGGACCCGACATCCACCTGATTGACCGGCTTAAGATTGCCCGTTGCCGATACGGTGACGGTCAGATCGCCATTACGCGCGGTGCGAGTCGAATAGTTGGGTTCATCGTTGCCGGAGAAGCAGCGGGCGAGCAAAAGTAGAAGAATCAGCAGGACAAGGCCGACCGCGCCCCGGATAACCCATTTGCGCCACGGCTTTTTCGGCTGGACACCAAGGAAGTCGTCTAGGTCTTCGGTCCCGGCGGGCGTCGTTTCATCGGTCATTGCGGCCGTCCATCCATAGTCTGCCAACCGCCGCCCAGCGCGCTGTAGAGCTGCGAAACGGCGAGAACTTTGTCTGATTGCACCCCAGCCAGGCTGTTGCGTGCGGAAAGGAGCGTCTGTTCTGCGGTAAGCAGCGTCTGAAAATCGGTCAGGCCAGCCTGATACTGGCTTCGGGCAAGTATGGCGCTGTTGTTCGAAGCCTCAAAGGCAATGCCGAACTGGGTTGCCCGCTCGCGCGCCGCTTTCAGCGCGTTAACCGCATTCTCCACATCCTCGATCGAGGTCAGCACGGCACCTTTATAGGCGGCGAAGGCGGCGTCGGTGGCCGCCCGCTGCGAACGGACCTGTGCGCGCAGACGCCCACCGTCGAATATCGTTTGCGCGATACGGCCGAACACGCCGCCGGTCACGATATCGGTGAGGTCGCGGAACGCCGTGGCGCTGGTGCCGATATTGCCGCTGATGCTGAGCGAAGGATAGAGCGCTGCCTGCGCCACGCCGATCCGCGCGGTCGCAGCGGCGAGCGTCCGTTCGGCGGCGCGGACATCGGGGCGCTGACGCAGGGTATCGGCGGGAATGCCGATAGCGACATTCTCCGGCGCGACTGGGATCGCCTTGGGCTGTTCCAGCGGCCTCGTAGCTTCGCCCGGCGCCTCGCCAGTCAGCACGGCAATGCGGTTCAGCGCTGCCTTCACGCTGGTTTCCAGCTGCGGCACAGTCGCGCTCGTCTGTGCCAGCTGAGCGCGCGCCTGTTCCTGATCCAGCGAGGAAACCAGCCCGGCCCCCAGCCGCCAGCGGGCAATATCATAATTGTCTTGCTGGTTGGCGAGTGTCTCACGTGCGATGCGCAATTGCTCCTGACCCAGACGCGCCTGGACATAATTGGTGACCAGTTCGGCAATGATCGCCGTCCGGGTCGCGGCAAGATCGAAGCCGCTGCCTGCCAGATCGGCGCGCGCCGCCTCCGATGAACGACGAATCCCGCCGAACAAGTCGATTTCCCAGCTGGCGTCCGCGCCGACAGAATAGGCGCTGCTCCAGCTGTTGGAGGAGGAGCCGATCACATTGCCATTGCTGTCGAGTTGAAAGCCGCTCGTGCCGCTACGGTAATTCTTGCCGCCGCTTCCGGTCGCGCTGACCTGTGGCAGGAAGGCGGCATTGGCCTGGACCAGCGCCTCGCGGGCCTGCCTGAGCCGGGCCTGAGCTTGCGCGATATCGAGGTTGTTGGCGACGGCCTTCTGGATCAGTGCATCAAGCGCAGGATCGCCAAGCCGTGTCCACCACTGGGCCAGATCGGCGTCGCTCTGGGCTGCAATGCTGGGCGAAGGTTGTTCATAATAGGTTGCCGGCACACCTAGTGAGGCTGTCTTCGGCGCATGATAATTCGGCCCGGCCGCGCAGGCGGACAGGGCGGTGATCACCCCAAGGCTTAGGACAGCATGGTAACGCACTGGGTGTTCAGGGCTCCGTATCGTTGTGCAGACCGCATAGTGTTGTGCAGCGGGAACTTGCGCGCGGCCTAATGCCTGTCTAGTTCCTGCCGAAATTGGGCGGGGGCCTCAACGGCTTTCATGTCTCAAAGTGTATCAACTGTGTAATGCGCTGACATTTGCGCCTTTCGAGAGGATTAAAGCCATGAGGGCATTCCTGTTCCCGGGTCAGGGAAGCCAGTCCGTGGGTATGGGCAAAGCGCTCGCCGACGCCAGCCCGGTAGCGCGGGAGCTGTTTCAGGAAGTGGACGAGGCTCTGTCCCAGAACCTGTTCCGCATCATGATCGAAGGACCGGACACGGACTTGACGCTTACCGAGAACGCGCAGCCTGCAATCATGGCGAATGCGCTGGCGACCCTGAAAGTCATGGAGAAGGAGGGCGGGCTTCGCCTGTCCGAGAAAGCCGATTTCGTCGCCGGCCATTCCCTGGGCGAATATAGCGCGCTGTGCGCGGCTGGCGGATTCGACCTGTCCACGACAGCACGGCTTCTGAAACTGCGCGGACAGGCGATGCAGGCGGCGGTTCAGGTGGGCGAGGGGGCGATGGCCGCTCTGCTTGGCGCCGATATCGACAAGGCGCAGGCTCTCGCCGACGCGGCGGCTGAGGGCGAGGTGTGCACCGTCGCCAACGACAATGACCCGACGCAGGTCGTCATTTCCGGCCATCGTGGCGCGGTGGAGCGCGCCGTTGCGCTGGTAAAGGACTTCGGGATCAAACGCGGCGTCCTTCTGCCCGTGTCGGCGCCCTTCCATTGTCCCCTGATGCAGCCGGCGGCCGACGCCATGGCCGAGGCGTTGGGCAAGGCCGATATCCGGGCGCCGCTGGTTCCCGTCTACGCCAATGTGCTTGCCGCGCCGATCGCAGCGCCTGACGACATCCGGCTGCGCCTTGTCGAGCAGGTGACCGGGCGAGTCCGCTGGCGCGAATCCATCGCCGCCATGTTTGCCGCCGGGGTCACGGATTTCGTGGAAGTGGGCGGCAAGGTCCTCGGACCGATGGTCAAGCGGATCGCGCCGGACGCGACTGTGACTAGCGTCATTACGATGGATGATATCGAAGCTGCGCTGGGCGCGCTCTAAGGAAAGGAATAGGGTTATGTTCGATCTTACGGGGATGACCGCGCTGGTCACGGGCGCATCGGGTGGCATTGGATCGTCGATTGCCCGGGCGCTCGCGGCGCAGGGCGCGCGGCTTGCCTTTTCGGGAAGCAACGAGGTCAAGCTCAAAGAGTTTGCGGCGCAGTTCGATGGGGATCATGTGACGGTGCCCTGCAACCTGTCGGACGGGGCGTCGGTCGATGCTCTGGTGCCTCAGGCTGTGGAACTGCTGGGTGGGAAGCTGGACATTCTTGTCAACAATGCCGGCATCACGCGCGATAATCTGATCATGCGGATGAAGGACGAGGAATGGACCGACGTTATCTCGGTCAATCTGGAAGCCGCCTTTCGCCTTGCCCGCGCCGCCGCCAAGCCGATGATGAAGGCGCGGTTCGGGCGCATCATCTCGATCACCTCTGTCGTCGGCGTGACAGGCAACCCTGGACAGGCCAATTATGCCGCGTCCAAGGCGGGCATCATCGGCATGTCGAAGGCGCTGGGCCAGGAACTGGCCAGCCGTAAGATCACGGTCAACTGCGTCGCGCCCGGTTTCATCCGGTCCGCCATGACCGATGCGCTCAATGACGCGCAGAAAGGCGCCATCACAGGCAGGATTCCCGCCGGAACCCTGGGCGAGGGAGAGGATATCGGTGCAGCCGTCGTCTACCTCGCGAGCAAGGAGGCCGGATATGTCACCGGCCAGACCTTGCATGTGAACGGCGGAATGGCCATGATCTGATGCAGCGTTAAGCGGGAAATAGAGGCGGGTATTGTGGGCGGCATCATCGCTGCGTCGCAATATGCCTTGCCTCTTGCCTCGCTCGCAGCTTCGCACTAGGGCAAGTCCCTGAACGGATATTCATACCCGCACCTACCCAAGCAGAAGGACCACCTATGAGTGAGACCGCGGATCGCGTAAAGAAAATCGTCGTCGAGCATCTGGGCGTGGAGGCCGAAAAGGTCACTGAAGACGCCAGCTTTATCGACGATCTGGGCGCAGACAGCCTCGACATCGTCGAGCTGGTCATGGCGTTCGAGGAAGAATTCGGCGTCGAAATCCCTGACGATGCGGCCGAGAAGATTGGCACTGTCAAGGACGCCATCGATTACATCGACTCCAAGCAGTAAGGAGCCGATCCATCCGTCGGCTGAGCCGGACGGGTTGGACCAGGAATAAGGAAAACGGCTCTCCGGCCCCGGTACGTCCGGTGGAAGGAGAGCCGCTTCCATTTGAAGACATTCGTAAAAGTTGGACGGAGCTGGTATTATGCGTCGTGTGGTCGTGACGGGCCTGGGCATGGTGACGCCGCTAGGAGCGGACGTTGAGACTGCCTGGAAAAACATCATCGCCAGCAAGTCGGGCGCTGCCACCATCACGCGCTTTGACGCGACCGACTATGCCTGCACCTATGCATGCGAAGTGAAGCCGGCCGACCATGAATATGGTTTCGACCCGAACAAGCGCGTGGATCACAAGGTCCAGCGGCAGGTCGATCCGTTCATCATCTACGGGATCGACGCCGCGGGACAGGCGCTTGAGGATGCCGGCCTGACCGACATGAGCGAAGCAGAGCGTTTTCGCGCCGGTTGCTCTATCGGATCGGGCATTGGCGGCCTTCCGGGCATCGAGAGCGAATCGCTGGTGCTGGAGCATAAGGGGCCGCGTCGCGTTTCCCCGCACTTCGTCCACGGCCGCCTGATCAACCTGATTTCGGGTCAGGTCTCCATCAAATATGGCCTTATGGGTCCCAACCATGCGGTCGTGACCGCCTGCTCGACCGGTGCGCACAGCATTGGCGACGCGGCGCGCATGATTGCCATGGACGACGCTGACGTTATGCTGGCGGGCGGCGCGGAAGGCGCTATCTGCCCTATCGGCATCGCCGGATTCTCGCAGGCGCGCGCACTGTCGACCGCTTTCAAGGATGCGCCTGAGAAGGGCAGTAGGCCGTATGACCGGGATCGCGACGGCTTCGTCATGGGCGAGGGTGCAGGCGTTGTCTGCCTCGAAGAATATGAGCATGCCAAGGCGCGCGGCGCGAAAATCTATGCCGAGGTGATTGGCTATGGCCTGTCGGGCGACGCCTATCATGTGACGGCTCCGCACCCCGAGGGTTCCGGCGCGTTCCGCTCCATGGAAATGGCGATGCGCAAGTCCGGCCTGTCGCTAACCGACATTGATTATATCAATGCGCATGGCACATCAACTCCGCTGGGTGACGAGCTGGAACTGGGTGCTGTGCGCCGTCTGTTCGGCGACGCGCTCAATGGCCTGTCCACGTCGTCGACCAAGTCCGCCATCGGCCATCTGCTGGGCGGTGCTGGCGCGGTGGAAAGCATCTTTTGTATCCTCGCCCTGCGCGATCAGATCGTTCCGCCGACACTCAACCTCGACAATCCGTCGGAAAATTGCGTTGGCGTCGATCTGGTTCCGCATGTCGCGAAGAAGCGCAGCGTGAAGGCGGTGCTGAACAACAGCTTCGGCTTTGGCGGCACCAATGCCAGCCTTGTCATGAAAGCGGTCTGAGGCCGGATCGATGCGTCGCACCGGCTGCCTGATCCTGCTCCTCGGACTGGCGGTCGCTGCATTCTTCGCTTTCCGTTTCGTCCATGGCTGGACGGAGGCCGGTCCTACAACCGCAAATCAGACCTTCGTGGTGGCGGAGGGGGAAACGCTCACCAGCGCTGCGGCAGAGCTGAAGAAAGCGGGCGTAATCCGTTCGGCAGATGCATTTCTGACGCGCGCCAAGCTGTTCGGGTCATCCGATCCCATCAAGGCGGGCGAATATCTGATACCCAAAGGCGCGAGCAACGCCGATATTCTGTCCATCCTGCAGGGCGGCAAGGCAGTAGCGCGCCTTGTGACGATACCTGAAGGCATGCCGTCCGTTCTCGTCCATGACCGATTGATGGCACAGAAGGACCTGACCGGCTCCATCCCTGTCCCCAAAGAAGGCAGTGTGCTTCCGGACAGCTATGCCTTCGACAAGGGCGAGACACGCGCCGCCGTGTTGAAGCGGATGCAGGAGGCGATGACCAAGGCGCTTGCGGAGATGTGGGCGGAACGCAGCCCAACGACCGTCGTCAAAACGCCGGAACAGGCGATCGTCCTTGCCAGTATCGTGGAAAAAGAAACGGCCGTTCCAACCGAACGGCCTGTGGTCGCTGGCGTATATTCCAATCGCCTGCGCACTGGCATGATGCTTCAGGCCGACCCGACGATTATCTATCCGATCACCAAGGGAAAGCCATTAGGCAGGCGCATCCGCAAGTCGGAGATTGCGGCGGTCAATGATTACAACACCTATGCCATGACGGGCCTGCCCAAGGGGCCGATCGCCAATCCGGGCCGCCTGTCGATTCTGGCTGTGTTGCAACCGGCCCAGACCCGCGCTTTATATTTCGTGGCGGACGGGAAGGGCGGGCATATCTTCGCCGATACCCTGCAGCAGCATAATGAGAATGTGCGCAAATGGTTCGAAATCCGCCGCAAGCGCGGAGAATTGTGACCGCTATTTAAGGATGCCCTTGGCCGCGAGGGATCGGGCATAAAGTGGCTGTGCCACGCCCATCAGGAAGATGAAGAACGGAAAAAGAGCGGTGTTCCAGCCCCGCACGGCGAGAATGTCCGTGGCCAGAAAAATATGGCCGAACTGCACGACGATAGCGACCAGCGACAGCGCATAGAGCGGCACCGCAATCTTTCGCTTCATCAGCAGAAGGATCGTCGCAAGTGTCCCGCCCCAGACAGCCACGGCATAGGCTGCCCATGCCCATTGCGGCATGATGGAAAACAGGCGCGCCTGATAGGGGTCGGTCTTGGCAAGTTCGGACAGATTCTGCGTGACCTGCATCAGATAGGCGGCGTCTCCCATCAGGTTCCAGAGCAGAAATATGATTCCGATAACGATGAACGATCCAGCGACTTTCACGATCGACCTCCCCGGTGCCTTTCGCGTCTCCCCACGCGCGGCAACAGTTTACCGCAACATGCGTCTCATCGCCATAGGGCGTGACGAAAGACCAATTCGACGGCATATCGGGTGGACGGCGCCCATGCGGGCGTCATGGCCTTGAACTCTGCGGGAGCAGTTTATGATCGGACGCACCATACCGGACGTGACCCTGAAGACCCGCGTGCGCGATGAAAACGTCGAGGGTCCTAACCCGTTCAGATGGCAGGATGTGCAGACAGGCGATCTGTTCGCGGGCAAGCGCAATGTCGTCTTTTCGCTCCCCGGTGCATTCACGCCGACCTGCTCGACCGAACAATGTCCTGCGTTCGAAAGATTCTATGATGATTTCAAAGCGGCGGGCGTGGACGATGTTTACTGCATCTCGGTCAACGACGCATTCGTTATGTACCAGTGGGGCAAGCATCTTGGTGTGTCTAACGTGAAGCTGCTGCCGGATGGCTCGGGCGATTTCACCCGGCGCATGGGTATGCTCATCAAAAAGGATCATTTGGGCTTTGGCGATCGCAGTTGGCGTTACGCCATGGTCGTGGACGATGGAAAAGTCGTCGCCTGGTTCGAGGAGCCCGGCATAAACGACATCGGCTCTGACGAAGACCCTTATGAGGAATCGCGCCCTGAACCTGCGCTCGACTGGGTAAAGGCGCACCCGAAGGGCTGATGTCGGAAACCGCGCCCATCATCCTTACGGCGACGATGGGCGCTCAAGATTTCGCCTGGGCCGACGGCCTGCGCCGCGCGCATTTCCCGCCGGAGCGCAACCAGGTCCCTGCGCATATAACCCTGTTCCATCATCTGCCTCCCACAGTTGAACGGGAGTTGCTGGATCATATGGCGTTGCTGTGCAGGGAGCAGGCTCCAGAAGCGCGCCTGTCAGGGATGATCCATCTTGGCAATGGCGTTGCCTTCCGGATCGATAGTCCGGAGCTTGGAGCCCTGCGCGCGAGGCTGGCGGAGATATTTCACGGCTTGCTGATACCGCAAGACATGGCAACGCCGCGGTTTCACATCACTGTGCAGAACAAGGTCAGCGCCGTAAAGGCCAAGGCGCTATTCGAAACGCTCAGCGTCGATTTCCGTGCGAGGCCGTTTGCGATATCCGGTCTGGCCGCATGGCGTTATCTGGGTGGTCCGTGGGAGCCTATTCGCGCCATGCGGTTCAGAGGTTAGGCCAGATCGACTTCCTTTAACGGTCGCGATGCGTCCGCCAGTTGCGCCTGATCCAGCGATGCGCCGGAAATCACATGGGCACGGCCCTGCACATAGTCCTTGACCATATTGACGCAGTCGAGCGCGATCAGCTTGCCCGCTTTCAGATAGAGCACCGAGAAACTGCGCGTGGCGGGATCTCCGCGCACGATGGTCTGATCGAAGCCGGTGGACAGGCCCACGGTCTGGAGTTTCAGATCATATTGGTTGGACCAGAACCATGGTACAGCATCATATTCCGTTTCCTGGCCCATGATGTGCTGAACGGCGATCTTGGCTTGGTCATTTGCGTTCTGCACCGATTCAAGCCGCATTTGCAGGCCACCCGCAAACCTGTTGGAATGGGCCGCGCAATCACCTACGGCATAAATGTCCGGCAGGCTGGTCCGGCAATAGGCGTCCACATCCACGCCATTTCCACCGGTAGCGCCCGCAGCGATCAGTGGCGCGGTTTCCGGAATGATACCTATGCCGACGATGACGAGATCGGCAGGGATAGTTTCGCCGTCCGCCAGCACTACGCCGGTGACATGTCCATTCTCCGCCTGAATACTCTCGACCATGACGCCCAGCCGCAGGTCGACGCCATGCGCGCGATGGTCCGCCTCATAGAAGCGGGATAGCGCTTCGCCGGCGACGCGGGCCAGGACCCGGTCCAGCGCTTCGAGCAGGACGACCTTCTTGTTGAACTTCCGCAGGACCGCAGCTGCCTCAAGGCCGATATAGCCGCCGCCGATCACGACAACCTGCTCGATCTCATCCAGCCGCGCCATGATGGCGTCGACATCGTCACGGCGGCGTACGCCATGGATGCCCTTGGCGTCTGCCCCCGGGCAAGAGAGCATGCGCGGCGTGCCGCCCGTGCACCAGATCAGCTTGTCATATCCGACTTCGCTGTCGTCCGTCAGAATGACAAGCTTCCCGACAGGATCGACGGCCTTGACCCGCCTGCCGAGGAGCATTTCTATATTGCGTTCACCCCAGAAGGCTTCTGGCCGGATAAGGATGCGTTCGAACGTCTTGTCGCCCGACAGATATTCCTTGGACAGGGGCGGGCGTTCGTAGGGCACCTCGCGCTCGTCGCCAAGCATGGCAACGCTGCCTTCAAAACCCATCTGCCGCAATTGAATTGCCGCCTGCGCACCGGCATGCCCCGCGCCGACAATCAGGACGTCGTAATAGCTCATAGCCCTCTCACCCTCAGGTTATTCCAGCTTTTCTGCGCCTTGGCCTGCTTTGAACCACATGGCAAGGGCTACGCGTGCAAACGCAAGCCAAAGGAGCAGTTGACCAGTTCAGAAAGCCTTCGTATAGCGCGCCCCTCACCGCGGCGGCTTCCTTGGAATATGCCCGGCGATGCCTTTCGGGGCGGAGTAGCTCAGCTGGTTAGAGCAGCGGAATCATAATCCGCGTGTCGGGGGTTCAAGTCCCTCCTCCGCTACCACGCTCCAAGGCATTGATATTGGGCCATTTTTCGAATTTCTTCTGAGTGCGATAATTGGACGCTTAAAGAGCAGTTGGGCGTTCAGTTGGGAGATTCTGTTCTCCTTTCAAGCTTCGCAATGGCGTTGTGGGCCAAGCCAATATCTTTGCTGAGATAGTGTGTATCGAGGATCGCGGACACGTCCTTGAGGCTGTGTCCAGTAACTCCAGCTATCTCCGGAACCGTGCTTCCCATGAGTGCCAGACGGGTGACTGCCGTGCCGCGAAGATCATGGAACGTCACGCCGGTCACGCCTGCTTTAGCGCATGCCTTGCGCCATGAAGCCCGGAACCCGGACTCGGTCCATGATGTGCCGTTCTCGGTTGCCAATATGGTCAGAGCGCGTGGCTTTGCTGGTGGGAGAGCCGCCAGCCGGGCCTTCTCAGCTTCCAGCGCGACCCGCAAAGGCTTGCCCACAGGGATCAGGACGCGCTGCCCCGTCTTACGCTGTTTCAGACGGAAGTAACTTCCGTCATAAGCATTCCAAGTGATGCGTAACAGGTCGCCTTGCCGCTGCCCGGTCCACAACGCGAGCGTTAGCGCGAGGTGCAAGTGCGCAGGAGCCTTTGCGTAAAACGCCTTCTCGTCTTCATCCGTCCAGATGCTGTCAGAGCGCTCGCCACGATACACCTTTCCGGCTCGCTCGCAGGGATTGATCGGCACAAACCCGCGATCTTTCGCCCATGAAAGAACGCGTGCCAGAACGGCAAATGCATAGTCTGCTTGCCGACGCGATTTAATCGCTAGTCGATCGCGCCATGCCATGAAGTCGCCACGGGTGCGGCGGTCCTCCAAAGCTTTCAGCGGAAAATCACCGTATTCGGCTTCGATCAGCTTCAACAACTTCCGATAATCAGACCGCGTGCGCGGAGCCAGCCCGTCGAAATCCGATGATCCGGAATACCCATCTAGAATGGATTGCATCGTACCAGCCGGGGTAAGACGCTTTGCCTCGACCGCAGCATTGTAGCTTGCATGAAATTCTGGCGAACCTGGGGAGCCTTCCAGCCGGGGACCCCCTTTCCATGCGTAGAAATAGGTGACCTTCGAACCGTCAGCCAGCCGCTTGGTTATTCGGTTAATACCTTTCAGCTTAACGCGCATCGCGCTTTGCCTTCCACTGATCGTAATCGTTTTGCGGCTCGGAAGGTAGTTCCGGCGCGTGAATAAGTACAATGCGCCCATCCGGGGCAATCTCGGTTCGGGACACAGCCAAGCCGCCCGCCACCGCTGCCTTGATGGCGCGCGTGATATCAGACTGCCGGAAGTGGCCCGCCGATCTAGCCATGACGCAACTTCGCTAGATCGTCGCGAGCATAAACGTAGCGGACGCGTGTGACCCCACCGGCAGGCTTACCAATGACCTTACCTGCACGCCGATATCGGGAAAGCGTGGAACACTTGATCCCGAGAATCGCGGCGGCCTGCTTCGCGCAAAGGCCAGCGGGTCGGATATGCTCGCGCAGAATTTCCACGTCGCGGGCGCTATATAGGTATGCCCGACCGTCGCGACGTGGATTGACCACGCCAGCCAGCCGGGCACGCCTCAGAACGGTCTTGTCCGCACCGATCAACAGCGCGGCTTCTCGTTCACAAAGTTCCATCACACAACGCCATTGAGCCGGACATTGACATTGGCGCTGGGATTGGCAGCAGCTTCAGTGGCAGCGCCCAACTTAGTGTTGCCGCCTGCCGTCTTTGTAACCAGCTTGTTCGCTGCGTCCCAATAGACGATATCACCGGCCGCGATGGCGAGCGCCGAAACCTTGGGCAGATTGAAGACGCCCACTAGGTCCAGATCGACGGGCGTTCCATTGGCAGCGCTCTCGTTCGCGATGCCAATGAATGACCCGACTTGGACCACATCGCCCGACAGGACGTTAGCGGGAGCGGGGAGGGTAAGCGTGTTGCCACGCTGGACGTGATTACGCATGACTATAAGCCTTTCGATGTATGGAAGCGAATGGTGGAGGGAGACCGCACGCCGGAAAGGCTCGCAATCTCCCGATCAAGGGCTGTGATGGCGGCCGACATCTCGCGATCAGAAGTGTACGAGACCATCTCGCCATTCTGGTCCTGAAATGACCGGACTCCCTTGGCGCGGAGCGCGAAGAGTTTATCCCGCCAGACCTGAAGTTCAGCCGCCGTTGCCATTAGATTTCCTCGTCGCCGGGGTTCCGATAGGCACCGCGCCAATCGACAGCGCCGCAGCCGAAGTCGAGGACCACGCGGAACTCGCGGCCAAGCTGTTCCCAGCCATCGCGCGAAGCCAATTGTGGACCCTGCGCCGACGACAGATAGGCATATTCGAGAACAGGCAGGACGGCCGGGTCAGCGAAGATATACCATGCGCCAGCGGGCAGACGGGGTTCGATCAGAAGCGTCAGCTTCCCGGAGAACGGGTTAGCGTCGTCAACTTTTGCAGCAGCCAACGTCGCCAGATGTTGCTCGAACAAAGTTTCGAGATCAGGCGGCGCAAGCACATATTTTGGTGTTGCAGAGATTGGCGAGACGCCATCCAAGCCCTTTTGGGTACGAAGTGCGAGCCTTGCTTGCGAGAGAGGGTCGATCCCAGGTCCAGTGCCATCGGTGGCAAGGTTTCCGTGGTCAGCATGGAAAAGGCGCTTGGTATCCCCCATCACCGGGCCAAGGCCAGATGCCTGTGTCAGCAGGCCGACTAGCTGGTCAGCCTCCGTTTCGGCCGCTGCACGACCCATCATAGCGGCCCATTGGCCAAAGGCCCCCAGATCGTCGTTGATGAGCGCTTTGCGAGACAGGGAGAAGATACCCCCGAACGTCTCGACGGAGTAGCCCTCCGTTGCCTCGCCAGTCGTCAACGATTTGATTTCACCTGCTTCCGTGACTTTCTTCAGCTTGCCGAATTCACCGACGCGGATGAGACTCATTGGGCGAAAATCTTCTGCAAGCCGTTGGCGCGCCAACAGCTTCAATGGTGACTGCGCTGCTGTGTAAGCAGGAAGCAGCACGCGATTGCCTGCGGAGGTCAGCAAATTCGGAAAGTCCGAAGTCGTGTGCATGGCGCGGGTCATGAGGTCTTCGCGCCCCATCATGTTGACGCCGGTGACACCGGCCCGCGTAAGGGCAAGGCGAGCAACGTCAGCAAGGCCCATGCCCATATAGCGGCGCGCCGGTTCGCTCGGCTCGACCCCACCCATGCGGCAAGCAAGTGCTTCCGCTAGATGATCGTTCATGACGGCCGGATCGTCTTGCGATACGCCGACGCGAGCGGTCGAGATGCGAACCGAAGAACGGCGCTGCATCTCTTCAAATGTGGCGGCGCGGGCCTCTTCAGGGGTCGCCTCGCGATCGATCAGGACATCGGCAAATGCCGAATCCAGTCCGGCCGCTGTTGCATAGCTGCGGATTTGCACGTTCATTTCCGCGCGGGTCAAATTGGAAGCAACTTCCGTTTCGACGATTTCATCTTCTTCCATAGTCGGAACCTTTCGGATCAGGGCTGCCGGATCGGCGGGGATTGCCACAAGGCTGGCTTCAACAAGCCGCCACTCTTCCGCTGTGCGAATTCGGAAATTGGTTTTGGGGTCGCGACTTTCGGCCCACCGAGACACGCTGTAGCCGACCGACACGCCGGTAATGTCGCCGCGCCCGATCGCTGCCAAAGCGGAAGGGTCAGTGACATGCAGCGTTGCGACTAGAGCGCCATTTTCGACGCGGATATTTTCGACCCGCCCTTTGATGTCGCCAATGCTGTTCTGGCGATGAGAGTCGAGCAATGGCACATGAGCAGCTGGCTTCACACTGTCCGTTGAGATGGAAAGACGTTCGATGAAGCCGCCGCGCTTGACCGGCGCACCAGTGGACAGCGTAACTTCCACCGTGCCAGACTCGAGGTCGAGCGTGGCGGGCGTGATCGACAGGCGGCGCGTCAGCAGTTCAAGAACGGCGGCCATTTCGAGCCTCCGTTTCTGGAGTGCGCAGGAAATATTTCGTGTTGTCCTCTGCCTCGATCCGGTATCGAAGCATTGACTCTGGGTCACGGATTAACGGCATCAGCCTTCCATGTACTGTCTCAGTGTAGACGATCCGGTTCGTGCCACTTTCTTTGATCGTAATCTCGTAAACAGGCTCGCGAACGATTCGACCGGAGCGACGTGCTTCAGGCTTGCTGGGCATTTGCTGCCTCCCTTCCAAAATTGAGACCCGCTCGCGCTTCGCGTTCGCGGTCTGCTTTGATTTCTTCGTCAAGGTCCTCGACCGAATATCCCTGCGCGGCGACTGCGCGACGGCGGGAGGTGAGTCCGGTCGCGATCATCGCTGCGGTGGCTTCAGCATCCTTTTTCGGATCGATCCAAGGTAGGGCAGGGGGTATCCATTCAACCGACTTGGCCGCCTCCAGGTCGTCTGCACCGATGTTACCAGCCAGCATTTCAAGGGTGACAAAGCGGTTCCAGACGGGCCGGAGCATCTGCGGAATGATCGTGTGAAACTGGATCGTCTCGACGCGGCTGCGAAACTCGACAAGACCTGCGCGCAGGCTGGAGTAATTCGCGCCGGTGAGGTCGCCGGTCATCAGATATTCGGGAACACCTAGCCCGGCCGCCATGCCGCGTAGCTGTAGCTTGGCGAAATCAACAGCTTGTTGGGCCTGCTGCGGGGCATTGAATCTGATGTCATAGCCACCCGGCAAAACTTTGAGCGTGCCCGGTTCCAGTCCGCTTTCCATAAGGGAGCCGGTTTCCGTCTCTTCGTATGGCGTGGCCACCCCCGTGTTATTCTGATCGATCAGGAATCCAGCGTGCATTGCGGCTACTTTGGTCCCGACGATCAGGGCGTCTTCCACTTGGTCCAGTTCACCCGCCCGGATCAGGATGGGCGCGAGCCACGAAATTCCCCGAACCTGCCCCGGCCCCAACGGTCGATAGAGATGAATCATATCGGCGGCCGGAACCCGAACCGGGGGAGCATAGGACTCATATATTGAGGTCGGGTCCACCGGGCGGACATGATAAGCGAGCCGCTGTCCGGAGGCGTCGAACTCGACCCCTGCGATGATGCGAGCGCCACTGCCTAGTTCGACAGTGTAGCTAAGGTCCACCTGTTCGGCCGAAAGCTGCTGAAGCTTCATGCCTTCGTCGGTCCAAATGATCCTAATAAAGGCTTCGCCATCGACCACCATTGAGCGAGCCGCTGACGCTTGCATGCCATAGAAGTCGGTCAGGCCATCAGCATCGCAGGTGGCGGCCCATCGACTGAAATTGGAAGTGAGAGCGCGGCGGGCGTCGTCTTCAGGGTGTTGCGATGTCGGCGTAATGCCGGAACCTGCCAATGCTGTGATGAGCGAGTTGACGCCGTTTGCGCCCCAAGGATTATTGGCGAAAGTGGCGCGAGCGCGTCGGCGCACCATGTCAGTCGCCGCTAACGCTTCCGGGCCGAATGAACCGAAACGCTGATCGGGCGAGCGGCGGCCGGAAGCGGCCTCAAACCGGCGCGTATGCATCGGTAGGCCAAGGGCACGGGCGACAAGACGCTGGACGCGATTCATGTCAATTCGCCAAGATTTTCCGATTGCCCGCCTCGATTAGGGGCAACAGAAGTGGCTGAAGGTTTAAGGAGATCGTGCCGCGCGGCATGGCATTATCTGGGAACCGACGTTCCGGTCGGTGATCCATGTCGAACAATGCCGTTCGGTAGCTGCGATGTCCGGTGCTAGCATCACGGTAGACGTCCAATCGGAACGCCCAGAATTTACCCTTGGCCGTTTCTTGAAGGGCGTTGAATGCTGGGTGTGGGAAACGCTCGGTTGCGGGCGTTAGGTCTCCATCCTGCCATCCGTAGAAGGCGGAAACTACAAACCCTAACGTCTGCTGATCGAAAATTTCGAAGTCATTGTTGAAGATCGAAAGCACCTTCGCGACTACTACATCGCTCAGCGACAATGAAGAATGAGGGTTTTTGGTCCCTTTTCCTATTTTTTCCCGTGTTTGGATCAATCCCGCCCGGATGTTGGCTCGAAGCTGGTTCGCAATGGTCTCAGCTTTCATGCCCTGTTCGGCAATGATTGCTGCTACTTCGGACGGCTTGAACCTTGGACCCGGTTCATTGTGGGCAAAAAGCTGGGCATAATTGTCGTCCACGGCACGTCTCCGTTATCTGATTCGTTACAGCAGATAGCATAATATCTGTTGGCATGCCACAGATATTGACATGAGGCCTTCTTTGGTTCAAACGGGGCCGGCCGCTCTTGAAGCCATGAGGGCGGTCTCTTCGGTGCGAAGGGGCGGCCGGGCTGTATTCTTTCCCTTCTCCAGCCCGGCCGCTTTCCGCAGGCGCATTTAAGTGGTCTGTGCGGCAGTGACGCATATTGATTTAACCCCCAAAGCGGCACAAATGCGTGCTTCAAACTTCGGATCAATGTGGTACTTGCGATGGATGGGGGAACCGCATTTCAATCGTAGTGCCCGCGTCGCCGTGGCAGAAGAGCTAAAAAGTCCGGGAAGTCTCGCGCTGCTCTTTATGACAACAGTTCTCGGCCTTGTGACCGCGTTTGTTCTCCCGGAGTGGAAGTTACCCGCCGCATGGCCAGCTATCATTGCGGTAGTTGGCGTGGCGGCAGTCTGGATTTGTGTTGGGGCGCTGCGTACGGCCTTGGCACGAGGTTACGAGGCCCATTTGGCAGGTAAAGTCAGCTTGCCACTGGTAGTTCAAGCGCTTTTAACACCTGGTGACGAAGGCACGATTATTTTGCTGCTTGAGCCGAATAGTCTCTTTTCAGTCTCAACTTTAGTTTCAATATTTTATCAAAATGATGAAGAATTTGAAATACTAGTTGCTCACGGGGAGGTGATAAATGTCCAAGGCAACGGGAAAATTCAGGTAGAAATTGGTGGATGGGAGCAAGCGTATACTGATATAAGAGATATGGTTGCTCAACAAAACTACAAAGAGCTAAAAAAGCTCATTATAAAACCTTCAGTTGTTCGAAGGCGGTCGGTAAATCCTGATCCTTATATTACATATGGCGATGCAATTAGTCATTTAACGGAGCGAACTGGTGACTGAACTAAATCCGGCTCATGGAAAAGTTGTTGCGCTAGCGCTCGCGACCGGCGATCTAATAACTGATAATGCAGATATCGAAGAAAATGCAGAATTTTATCGAATCGTTATCAATTTAGGCAGTGAAGATGAAGTAAAATCCGGCACTCGCTTTCTGGTTTTTTCTCTCGGCAAGGAACTGACCGACCCGGAATCTGGCGATAATCTAGGGGCATTTGAGATTGTAAAGGGGGTTGGTAAAGTCACTAATTTGCAGGTGAGAATGGCAACTTTGACCAGTGAGCGGACAAAAACAATTCAACGGCCGAAGAATGCTTTAGCTGCACTCAGCAATATCTCAAACTACCTCAACGATACTGTTTCCGTCGAGGTTTCGGCTCCATTTCTAAGACCTCGAGTCGGTGATCTAGTTCGACTTGTTTAGCGTCCCATCCACTTCGATCGGATCACAGTTGAAGTGGAGGCAGGGAGCACACCTGCCGATGCCAGTTCAGCCTCGCGCCGATCCAAGTTCGCGGTGACAAGCTGGCGCGCGGCGAAAGCATAGACCGCGCAGTCGAGTGCTTCAGCCCTTCGACCGGGGATGCGCTCGAACCGACGCTGCGGCTGGCCACGCACATATCGCAGGACTCGCCGCTCTGATGCCAGTTGCTCATAATAGACGGTCGGCAGCGTTTGGCTAAACCGAATGGACTTGCCGCGCGATAGCCGTGTCAGGATTTGATGTTTCAGCCCGTCAACGCCGATAAGAAACAACGGAATGCCCTTGGCACTCGATCGCTGGATTGCTGGGCGGTTCCCTGCCACGCCTTTTCCAGACACAATTTTTCGGCTGAAACGTGAGCGCGTGAAATTATAGACGCGATCAGTGTGGCCGCCGTCGCCGCTATCGATGACTGCTGCATCGACCCTGAGCGTTCCACCGTTTTGGTGCGGCCAAGTGCTGCGCAAGAGGTCATCGACTTCGGCCCACGTTGTGTCATCGGTGGGCGATCCCCAAACGACCGTATGCGCCAAAATCATCGCTTCTTCTCGCGTCCAGCCAACGAAGGTGCATTCTATACGGTCATCCTGCACGTCCAGACCGGCCGTCAGGACCAAAACGTCGCTTGGCGGGCTATCGAGACCCCAAGGCTCCGCACGCGCCTCTAGGTCGCTCTCGTCCAGTTCGTCGGCGGCCTCGCGCCACGGTTCGGCAAGAATAGTATTCACAAAGGTCTGAAGCGTGTCGGGAGAGGCTTTCGCAGCCAGCCATTCTGCCGCCAGTTTTCCCCATGATGCATTTGAATGTGGGGAGACCAGAGCGTTTATCTTGAAACCGGCATGGCCCTGCACATCCGGTCTCGTGGCCCGCCATGTGCCTGCATCTATCATTGCCGCCTTGTGCCGTTCATCAATCAATTCTTCGCAGTGCGGGCAACAAAACGCCGCCGTGCCCGGCTGATCGGTTTTCCATATGATGTGCTTCCACTCTATTTCCGTTCGCTCGCCACACTCCGGGCATGGCACTTCGAAAACGCGTTGGTCCGACCGCGCATAGGCTCGAAGGATGTTGGAAGTTAGTTCCATCGTCGGCGTGCTACCCATCACGATCTTACGATTTGCAAATGACAAGGTGCGGCGCTCGGCAAGGGTGACGGCACTGCCTTCTGCGGTCACGTCGAACCCGTCCACTTCGTCCATTAGGAGAACCCTGACGTTATGACGGCGCAGATTGCGTGGCGAGCGAGCAGCAACGATCTTCAGATTTCCACCGGGGAAGCGACGGGACAGAAGTGTATTGCGGCCGCCCTCCGCATTGTCGCCCGATAGAAGGCCCGCAAGCGCTGGCGTGGCGTTGAAAATCGGTTCTAGGTCCGAAACCGTGTAGTCGCGGCAATCGGCCTCTGTTGGCAGCAGCAGCAATATGGGCGATGGCTCGTTTGCGACGAAACTGCCGACAGCAGCCGTCAACAAAGTGGATAGGCCAACACGGACAGATTTTACGATCGATACCCGCTCAATTAAAGGGTCGCTGATCGCATCGGCCATTTCCTCTTGGAATTTCCATAGCCGCACATTGCCGGGGAGGGCAGAAACGTCTTCTGGCAAGCGCAGATGCTGTTCGATCCAGCTTGACAGCGGGAGGCGGGGAGGCGGCTTCAGCGCCTTCAGAGCATTTGCGCGAACGCGCCAGACGGCTGGGTCAGATTGGATCATCGGATAATTCCTGAAGTGTGTCGCGGATTTCGCGATCGATTGCGGCAAGGTCGTGCGCGGTGAGGTGGCCAAGTCGCTGTTGGATGCGCGATGGCATCGCTAACATGCCCGATCGGATCATCCGGAGAATGTCGGCCCACTGGGACTCGACCTCTTTTGCCGGGATCATCTCGCCACGTGCCACGGCATTTTTCAGCGCCAAGGCATCGGCACGTTCTCGCGTCTCGCGTTCGCGCTCCGCAGCCAGCCCGGTGCCGACGCGGAAGTGATCGCGGTTCGCCGCTGTCTCTCGAAGGTAATCACAATATCCACGAATGGATGGTGCCAGTGCGTATTTGCCGCGAGCGACGCGAGTCAGCGCACCGCGATCCACCGCAGTTTGCAACGTGCGTTTATGCACGCCGAATATTCCCGCCAGATCGTCAAGAGAGACGGGGCGATCATCCACGATCATGATGGCGTTCCAATATTTTTGTGCAGATTGCGTTTATGCGGCTCAGCGTCCCCGCAGCGCACCCGGCCGGGGAAGAACCTAAATGCGGCGCTGATGATTTGCCGTCGCTTCTTTATCAGTCGTGCGGCGGCCCAAAGGCCGCAAGCGCTATATACGTAGTATATATGGGGTGTGCGGGCGGGGGTCAGCGGCACGTCAGCGGTACGTCGCCGGGGGTCAGCGGAATAGGTCAGCGGCACGTCAGCGGGGTACGTCAGCGGGTCATATGTCATTGTCGTTCTCCATGCGGCGCAGCCCAATCAAGTCCTTGCCATTGGTTCGCCCGATGACTCCGCGCTCAATCGTATCTTCGGAAAACAGGCGCTCCATCGCTGCTTCTAGGCGGCGCACGCCAATCGCTTTGCCTTCCGGCATCCCCGCGAATGTCTTCGGAGCATAGGTCCGGGAAGACTTGCTTTCGGAAACTGCGCGTTGCTGTTTCACGCGAAGGTCTAGGCAGCGCATGAAAATCCGGTCGTCGGTAGAATCCGCAATCTCGCGTGATTCATCGGCTTCCAAATCATCATCGGTGACGAATGCGCCGTTATGCCAGCGCAGTTCGATGGCGTTGCCCTTGCGGCCGTAATTCGCCTTTCCGGTTCGCAGCACACGCGCATCCGGATCAACAGGCAGGCGCGTTTCTTCATCGACTTCGCCCCAATCGAGGAAGAGGCGAGATCGCACCTGATTTTCCCACGCTGTTGAGCCGCTATATTCCTGCCCAGCCTTGTTCGGGTGGCCAAGAAAAAGGACAGACCCGCCGATGGTGACGGCAAGCTTGTTCATAAGGCCGACGAAAGCTGCTGCCTGATTGCGTATATTCTCGTTGCCCGCGAAGAGATGCGCCACATTGTCCAGAATGATGAAGGTCGCGCCCGTGGCCAAAGCCGCAGCCTCGACACGCTCATATGCTTCCGTCACCGTCATTCGACCTTCGGCGTCAAACGTGGCCATCTCATTTCCGATGCCACCGGCAAGGCTCGCTAGATGCAGTCGCCCGGATAATGAGCGCAGCGAAACGCCCATGCTTTCACAGATTGCGGCCTGACGACGATGCAGTTCCGCCACATCATCTTCGCACGTCAGGTAAATGGAAGTTACTTCCTGCGTGTCGATGCCCAGCATGGGCCGCCCTAATGCGACGCTGGTCGCCAACTGCTGGGATAGGAGCGATTTGCCCGCGCTGCCCGGCCCGGTTAGATAAGTGGCTTGCCCAAGTGGAATGCGGCCATCCCAAATCCATTCACGCGCAGGCGGCTCAATTCCTTCCCAGGTCGCGGGATCAATCAAAGCGATATCTATATCGTCACATCGCCGCTGGCCCTTCCAGCCGTGATCCATTGCCAGTTCAAACAGCGTGCCTAACTTGACGGGATCACCGCTGTAACGACCGAAAGAGTCCCACTTCCTTTCCAGCAAATCGGGATCGTAATTGTCGCACCGTTGGGATGCCTCGTCCCATATCGCCATGCCATCAGGGTGGCCCTGAAAGGCGTCGTGCAACGGCATCCCGACCTCCGTCAGCCATGACTTATATTCCGTCATGACCTTGACCGGAATCGCGTCCACAGCCGACTTGATGCGCTCTATATCCTGTGGAGTCAGATCGACCGGATCGGCGCTGACCTCGTTCGTTGTCCGGTCTCTCGGTTTATACAACCTTCCATCCTTGCCCCGCGCATCGGCGTCCAGATGGTCGGCAAGGTCGATAGCCATACCCTCAATGATTTCCACGCGCGGCGCAGGCTGGCCCTCTATCCGGCCGAAATAATAGGATTGGGGCAGGGCGAATGACTCTGGTGCGAGTACGCCGTCCAACGCGCCATTGAGCCGCGCCATCAGTGTGGTGCGGTCTTCAGGTTCCAATGCGTCGGACGCGGGGCAAAAGATGCGATATCGTGGGGCGTCGGAACGATGACTGGCGGTGGCGACGACGATGGCGGCAATCCCGGCATCGTCCAGCTTTGCCAGTGCCCAAGCGATCGACCGCTCTTCGCCGTCATAGTCCGCCTCGATGCCATAAATTTTTCGCATATTGGCAGTGTGACGGAGCGAACCTTTTTCGCTCAATTGATCGCCAAAAGTCGCGAATTTCCAATATGGCAGCATCGCTTTGCTAGGGCGGGTTATCTCGCCCATCTTCTCGGCAAATTCGCGCGCCGAGATGCGAATGGGCTTCTTCTTCGCTGCAAATTTGTCGGGAAAGATCGTGATCCTGATAAGCCGATCTAGCGGATTTTCAGTTGGATTTTCTTTGGTAACTGATTGATTTCTCATGAGCCATTTGTTCCCCGGTTGGGAGAAAAATGCCCACTAATCAACGCGGGGGAGGGGAATCATAATCCGCGTGTCGGGGGTTCAAGTCCCTCCTCCCTTTCATCACCCATTTTTTCGATCGTTTCAGGGCGTTGATGGAATGGCTGGCGACCTACGCCGCCGTCAGAAAGCAGGAAGCACCGCGCCCTTATACTTGTCAGCCATGAAGCGCTTCACATCGTCACTTCTGAGCGCCGCGACCAGCTTTTGGACCCGAGGGTCCTTTTCACTGCCCGGCTTGCCGACGACGAAATTGACATAGGGTGACTTGCCATCCTCGATCACCAGCGCGTCACGCGTAGGGTTAAGCTTGGCGTCCAACGCATAGTTGGTGTTGATGAGGGCCAGATCGACCTCGCCAAGGGCGCGAGGCAGCGTGGCAGATTCCAGTTCGCGGAAGACGATCTTCTTTGGGTTGCCGATCACGTCGTTGATGGTCGAGAGCGGATTGGTAGGCTGTTTCAGCGTGATCAGGCCCGCCTTCTGAAGCAGTAGCAACGCCCGGCCACCATTGCTCTGCTCATTGGGAATGGCGACGGTTGCTCCGATAGGTAACTGATCCAGACTTTTCCATTTGCGGGAATAGGCGCCAAGCGGTTCGATGTGAATGCCCGCGATCGGGATCAGATCCGTATTCTGCGCCTTGTTGAATTCGGTAAGATAGGGGCCGGTCTGAAAATAATTGATGTCGATCTGCCCCTGGGCAACCTGCTGATTGGGCTGAACATAATCATTGAAGACGCGGATATCGAGCTTCAGGCCCTGCTTCTCCAGAGCCGGCTTAATATGTTCGAGGATTTCGGCGTGAGGCACTGCGGTCGCCGCGACGCTCAGCGTGCCAGGATCGGATTTCGCCCCTTCGCTTTTGCTTCCGCCACAGGCGGCGAGCAGCATTGCGGGAAGCAGCAATATCAACGAACGACGCTTCATGGCGGGCATTCCTTATCGATGGTCGACCCGGCGGGCGAACCAGTCGCCGGACCATTGGATGAACTGGACGAGCAGCACGAGCAGGGCGACCGTCACCAGCATGACGTCGGCCTGAAAGCGCTGATAGCCATAGCGGATAGCAAGATCGCCCAGGCCACCACCGCCGACGACGCCGGCCATGGCGGTGAAGGAGACAAGGGCGATGGCGGTTACGGTCGCGCCAGAGATAAGGCCCGGCAAGGCTTCGGGAAGAAGTATCTTGATGATGATCTGCCATCGGGTGGTGCCCATCGCCTGCGACGCTTCGATGGTCGATCGCGGGATGTCGCGGAGTGCGCCTTCGACAAGACGGGCATAGAAGGGTGCTGCGCCGCCGACTAGCGGCGGTATCGCGCCTGCGACGCCCAGCGACGTGCCCATGAGCAGCAGCGTTAGCGGGATCATCAATATGAGCAGAATGACGAAGGGGATGGAGCGCAGGATATTCACGACCACGCCAACGGCGCGGTTGAGAACACGGCTCTCGCTGAGTTGTCCCTTGTCTGTCAGGAATAGCAGCACGCCGAGCGGAATGCCCAGAACCAGCGTAAGCGCCAGCGAGCCGCCGAGCATCAGGAGCGTATCAAGCGTTGCCTGCGCGATATCGGGCCAGGAAATGTTCTGGAAGAAACCGGCCATCAGCGATCCTCCCCCAGTAGCGCCAGCGTTGCCTGTTCCCGCGATCCTGCGAAAACCGCGTCCACAGGTCCCACTTCGATCAGTCGGCCCTGGTCGAGGACCGCAACATGGTCGCAGATGGCGCGGACCACTGCCATCTCATGGGTAATCAACACGATTGTAAGGCCCATTTCGCGATTCAGGTCGGCTAGAAGCGCCAGCACCGATCGCGTGGTCTCCGGATCAAGTGCGCTTGTCGCTTCGTCGCACAGGAGAATGTCTGGTTGGGTAGCCAATGCGCGGGCGATGCCGACCCGCTGGCGCTGGCCGCCGGAAAGGCGAGCAGGATAGGACGCGGCTTTATCGGCGATGCCAACGCGGGCAAGCAGTTCTGCTACCCGTACTTCCTGCTCTGCTTTCGCCATTCCCCCTAGTTCAAGAGGCAATGCGACATTCCCGGCAACCGTGCGGTTGGAAAGCAGGCCGAAGGACTGAAAGATCATGCCTATCCGCCGCTGCAGCGCATGAAGGTCTCGCCGTCGTAACGCGGAAAGCGCTGCACCATCCACAATCACCTCACCTGCGCTTGGCCGTTCAAGCCCGTTGATCAGCCGGAGCAAGGTGGACTTTCCCGCGCCCGATCGGCCGACAATGCCGAAAATGGAGCCTTTCGGGATCGACAAAGTGATCCCGTCCAGTCCGACGGTTCCGTCAGGAAAGCGCTTGGATATCGATTGAAGCGCGATCATGCCGTGCCCATCACCTGCGCAGCGAAGCGTTCCATCTCTTCCGCCTGCGGACTCATCTGGAGAAGGAGCAAGTCGATTCCAGCATGGCCATATTCCGCGATCCGTTCCTTCAGCTGCTCGGGCGTCCCTACCAAATTCGGGCGAAGGCCGCGATTCGAGACGGCATATTCCTGCAGCTTGAGTTCGCGCTCCAACTGGGTGCCCGACAACCACTGGTCGAAATTCGCATAGCCGGCCGGTTGCCCCTCCACTGTTGTGATCCGCCCCAGTTCGCGCTTCGCCTCGGCTTCGCTGTCGCGGACAATGGCATAGGCTGCCATTCCGAACTGCATGGGTTCGCTGCCCGCTTCCTCGCGGCGGCTGCGCATGTCGGCGATCTTGGGGATGATAGCATCCACCGGGTCGCCATGCATGACATAGGCGTCGCACTGGCAGGCAATCATCGTCTTGGCGCGGTCGCTTTCTCCGCCGGCGTAAATTGTCGGACGCTTTGCCGGCTTGGGCGAACATATCGCTTCCTGTGTCCGATAATATGCGCCATCGAAGCTGAAACGGTCTTGCGTCCACAGGCCGCCAACGACGCTCAGCCACTCCGCCGTGCGCGCGTAGCGGTCGTCATGCTCGTCGAACTGAAGGCCATATTGCCTCGCTTCGTCCGCCCACCAGGAGGAAACGACATTGAGAGACAGGCGACCGCCCGAGATGCGATCAATATTGCCGGCCGCCTTGGCGAAGAGGGCGGGGTGATGGAAATTGGGGCGCACCGCGACCATCATTTCGAGCCGTTCTGTTACCGCAGCCAACGCGGCCGCCGTCGACCAGGCATCCAGTGCGGGTTGCTCGATCCCCTTGATATCGTTGAGGTTCAGTTCGGCGATCAGCGTGAGGTCATATCCCCAACGCTCGGCCTTTTGCGTAAGGCGCTTGGAATAGTCCCAACTCGCATCCATCTGCTCGTCGGGCACATTGCGCAGCCAGCCTCCGAACACCGGCATCCAGTATCCATAGCGCATCATCGCGTTTCCGCGATCCAGTCGACAAGGCGGTCGACCAGCCGATCATGCGGATCCCAGCCAAGGACGTCCAAGGGGCGTGCAACGAAATTGGATAGCGCATTGATGTCATAGAAGCGTGGCGTGCCGTCGCGATCGTCGATCATCACCTCCACACCGCCCAGATCGAGATGCGCGGCGCGGGCGATCGCTTCGGCCGCGTCGCGTAATGCCTGTACAGGGTCAACCGCTATCATCTGGATCATGCTGCCCGGCACCTGGCAAGCGTCGGCGGGGCACAGGTCAAACGCGCCCGCGCCCGCTATGTCGATGGCGTAAAGATAGGCGCGGTCCAGCGTCTCGATTCGGGTGATCTGGCCGTCGCGCGCGGGTACATATTCCTGAACCAGCAAAACACTGTCGATGCTGCGCGGAATATCATTGTCAGCAATCGCAGCGCGCAGCATCTCGCGATCATCGAAGCGCGTGATACCCGCGCCAGCCCCGCCGATATTGGCCTTTACCAATAGAGGGAAGCCGATGGAATCTGCAGCTTCAACTAGATCGCTGATGCTATGCACAACGCGCGTGCGAGGAACAGAGAGCCCAAGGGAGGTCAGCAGCGAGAGTTGTCGCGCCTTCGACGTATCGATGGCCAGCGCCTGAGGGCCGTTGAGAATTTTGGCTCCGCCTCGCTGCCAGTGATCGAGCCGCGCCAGCGCCCAGAAAATCGGATGCTCTGCATCCCGAAGAAAGGCGGACATGGCGACGCGATTGAGGATAAGCGGCGCGGGTGGCGTGGGCGCGACAGGATCGAAACTGCCGTGTGTGTCGATGGCTGTATAGGCAACACCCTTGCGCTCAAGTGCTGCGAAGAGTGGTGCAAACCATACGGGGTGTTCGTAGAGGACAGCGAGGTCGGTCACAGTGTCTCGGCAAGTTGAGTGGGAGGCATATTGTGGCGCGTAAAGCGATTTTCAAACGGATCGCGACGGTAGCCTTAATTGTCCACCAGACAAGTAGGGAATAGGCGTCAATCATCCCCCTTGCCGCCGAAAGTGCCCATCTTTCTCAAAAACGCGGCAGTTTGCGGCGTGAAAAAGCGGTCTAATCATCAGATTTTCTGATAGTTACTCAAAAACAGATGATGGTATGATAATCGTAAATCGATGTTATCGATAACAGAAGGATAAATTATAGATATCAACGTAAAATGTTCATGCAGTTGGAAAAATAATGAGTGAAACTAGGTTTCGTGGACAAAGGGTATCCACAGTTTGATTGAAGCGAGTG